>SR_TP_S13solDRAFT_1000781_pt1 | contig 11459 bp, 11 predicted proteins | sample SodReaTP_S13sol_FD_11159 | JGI IMG/M metagenome (IMG submission 11159) | reverse complement strand
CCAGCCCGGTGCTGCCGGCGGCATGACTGGCGGCTGGCGCGGCGGCACTGCACTGACCGGGGGCCAGGCCCTGCCCGGCCAGGCCACGCTGCTGGGCCAGTAACGCATGGCGACCGCCACCACCGCCGGAGCCCAGGACGCGAACCCCAACAGTGAGCGCCGCCGGATCCTGATGCGCAAGAACGCGCTGTGGACCGAGCGCTCTTCGTGGGACACGCACTGGCGCGACATCGCCGAGTACCAGCACCCTACCCTCGGGCGGTTTACGACCGACGAGGTGAACAAGGGCAAGGGCGGCAAGCGCAGGAGCATCACGGACAGCACTGCGGTGTTCGCTGCGCGCACGCTCTCTGCCGGCATGATGTCGGGCATGACCAGCCCGGCCCGCCCCTGGTTCCGCCTGGCGCTACCGGATGAGGAGCTGATGGAGGCCGCACCGGTGCGTGAGTGGCTGCACAAGACCACCAGGCTGCTGCTGGCCATCTTCGGAGCGAGCAACACGTACCGGGCGCTGCACTCCTGCTACACGGAGCTGGGGCTGTTCGGGACCTGGGCGGACATCGTGCTGCCCAACTTCGACAACGTCATCCACCACCACCCGCTCACCGTAGGCAGCTACGCGCTTGCCACCGACGACAATGGCAAGGTGAACACGGTCTACCGCCAGCTGGCCATGACCGTGGAGCAGATGGTCTTGCGCTTTGGCAAGGACAACGTCTCCAACGCGGTGAAGAACCTGTACGACAAAGGCACCTACGATGCCCGCGTTGACGTGATCCACGCTATTGAGCCGCGACGCGACCGCGACCACACCAAGCGCGACGCGATGAACATGCCCTGGCGCTCGGTCTACATCGAGGCCGGGAGCGAGAACCACGACAAGTTCCTGAGCGAGTCAGGTTTCAAAACTTTTCGCGCGCTGTGCCCGCGTTGGACTGTCACCGAGGGTGACGTCTACGGCGACAGCCCGGGCGCGGAGTGCGCCGGAGACGTGCGTCAGCTGCAGCACGAGCAGCTGCGCAAAGGCCAGGGCATCGACTACCAGACTAACCCCCCACTGCAAGTGCCCACCGCGTACAAGGAAGCCGCCAAAGGGCGGCTGCCGGGCGGCATCATGTACGTGGACGTGAACAGCCCGACTGGCGGCGTGCGCTCCGCGTTCGAGGTGAACCTCAACCTGCAGCACCTGCTGGAAGACATCCACGACGTGCGCGAGCGGATCCGGTCTGCCTACTACGCTGACCTGTTCCTGATGCTGGCCAACGACACCCGCAGCGGCGTGACAGCTACCGAAATCGCGGAGCGCCACGAGGAGAAGCTGCTCATGCTCGGCCCGGTGCTTGAGCGTCTGCACAACGAGCTCCTGTCCCCGCTCATCGAGATGACCATGGACGACTGCGAGGCCGCCGGCATCCTGCCCGAGCCCCCGCAGCAGATCCAGGGCATGGAGATCAAAGTCGACTTCGTGTCGGTCCTGGCCCAGGCCCAGCGCGCGGTGGCGGTGAACGGCATGGACAGGCTGTTCGGTTTCGTGGGCCAGGCCGCAGGTATCGCGCCCGAGCTGCGTCACAAGGTCAACTGGCTGAAGGCCGCAGACGTCTACGGCGACGCCTACGGTGTGGACCCGGAGATCCTGAACCCCGACGAGCACGTTGCCCAGGTGATGGAGCAGGAGGCCATCCAGGCAGCGCAGGCGCAGACCGCGGCCATGGCCCCCGGCATGGCGTCCGCCGCCAAGGACGCGAGCCAGATCGACACCGACGGCATGAACCGGGTGATGGACATGTTCTCCGGCTACGGCGCGGGCCAGGGCGGTCTGGGTCCTGGCAGCGCCATGTAGGCGTGCGTATAACCCCCTTACCTGGAACTATTCTTGCCACCAATGACCATGAGAGACCCCACCGACCTGCGCGGAGCCGAAGAGGAACGCGAACGCGAAGAGCTGGAAGCGCTCAAGGCTCGTGCCCAGGAGGTGGACGACTTCAAGTGGATCATGGCGCATGCGCAGGGCCGCCGGTTCCTGAACCGGTTGCTCGATAAGACGGGCGTCTTCCGTTCCAGCTTCACCGGGAACAGTGAGACGTTTTTCCGCGAAGGCATGCGCAATGTCGGGCTCCTCGTCATGTCCGAAATGCTGGACCTGACACCGGAGCTCTATCTGAAAATGCTCAAGGAGAACAAGACCGATGAGCGGAAATGATGTGGAGCAGAACGCCGGCCAGAACAACATCGACGCCGGGGATGCTGCGAAGAACGACCAGGACACCGCGAACCTGCTGTACGGCGAGAAGCCCGAAGGCGAGAAGCCCGAAGGCGAGAAGCCCGAAGGCGAGAAGCCCGAAGGCGAGAAGCCCGAAGGCGAGAAGCCCGAAGGCGAGGAAGCGGATGCCGACTACGACCTGGGTGAGTTGCCGGAAGGCTTCGAGCTCGACGAGGAAGTGGCCGGCGAGTTCAAGAGTGCGGCCAAGGAGCTTGGCCTGGACCAGGAAGGCGTCAACAAACTGGTGGAACTGCAGTCGAAGCTCTACGAGCGGCAGCTGGAGGCACACCAGAAGACGATTGCCGACTGGGGCAACGAGGTGAAGGCTGATAAGGAAATCGGCGGCGACAAGCTGGCGGAAAACCTGGCTATCGCTCGCAAGGCTGTGGACACGTTCGGCGGCGAAGAGCTGAAGACGCTGCTGAACTCCACCGGCCTGGGTAACCATCCTGCCGTGGTTCGGTTCGCACTCAAGGTCGGCAAAGCGATCAGTGAAGATGGTTTCGTCCGAGGCCTGCCGCCCAGCGGCGTGAACTCCGACGACCCGGCTTCGCGGATGTTCCCTGACATGAAGTGAAGTTCAAAACCGAACCCTAAGAGGACACAACCATGCCCGTACTCTCCAACATCCATCCGACTCTGGCGGACGTCGCCAAGCGTCTGGACCCCAACGGCAAGATCGACACCATCGTCGAGCTGCTGAATCAGACCAACCCCATCCTGGACGATGCGGTGTGGCTTGAGGGCAACCTGCCCACCGGCCACCGAACCAGCGTGCGCACCGGTCTGCCCCAGCCCACCTGGCGCAAGCTCTACGGCGGTGTGCAGCCGACCAAGAGCCGTACCGCTCAGGTGACCGAGAACACCGGTATGCTCGAAGCCTACGCCGAGGTCGACAAGGCCCTGGCTGACCTGAACGGCAACACCGCGGCCTTCCGCCTCTCCGAGGACCGTGCCCACATCGAGGGCATGAACCAGGAGTTCGCGCAGACCCTGTTCTACGGTTCCGAGGGCACCGAGCCCGAGGCCTTCACTGGCCTGGCCCCCCGCTACAACGACCTGGTGGACGCCGAGAACAAGGTGAACATCATCGACGCGGGCGGCACCACCTCTGCGGCCAACACCTCCCTGTGGCTGATCGTGTGGGGCGCCTCCACCGCCCACTGCATCTACCCCAAGGGCTCCAAGGCGGGTCTGGCTATGACCGACAAGGGCCAGGTGACCATCGAGAACGTGGACGGCAACGGCGGCCGCATGGAAGCCTACCGCACCCACTACCGCTGGGACTCCGGTCTGGTGATCCGCGATTGGCGTTACGTGGTCCGCGTGGCCAACGTGGACGTGGCCCTGATGCAGGGTGACGGCGCCAACGACCTGACTGCTCAGAAGAACCTGATCCGTCATATGATCCGTGCCGCCGAGCGCATCCCGACCTTCGGTATGGGCCGGGCCGCCTGGTACTGCAACCGCACCGTGCGGGAAGCCCTGCGTCTGGGTATCCTCGAACGCGTTGCCAACAACCTGTCCTGGGAAACCGTGGAAGGCAAGCGCGTGATGATGTTCGACGGCATCCCGGTCAACCGCACCGACGCCCTGCTCAACACCGAGGCCCGCGTGGTCCCCGCCTAACGGCGGGGCTCCCCCCTTGAACGTTTTCAGATAAGAGGATACGACCATGCTTCTGGACTCCCGACTTGAGTTTGCCGACGCGCAGACCATCACCTCTACCGCTGCCTCCACCAACAGCGTCGATTTGCAGGACTCCCCGCGCCACATCGGCCCGGGTCAGCCCATGTACGTCGTCGTCGTGGTGCACGCCTCCGACGCCACTGACGGCAACGAGACCTACGCCGTGGAGGTGCAGACTGACGATGTCTCCAGCTTCGACAGCGCTCCCGAAACCCTGGGCAGCATCAACGTGCCCCGTGGCTCCTCCGAGCAGATCTTCGTGCTGGGCTTCCCGTACACCAACAAGCGTCACCTGCGCCTGCGTGCAGTCCTGGGCGGCACCACTCCCAGCCTGCAGTACTCGGCCTACCTGACCGACCAGGAGCCGGCCAGCTGGCGTGCTTACAAGGCCCCCAGCCAGGCGTAACCCAGGATCCCCCGGCAGCGATGCCGGGGGCTTCCTACTGACTGTTGAGGACACGACATGAAGCAGATGAAAGCGCTCGAAACTGGCTTTGCCCCCGGCGGCCGGCGTGTGCGAAAGGACGAGGTGTTCCCCGCCCCCGATGGTTTCGAGGCCTCCTGGGCTGTCGAGGTGAAGGTGGCCTCCGTCGAAGCCGCCGAGGAGAAACCCAAGCGCTCGCGTGCCAAGAAGGAAGAAGCGCAGGAAGCCGACGACCTGGCCTGAGCCAGGGCGACGTGCGTACCATTGAAAGGCCGCCGTCGCGCGGCCTTTTTTCCAGGAGCAGGCCATGACGAACGTGGTGACCATTTGCAACCAGGCGCTGTCCCATCTTGGGTCAGACCGGTTGATCGAATCCATCTCCCCTCCTGACGGGAGTGTGCAGTCGAGGTACTGCGCCACCTTCTACGGCCCCGCCCGCATGGAAGCGCTTGAGATGTTTGCGTGGGATTTTGCCCGCACCCGGGCGAAGCTGGCGCAGCTAGCGAGCAACCCGAGCCGGGTGTGGGCCTTTGCCTACGCGCTCCCTTCGGACTGCGTGCGCCCGCTGCGCATCCCGCCCTACAACTCCGGCCGGCAGCTGCCCCTCCCCTACGACGACCAGGACGGCGCACGCATCGACGACAACGAGCGGGGCAGCGCCACGTTCCAGATTGAGGGCCAGGCCCTCCTTACGAACGAGCCCGAGGCGGAGCTCATCTACACGCGAGATGTCGTCGACGTCACGCGCTTCTCTCCCACCTTCGCCACAGCGCTGAGCTACGTCTTGGCTGCTTACCTGGCCGGGCCGCTCGTCCGCGGGGATAGCGGCATGCGCCTGGCTTCCGAGCTGCGTGAGTTTGCCCGCGGCATCGCCGGCAGCGCTGCCGTGGTGAACGCCAACGCGAGTGTGGAGCGGCAGGAGCACACTCCGCCCTGGATTGCTAACCGATGAAGAACTTCTACCGCTCATTCGCAGGTGGAGAGATCACGCCGGAGCTCTACGGGCGCCTGGAGCTGAACAAGTTCCAGACCGGTCTGAAGCGCTGCGAGAACGCTATTACCCTCCCCCACGGCCCGGCCACGCGCCGCCCGGGGACTTTGTTTGTTGCACCCACCAAGTTCAACGACAAACGCTCTCGCGTGATCGAGTTCGAGTCTGGCAGCGAATCGCTGGCAGTCGAGATGGGGGAGGGGTATCTGCGTTTCCACGACGCCCAGGGCGTTGTCCTGAACCAGCCGGTTGGCGTGGTGGGTTCTTCCCTGAACCTGGACCAGGAGGTGGTGCTCGAACTCGCAGAAGATGTCACCAGCTACGTCTTCACCCCGGGTGAGTGGGTACGGACCACAGGGGTTGAGGACGCTGACGGCAGATGGCTCAGGGTCAAGGAGACAACTACCCTCCCCCGCACTATCACGTTGGAGCACACCGACGGATCCCCCTACACTGCTGCAGCGCCCCTTACGCTCGGGCAGGGGGCAGCCGTGGCCAGTGTTGTGGAATTGCAGACGCCCTACGCCGAGAGCGATCTGTTCGGCATAAACTACGCGCAATCCGAGGACACCGTGACGCTGGTGCACGGAGCCTACCCGGCGGCCGAGCTCAACCTGTCCCCTCAAGGGGTGTTCACCTACACCGTCGTGGACACCACCCCGGACCTGCCGCCCCCTGCCGGTGTCGGCGTTGCGGCTACTGTCGCCGTGAACCAGGCGCTGTCCCCGCATCGGTATGTGGTTACTGCGGTCGCCGCCGACGGCATCACCGAATCGTTGAAGTCGGCCGAGGTATCGGTGGACAACAACCTCACCCTTGCGGGCAATTACAACACCATTACCTGGAACGCTGTGACTGGCGCAGAGCGGTACAATGTCTACAAGCGTCAGGGGGTGTGGGCTTTCATCGGCCAGACTGACCAGCTCTCGCTCGAAGACAAGAACATCCTGCCGGATAACACCAAGAGCCCGCCTGACGATTTTTCAGACATCAATACCGCCCCAGGGAAATACCCGGCAGCGACCACTTTTCACGAGCAGCGCCGTTGGTTTGGCGGGCAACGCGAAGCACCGCAGACTGTCCTGGCTTCCCGCCCTGGGACCGACAACAACTTCACGTTCTCGGTGCCTACCCAGGCCGACGACGCGTTGGACTTCAGGCTGCGTGCCCGTCAGCGCCAGCAGATCCTGCACCTGGCCCCACTGGCCGACCTGATTGCGCTCACACCCACCAGCGAGTGGCGCATCTTCTCTGACGGTGAACCTGCTATCGACCCCACGTCACTGTCGGTGAAGCCGCAGGGCTACTCTGGCGCGAGCTTCCCGCAGCCGGCGCTCACCTCTGGCTCCGTTCTCTACGTGCAGGCCCAGGGCGGGCGCATTCGAGAGCTGTCTTACAACTGGGAATCGAACAGCTACCGTTCTATCGACGCGTCCATCATGGCGCCCCACCTGTTCGACGGCGCCCGGGTGACCCAGCTCGCGTACTCCAGAGCTCCTGAGCAGATTCTCTGGGCAGTGCGCGACGACGGCGTGCTGCTTGGTTTCACCTATGTCCCGGAGCAGCAGGTATCCGGCTGGCACCAGCACCGCACCGCGGGGGTGTTCGAGAGCGTGGCGGTGGTCTCGCGCAGCTCTGGCGAAGACATCTACTTCGTCGTGAAGCGCGAGATCGACGGGCAGACGGTGCGCTACATCGAGCGGATGCCCGCTGGCTTCTTCAGCGCCTGCGGCTGCTTTGGCCGCGGCGGTGAGCTTGAAGAAGCCTACTTCCTGGATTGTGGTCTGCGTTACGACGGGGATCCTGAACAGGTGTTCACCGGCCTCGACCACCTTGAAGGGGAGGAGGTCCACATCCTCGCCGACGGCGCGGTAGAACCCCCGCAAGTTGTCTACGGCGGCAGCATCACACTGGATGCTCCTGCGTCCAAGGTCGCTGTCGGGCTGCCGTACACCACCAACATTGAGACTCTGCCCGCTGCTTTTGAAGGAGCCCCCGCTGTAGGGCAGGGGATGCTGAAGAACGTGGTAGCAGCGCACCTGCGCGTTAATCGCTCTGGCCCATACCTGGTGGGTCCTTCTTTCGACGACATGGTATCCCCGCCAGACAGGCACGTCTCCGACGACTACGACTCGCCGCCCGCGCTGAGGACCGAAGAAGAGCGCGTGCAGCTGCCCGGTAGCTGGGACACGGACGGGACGGTGTGTGTCCGCCAGGACCTTCCGTTGCCGTTTACCTTGGTGGCCATGGCCGTGGAGTACGGCCGTGGGGATTGAGATCAGAGAGTTCAGGACGGAGGACGCTGAGAACATCCTCCCTCGCTTGCGCAGGGCCGACGTGGAGGAGGCCCGGGCGCTCGGCCGTGACGACCTGCGCGCGGCCCTTGCAGACGCTGTAGACAGCTCGGACAAGGTGTGGTCCGCAGTGCTCGGCGATGACGTCTTGGCTGTGTTCGGCGCTGGGCCGTTGTCGTACCTCGGGGGTGTTGGCTTCCCTTGGTTCATCGCGGCTGAAGGGTTGAGCAGGCACCGGCGTGCGTTTACCACCAACGCTCGGGTCTATATTGGCAAAATGCTTGAAATGTACCCTGTCCTCACCAACTGCGTCCACGACAAGAACGTGGTGGCGATAGCTTGGCTCAAGCGCGCAGGGTTCCGAATCCTTGAAGATGACGCGTTCGTGGTGCCCGCCACCGGTGAGCGCTTCTACTGGTTCCACATGGAGAGGCACTGACATGTGCATGGCAGCAGCAGCAGCGTGGTGGGCGGCAGCCGGGACCGCAGCTAAGACTTCTGTCGCAGCTACGGCGGTGTCCGCTGCTGCTTCTGGTGCAGCCATGTACCAGCAGGCCCAGGGCCAGAAGGCCATGCACGGCTACCAGGCCCAGGTCGCTGCCAACAACGCGAAGGTGGCCGAATGGCAGGCCCAGGACGCACAGCGCAGGGGTGAGCAGGAGGCACGGGAGGCCCGTCGGCGCGGAGCGCAGATAGCCGGGCGTCAGCGCTCCACCATGGCCGCGCGCGGGCTAGACCTGGCCTACGGCAACCCGGCCGATATCCTGGACGACACCGCCTACTTCTCCATGGTCGACCAGCAGACCGCGCGCGCCAACGCAGCGAAGGAGGCCTGGGGGCACCGCACGCAGAAGGGCTACCTCCTGGGCGAGGCCGCTGCGCAGCGCCAGGCCGGGCGCAACGTCCGCCCCGGCATGCAGGCCGGCCTCACTCTCCTCGGCGGCGCGGCCCAGGTCGCCGACCGCTGGTACTCCTACTCTTGAGGGGCTGACACGTGGCGCGAGTTCCTACCGTAGAAGGACCCCAGATCCAGGAGCGCGCCCTCGCCGGGCCTATGGACGCCGGCCGTGCGCCTGCGCAGGCGTTCGATAACTCCGGCCTGGCCCAGGGGTTGGCCGCTGCCACGAACCAGATCAGCGACGCCGCCGCGCGCATCCAGCAGCGCCGCGACCGCCAGATGGCCTACGAAGTAGAGAAGGCCATCAAGACTGAGTTCAATGATTGGGACGCAGAACAGCGTCGCTCCCTGCGCGAGCGTCGCTCCCTGCGCAGGGGTGCTGCCGCCGAGTACCCGAACATGGTAGAGGCCTGGTGGGAAGACGCGAAGAAGCGCCACCTTAACAATCTCCCTACCAGCGCCCGCCGCGCTGTCATGCCGAGTCTATCCACCGCCAGGCTGCAAAGCGTAGCCGGCGCCAGCAACTACGCTGCCAACGAGGTAGAGCGCGCTGCTGACGAGGCCTACAACGCCAGCCAGATTGTCGAGATCGAACGCGCCTCTCTTTCCGGCGACCCGGCCGTAGCGCTAGCATCGCGTGACCTCATCCGCCGTCGGGTGTACGAGCAGGCCGCGGTTAAGGGGTGGGAAGCAGAACGTCGCGAGGTGGAGGAGCTCAAGTGGCTGAGCCAGCTGCACTCCCACATGGTAGACAAGCTGCTGGACGCAGATGCCAGTGTCGCCCGGCAGTATTACGAGCGGCACATCGACGAGATCTCTGTAACCCAGCGCACCGGTCTGGAGAAAACGCTTGAGGACGCGGAGACCACCCAGCAGGCGCGCGGCCTGGTTGACGGCCTCTCTGGTCTTCCCTTCGACGAGGTCATGGAGCGCATCCGTTCCGAACCCAACGACCGGGTGCGTGAGAAAGCGAGGCAGTTTGCCCGCAACGACGAGTCTGATCGAAAGCTCGGTGTCACCAACAACCAGAAAGCCGCCCGTGACGAGATCTGGCAGCAGATAGCCAACGGGGCTGGTTTCGAGCAGCTGAGCCCAAGCACCCTGGCGCGCATGTCTGGCCCTGACCGCCAGAGCGTAACCGACTACTTCCGGCGCGAGGCGGCCGCTAAAGAGGCTGCTGCGCGGGGCGATGACATCAAGACTGACCCGAACGTAGCCGCGTATCTTGACAGCCTCATTGCTTCCAACCCCGCCGCTTTCGTTGCGCTCGGAGACTTGCGCCAGTCGCCCTTCGGTAATGGTCTGTCCAACACGGATTACGTCAAGTACAACCGCCAGCAGCAGGCGCTGAACAACCCGGACAGACTGCAGACGAACCAGCAGGTGCTTAGCACCTTCTTCTCAGCCAATGGCATGGAAGGCAAGCGCCAGGCTGAAGCGCGCGGCCAGCTCACCGGCGCCTACTACGAAGCGGTAGATCAGTTCGTGCAGCATAACAAGCGCGAACCGGACCACGTTGAGAGTCAGAAGATCCTCAACGGTTTGGTTGCCCAGGGGATTGTCCAGCGCACTAACATGCTCGGATGGTTGCCCTTCCTGAGCCAGCGTCGTTCTGACCCGCTATACGCGATTGAGGACCCGGCGCTGCGTCAGGAAGCCATCCGTAACGTGATTGTCCCGGACGCTGCGCGCGCCCGCATCGTGCACTCACTCCGTGCTCAAGGGCTGCAGGAGCCCAGCGAGGAAGCAATACGGGAACTCTACTTGCAACAGATCTGGCTGGCGCCTAGCATCGACTGATGAACGAACTAACTCCAGAAGAGCAGGACGAACGCATGGTTGAAGGGCCGGCGGTTCGCGTTGGCGCCGGGACTTTCGACCCGAGCTTCACCCCAGACCAGCGCCGGCCAATCGAGCGCGATCAGGTGGAGCGCGCGAGGATCACGCCCCCACCTCCTGCGCCTGTTCCTGCGGTTGGGCCGCGCGCTGCGCCACAGCTTCCTGAAGACGGCCGTCCGCTTTCCCGCCGGCAGATGGAGGAGTTGCGCCTACAGGAGGCTGCGAAAAGCATCGCTGATCGTGAGCGCATGATCTCGCGGGCCATGGCCTTCTACGAGGCAGGCGTGCCCCGCGACGCGGCCATTGCCGCCGGTAAGTATGCGCGCGAGCTTGGCGTCCCGATCCAGCACACCCTCGGCAATGAGGAATTTCTCAAGCAAGCCTTCCGTGAGAAGCGTTTTGGCGACATCCTGCCCGACTCTCCGGTAGTGCGCGAAGCAATCATCCAGCGCCCGGAACTTGCGTCCATCATCGAGCCCGAGGAACTGGAGGAACTGTCACGCCTGGAGAAAGTGTTCCGCCTAACCCCGCTGGGCGCGGCGATGACTGCAGGCGCGTACCTTGAGGGCACGGCCGACAGTTCCCAGCTCCGCAAGCTGCAGCGCTCACGAGCGGCTAACCTCCCGGCTGGTTTGCTGGGGGACTTCTTTGGCCCCGTGTTCGGTGGCACCTTATGGGCTATCGACGCCCCCTCCCGGTGGGTGTCCGGTAGCGCCCGCCAGCTGGGGCTCGAATCCCTGGCCAGCGCTATCGACGACTACTACAGGCCCTACTTGATCGAGCCCATCGCTGGCTTCGTTGGGCGCGCCGCCCAGCAGGGGTATTACATCGGGGATCAGCTCGGCCCAGCCCCTGAAGATCGAAACTTCATCGACGACGTCATGCGTGCTATCGGGCAGATTACTGGTCAGGCTGCTACCCTTGGCGCTGCCGGGGTCCCTGTTACCGTGGGGGCGACCTTCACCCAAGGTGTGGGCTTCATGGAGCGCATGACCGAGGAGGACGTCGACGCTACACGGCTTGAGCGCGACCGCGCGGCCTTCCTGGGGGGTTTCGTCACGGCA
>SR_TP_S13solDRAFT_1000780_pt1 | contig 11474 bp, 8 predicted proteins | sample SodReaTP_S13sol_FD_11159 | JGI IMG/M metagenome (IMG submission 11159) | reverse complement strand
TTAGGGGTTAGGGGTTAGGGGTTAGGGGTTAGGGGTTAGGGGTTAGGGGTTAGGGGAAACGATACGGCGAATCGGGCTGCTATGCTCAAGGGTATGAGCCAACGCCGCGAACTCGCCTGTGCCGGATGGCGGTTTCGACCTCGCCTGCCTGGCACCCCGCTCCTCCAGTTCTTCCTGGCCTGTCTCCTTGTGCTCGGCACGCCCACAGGGGCAGACCCGGAACTACCGCCGGAGTTCTACCCGGAACATCATCAGGTGGATGCCCTGCTGGAGACAAATCCCCCTCCCCATGGTGTGATGTTCCTGATTCGCAACGAGCAGGAGGACGCCCTGGTGGAACTGCTACCCCGGGCCCGTTATTACATAGAGCATCTGCGCGAACACCTGCCCGAGGCGCACCTGGCCATCATCAGCTACGGCCCCGAGCTAGTGGCACTGTCCCATGCACGACGCAGCGATTTCCCCGACCTTCAGGACCAGGCCATCCACCTGGCCGGGCTGGACAACGTGGACGTACACCTGTGCGGCGCCTACGCCGCCGACGTCAATCTGGATGCCACGGACTTCCCACCAGAACTGGACGTGGTGCCCTCCAGCACCGCCACCTACCAGGACTACGAGGCCCTGGGTTACGAGACCATCGTGCTGCAACCAGCCTGGTAGCCGTAGGAGCGGCGACCTCGCCGCGAACGCCTGCAGGCGGGGCCCCTGCCACTTCATTCGGCCCGGGGTCGGGCCTCCTACAAAACCGTCTATCTTTAGGCCCCCCGTGTAGGAGCGGCGACCCCGCCGCGAACAGCAGTGCCGAATGAAGCCGCTGCGCTTCGGCCCGGGGTCGGGCCCCCCACCCTGTCATCAAAGCGCCACATGTCGCCCCTATGATGCCCAGGCATGGGGAAACCTCTGAAGATCCTGATGATCAGCGATGTGTACTTTCCGCGCATCAACGGGGTCTCCACCTCCATCGCCACCTTCAAGCGTGAACTGGAGGCCCTGGGTCACCGGGTCACCCTGATCGCTCCGGCCTACCCCGCCGGAGCCACGGATGACGAACACGACATCATCCGCATTCCCTCCCGTTACCTGTTCCTCGACCCGGAAGACCGGATGATGAAACGCGGCGCCATCCGCCGCCTGCTGCCGCAACTGCGCGAGACCGGCTACGACCTGCTGCACATCCAGACCCCCTTCATCGCCCACTACCAGGGCCTGTGGCTGGCGCGCAAGCTGGGCATCCCGCGCATCGAGTCCTACCACACCTATTTCCAGGAATACCTGTTTCACTACTTCCCGCTGCTGCCCGACGGGGTAATGCGCGCCATCGCCCGCAGTTTCTCCCGCAGCCAGTGCAACGCCATGGACGCCGTGGTGGTGCCCTCGGTGGCCATGTCCGAGGTGCTCGCCCACTACGGGGTGAAGACCCATCGCGCGATCGTGCCCACGGGCATCGAGCTGGAGGATTTCAACCACGGAGACGGCGCGGCCTTCAGGGCAAAGCTGGGCATCCCGGCCGAGACCCCGGTGCTGGTGCACGTGGGGCGCATCGCCTTCGAGAAGAATATCGACTTTCTATTGCGGGTGATGGTACGGGTGCGCCAGGCATTGCCCCAGGCGCAGATGATTGTCGCCGGCGAGGGGCCCGCCCTGTCCCACGTGAAGCACCTGTCGCGCAAGCTGGGACTGTCCGGGGCGGTGCACTTCGTGGGCTATCTGGATCGTCGCAAGGCCCTGCTGGACTGCTACCGGGCGGGGGATGCCTTTGTGTTCGCCTCGCGCACCGAGACCCAGGGCCTGGTGCTGCTGGAGTCCATGGCCCTGGGGGTGCCGGTAGTGTCCACGGCGGTCATGGGCACCCGCGACATCGTGGAGCCCGAACTGGGGGCAGTGCGGTGTCCGGAGGATGAGGCCGGCTTCGCCGATCGGACCGTGGCCCTGCTCGGCGATGGGGAGCGACGACGTGACCTGGGTGTTCAGGCCAGGCACTTTGCCGAGGGCTGGTCGGCGCCCTCCATGGCCGGCACGATGCAGGCGCTGTACCGGCGCGTGTTGAAAGAGGCCTCAGGGGAGCGTTCCGCCTTGACCGCCAACAGCAGGTCTATATAATCGGCAATGTCCCATACGAGAGGTTACGTTACCTTGGAAAGTTCCAGTTGTACCTTAACTGACAACAGCCAGCGGTAAGGCCTGCCTCCCCTCTCGGACACCCCAGGCGCCTTCCCGCTGTAGTACGACCGGCGGGAACGGAGCACCTGGAGAACAGCCCCTTTCGGGCAACCAGCTCCCTTCGTTTCCCATTGTTAAATTCCGACCGGAACCGATTCGTCGTGCCCTTGAGCATGAACGCGCCGGGACCGGCCACCGGCACGGCTGTGCCCAGCCGCCGCGGGCAAGGCCCAGGGCACGGGGCTTGCGCACCAGGGAGATCGGGTCATGGAAAACGAATTCGAGCACTACCTGATCGAGATCCGCGAGCTGCTGGAGCGCGCGGAGTGGCCGCGCCTTCGGGAAGTGCTCGACCTGATGCGCATTCAGGACATCGCCCATGCCCTGATGGAACTGGACGACCACCAGATCCCATCTGTATTCGACAGCCTGCCCCGTGGACGGAAGGTGGATGTGTTCTCCCACCTGGACCCTCACTATCAATACCAGCTGCTGGCACGCATCTCCGGTGCCGATGCCCGGCACATCCTCTCGGAGATGCTGCCGGACGACCTCACGGCCCTGCTGGAAGACCTGCCCGGAGACGAGGTCCGCCGTCTGCTGCGTCTGCTGCCCTTTCGGGCCATTCGTCGCGCCCTCACCCTGCTGGGTTTCCCCGAGAACAGCGTCGGCCGGCTGATGACCACCGAGTTCGTGGCCGTGCGCCCCGACTGGACCATCACCGACAGCCTGGCCCACATCCGCGAACACAGCGAGCGGGGCGAGACGGTGAACGTGATCTTCGTCATCGACGAGGACCGCCACCTGCTGCACGCCCTGCCGCTGAAGCGCTTCGTACTGGGCCGCCCCACGGATCCGATCGAGAAGCTGCCCGCTGGCCCGGTGATCTCCATCAACGCCGAGGCCAACCAGGCCGACGCGGTACGCCTGATCCAGCACTACGATCTCGAGGTGCTACCGGTGGTGGACGAGGAGAACGTTCTGCTGGGAATCATTACCGTGGATGACGTGATGGACGTGGTGGAGGAAGAGACCACCGAGGACTTCCACAAGATGGGTTCCGTCGGCGCCCTGAATCTCAGCCTGCGAGATGCCGGGCTGTCCCTGTTGTATCGAAAGCGTATCGGCTGGCTACTGGTGCTGGTGGCCCTCAACCTGGTCGGTGGCACCATCATGGCGGGCTTCGGCGCGGCCATCGAGGCCCTGGTGGTACTGGTGTTCTTCCTGCCCCTGATCATCGCCGGCGGGGGTAACGCGGGGGCCCAGTCGTCCACCCTGATGGTGCGCGCCCTGGCCACCGGCGACGTGGAGGCCAAGGACTGGCTGCGACTCTGGGGCCGGGAACTGGGCGTGTCGGCCGCGCTGGGGCTAACCATGGGACTGGCGGTGTCGGGCCTCGGGCTCTGGCGCGGCGGCGCGGAGGTGGCCGTGCTGGTGGCCGTCTCCATGACCCTGGTGGTGGCCATGGGCAGCCTGGTGGGGATGATGCTGCCCTTCGTCCTGGACCGCCTGAAGCTGGACCCGGCCACGGCCAGTGTGCCCCTGGTGACCTCCGCCGCGGACATTGCCGGCATCCTGATCTACTTCTCCCTGGCGGTTTACCTGCTCAATCTGCCCACCGGCGGACTCTGAACGACACTCAAACATGAGCGAAACCGAAAACATCGAAAGCCTTCCGCAACTGATCGCCACCCGCGACTGGGACGCCCTGCGGGGCATCCTTGCCCAGATGGCCGACCAGGATATTGCCCGGGCCATACCGGATCTGCCTCCCCAGGACCGCGAGCGCCTGGTGAATCACCTGCTCAGCCCCGAGCGGGCCTCCAATGTCTTCTCCTATCTCAGCACCGAGCAGCAGAGCGAGGTGCTGGACGTCCTGGAGGACGAAGAGAAGGTACGCCTGATCGGCGAGCTGCATTACGACGACGCCGCAGCCCTGCTGGATGAACTGCCGGACGAGCACACCGAGTTGCTCATGGAGATGCTCCCGGCAGAGGACCAGCAGGTCCTGCAGACCCTGCTCACCTACCCCGAGGACAGCGCCGGGCGGTTGATGACCCCGGAGTTCATCACCGTGCGTTCGGACTGGACTGCGGGTCAGGCACTGGACCACATCCGAGATCAGCACGACGTTGGCGAGACCGTGAACATGGTGTTCGTCATCAGCGACCAGGGACAGGTGCTTGGCACCCTGTCCCTGCGCGAACTGCTGCTGGCCAGGCCCAGCAACAAGGTCCACGACATCGGTCATGGTGATGTGATCAGCATCGGCACCGATGAGGACCAGGAGGAAGCGGCGCGCATCATCCGCCACTACGACCTGGAAGTCCTGCCCGTGATGGATGAACAAGGGGTGATGCGCGGCATCATCACCGTGGATGACATCCTGGACGTGGTGGAAGAAGAAACCACGGAGGATTTCCAGAAAATGGGTTCCGTGGGCGTGGTGGGCCTGAGCATGAAGGAGGCCAGCGCCGGACTGCTGTATCAAAAGCGCATCGGCTGGCTGGTGATCCTGGTGGTGGTGAACATCTTCAGCGGCGCCGCCATCGCCATGTTCGAGGCCGCCATCGAGGCGGTGGTGGCCTTGGTATTTTTCCTGCCCCTGGTCATCGCCAGTGGCGGCAACGCCGGCGCCCAGTCCTCCACCCTCATGGTGCGCGCCCTGGCCACCGGTGACGTGCAGGCCCGGGACTGGCTCAGGCTCTGGGGTAAGGAATTGCTGGTCTCCACCGCCCTGGGTGTCACCCTGGGTCTCGCCGTGTGGGGGGCGGGCATCTGGCTCGGCGGCCTGGACGTGGGCTTAGCTGTCGCCATCTCCATGGTGCTGGTGGTGGTCATGGCCAGCATGTTCGGCATGGTCCTGCCCTTCGCCCTGGAACGCTTCGGACTCGATCCGGCGTCGGCCAGCGCACCGCTGATCACATCGGTGGCCGACGTGTTCGGGGTGCTCATCTATTTCTCGGTGGCCACGGCACTGCTTTTGTAAGACGATTGCAGGCTGGCCTTGCGCACCCACTCGTAGGAGCGGCGACCCCGCCGCGAATAGCGGTGCCAAATGGAACCTCTGCGGTTCGGCCCGGGGTCGGGCCTCCTACAAAACCGTCTATCTTCAGCTCACCCCGTAGGAGCGGCGACCCCGCCGTGAATGGCGGTGCCAAATGGAGCCTCTGCGGTTCGGCCCGGGGTCGGGCCTCCTACAAAACCGTCTATCTTTAGGTCCCCCGTAGGAGCGGCGACCCCGCCGCGAACCACCCAAGCCTGGGTGGCATGCGCCGTTCGGCCCGAAGTCGGGCCTCCTACTTTCGCGTTTCCTCGTCCCGCCGTCGCAACTCTTCCAGCTTCTCCCTGATGCGAATCTCCAGGCCCCGGTTCACCGGCCGGTAGTACTGCCGTTCACCCATCTCCTCAGGGAAGTAACGCTCGCCGGCGGCGTAGCCGTCCTGCTCGTCATGAGCGTAGCGGTAGCCCTTGCCGTAATCCAGGGACTTCATGAGTTTCGTGGGCGCGTTGCGCAGGTGCATGGGCACCTCCAGGGTACCCGTCTCACGCACCTCGGCCAGGGCCTGGTTGTAGGCCATATACACGGCGTTGCTCTTGGGAGCACAGGCCAGGTAGACCACTGCCTGGGCCAGGGCCAGTTCCCCTTCCGGCGAACCCAGGCGTTCGTAGACGTCCCAGGCTTCCAGGGCCAGGGTAAGGCCCCGGGGGTCGGCGTTGCCGATATCCTCGCTGGCCATGCGCACGATGCGCCGGGAGAGATAGACCAGGTCACACCCGCCGTCGATCATGCGGCACAACCAGTACAGGGCGGCGTCAGGGTTCGAGCCGCGCACCGACTTGTGCAGGGCGGAGATCTGGTCATAGAACATCTCGCCGCCCTTGTCGAAACGACGCAGCCCCTGGCTGGTGACCTCGTCGAGCGTCGCCTCGGTGATCTCGGCACCGTCCGGCCCCTCTTGCGCCAGATCAGCGGCGATCTCCAGCAGATTGAGCGCCCGCCGGGCATCGCCGTCGGCGGCTCGGGCCAGGCGCTCGCGCAGTTCACCGGCCATGTGCAGATGCCGCTCGCCCAGGCCCCGTTCCTTGTCCTCCAGGGCGCGATCGATGATGGCGCGGATGTCGTTGTCGGTGAGGGCCTTGAGCACGTAGGTGCGCACCCGGGACAGCAGCGCGTTGTTCAGCTCAAAGGACGGGTTTTCCGTAGTGGCGCCCACGAAGGCGATGGTGCCGTCCTCCACGTGGGGCAGGAAGGCATCCTGCTGGGACTTATTGAAGCGGTGCACCTCGTCCACGAACAGGACCGTGGGCTTGCCCTGCATGCGCCGGTGTTCCCGGGCCTGCTCCACTGACGCACGGATGTCTTTCACCCCGGAGAGCACGGCGGAGAGTGTCAGGAACTGGGCGCCACAGTAATGGGCGATCATGCGTGCCAGGGTGGTCTTGCCCGTGCCAGGCGGCCCCCAGAACAGCATGGAATGCAGCCGGTCCTCCTCGATGGCCCGACGCAGGGGCTTGCCCGGCGCCAGCAGGTGGGACTGGCCGGCATACTCGTCCAGATCGCGCGGCCGCATCCGGTCCGCCAGGGGGCGTCCGGTCTCGATGGCGGGTGCAGAGTCGAAGAGGTCGGTCATGGCGTGAGGCGTGAGGCGTGAGGCGTGAGGCGTGAGGCGTGAGGCGTGAGGCGTGAGTGTAATTCGCCCCGAATGCCAAGTAACGCTGGTTTTAGCTTTTACACCTGCCGCCTATCCCCTCACCCCTCACATCCAGCCATCAATGCCGAATCACGTCCACCCCGGCCGGGGCCTCGAAACGGAAGGTGGCGGCGGGAATACTGGGGTTCAGGCGCATGTCGGTGAAACGAATACGGGTCTGCTGACCGAACTGGTCGTAGAGGACCATCATGCCCACCCGGTCATTGTCCATGCCGATCAGAATGCGGGTGAAGTCGGCATCACGATCCTGGGGGATGAGCTCGACCCACTCCAGACCGGCCTGGTGACCCACTTCCGTCACATCGAAATCCTCCTCCAGGGGACGGGGCTCGGACAGCAGCATGATGGGCGCGCCAGCCAATACCTGTTCCATGGGCTGGGCGGTGGCCTGGGCCAGCTCCTCGTCATAGGTCCACAGGAACTGGCCATCGGCGATGATCAGCTGTCGGAACGGGGTCTCGTAATCCCAGCGGAATCGCCCCGGGCGCTGCAGCTGCACACGCCCCTCGGAGACCTGCAGCACATCGTCCTGTTCATTGATCACCACTTGCTCGAAACGGGCATCGAAACGGGTCACCTCGGCGAAGAAACGATCCAAGCTCTGGCGGGCGTCGCCAGCCAGAGCGGGCGCACAGAGCATCAGGATCAGCAGGGGTGTCAACAGATATCGGATCATGGGTCTCTCGTGGACAGGTATTCGATGGGTTGGACAGTGAATCGGGGAAAAGGTCCCCGTGGGGGCGCTCAATCCTTAGGCCCACCGGGCGCCAGGACCTCACGGTTGCCATTGGACTGCAGGGCGCTCACCAGGCCCGCCGCCTCCATGTCCTCGATCATGCGCGCGGCCCGGTTGTAGCCGATCTTCAGGCGACGCTGCACATAGGAGATGGAGGCCTTGCGGGATTCCAGCACGATGGCAACGGCCTGATCGTAGAGGGGATCGCTCTCGGCATCGCCCTCCCCCATGGGCTCCAGGCCCGGGATGAACGCGGTGCCGGCCTCCGGCTCTTCCAGAACGCCTTCCAGATAATCGGGCTCGCCCAGGGACTTGAGATGGTCGACCACCTGGTGCACCTCGTGGTCCGCCACGAAGGCGCCGTGCACGCGCACCGGGTGGGCTGTGCCCGGTGGCAGGTAGAGCATGTCGCCATGGCCCAGCAGCTGCTCGGCACCCATCTGGTCCAGGATGGTGCGGGAATCCACCCGGGATGAGACCTGGAAGGCCACGCGAGTGGGGATGTTAGCCTTGATCAGGCCGGTGATCACATCCACGGAGGGACGCTGGGTGGCCAGGATCAGGTGAATACCGGCGGCTCGGGCCTTCTGGGCCAGGCGGGCAATCAGCTCCTCCACCTTCTTGCCCACTACCATGATCAGATCGGCGAACTCGTCCACCACGATGACGATGAACGGCAGGGTCTGAAGCTCCGGTGCCGGCGCCTCGTTGTCGAATTCCAGGGGCGGCTTGTAGAAGGGATCGCGCAGGGGCTCGCCCTTTTCGGCGGCGTCCTTCACCTTGCGGTTGAATCCGGCCAGGTTGCGCACGCCCATGTGGGACATCAGCCGGTAACGGCGCTCCATCTCCGCCACGCCCCAGCGCAGAGCATTGGAGGCATCCTTCATGTCCGTGACCACCGGGGCCAGCAGGTGCGGGATGCCCTCGTAGACGGACAGCTCCAGCATCTTGGGATCGATGAGGATCAGGCGTACCTCATCGGCCCGCGCCTTGTAGAGCAGGGACAGCAGCATGGCATTGATGGCCACGGACTTGCCCGAGCCGGTGGTGCCGGCCACCAGCAGATGGGGCATGCGGGCCAGATCCGCCACCATGGGTACGCCACCGATGTCCTTGCCAAGCGCCAGGGTGAGCGGCGAACCGGCGCCATCGAAGACCTTGGACTGCAGGATCTCCGAGAGCACCACCAGCTCCCGTTCTTCGTTGGGGATCTCCAGGCCCACGGTGGACTTACCCGGGATCACCTCCACGATACGCACGCTGATCACGGACAGGGCCCGGGCCAGGTCCTTGGCCAGGGCACTGATGCGGCTGACCTTCACGCCGGCGGCGGGCTGCAGCTCGAAGCGGGTGATCACCGGTCCCGGATGCACGGCCACCACCTCCACCTCCACGCCGAAGTCCTTGAGCTTGATCTCCACCTGGCGGGACATGGCCTCCAGGCTGGCCTCGGAGTAGCCGCCCTCGTGGGGCTTAGCCCCATCCAGCAGGGCCAGGGGCGGCAGGGCGCCGGGGCGCGGCTCGCCCTGGAACAGGGGGATCTGCTTTTCCTTCTGGGCCCGCTCGCTCACCTCCGGCTTGTGCACCACTGGTTCGATACGAGGCTTGGGCCGGGCGCGCACCTTCTCCGTCTCGCTGCGCACCACCACCTCCCGTGCCTCCCGGGCCTTGCGTCCCGCACGGCGCTCCAGGAACAGCTCGATCCGTTCCCGGGTCCAGGCGATGAACATCAGGGTCATGCGCCCCACCCAGTCCATGAGCGCGAACCAGGACAGGCCTGTAAACAGGGTGACGCCGGCCAGGAACAGCGCCAGCAGCAGCAGGGTGGTGCCCACCAGGCTGAAACCCGCGATCAGGACGGTACTGAGCACCTGCCCCAGGATGCCGCCGGCATTGAGGGGCAAGCTGCCCGGGCCGAAGTGGATGGTGGCTAGGCCACAACCGGCGGCCAGGGTGATGACGAAACCAGCCCAGCGAATACCCAGGGTGCGCAGGTCCAGTTCACCGGTATCCGTGCGGCCCCGGTACAGGAGCCAGCCGCTGTAGCCCACCATCACCGGGGCCAGGTAGGCCAGGTAACCGAACAGGTAGAAGAACACGTCGGCGAACCAGGCCCCGACGCGACCGCCCAGGTTGGTGGCACGCAACCCGCTGCCGGTGTGGGACCAGCCCGGATCCCCCGGATTGAAGCTGGCCAGGGCGATGAACAGGTACACCGCTGCCGCCCCCAGCACCAGCAGGGCACCCTCGCGCAGCCCGCGCCCCACATGGGCGCTGAGCGGTTTACCGTTGGTCTTTTTCTGGGTTGCCTGGGCCAAGATCAGTATCGTCTTTAGAAGATTTCTGTAATTGTATGATTAATAATGCGAAGTTGAAAGTTAGAATTGGCGGAAAAGTGAGAAGTGTGAATTGGGAAGTGGGAATGAAGTCAACTTCGCACTTCCCAATTCACACTTCGCACTTCAGCCCCCCATTTCCGCCTTCACCGCCGCATTCACATAGGCCCCGGCCCGCACATTCACGCCTTCCATGAGCGCCTCGCTGTCCTCCCAGTCCGGCGAGGCCAGGCGCAGCACGTGTTCAATGAGGCTGGCGGACAGGGCCTGGGAGGCGGTGCGGGGCACGGCACCGGGCATGTTGGTGACGCAAAAGTGGCTCAGCCCCTCCTCCACATACACCGGATCCTCGTAGGTGGTGGCGCGGGTGGTCTCAATGCAACCCCCCTGATCCACGGAGATATCCACCACCACGCCCCCCGGGGCCATAGCCTTGAGCATTGCCCGGGTCACCAGGTGCGGCGCCCGGCGTCCGGGCAGCAACACCGCCCCGATGAGCAGGTCCGCGTCGGCCAGCGTCTCGGCGATGCCCTGCTGATAGGCGTACAGGGCCGTCACATTGTCACCCAGCCGACGCATGTCGGCCATGCGCTCCCGACTGATGTCGAACACCGTGACCCGGGCCCCCAGGGCGGCGGCCGCCTGTACCGCAGCACCGCCGGCCACCCCGGCCCCCAGCACCACCACATGACCCCGGCTGGTGGACGGCAGACCGCCAAGCATCAGGCCCTTGCCCCCTTGGGGCTGGTGCAGCAGGTGGGTGCCCACTTGCACCGCCAGGCGCCCGGCGATCTCGCTCATGGGTGCCAGCAGGGGCAGCGAGCCGCCTTCACGAACGGTCTCGAAGGCCACGGCGGTCAGCCCCAGCGCTCGCAGCCGCTCGGCCAGGGCCCGGTTGGCCGCCAGGTGCAGGTAGCAGAACAGCGTATGATCCGCACGCAACAGCGCCAGATCGCCGTCCAGGGGCTCCTTGACCTTCACGATCAACTGCCCCTCGCCATATAGACTGGCGGCATCGGGCAGCACCCGGGCACCGGCCTGTTCATAATCCCCGTCCCCGTAGCCGCTGAGTGTGCCGGCACCGGACTGCACCAGTACCTCATGACCATGGCGCACCAGTTCGCCGCAGGCGGCGGGCACCAGGCCCACGCGGCCTTCCTGGGCTTTGATCTCGGCGGGTATTGCGATTCGCATGGGGAATCCTTTCAGGCATCGGGTGTGCCCGGCGGGTGACTTGCACGGGGCCTATCCGGATAATACGGCCCTTCACGCCGCCGGGGCATCCGGCGTGCGACCCCGGTCGAACCCCCGCCGGGAACCCGTGTCAGACAGGGTGCAAAATCACTCGCACCCAAGTCACCCGATCCAGACAAGCAAACAGGAGTCAGTATACATGAGCGATCCCAAGCACTGCCGGCTGCTAATCCTCGGTTCCGGCCCCGCCGGTTACACCGCGGCAGTCTACGCAGCCCGCGCCAACCTGAACCCGGTGCTGGTCACCGGCCTGGAACAGGGCGGCCAGCT
>SR_TP_S13solDRAFT_1000779_pt1 | contig 11488 bp, 3 predicted proteins | sample SodReaTP_S13sol_FD_11159 | JGI IMG/M metagenome (IMG submission 11159) | reverse complement strand
GGTGAGGGGTGAGGGGTGAGGGGTGAGGAGTGAGGAGTGAGGGGTGAGGGGTGAGGGGTGAGGGGTGAGGGGTGAGGGGTGAACAAGGTTTGCACTACGCTTGTAACCTGCCAAATCCCGTAGGAGCCCAGGGGGCTGGACTCCTACGATCCAGGATCAAAACCCGTCCCCTCTTTCATTCATCCTTCATCCTTCATCCTTCATCCTTCATCCTTCATCCTTCATCCTTCATCCTTCATCCTTGCCTTGACGAAGCCAGCTCACCCGGTACAGGTCCAGGCGCCGGTCCCGCAGGTTACGGACGCTGCCGTGTTCGCGCAGGTCCTTGAGGTTGTCCAGGTCCAGATCGACGATCAGGGTCATCTCGGTGTTGGGTGTGGCCTCGGCGGCAATGGCGTCGTGGGGGAAGGCAAAGTCCGAGGGGGTGAACACCGCCGCCTGGGCGTACTGCATGTCCATGTTCTCCACCCGGGGCAGGTTGCCCACGGAGCCGGAGATCACCACGTAGCATTCGTTCTCGATGGCCCGGGCCTGGGCACAACGGCGCACCCGCAGATAGGCGTTCTTGGTGTCGGTCCAGAAGGGCACGAACAATACCTGCAGGCCCTGGTCGGCCATCAGACGGGGCAGCTCCGGGAACTCCACGTCATAGCAGATGAGAATGCCGATCTTGCCAAAGTCGGTCTCGAAGACCTGCACCTTGTTACCCCCCTGCATACCCCAGTAGGACTGCTCATCGGGCGTGGTGTGGATCTTGTACTGCTTGTCCCAGGTGCCGTCGCGACGGCACAGGTAGGAGACATTGCGCAGGGCCTGATCCTCTTCGTACTCCGGCATGCTGCCGGCCACGATGTTGATGTTATAGGCCAGGGCCAGGCGCACCAGCTCCTGGCGCACGGGCTCGGTATATTCCGCCAGGTGACGCACCGCCTCGGCCGGGTTCTCCTGATTGAACTGGGCCATGAGCGGCCCATTGAAGAACTCCGGAAACAGGATCACGTCCGCCTGATAACCGGACACCGCATCGACGAAATACTCCAGCTGCTGGAACAGGTCCTCCAGGCTTGCCGTGGGGCGCATCTGCCACTGCACCGCCCCCACTCGCACCGTCTGTTTGGCGCCGCCGATGAGTTTTTCCTTCTCCTCGTAGTAGATATTGATCCACTCGATGAGGGTGGCGTAGGCCTGGGACTCGGTGTCGTCGGGCATGTAGCCGGTAATGATGCGGCGCACGTGGAAATCATTGGACAACTGGAAGGTGAGGATCGGGTCGTAGAGCTCCTTGTTCTTCACCTGTTCCACGTACTGATGGGGCGTCATCCGATCGCGATGCTCCAGGTATCCCGGTATCCGCCCGCCGGCCACGATACGGCGCAGGTTGAGTTTCTCGCACAGCTCCTTGCGGGCGTCATACAGACGCCGTCCCAGGCGCAGGCCCCGGTAGTCCGGATGCACGAACACATCCACACCATAGAGGGTGTCGCCGTTGGGATCGTGGGTGGTGAGGTAACCGTTGCCGGTGATGGCCTTGTAGGTGTGCCGGTCACCCCAGCGGTTGTAATCGACGATCATGCTGATGGCCGCAGCCACCAGACGACCGTTGTCCTCGATGCAGATCTGCCCCTCGGGAAAGCGCGATATCTGGGAATCGAACTGTTCCCGACTCCAGGCGCCGTCCAGCCCCGGGTAGACCCGTTCCATGATCTCGTGCACGGCCTCGTAATCCTCGGGCCGGGTGTTGCGCAGTTTCAGACGGTGTTCGTCCGTCTTGACTGGGTCCTGGGGCTGATCGGTCATGGACATCTCCGTGGTTGCTCAGACCTCCAGCATAACGGATGCGCCCCCCCGGTGGGGCCGACCACGACGACGACCTGTCTCAGATACGCTGCTGAAGCCGGGCAAGGTTGGTCAGGGAAAACAGGTGCGCGTAGATCCAGGGCCAGTATCCGGCCCTGTGGAACTCCAGGATCACCGCATCGTCCAGCCCGCCCAGACGGGTGTCATCCACCACAAAAAAGCCCCTGAGCAGGAAAGACTTCCCATTGGCGTCAGTCAGCTGCATGTCCCGGGAGACCAGAAGTTCCAGTTCCCGCAGGCGCTTCATGAAGGCCTGGGTACGCTCCATCTCGGTGAGGAAGTTCTGCAGGAAACCGATGGTGTCGCGCAGGAAGGGAGACTCGCTACCATCCTCCTGGAACAGGGGCTCGCCTGACTCGCCATCGAAGCCCTTGTACTTGTCATCAATACAAACCGTGTAACTGTCACCCTCGGCACCCTTGGCCAGCACGAAGGGATAGCGGCGTACGAAGGCAGGCACGTGACAGCCGGACGCCCAGCGGCCGGAGGCCTCCACGAACAGATTGTGGCCCTGGGCAAGACCCAGCAACGCGACCGGGGCAATATCTTCGTCATTGCCGGAAATCAGGATGGGATAGTCCCGGGCGGACTGAAAGAACTCCACGCCGGCCAGGGGCACGAAACTGGCACTGGCTGCAAAACTGCAATCGCCCTCGGCCCGCTTCAGGCGCAGCCCCTTGTGCTGCTCCCGGTTCAGCGGGACCACGTTTTCATAAAACATCAACTGCGACATGAAGGCTCCTTCACAATGGTCATGGGCTCAAAGACCCGGAAAATCATAAACCAGGCGTAGATCCAGCCGAACCGTGTCCTGATCAGGGGTCACCTTGCGGGTGGCATGGCCCAGCACCGCCTCACCCCGCCAACGGGGGCCGAAGCGGGCGTTGAGGCCGGCACCCACGCCGGTGATGTCCTCCTGCTCGGGACTCTCCCCGTAGACGGCACCATGGTCCAGAAACAGGAAGGGTGCGTAGCGTTCGGTCCACTGCCAGTGCATTTCGATGTTCAGGTAATAACCGCGCACACCGGCAATGACACTGGTGGGATAGCCACGCACGCTGCCAGCACCGCCCAGCTGGAACAGATCGGCGGAAGGCAGGGTGTCCTCACCGGTGAACTGCCAACCCAGGGTACCCAACCAGACACGACCGTTACCCCCCGGGCGCGCAAAGTTCAGGTGACCGGGATAAGTCAGATAACTCTGGCTGTCGCCAAGGATCGTGGTGCTTCGCCCGGATGAAATGTTCTGCTCGAAACTCCACTGCCCGATGCCGGAGACATACCCCCCGCGCAGGCCAGCCACCATACGGGTGGTATCCGTGTCGCTCACTTTCACGCCGGAGATCTCGCTGGTTGAATTGGCCTCGCCGACCCGCAGGACGCTGTCCAGACGCCAGGACGGGGCACGTAACCAGGGGTGCTCGTATTGCAGCTGCCAGCCGAAGGAGCTGCCGGTGACATCCAGATCCTCGAACGGCCCATCCACCAGCTCGATATCGCCCAGGTAGACGGCACCGCCCAGTCGACCACCCCGGGCATTGATCGCCACGCTGTAGTCCGTTCTCAGGGTGTATGAACCCTGGGACAACACACCATAGACACTCATGCGGTCATCCCGGCCGAGCAGGCCGGACAGGATCCAGTAGGCGCCCAGCTGGTATTCGCCGGTGCTTTTAACGCCCTGGTTGTCGGCGAACACCTGCAACCGATGGCGGGGCTGCTCCTCCACCAGCAGGATCACATCGCTCTCGCCGAATCCCTCACCGGGCCTCAGCGCCGCACGGGCGCGCAGCTCTCCGGTGCGGTTGAACCAGTCCAGGTCCTCCCTGAGCCGGGGCAGGTCAACCACCTCGCCCGGTTCCATGGGGATACGGGCGCGCACATAGCCCTCTCGGGTGTAAGTGGTACCACTGACCTCCTGGCGCCCCAGCCGACCTTCCACCAGCTGCACGGTCACCACGCCCTGCTCGATACGCTGAGGCGGCAGGATGGCCCGGGCGGTGATCAGGCCCCGCGCCTGATAGATGGCATTGATGCGCTCGACCATCTCGCCCAGCAGACCAAAGTCCACTTCTCGCCCCACATACCCGCCGGCCACCTCGGCCAGGGTTTCGGTACTGAGAAACTCGGACTCGTTGAATCGCACCCCTTCCAGTACAAATCGCGGTCCACCTTCCAGCCGAACCCCTGGCGCTTGATCAGGCACGATCACCGGATCCTCGGGCACCGCCGCCTCGGGGCGCATCTCATCCAGGCGTTCCCGCTCACGCTCCAGGGGACGCAGCAGGAATCCCGGGTCGGTATCCGGGGTGAGCGGCGGGGTCTGGGCCGAAACCGGCGCCATAGCCAGAACGGGCAACAGCAGCAGTGCCCTGCGCGCGGCGCGGGGGAAGATGTTCATTGACGATACTCCACGGAAACGTCAGTTGCCGGCGCGGGCACTGTCCCCGCCGTTGCCGGCACCCAGGTTGAGGGGCAGGCCCTCCAGACTCTCCACCAGATCCTCGTCGTCGCCGTCACCGTCGCCGTCACCCAGCGCGCCGCTCATGATGGTCGGCAGCAGGACCCCGTTGCCATTGCCGTGCCCCTGGTTGGCGAAGCGTTCGGTGTCGCGGACCACGCTGGCACCCTCATAATCCAGCCCCGTGTTCTGGCGTCCGGGCAGGTAGTTGGGCACGCGCACCTGGTAGCCCGGTGCATACCAGACCACATAGGCACTGGTGTAGGTCTCGACAGCGCTCTGCTCCAGGAAGAAACGGTGGTCGGTTTCATAGAGTTGCACCGACGACCGGACCGGCGCGGGAGACCGGTTGTTCATGTACACATGGGCCCCGGGGGTGAAGAGTTCCAGCACGCCCGACACATAGGCCTCGTCCAGGCGGACCTCACTGGCGGTGGTGCGCAGCTCCGAATCCATGGCCGCGTAGACCGGGAAATGCAGCCCCAGGGGCGCGTCCACATCCAGTCGCGCGTACTCGGCGGCCTCCTGGTTGGCGCCCTGCAGCCGCATCTCCAGCATCGGGCCGTCCGTCATCAGGTGTGCCACGCCCGCATCCACGTAGTCTGCCTGCAGGTGCAGGTGCTCATACACCGAGGCCAGGCCCAGCTCGATGGCCGCAGTGGCCCGCAGCCGGGCCCACAGCCCCTCCAGCTCGCGGAACCGTATCCAGGCCGGGCGCACCGCCTCGCCGAATCGGTCGAAGCCCGCCGCGACCTCGATGCCGTTGACCGCCAGCAGGCTGTCACCGACCAGATCGCCGAAGCTGCGCAACCGGATCCAGTCGCCGGCAATCAGGCTGCCAAAGGTGAAATCGCCGTCCACGGACACATCCACCGGACCGGCGGGCGCGTGGATCTCGCCGGCGGCGAGATCATCCAGCGCGTACAGGTGGATACCGCCTCCGGCGGCATAGGCATCCACGCCACCGATCTCCAGCACGATGGGCGCGGATTCAAGACCGATGCCCGTGCCCGCGATGAGGGTGGCCCAGCCATCGCGGGGTCCGCTCAGATCCAGCACCGGAGCCGCCACATCGCCCACGCTGCTGTAGATGCCATCCCGGGCCGTGAGGCTGACATCCCCGCCGGCATGGATGCCAGCCAGGCGCAGGTCGCCCTCGGGGGCGGCCAGATGGATCTCGTCACCGGCTGAGGCAGCCACGGTACCGGTCTCGCCCAGATCCAGGTCCAGGGCCTCGTCACTCTGCCCGCCGATACGTCCACCCGCGATCAGTGTTACCCCACTGGCGCGGATATCGGTGAGGGCGTCGTTATGGAAACTCAGGATATCGCCCGCGGCCTGGAGATTGACGCTGCCGTCCTGGGAGAACATGCGCTCCACCGTCAGACTGCCGTCGATCTCCCGAAGGTGGATGTCGCCCGTGGCTCGGGCGGTCACGTAGGGGGCGCCGATGAGCGACATCTGGATCGGGGCATCCACGGTACCGATGGGACCCGCGCCACCTTCCAGGAGCAGGCCGCCGCCGGCCCCCTCGATCACGGTGACACCGGGCTGCGCGCTGAACAGACCGGATCGGGTCTGCAGGCGTACATTGCCGCCGCCGGCAATGCGCTCCAGGATCATGATGGCCTCGGTGGCGCCCAGGAAGACGTCACCGCCGGCATCACCGCTGGCCTCCGCCAGGATGCTGCCGTCCACCCCGTGCACCACACCCACAGCCCGTGCACGCTCGATGACCAGGCCCTCCACCGTGCCGCTGACAAGCTCTCCCAATTCGTTGAACACCGCATCACCCAGCACACGGATATCACCCGGCTGGGCGGACACCAGGGCGGCGATCTGCTCCGGGGTGAATTCGAACGGCGCGCCAGGATCATCCGGGAACAGGATGGTCAACGGGTCGTCGGCGGCACCCACACGACCGTTGGGGGTAAAGATCTCGATGCGTTCACCGATCAGGTTCGGCGCGAGGCGCTCGAACTGGGTGTCGGTGACCTCGATCAGGGCGCCGGCATCGATACCCCGCAGCAGTTCTTCCTCGGTCCACTCCGCGCCCTCGGCGATCGCCTCGCGCACGGCCTGGGGGGCGGTGTAGCTGAAATCTTCCCGGAAGCTGTCGAACCCGTTCACCTGGGCAAGATCATCAACCCCGAAGATGTCCCTGAACTCGGCCTCCAGCTCGCCGTAACGGCTGGCGGCGTAGGCGTTGATCTGCGCAGCACCGAGGCCGTTTGCCAGGGCATCCAGTTGCGCCTCATCCAGATCGGTGTCGTTGTCCGGCATGAGTCCCGGCAGCAGATCCCGCAAGGCGGCATGGCGCAGCAGGTTCTGGCCGGCCTCGTCCAGGTCAAAACTGCCGGCGCCGCCGGAGAGTTCGCGCAGCAGCCAGTACTCCGCGTAGCGTGCCTGCACCAGCTGCTCGTAGGCACGCACCGATTCCTCGATGGCTTCGCCCACGCCCCATTCACTGGTCAGACGCATCTCCTCCCAGATCGTGCGCAGGCGATTGATTGCCTCCTCGTCCAGTTCGCCCCGCTCGAAGGCGTTGATCAGGTCACCGTTTTCGACCCGCACCCGCAGGGTGCCCAGGGCCACCAGTTGCTCCACCTGCAGATCGCCGTCCACCTCGATCACGTAGACATCGCCACCGCTGGTCACATTGAGCGCCGAGGCACCCAGGGGTACGCGGCCGTCGACCAGGGCGACGCCCACGCCGGTGTCGATGGCGAGCCCACGGTCCAGGTTGCCCACGTCCCCGCCGGCACGCAGGGTCAGGGTGCCGCCATAGATGGCCCGCTGTGCATCGTCGCGCAGATTGAGAATGGCGTTCACCGCATCCACATTCACGTGACCGTCACCGGTGCCAATGCGGATCACCCCCAGGTCGCCACCGCTCTGGGAGAGATGCACATCGCCGGTCTGGGTCACGGCAGTGATACCCCCCTCGCCGACGCGCAGGCGTACCGGGCTGTCCTGTCCGCCGATGCCGCTGGAGGCGTCGATGATCACCGTGTGACCCTGCAGGCTGGCGCCGGCGTTGATCTGGCTCAGGGCACCCTCGGTCAGGATGGTGGTGACACCCTCGGGGTTGCGCAGGGTGCCGTCGATGATCACACCGCTGACGGAATCCACCAGGATGCGCCCGGCGCTGTTGCCGATGAACTTGACCTCCACCGGCAGGTCGGCGCGCTGGGTCTCGATGCCGAAGTCGATGCCGAACCAGCGGCCGATGTCGGCCACGGTCTGGTGCAGTTCCGCCAGCCAGGTGGGCAGCACGTAGCGCAGGCGCTGACCATCATTGGTCAGGTGGGTCAGGATCGACAGCCCCTGGGCCGGGGTATAGACCGTCTCACGCCCGTCGATGGTGACCACATGGGGATTCACCGGCACGACCACGGTCTCGGTGATGGGCTGACCCGCCTCGTTGGTGCCCACCTCCTGGAACTCCAGGGTGAGCCGGGCCTCGGTGCGGGTGATCAGGTCGCTCTGATAGTCGTGCTCCAGGTAGGTGAGCCACGGGTTGCCCTGGAGATCGGACTTGCCGGTATCCCAGATCTCCACGACGCCGTTGACCGGATCGCCCACGTTGAGGTTGCGCAGCACCACCTCGCGATTGGTCTCGTTATACACGCTGATGTCGCCGTAGCCGCTGCGCACCTGGATGCCGCAGCCCACGTCGTTGTTCTCGCAGCCGGTGCTCAGGATGTGGCCGAACAGGAACACGTAGCCGCCACCCACTGCCTCCGGCGTCAGTTCGATGCGGTCGGTCTCGGCGTTGTAGTAGGCGGACAGTTCACCCCAGTTGATCTCCCGGCCCTCGCCGCCGGTGAGCTTGAGCATCGGGTCCACGTTCCGGGAGCCCACGGCCTCGCCGCCCACCACGCCGAACAGCTCGCGCAGCAGGCTGCCACTCAGCCACTGGTTGAGCCAGCTGTACCAGGGGTTCGTGAGCTCGCTTTCACCCAGCCAGCCCTGCAGGTGGGCATCCATGAGGTCCTGGTGATCCTGGGTGAAGGTCACCGTCCAGTCCGGCATGCCGGACTGGATCAGGCCGTTGATGTTGATGTACTGGGCATTGATGTAGATACGCCCACCGACGATACGCCCGCCGTCGGCCTGGCGCCCGCCGATGTCGTCGATGCCCGGGCGATACAGCTGCACGAAGTCGCCACCGGCGCGGATGTTCAGAGTACCGGCGTCGATCTCGCCGGTGGTCATGATGGTACCCCGGCGGTTGATCACCTCCACCAGTCCACCGGGATTGCTGATCTTGCCTTCCAGACGGATCCAGGGCGGGATGCCGCTCACGCCGCCGGGCGGATCGAAGTCGTTGACGATCACCACCTCACCCTGGCTGCCCACCAGACCCGGACTGGTGATCCCGATACCGGCGAATTCGCTTCGGCTGGTGAGATCCACGACCTGGGGCACGGGAATGCCGAACACGTTGTTGCGGGTCAGCAGGGTGATGCGTCCGGTGCCCGATTCGATGGTGATGTCGTTGGTGCGCAGGAAGGCATCCGTGCGGTTGAGCAGCAGCACACTGGGCGCGCCCTCGGGCTGCATGAACTCCGGAAGATTGTCCGGCTTGGGCGCCAGGGTGATGTGACCGCCGCCGGTCAGGGTGGAGGTCTCCATGTACAGCTCGCCGGCCCGGGCGGTGATGTCCGCCACGTCCACCTGCACCACGGTGGTCTCGCCGCTGTCCAGCGCCGCCAGCTGTGCCTCCAGGGTCTGGGCCTGGGCCACGGCGATCCACAGTTGAGACTTGTCCTGGTCCGCGTAGCCCGGCTGTCCGCTCATTTCCTCGAACAGGTCGATGATCTCCTGCCACTGGTCCAGCTGGGCCTGGAGTTCGTCGCGGATGTCGACGATGCTCACGTTCACCTGCACACCGCGGCTGGTCTCCACCCGCAGGCCGAAGGGCTGGTTCTCGTCGGCGGTGACGATCAGGTATTCGTAGGTGGCGGTGCCAACGGTAAGCTGGCCGTCGACCCGGATCCAGTCGTTGGCGGACAGGAATCGGCTGTCCTTCTTGATCTCCAGATTCACCTCGGGGACATCGGCACCGAAGGTGTTGGCGATGCCGACGAAGAAGTTGCCCACCTTCTCGGCCACCTCCCGATACAGGTCCTTGCCGCGACCCTCGCCCCGGGCCGAGTAGCTGCCCTGGCTGGTTCTCAGGTTGCCGTCCACACCCGCAATCACGACGCTGTTCGCCAGCAGGTCGATGCCGTTGGTGCTCACCAGGTTGGCGTGGGCATAGGGGTCCGTCTGGATGGGCAGTGCCGTCTTGTTCCAGACGTACACGTGCGCATAGGCGGACAGGTTGCCCCGTCCACCGCTGGCGTCGTAACCGGTCAGCAGGTGCAGGTTGCGCCCGGATTCCAGGGTCGCCCCGCCGTCCACCCGGATCAGGTGATCCGTGGTCAGGTACGCGGTGGCCCGGCCCTGGGCGAAGCCCGCGCCGCCGTGAGTGCGTGAATTGCCACGGGCCTCGATATCCGCATCGGTACGCACGCCCACGCGCAGATTGCCACCGGCGGAGGCCCGTGCGCCCTGTTCGAAGATCACCCGACCGATGTTGCTGCTGGTGATGTGGGATTCCACCCGGGCGATGTCCACGGCGCCGCCGGTGTCGAGCTTGGCGTACTGATAGGCGACGATGTCGTTACGGACGTTCACGACGATATCACCGCCGCCCTGGCCGTCGCTGGCATCCACCTGCGCACCCCGACCCAGTTCCACCCGGGTGTCGGTGATCATGGTGGCGTCGGCTCGCCCGGCAGAACCATTGAGGAATCCGCCGGCGGCCACGGAGATATTCTCCCCCCGGTTAACCTGCCGGATCACATTGTTGGCCGTGAGGATCACGTCGCTGGCGCGTATGTCGGCGTTGTCATCCACCCGGGTGAGCACGGTGCTGTTCACCGTGTGGCTCGCCCGGGCGCCGCTGGCGCCGGCCACCGAGGCCCGTCTGCTGTCCACGGTGCCGCTGAAGCGGGTCTGCTGGGTGGCGTTGACGCTCACCTGCCCGGCACGAAGCGGCGCGCCGTGACCGCCCAGGATGCGCGCACTGTTGTTGGCAAGGCTCGAGGTACTCACCGAAGCCGCAGAACCGGCCACCACGCCGCCGGTGCCGGACGTTGCGTCGGCCTGATCGCGATTCTCGCCGAAGGTGTGCACATCGATGTTGCCGACGCGCTCGCCGGCGGCCCGGTTGTCCTGGCCCAGCCAGGCATGGGTCTGGGTGTTCGAGCTGGCGCTGGCATTGATCAGGCCGCCCGCCAGCAGACCGATGGTGGTGGCGCGCCCCTGGGCCAGCTGGTCGGTGGTATTAACCGCGCGCAGTTCCACGTTGCCACCCGGCAGGCGGACATCGCTGCCCGTGTAGGCTCGCACCTGCGCGCTGTTGCGGGCCGTGGCGCGGGCCCCGGTGGCGCCCACCAGCGCGCCACTGCCGGCGGTCACCTGGGCCTCGGCGGCGCGGGAACCACCGGGCACCGCCGTGGCCACCAGGCGCAGGCTGGTGTCGCCCCCCTCGATCCGCACGCCGTTGCCCAGCCAGGCATTGACCTGGGTGGCGACCAGGGCGTCCGCCAGGGCCACGCCGATGGACAGGGCGCCGCTGACGCTGATACCCGTGCCCTCCGCGTAGGCACGCGGCCTGGCGGTGGCCTCGAAGCGAACCGATCCTGCGGCGGCACCGGCGTTGTTGAGGATCGAGGCATTGTCGCCCGCGTAGGCATTCACCCGGGACTGGTCACGGGCGCGGGCATCGGCACCGGCGCCCGCCAGCAGCGCCGAACCGGCGCCCGCGGTCGCCCGGGCCCAGGCCCCGTGGCTGCCGCCCGCCGGTTCGCTGATGGCCCGGAAGGCGATGTCCAGATCCGTGCCGGAGATGCTGGCACCGCTGCCCAGGAAGGCGTTCACCTGGGTGGCGGCCACCGCTTCGGCCAATGACACACCCACCGCAGCGTTGCCGCCCACACTCACACCCAGGGCCTCGGCCCGGGCACCGGGCTCGGCACGGGCATCGACGGACAGGGTGCCACCCTGGGTCAGGTTCACCGTCGCGCCGGCACCGATGCCGGCATTGACCGTCGCGGCATCCCGGGCATAGACATCGGCACCGGCGCCCGCCGCGAACACGCCGCCGGCCAGGGCCGT
>SR_TP_S13solDRAFT_1000778_pt1 | contig 11497 bp, 7 predicted proteins | sample SodReaTP_S13sol_FD_11159 | JGI IMG/M metagenome (IMG submission 11159) | reverse complement strand
CTGGGGACGCCCGCCGGTATCGTCGGTCATCCAGACCAGCAGGTCGTAGTAGCTGCGGATATTCTGCACATAGATCACCGGTTCCCAGCCCCGGGCATAACCGTAACGGGTATGCTGGTGCCAGCGTTCCTGGGCCAGCAGAGGCAGAAACTCCATCACGTCCATCCAGCGATCAGGGTCCTTGCCCTGCCCTTCGGTGATGCGCCGCGCATCTTCCAGATGACCCAGACCCACGTTATAGGCCGCCAAGGCCATCCAGCTGCGGTCCGGCTCGGCGATGCGCTCCGGGATGCGCGAATGCATGTGCTTGAAGTACTCCGCGCCCCCCATGACGCTCTCCCGGGGGTCCTGGCGATTACTCACCCCGAGCTGTCCTGCCGTGTTCTGGGTGAGCATCATCATGCCGCGCACCCCGGTGGGGGAGATGGCGCGGGGATTCCAGTGGGATTCCTGATAACTGATGGCCGCCAGCAGCCGCCAGTCCATCTTGTGAATCCCGGCTGCCTCCTTGAACAGCTCCAGGTAAGTGGGTAGGCGCTCATCCACCTGCTGCACGAAGGTCACGGTACCCACGTAATCCAGCACATCCACATGCCCAAAGTGGCGCTCCTGCAGCTGGGCCAGCCAGCCGCTGGCCTCGACGCCTTCAAAAAAGACCAGCGCCTCCCGATAAAGGCTCTCGTCACGGCCCTTGGGGAAGGCCCAGGCCAGATCCTTGGGCTCCGAGATATCGAAGGCCGCGCGTAGTTCCGGAAAGAATCGCTGCAAGGAGGCCAGCTCCACAGAGTCGGCCACGGCCAACTCCACCTCACCCTGCCAGACCTCCCGCAGCATGGCCTTGACGTCCCCGTGGCGGCTCTCCTGCCAGCTCAACTGGGGGTATTCCACCTGCAGCTGGGCCAGGCGCGTGGCATGGGTGCTGCCCGGCAACACCGAGAGCCGCTGACCATTGAGATCCGCCAGGGACCTGGGACGAGTATCGCTCCCCATGCGATACACCAACTGCTCGGTGACTTGCTGATAGGCCGGTCCAAAACGCACGATCCCCTCGCGGGATTCCGTTACCGTGATCCCGGCGGCCGCCACGTCCACCCCGCCCCGCGCCACCAGGGGCAGGATCTGTTCAAAACGCTCAGGCACCACAACCCGCAGCCTCACCCCCAGGTGCTCGGCAAAGGCCTGTGCCAGCTCGTACTCAAAGCCGGTGACCCCCTCTGGCCCCGAGAAATAGGTGGTCGGCCCCACCCGCATGGCCACCACCAGCTCACCCCGATCCAGCACCCGGTCCAGGGCGCTGCGAGGGTGATTAAAGGCGAACGCCAGCGTCACCACCACCAGGATCAGGAATCCCAGCAATTCCAGGCGCTGCATGTCCGTCAGTTGTCGGCTGTAGAGTTTCAAGGTCTGTCGGTCGGCCCGTGTTTACCCGTATAATAGGCGATTGTTTGTGCACACCCGCGGGTTTTCGACCGGAATCCAGGACCTGAGTTCGCCGGGCTGGCCGGAAGGCGCGAGTACAAACCCGTTGTATACGGCCTGTGCTGCGTCTCAATGGCGCAACACAGGCCGAAGTTGAGTAACAGCAGTTGACCTGGAGAGGTGCCGGAGTGGTCGAACGGGGCGGTCTCGACGGATCGACAGGACAGCCGATCCGCACGGCCGCACAGGCCGCCCGAAGGGTGAGCGCCAGGGACGGCGCGAGTGCAAACCGTTGTACTCGGCCTGTGTTGCGCCCTCAATGGCGCATCTCAGGCCGCAGCAAGTCAAAGCAGTTGACCTGGAGAGGTGCCGGAGTGGTCGAACGGGGCGGTCTCGAAAACCGTTGTACTTGCAAAAGTACCGTGGGTTCGAATCCCACCCTCTCCGCCAAACAAGTTCTAAGCCCCGGGGGGCCGGCAGGACGCTGAACCTCGGGACTGAACGGAGCGGGATTCGAACCCACGGTAATCGATACGAGGGTTCGACGGACGCAGCAAAGCGGAGTCCGAACGGGGCCGCAACGCGGCACCGGCCCGGAGGGCGAGGCGTGATAACGCCGAGTCATCCCACCCTCTCCGCCAAATAAAAACAAACAGAGCGACCCCCACCGGAACACGGTCAGCGTGGGGGCCCTCTGCAACAAACCACCGTGTGAGCACGAGTCCGAATCGCCGGATACCGTTGTCCCGGCGCTGCTCCACGTGTGCAAACATGATATGCGGTGACAGCTTGTCTGTCCCGCGGGTGAGCCTGGCAGCTGGATGATCAAACTTCGAACCTACGTCTACATGGACTCCCTGCAGCCGCAACTGGCGGAGTACATGGCCACCGTCTCCCAGGGCTTCCTGCCTATCCCCGGGGATGCCTGCCTGTGGGTGGAGGTCTCCCCGGGCATGGCGGTTCACCGGCTCACGGACATCGCCCTGAAGGCCACACGGGTGCACCTGGCCCAGCAGGTGGTGGAACGGGAATATGGCTCCATGGTGATCCACTACCGGGACCAGAGCGACGTGCAGGAGGCAGGCCGTGTGCTGCTATCACGCATGGGCGGCGACTGGCGTGACCGACAGGCACCCCGCATCACCTGGCAGGAGACCATCCGGGGCATGACACCGGATCACACGGTACTCATCAACCGCCAGAACCGCCGCGGCTCCATGATCCTTCCGGAACAGAGCATGTTCATCCTGGAGGTGGAGCCCGCCGGTTACATCATCTACGCCGCCAACCAGGCCGAGAAAGCCGCCAACATCAGCATCATTGATGTGAAGGCCGTAGGTGCCTACGGACGCCTGACCCTGGCTGGCCGCGAGGCGGATGTGGACGAAGCCGCCGCTGCGGCCATCGCCGCCCTGGAACGGCCGGCAGGCACCTAGTTCATGCATCGCCAGCAATTGCTCAGCCTGCTGGCCCTGCACCGCACTTCGTTCATCGAAGAGGCGGCCTTCGTGCGACGCGCCTACGACTTCGTCTCCCGACACCCGGACTGCTTTCAGCGGGAACACCCCACCCACGTCACCGGTTCCAGCTGGGTGGTCAACTCGCCGCGCACCCACGTACTGCTCATGCACCACCGCAAGCTCAACCAGTGGTTCCAGCCCGGCGGCCACGCGGACGGCGACCACGACATCCTGCAGGTAGCCATGAAGGAGGCCCACGAGGAGACCGGACTGGGCTACGAACACCTGCGCCTGGTGGCTGACGATGTCTTCGACGTGGACATTCACATCACCGATGCGACCGCAGAAGACGCCCGGCATGAACACATCGACATCCGTTTTCTGATGGAGATCGATGACCAGCTGCCCGTACCTGGAAATTATGAATCCCACCAGGTGATCTGGGTGCCTCTGAACGCCGTGACCCGCTATAACAACAGCCGCTCCACCTGGCGCATGGCGGAGAAGACCCGCCGCATGCGGGGCGCCCTCCCCCGCTGAACCGAGCGCCCTCTGACCCAAACGACAAGGGCCCCGCACAAAGCGGGGCCCTTGTCGTTTGTACCGGTTTTCCTGATGTCAGGCCATGCGGCCCCGGACGCTGCCGCGACCGGATCGCGTCATGACCAGCAGCAGGATCAGCCCCGGCAGCAACAGCAACCAGACGCCCGGTTCGGAGACCGACTGCGCGGCCGCTGCCAGGCGCTGACCGGTCACGGTCAGGAAGGCGTTGCCCACCCGGAAATCACCGGAGAGCGCGAACAGGTCCACCTGGAACAGGCCGGTCATCTGCAACTGCTCGATGCCCGCCTCGGTGTCCGAGAAGCTGGTATCAGAGAAAAAGCTGCTGTTGCCGGGGCAGGCATTGCCCACGCAGGAGTTACCGACCTCGAAACTTCCCGAATCGAAGCCGGGGCCCAGGATGCGGGCATACTCACGTTCTCCCAGCTGGGTGTCCACGACCGTGTAGTAGCCCCCGCAAGTTCTTGGCCTAAAGGAACCGCCGCAGGAATAAGAATAGCCGACAGTTCTGTAGTAACGGGTAAGATCCGCCTCGTTGTCGATCAGCTGCCAGGAGAAATCGAAGCCCTGGATGGTGTCCGTGGCTGCCACGAAGCCGTCGTTGATGTCCAGGGTGATGGACAGGGACTCACCGGCGGAGATCAGTTGGGATCCCCCGGTGTAGCTGTCAGTCCAGGTGATGGGCGCCGCCTGGGCGCCTGCTGCCAGCATGAGCATGCAGACCGCCCCAAGCAGGCTGTGACGCGTCGATTTGAATCCGCGGAGAAAAGCCATGATCACCTCATTATTGTTATTAGCAGGGCCTGAGCCATGGGTTTGCATTCCCTAAGGGCGCGGAATGCCTAGCTGACTTCTATCAAATAAATTTTTCGGGATTATAAGCTCAAAAATAGATGTAGTTCACAGTTTTTTGTAGTTTGTAAAATATTCCGACATCCGTGACGCCCTGCAGCCACGGCAGAGTGAGCCCCTACCCATCCCGTAGCGCCCGTGCAAAAATGCAGTCATGCAGATGATTCAAAAGACTCACGTCACCATCGTGGGCGGCGGCTTCACCGGCTGCGCCCTCGCTCTGCACCTGGCCCGTCTGGCTACGACACCGATCTCCGTGACCCTGCTGGAGCCGGGCAAACCGGGACGGGGCCTGGCTTATGGCAGCCTCAATCCCCTGCACCGGGTCAACGTCCCGGCCGAGCGCATGAATCTGTACCCCGAGGACAAGGGGGATTTCCATGCCTGGTTCACCACGGAGACCGACGGCTTCGACATGGACCCCGAAGCCCTGGGGCGGGACGGCTATCTGTACCCGAGGCGCGGAGACTTCGGTCGCTACATCGGGGAGCGCCTGGCGCAGCAGACAGGCCTGGACCTGCGCCTGCTCAGCGTCAGGGCCGTGGGCCTTGAACCGGATGCGCAAGGCTTGCGGGTCGAACTCCAGGACGGCCGGCAGTTCCTGACCGGGCAACTGGTGCTCTGCAACAGCCATGGTGCGCCGGACTTTCCCTGGCCCCTGGACAGCATCACCCGGGACATGGCCGGTCTGATCACCGATCCCTGGCGCAAGGATGTCCTGGTGGCCATACCCCGGCAGGGCCGGATCCTGATCCTCGGCACCGGCCTGACCATGGCCGACACCCTGGCCCAGCTGCGGGCCCAGGGACATGAAGGTCCGATCACGGCCATCTCACGTCGAGGCCTGCTGCCCCAGGATCACGGCACCTTCGAGGAAACCCCGCCCTTCGTGGCCGACCATCCTCTGCCGGCAACACCGCGCGCCCTCATGGGCCTGTTGCGCCTGCGTCTGGAAGAGGCCGATGCCATAGGGCAAACCTGGCAGATGGTGATCGAGGGCCTACGCAAGGACCTGCCCCGGATCTGGGCCGGCTGGTCCGAGACCTCAAGGCGCAGGGCCCTGTGTCATCTGCGGCCTTATTGGGACACGCGGCGTTTCCGTCTGGCACCACAAGTGGGGGATGTCCTCACCGCCGCCCGGGACAGCGGACAGCTTCAGGTCATCGCCGGGCACGTCGAGCACATCGGCCACCATGAGGGACGATGTTTTCGGGTGGCGATCCGCCCCCGGGGTGTTCGGGCGGCCGCGGAGCAGGACTTCGACTTCCTCATTAACTGCATCGGGCCCAACGGCAATCTGGCACGCAGCCGGGACCCTCTGATGCAGCAATTGCAATCCAGCGGGCAGGTTATGGCAGACCCCACGGGTCTCGGCCTGTGCGTAGATGAGGCCTGTCACGTGCTGGATGCCGAGGGAAACCCCCAGCCCCGGCTTCTGGCCCTGGGGCCATTGACTCGCTCACGCTTCGCTGAGGTCATGGGTGTCTCCGAGATCGCCGTCCAGGCATCGGGACTGGCGGCCCATTTGCTGTCCCGGATGGAGGCCTGAACCAGGAAGACCGCCCCCTGACCGGCCAAGAACTCCACGCACTGGCGTGTCGACGACTTATCCCCCTGTGTTCGTATCCTGCCCCAGGACTTGCGAGCCATCCCTGAGCGACTATGCTCCTGAATAGGCTGTTCAGGCCGCAGGATCCGCTCATTAGGTCGGCTCTGCCCCGTTTCCCCTCGGTGCCGAGCCGGCTGCTTGCCTTGCCAACAAATGGGGTTTGTTTGACCAGAGTCAAAGTCCGACCCCGTGAACACCGTTTATGTCGAAATATTAATGTATAAAAAATACATTATTTATCTCATAAGGAAGGCCGCCATGGACCAGAGTCATCGCCATTTCCGCCCGCTGTTTATCCCGCTCCTGCTCTGCATCGGCCTCATGGCCGCGCAAAATGACGTTGCCGCCCAGGGCGGCGAGGTCCACCAGGCCGAAACCGCCAAGGGGGCCGCCACTGGCGCTGAACCCTCCCGCGCCCATTTTCAGGCCCATTGCGCCGCATGCCACCAGGCAGACGGGACAGGCATGCGCGGTGCATTCCCCCCGCTCGCGGGCAACGAGCGGGTGACGGCCGATGCCACCCGGGTGGTGGACATCGTGCTCCAGGGCCTGAGCGAGCCACTGGCGGTGAACGGCGTGACCTACACCACGGCCATGCCGCCCATGCAACACCTCAGTGACCAGGAGATCGCGGGCGCGGTGAACTACGTCCTGACATCCTGGGGCAACCAGGGCACACCGATCACCCTGGCGCAGGTGGTTGAACGCCGTGCCAGCCTGGGGCTGTCGGACCGGGCCGCGGGCGAGCCCCACCCGGGTACCCCTGAAGGTGCGCTGCGCTACCAGGGCGCACCATCACCGGTGGAAGGGGGGCATCAGATCGTCACGCCTGGGGCGCCAGCCCTCAGCGAAGAGGAATTCCTGCGCTCCCAACAGATCTATTTCGAGCGCTGCGCCGGGTGTCACGGGGTGCTGCGCAAGGGTGCTACGGGCCTGCCCCTGACCACCGACATCACCCGGGCCAAGGGCACGGAATACCTCAAGGCGTTGATCAATTTCGGCTCCCCCGCCGGCATGCCCAATTGGGGCACCTCCGGCGAGCTGACCGAGCAGGAGATCGACGCCATTGCCCGGTATCTGCAACACGAACCGCCGCAACCACCGGAATGGGGCATGGCGGACATGCGCAACAGCTGGACTGTGCACGTGGCACCGGAGGACCGCCCCAGCGAACCCCAGCATGCTTATGACGTGGACAACCTGTTTGCCGTCACGCTTCGTGACGCGGGTGAAGTGGCCATCATCGATGGCCACAGCAAGGAGGTGATTGCCTACGTACCCACCGGCTACGCGGTACATATCTCCCGGGCATCCAGTTCGGGACGCTACTTCACCACCATCGGCCGCGATGGCAAGGTGGATCTCATCGACCTGTACATGAACCCGCCGCAGGTGGTGGCCGAGATCAAGATCGGCCTGGAAGCACGCTCCGTGGAGAACTCCCGCTACAAGGGCTACGAAGATCGCATCGCCATTGCCGGTGCCTACTGGCCACCCCATTTTGTACTCATGGACGGCCAGACCCTGGAGCCCAGGAGAATCGTCTCCACCCGCGGCTATACCGTGCACACCCAGGAGTACCACCCGGAACCCCGCGTTGCCGCCATCGTAGGGTCACACATGCACCCGGAGTTCATTGTCAACGTGAAGGAGACGGGCAAGATCCTGCTGGTCAATTTCGAGCAGGCATGGGCCACCCAGGACGCGGCAGCCTTGAACATCACCACCATCGATGCCGCCCCCTTCCTCCATGACGGTGGCTGGGATCGCAGCGGCCGGTATTTTCTGACCGCCGCCAACGAGGCGGACAGGATCGCGGTGATCGACGCCAAGGAACGTAAACTCCAGGCGTTGATCCCGGTGGAACGCATCCCCCACCCGGGACGGGGCGCCAACCTGAACGACCCCGAGTTCGGGCCGGTATGGGTGACTAGCGCGCTGGGCAACAACAACATCACCTTCATTGGCACGGACCCGGAGAAGCACCCCGAGCATGCATTCAAGGTGGTTCGCATCCTCGAGGGCCAGGGTGGCGGTTCCCTGTTCGTCAAGACTCACCCGGAGTCCACCAACCTGTGGGTGGATACGCCCCTGCACCCGGACACGAGCATCAGTCAGTCTGTCGCCGTCTACGACATCAACAATCTGGATGCAGGTTTCCAGGTGCTGCCCATCGCCGAATGGGCCGACCTGGGACCGGGGCCCCAGCGCGTGGTGCAGCCCGAATACAACAAGGCGGGTGACGAGGTGTGGTTCTCGGTCTGGAGTGGCATGACCGAGGAATCGGCCATCGTCATCGTGGATGACCGCACACGTGAACTCAAACACGTCATCAAGGGCGAGCGCATCGTCACTCCGACGGGCAAGTTCAACAACTACAACACGCGGCATGATGTCTATTGACGTGTGCCTTATGGCAGACACCCTCGCGCCCCCCCACCCCATGGGGTGGGAGGCTCCTTGTTCGGGGTGTTGAGCTGGCCACACACCCATTGCCCGGTACTGCGGGCGCGCGCTGGATACGATGCAACCAAGGGTGCCCGGTTCCAACATCCGCTGGAACCAGCTGTGACTATTGACCAGGCGGCGGCTGCAAGGCATCTCTACCATGCCCTGCCGTTGCTGCTGGCGCTGCTGCTGGCACTGAGCAGCCCGGCTGTGGCCACTGAAGCCGAGAGACCGGCTGCCCCCGCCCTGGTGCTTGAGCCGATTACCACCATCGCACACCGACAACCCCGCACCCCCTCCGAGGTGGCAGGCACCATCACCTTCATGGGCCCCGGTCGCCTTGAGCGGGACGTGGTGCTGGAGCCCTCAGACCTGGTCCGCTACGAACCGGGGGTGGACGTGGAGGGCGGCGGCGGCCGGTTCCCGTTCGGCGGGTTCAGGATCCGAGGCATCGGCGGCAACCGCACCGCCGTGGTAATCGACAACGTCCCGGCGGCGGATCGTTTCACGGTGGGCAGCTATGCGGATTCCGGACGGGGCCTCATGGACCTGGGGCTGGTGAGCCATGTGGAGATCCTCAGGGGACCCGCCTCCACCCTCTACGGCAGCAAGGCCCTCGGCGGCGTGGTGGCCATCTCCCTGCTGGACCCTGAAGACGTGCTCGAGGGGCGGGACCGTGGCGCACGACTGGGGCTCGCTGGCGGCACCGATGCGAACCGGATCCGGCTGAGCACTGCCGGGGCCGAACGTCACGGGGACTACGCGCTGCTGGTGGCCGGTGCAGGCCAGCGCGCCGGCACGGTAGAGGTGCCCGATGCGCCCGACGGGGACGACCTGGACCGTAAACAGGGCGCATGGCTTCTACGCGGCGCACGGGAGACCGCCGACGGCCGATGGCGCTTCACCGTGGACGGGATAGACGAACACCGCGAGAGCGATATCCGGGTACTGCTCGGTACCGGCCGGTTCAGTAACACCACCTCCCTTGAAGGCGAGGACCGGCGACAGCAAAGGCGCATACTGCTGGACCGGGAGTACCAGGGCGCAGGCCTGGTGGCGCGTGGCCTCTGGCGTGCCTGGTGGCAGGACACGGACATCGTCCAGGAGACCCGCGAGGAACGGGCCATCGCACCGACGCCGGTGGACCTGTATCGTCGCTTTAGCTTTCGCCAGGAAACCACCGGCATCGGCGCCGACCTGGAATCCGAATTCCGGGCCTTCGACCGGCCTCATCGCCTGGGCTACGGGTTCGAATTGAGCCGATCCGAACTCACAGAGCGCCGGGATGCCCTGCAGACCAACCGCAATAGCGGCGAAACCACCTCCGTGGTGCTGGGTGAGCGCTTTCCCCTGCGGGATTTCCCCCGCACCGTGCTGACGGAATTGGGCATCTACGTACACGACGAGATCAGCCTCTGGGACCATGGCCCCGTCCTGAGTCCCGGCCTGCGTTTCGAATACTACGACCTGGACAGCCGCAGCGACCCCCTCTTTGCCGCGGCATTCCCGGATACCGACACCACGGACCTGAATCACACCGCCTGGATGCCGAAACTCGGCCTGGTGTGGCCGGTGACCGAACGCCTGGAGTACTTCCTGCAAGCGGCCAGCGGGTTTCGCGCACCCCCCTTCGAGGACGTCAATATCGGCCTCGACATCCCTGCGTTCAATATCCGCGCCGTCCCCAACCCCGACCTGAAACCCGAACGGGGCCGCAGCCTGGAGGCGGGTATCCGCTGGCGCAACCGGGAAACACGCCTGGATGTGGCGGTATTTCGCAACGATTATCGGGATTTCATCGAGACCCGGGCGGCCCTGGGACCGGACCCGGATACCGGCACACTGTTGTTCCAGTCCATCAACCGGGACAGGGTGCGCATCGAGGGGGTGGAGTTACGCCTGAGCCAGGATCTCGGACGTGATTTCAACGGCGAGATCGCTGCCGAGTGGCTGCGCGGGGTGGATCTAGGGACCGGGCGCCCCCTGCCGGAGGTGGGGCCACCCAAGCTCATCGTCGCCCTGGAGTATGCGCCGACCCACGCCTGGGACCTGCGCCTGGTCACCACCATGGTGCGCGGCCAGCGGGCGTTGAGCGACGCGGCCGGCAACCCGCTCTTTGCTCCTCCCGGCTACGCCGTGGCCGACCTGATCGGCCGCTGGCGTCCCCGGCCTGACCTGAGCATGAGCCTCGGGCTGTTCAACGTCACGGATCGCACCTACTGGCGGGCCGCCAGCGTCAGCAACCGTCCACCCGGTGACCCCACCCTCCCGTACCTGGCCGAACCTGGGCGCGCGCTGGTGGGTCGGCTGGAATGGGCCTTCTGAGACACGCTCAGCCGGTGCACACCGGTCTGCTCAACGCCGGGCACGGAAGAAGGCCCGCAGGCGCTCCGCACACTCGCTCTGTAGCACGCCACCGGTCACTTCAATTCGATGGTTGTGGCTGGCGTCGCCGATCAGGTCCAGGGCGCCCCCCGCGGCACCGGTCTTGGGGTCCGGGGCCCCGAAGACCAGGCGCGCCACCCGGGCGTGGATCATGGCCCCCACGCACATGGGGCAGGGTTCCAGAGTCACGTACAGCGTGCTACCCGGCAGGCGGTAATTGCCCTCCCGGGCAGCGGCGGCGCGCAGGGCGACGATCTCGGCATGGGCGGTGGGGTCGCTGGCGCCGATGGGGCCATTGCTGCCCTCCCCCAGGATCTCCCCCTTGCGCACCAGCACCGCACCCACGGGCACCTCGCCGGCAAGCTCCGCCCGGGCAGCCAGGTCCAGGGCGTGTCGCATCCAATACGGGTCTTCGTCACTGGGTTTAGACAGGTCGTCGGTCACGGCGGTGTACTGGCTCCGAGTCGTGTTTGGCTTGTGTCATACTACGCCCCATCCAAATGCATTCGGTGTGGCGGGACGTGAGCAGCGGAAAAGATACCAAGGAAATCGTGGACGACTTCGTAGGCCGGCTCAAGTCGGACCTGCAAAGCAACGGGATTCAGATCCCCACGCTCCCTGATATCTCACTGCAGGCCCTGTTCACCATCAACCGCGATGACAGCTCCATCGACGACGTCACCGCCGTGGTGGCCCGGGACACGGCCATGGCCACCCGCCTGGTGCGCTATGCCAACAGCCCCGCCTACCGGGGGCTGACCCG
>SR_TP_S13solDRAFT_1000777_pt1 | contig 11515 bp, 10 predicted proteins | sample SodReaTP_S13sol_FD_11159 | JGI IMG/M metagenome (IMG submission 11159) | reverse complement strand
CCCGAGCCTGCGCAACCTGATCTACGGCAACCCGGCCCCGGCGCCGGCGGGCGGCGCCGCGAGCCTGGTCGGCCAGGTGCAGCCGCTGGCGGTGATCCGCCTCGACCAGCCCAACGCCCGCTTCGAGCCGGCCCTCTACAGCGCCGTCAGCCAGGCGCTGCAGCGCCGTCCCNCCGCCGCCTTCGACCTGGTCGCGGTCGGCCCCGGCCTCGGCGGCGAGGGCCAGCTGGCCCTGGCGCAGAACCGCACCCAGCGCGACGCCGAGCAGGTGATGCGGGCGCTGACCACCATGGGCCTGCCGGCCGAGCGCGTCTCGCTGTCCAGCACCCGGGCGCCGCAGCTCGCCAGCGGCGAGGTGCACGTCTACGTGCGCTGAGGCCGGCGGCGGCCCTTCGCCGCCCGGCTCTCCGTTTCCCCTCGCCCCCGTCTCAGGCCCGGTCGCGCAGGCCCTCGGCCCCGCTGCGCTCGGCGCAGTGGGCGCAGCAGTAGATCGTTCCCTCCGATTCCACGCCGTGGCCGATCACCCGGCACTCGCAGTGGGCGCAGCGCGGCGCCACCGCCGCGATGGCGCATTCGAAGCTGTCGAAGGTCCAGCTGCGGCCCTCGCGGGTGAGCCGGAAGGCCTTGTCGTAGTCGTTGCCGCAGTGGTCGCAGACCGCCATCGCCGTCACTCCTTTCGTCGCGCTCTCGGATCGCTCAAGCGGGACCGGCACAGAGGCGCAGCAGCAGCCCCAGCAGCGCCAGGCCGGCCAGCCCGGCGATAAAGACCAGACGCCGCCGGCGGCTGCGCAGGATGATCTCCCCCTGCCGGGCCTTCTCGGCCGGGTAGCCGGAGGCCTCTTCGCCTCGTCCGGGGGCCTCGGGCGGCCGGGTCTGCTGCGGGTCTCTGTCCGTCATGCCGATCCTTCCTACCGAACAACGGGTCGCTTCCGATTCGGTTCCGCCGCGCCGCAGTGGCATTTCCGTGGGGCGGCGGTGACCAAAGCGTTGCAACACCACATCGCAGCTGCCGGCCCGGTTGCAGGGGCGGCAGCGGACGGCCATCTGCCCTCCACAAGGCGGAAGCGCCGGCCGACGCGCCGAGCCTTCCGTTCGGAACAGGGTAAGAAGGAAAGGACCGACCCGATGACCAGCAAGGGTGTCCCGCTTCATGTCTTCACCGAGATCGAGGCCGAGCTGCCGCGCCTGCGCGAGTTCGCGCTCTGCCTCGCCCCCAACGCCACCGCAGCCGAGGACCTGGTGCAGGAGGCCGCCGCGCGGGCGCTGGCCGGCTATGATCGCCGTCCCGCCGAGGTGCCGGTGAGCCACTGGCTGATGAGCCTCGTCCACAACCTGCACCTCGGCCGCGAGCCGGAGCGCGCCGCGTCCGGCGCCGGCCCCCTCCGGGAGGAACGCGAACTCCGCCAGCGCGACCACCGCCTGATGCGCCGGGCCCTGACCCGCGCGCGGATGATGCTGCCGCGCCGGTCCCAGACCGCGCCGCTCGGGGCGCGGCTCGCCTCCCTGCCCGGCTGACCCCACCCCGCGCAAGCGAACCCGAAGAAGGAGAAGCTCATGACCGGCAGCACCCCCGACCGGAACCAGGGCGAGGGCGACCGCGCCTCGGCCCGCCGCTTCAGCGAGTCGGCCGAACGCTTCGCCAAGCAAGGCCCCGTGGAGAAGGCGGCAGAGAAGGCCCGCAGCGCCCGCGACGGCGCCGAGAGGAAGGACCTGGACCGGGCCGAGCGCGAGGGCCGCGAGGCGGCGAAGGAACACGACCCGGCGGTGCGACGCGACTACTCCCGCCCGCAGAGCTGAGCCGCAGCGGCGATCCTCTCCGGCGGACCGGGACATTGCCCCGGCGGACGGCTTCGGCTTGAATGGCCGCCGCCGTCCAACCGCCGCAGAGGAGCCGCCCTTGAACGCGAGCGAGCCCGACAAGACCTTCCCCGTCTCCTGGTGGGAGCTGCACCGAGACGCCCGGGCACTCGCCTGGCGGCTGATGCCGGCCGGCCCCTTCGCGGGGATCGTCGCCATCACCCGCGGCGGCCTGGTGCCGGCCGCCATCATCGCCCGCGAGCTGGAGATCCGCCTGATCGACACGATCTGCATCGCCAGCTACGACGAGCGCACCCAGGGTGCCGCCCGGATTCTGAAGCGGATCGAGGGCGACGGCGAGGGCTGGCTGATCGTCGACGACCTCGTGGATACCGGCAAGACCGCGCGCCTGGTGCGCGAGATGCTGCCGAAGGCCCACTTCGCCACGGTCTATGCCAAGCCCGCCGCCCGCCCCCTGGTCGACACCTTCGTCACCGAGGTCAGCCAGGACACCTGGATTCTCTTCCCCTGGGACACCGACCTGCAGGCCGTGCCGCCGCTGATCAAGCGCTGAGCACCGCCGGCCGCCGTCACCTGAGCGTGGTGATGTGGCCGTCGATCGAGAGGGCCTGGCCGCTGATGGTGGCGCCCAGCGGGCTGCAGAGATAGAGCGCCATGTTGGCGATGTCGTAGGGCGAGACGAAGCACTTCAGCGAGGTGTCGGACAGCACGATGGCGCGCATCTCCTCGATGGAGATGCCGCGCTGCGCCGCCTTGGCCTCGATCACGCCGTCGATGCGCGGGCCGGAGACGGCGCCGGGACAGAGGGCGTTGACCCGGATCTTGGCGCCGCCCAGTTCCATCGCCAGGGTCTTGGAGAGCCCCACCACACCCCACTTGCTGGCGGAATAGGGCGCGCGCAGCGGGAAGGCGAAGACGCCGGCGGCCGAGGCGAGGTTCACGATCGAGCCGCCGCCGGCCTTGCGCAGCTGCGGCACGGCGCGCCGCGCGCAGAGGAACTGCCCGGTGATGTCGATGTCCAGCGTGCGCCGCCACTCCTCCTCCGGGATCTCGTCGATCGGCAGGGTCGGGCCGGCGATGCCGGCGTTGTTGATCAGCACGTCGAGCCCGCCCAGCGCCCCCACCGCCGCCTCGAAGAAGCCGTCGACCTGCGCCGTGTCGGAGACGTCGCAGCGGTGCACCCCGGCCTCCGGCAGCGCCGCAGCGGTGTCCGCCAGGGCCCTCTCGTCGACGTCGCAGAGCTGCACCCGGGCGCCGTTGGCGGCGAAGGTCTCGGCCATGGCCCGGCCGATGCCGCCGGCGCCGGCGGTGATGATCACGCGCAGGCCGGTTACGTCGACGCGCAGCATCGGGGGGTGGCTCATGGGGTCTTCCTCCTCGGTCGGTTTCTTCGGTGCGAGCACTCTAGGCGCAGAGGGGGCGCCGGTGGAAGCGGACGCTATCCTTCCGGCACCGGCAGGGGGGCGTCGGACTTCACCTCCTCCATCACCACGTAGGTGTGGGTCTGGGCGATGCCGCCGATGGCGGTGAGCGTCTCGCCGAGAAAGCGGCGATAGGCCGCCATGTCGCGCACCCGTACCTTCAGCAGATAGTCGAAGCCGCCGGCCACCATGTGGCACTCCAGCACCTCGGGCCGGGCGATCACCGCGGCGCGGAACTGCTCGAAGGCGTCGGGCGTGGTGCGGTCCAGCGTCACCTGCACGAAGGCGAGCAGCGCCGCATCCAGTTTCTGCGGGTCCAGCACGGCGCGGTAGCCGGCGATGTAGCCGGCCCGCTCCAGGCGCCGCACCCGCTCCAGGCAGGGCGTGGCGCTGAGGCCGACGCGGCGGGCCAGCTCCACGTTCGACAGCCGCCCCTCGCCCTGCAGAGCCCGCAGGATGCGGCGGTCGATGCGATCGGGTGCACGCGCTTCGGGGTCGGAGGATTTCTCTGCCAAGGCCGCTTCTTTCCGAGCGATCTGCCGGGAAATTCGGGAGAACGGCGGGATATTCGGCTGATCCGGCTCTATATTCAAGCCACAGGGACCGAAACCGTCGACGGGAGCCGCCGCCGTGATCATCGACCCCGCCCTCGCCCGCTCCAGCCGCCTGCGCGAGGCCCTGCGCAGCGACACCCGCGCCGACGAGACCGAGGTGGTGCGCCGCCTGCTGACCGAGGCCGAGCTGCCGAGCGAGACCGTCGACCGCATCGGCGAGCGCGCCCGCGCCCTGGTCAAGGCGGTGCGGCAGTCGCGTGTCGGCCAGGGCGGCATCGACGCCTTCCTGCACGAGTACGAGCTCTCCTCCAAGGAGGGCGTGGTGCTGATGTGCCTGGCCGAGGCCATGCTGCGAGTCCCCGACGCCTACACCATCGACAAGCTGATCGAGGACAAGATCGGCTCGGCCGAGTGGGAGCGGCACCTGGGCCGCAGCGACTCGCTCTTCGTCAACGCCTCCACCTGGGCGCTGATGCTGACCGGCCGCGTGGTGCGCCTGGAGGAAGAGGAACGGCGCGACGCTACGGGTGTCCTGCGCCGCCTGGTGCACCGCTCCGGCGAGCCGGTGATCCGCGCCGCCGTGCGCCAGGCCATGCGCATCCTCGGCCGCCAGTTCGTCATGGGCCGGACCATCAAGGAGGCGACCGAGCGCGCCCGCGCCCAGGAGGCCAAGGGCTACCGCTACTCCTACGACATGCTGGGCGAGGCGGCGCGCACCCTGGCCGACGCCGAGCGCTACTTCGCCGCCTACCGCGACGCCATCGCCGCCATCGGCAAGGCGGCGAAGGGCAAGGGGCCGATCGAGGCGCCGGGCATCTCGGTCAAGCTCTCGGCGCTGCATCCGCGCTACGAGTTCGGCCAGCGCGAGCGCGTGCTGGCGGAGCTGGTGCCGCAGCTGAAGGCGCTCTGCCTCGACGCCAAGGCGCAGGACATCAACCTTTGCGTCGACGCCGAGGAGGCCGAGCGCCTCGACCTCTCGCTCGAGGTGATCGAGGCGGTCTCGGGCGATCCCGAGCTGGCCGGCTGGCACGGCTTCGGCCTGGCGGTGCAGGCCTACCAGAAGCGCGCCTCGCGGCTGATCGACTGGCTCGGCGAGATGGCGCGGCGCCACGAGCGCCGGCTCATGGTGCGGCTGGTCAAGGGCGCCTACTGGGACACGGAGATCAAGCGCGCCCAGGAGCGCGGCCTGTCGGGCTATCCCGTCTTCACCCGCAAGGTCTCCACCGACCTCTCCTACCTGGCCTGCGCCAGGAAGCTGCTGGCCGACCGCGAGGCCTTCTACCCGCAGTTCGCCACCCACAACGCCCATTCCCTGGCGGCGATCCTGGAGATGGCCGGGAACCGCGAGGACTACGAGTTCCAGCGCCTGCACGGCATGGGCGAGGCGCTCTACGAGGAGATTGTCGGCGCCGAGCGGCTGAACCGCCCCTGCCGCATCTACGCGCCGGTGGGCAGCCACGAGGACCTGCTGGCCTACCTGGTGCGGCGCCTGCTGGAGAACGGCGCCAATACCTCCTTCGTCAACCGCATCCAGGACGAGGCCCTGCCGATCGAGGAGATCGTCGCCGACCCCGCGGCGAAGGTTCGCGGCCTGGTGCAGATCCCGCACCCGCGCATTCCCCTGCCGGAGCGGCTCTTCGGCACGGAGCGGAAGAACTCCGACGGCCTCGACCTCTGGGCGCCGGAGGTGCTGGCGCCGCTGGGCGAGGCCATGGCGGCCGCCGCGGCCGGCGGCTGGGAGGCGGCGCCGATCGTCGGCGGCCGCACGCTGGAGGGAAGAGCAAAGGAGTGCCGCGACCCGGCCGACCGCCGCCGCCTCGTCGGCCGGGTGGTGGAGGCGACGCCGGAACAGGCGGAGCAGGCCCTGGCCCGGGCCGAGCGCGCCTGGTTCGGCTGGAACGCCACGCCGGTGGAGGAACGCGCCCGCTGCCTGGAGCGCTTCGCCGAACTGATGGAGGAGAACCGCGCGGAGCTGATGGCGCTCTGCACCCGCGAGGCCGGCAAGTCGATCGCCGACGGCATCGCCGAGGTCCGCGAGGCGGTGGACTTCTGCCGCTACTACGCCCAGCGCGCCCGCGCCGACTTCGCCGGGCCGCAGGCCCTGCCCGGCCCCACCGGCGAGCGCGACGAGATCCAGCTGGAGGGGCGCGGCGTCTTCCTCTGCATCAGCCCCTGGAACTTCCCCCTGGCGATCTTCACCGGCCAGGTCGTGGCCGCCCTGGTGGCCGGCAACTGCGTGCTGGCCAAGCCGGCCGAGCAGACGCCGCTGATCGCCGCCGCCGCGGTTCGGCTGCTGCACCGCGCCGGCGCGCCGGGCGAGGTGCTGCACCTGCTGCCCGGCGAGGGCGCGGCGCTGGGAGGCCGGCTGCTGCCCGACGCGCGGGTCGCCGGCGTCGCCTTCACCGGCTCCGAGGCCACGGCGAAGATCATCAACCGCACGCTGGCCGCGCGCGAGGGCGCCATCGTGCCGCTGATCGCCGAGACCGGCGGCCAGAACGCGATGATCGTCGACTCCACCGCCCTGCCGGAGCAGGTGGTCAACGACGTGCTGATCTCCTCCTTCCAGTCGGCCGGGCAGCGCTGCTCGGCCCTGCGCGTGCTCTTCGTGCAGGAGGAGGTGGCCGGCCGCACCCTGACCATGCTGGAGGGGGCGATGCGCGAGCTGAAGCTCGGCGACCCCGCCTGGCTCGCGACCGACGTCGGCCCGGTGATCGACGCGGAGGCGCGCGACATGCTGACCGGCCACGCCAGGCGCATGGAGCAGGAAGGCCGCCTGATCGCCCGCACGCCGCTGCCGGACGACTGCGAGCACGGCACCTTCGTCGCCCCGGCGGCCTTCGAGATCGACTCCCTGAGCCGGCTGCAGGGCGAGGTCTTCGGGCCGATCCTGCACGTGGTGCGCTACAGGGCCGACCGCCTCGACAAGGTGGTGGAGGCGATCAACGGCACCGGCTACGGCCTGACCTTCGGCCTCCACAGCCGCATCGATTCCACGGTCGACTACCTGCGCCAGCGCATCCGCGCGGGCAACCTCTACGTCAACCGCAACATGATCGGCGCCGTGGTCGGCGTGCAGCCCTTCGGCGGCGAGGGCCTCTCCGGCACCGGCCCCAAGGCCGGCGGCCCCCGCTACCTGCACCGCTTCGCCAGCGAGCGCGTCGTCTCCATCGACACCACCGCCGCCGGCGGCAACGCCTCCCTCATGTCCCTGGAGGAGGAGCTGCCGGTGTGAGGGGGCGCCTCCTACTCCCTCCCTCGTCATCCTGAGCGTCAGCGAAGGATCTCGATCCGCCTGCTGCGAACCCTACCGCAGGCTTGTCTCACGCAGAGGCGCGGAGGCGCGGAGGGTGCCGCCGCCACTCCGCGCCTCCGCGTGAGACATAACGGCCGACCGAGGGAGCTCCATTCCCGCGAGATCCTTCGCTCACGCTCAGGATGACGGTTTTTTTTGGACCCCACCCGCCATTGACCCCCCGCGCCGCCGACCCCATACTCCCGGCAAGTGGTAATACCAATCGAGGCCACGCCTGAGGAGGGATCGCCATGCGGATGCCCGAGCCCGACGCCGGAACGCTGGCGCGCAAGGGCGAGATCGTCGCGGCGCTGCAGGAGATCGTACCCGGCGAGGGCGTCATCTGGGACGCCGAGCAGCTGGCCGCCTACGAGAGCGACGGGCTGACGGCCTACCGCCAGCCGCCGCTGATCGTGGTGCTGCCGGAGACGGTGGAGCAGGTCTCCGCCGTGCTGCGCTACTGCCACGAACAGAAGGTCAAGGTGGTGCCGCGCGGCGCCGGCACCTCGCTGTCGGGCGGCTCGCTGCCGCTGGCCGACGGCATCATCCTCGGCCTGGGCAAGTTCAACCGCATCCTGGAGATCGACTACGCCAACCGCTGCGTGGTGGCGCAGCCGGGCGTGACCAACCTCGGCATCACCAAGGCGGTGGAGGCCGAGGGCTTCTACTACGCCCCCGATCCCTCCAGCCAGATCGCCTGCTCGATCGGCGGCAACGTCGCGGAGAACTCCGGCGGCGTGCACTGCCTCAAGTACGGCCTGACCACCAACAACCTGCTGGGCCTGGAGCTGGTGCTGATGGACGGCACGGTGCTGCGCCTGGGCGGCAAGCACCTGGAGGCCGAGGGCTACGACCTGCTGGGCCTGATGACCGGCTCCGAGGGGCTGCTGGGGGTGGTCACCGAGGTGACGGTGCGCATCCTGCGCCAGCCGGCCACGGCGCGCGCGCTGCTGCTGGGCTTCGAGTCCAGCGAGGCGGCCGGCGACTGCGTCGCCGCCGTCATCGCCGCCGGCATCATCCCCGGCGGCATGGAGATGATGGACAAGCCGGCGATCCACGCCGCCGAGGACTTCGTGCAGGCCGGCTACCCGCGCGACGTGGAAGCGCTGCTGATCGTCGAGCTGGACGGGCCGGAGGCCGAGGTCGACCACCTGATCGGCCGCTGCTCGGAGATCGCCAGGTCCAAGGGCGCAGTCTACGAGCGCGTCTCCCAGGACGAGGCGGAGCGCGCCGCCTTCTGGGCCGGGCGCAAGGCCGCCTTCCCGGCGGTCGGCCGCATCTCGCCCGACTACTACTGCATGGACGGCACCATCCCGCGCCACCGCCTGCCGGAGGTGCTGCGGCGCATGCGCGAGCTGTCGGAGCACTACGGGCTGCGCTGCGCCAACGTCTTCCATGCCGGCGACGGCAACCTGCACCCGCTGATCCTCTACGACGCCAACAAGCCGGGCGAGCTGGAGAAGGCCGAGGACTTCGGCGCCGACATCCTGAAGCTCTGCGTCGAGGTCGGCGGCGTGCTGACCGGCGAGCACGGCGTCGGTGTGGAGAAGCGCGATCTCATGCCCTCCATGTTCACCGAGCTGGACCTGAAGCAGCAGCAGCGCGTGAAGTGCGCCTTCGACCCCGAGCAGTTGCTGAACCCCGGCAAGGTCTTCCCGCAGCTGCACCGCTGCGCCGAGCTGGGGCGCATGCACATCCACCGGGGCAACCTGCCCTTCCCCGACCTGCCGCGGTTCTGAGGGGACGGCGGACGATGGCTCATCCAGGAACAGCGGCCTTCTCCACGTCATTGCGAGCCCCGCGCGCCGCTGCACGGCCCCGGGTAGGGGACGAACCTATCCAGCCGTCATTGCGAGCGAAGCGAAGCAATCCGGGGCCGCTAGCTAATGGCCCTGGATCGCCACGCTCCCTTCGGTCGCTCGCGATGACGGCAGCCATCGAGAGCCCCGCCCGGGAGCCAGCCCCGTGACCGACCCCGTGACCGAGACCTTCCGGCCCGAGACGGCGGAACAGCTGCAAGAGGCCGTGGCCTGGGCCGTGGCGGAGAAGCGGCCGCTGGAGATCCTGGGCCAGGGCAGCAAGCGCGGCTGGGGCCGGCCGGTGGAGGTCGCCCTGCGGCTGGAGACCGGCGGCCTGAGCGGCATCACCCTCTACGAGCCCGAGGAGCTGGTGCTCTCGGCGCGCGCCGGCACGCCGCTGGCCGAGGTCCGCGCCGCGCTGGCGGAGAAGCGCCAGGCCCTGGCCTTCGAGCCCGGCGACTGGGCGCCGCTCTGGGGCGGGCAGCCCGGCGCCGGCACGATCGGCGGGCTGGTGGCCTGCAACCTGGCCGGCCCGCGCCGCATCCGCCAGGGCGCGGCGCGCGACCACTTCCTCGGCTTCACCGCCGCCACCGGCCGCGGCGAGACGGTCAAGTCGGGCGGCCGGGTGGTGAAGAACGTCACCGGCTACGACCTCTCCAAGCTGCTCTGCGGCTCCTTCGGCACGCTGGCGGCCATGAGCGAGGTGACGCTCAAGGTGCTGCCGGTGGCGGAGAAGACCCGCACGGTCCTGGTCCTGGGCCTGGACGACGCGGCGGCGGTGCGGGCGCTCTCGGCGGCGCTGGGCTCGCCGCACGAAGTCTCCGGCGCCGCGCACCTGCCGGCCGAAGTCGCCGCGACCTCCGGGGTTTCCTACGTGGCGCAGGCGGGCGGTGCGGTGACGGCGGTGCGGGTCGAGGGGCCGGGCCCCTCGGTCGAGGCGCGCTGCGCCGGCCTGCGGCGGGAGCTCGCCGCCTTCGGCGAAACCGAGGAGCTGCACTCGATGAACTCCGCCGGCCTCTGGCGGGAGCTGACGGACCTGACGCCCTTCGCCGCCCGGCCGGAACTGGCGCTCTGGCGCGTCTCGGTGGCGCCGACCGCCGGACCCGGCGTGGCGGCCGCGGTGCTGGCGGAGCGGCCGGGGCTGCACCTCTACGACTGGGGTGGCGGCCTGGTCTGGCTCGGGCTGGCGACCGAGGATGACGCCGGCGAGGCGGCGGTGCGCGCGGCCGTGGCGGCGGCCGGCGGCGGCCACGCGACGCTGCTGCGCGCGCCCGAGGCCCTGCGCGCGGCCCTGCCGGTCTTCCAGCCGCAGCCGCCCGCCCTGGCGGCACTCGGCGCCCGGCTGAAGCGTGCCTTCGACCCGGAGGGCCTGCTGAACCCGGGGCGGATCTATGGGGGGGAATAGGATGCTTCGGTGCTTGTGGCCCCCTCACCCCGGCCCTCTCCCACGAGGGGAGAGGGGGCGCAAAACGAGCAGCCCGTGCTCAAAGCCCCTCTCCCCTCGTGGGAGAGGGGTTGGGGTGAGGGGGCAGCCGCAGGAGGCCTAGGATGCAGACCAACTTCAGCCTGGCGCAGCTGGCCGATCCCGACGTCGCGGAGTCGGAGAAGATCCTGCGGACCTGCGTGCACTGCGGCTTCTGCACCGCGACCTGCCCGACCTACGTGCTGCTGGGCGACGAGCTCGACAGCCCGCGCGGGCGCATCTACCTGATCAAGGAGATGCTGGAGAACGACCGCCCGGCGACGGAGAAGACGGTCAGGCATCTCGACCGCTGCCTCTCCTGCCTGTCCTGCATGACCACCTGCCCCTCGGGCGTGCACTACATGCACCTGGTCGACCACGCCCGCCGGCGCATCGAGGAGACCTACGTCCGGCCGCTGCCCGACCGCCTGCTGCGCCGGCTGCTGGCGGCCGTGGTGCCCCACCCGCGGCGCTTCCGCCTCGCCCTGCTCGGCGCCCAGCTCGGCCGGCCCTTCGCCGCCCTGCTGCCGGGCCGGCTGAAGACCCTGATGGGCATGGCGCCGCGGCGGCTGCCGGCGCCCTCGCCGGTGGACCGGCCGCAGGTCTTCGCGGCACAGGGGCCGCGCCGCGCCCGCGTCGCCCTGCTCAGCGGCTGTGCCCAGCAGGTGCTGGCGCCCGAGATCAACGAGGCGACGCTGCGGCTGCTGACCCGCCACGGCGTCGAGGTGGTGGTGGCGAAGGGCGCCGGCTGCTGCGGCGCGCTGGTGCACCACATGGGCCTGGAGCCGCCGGCCCTGGCGGCGGCCAGGACCAATGTTGCCGCCTGGACCCGGGAGGCCGAGGGCGAGGGCCTGGACGCCGTGGTGATCAACGCATCGGGCTGCGGCACCACGGTGAAGGACTACGGCTTCATGCTGCGCGAGGACCCCGACTGGGCCGAGCCGGCGGCCCGCATCTCGGCGCTGACGAAGGACGTCAGCGAATTCCTGCACGACCTCGGCCTGCAGCCGCCGGTCCGCGCCACCGGCCAATCCGTCGCCTACCATTCCGCCTGCTCGCTGCAGCACGGCCAGCGGGTGCGCGAGCAACCCAAAGCGCTGCTGCAGGCCGCCGGCTTCGCCGTGGCCGAGCCGCGAGACGCCCACCTCTGCTGCGGCTCCGCCGGCACC
>SR_TP_S13solDRAFT_1000776_pt1 | contig 11520 bp, 8 predicted proteins | sample SodReaTP_S13sol_FD_11159 | JGI IMG/M metagenome (IMG submission 11159) | reverse complement strand
GGGGCGCCGGGTGCGTTCGAGCAGGCGATCGAGCCGTACCATCGATCGCTCGCGCCGCTGACGGTCGAAGGTCAGCGACAGCTCGCGCGTGAAGTTGGCCCGGAACCCCTGCAGATGCCAGGCGGCGGACTGGTCGGTGAAATACACGTAGAACTGCGGCACGCGGGTGATGATGCCCTCGCGCTTGGCCTGCGCCCGCGTATTTCCGACAAAGCGCTGGTGCTGCAGCACCACGTCCGGGCGCTGCTCGAGTTCCAGTTTCACGAGCCCGGCCCCGTCGGCCGGGCGGGTGCCCGTCAGGCAGGCCAGGCAGACGGTCAGAACGAGAAATGATCGCATGGACCGCAGTATATCGTCTCGCCGTCACCGCGCGTCAGCGCCGCTTGCGCTCCTCTTCTGTGTCCAGGCGCTTGAGGATGTACCACTGCTGCGCCAGCGACACGCCGGCGTTGGTCGCCCAGTAGAGCACCAGGCCGGCCGGGAACAGCGCGAACAGGACCGCGAACACCACCGGCAGACCCTGCATGATGCGTCGCTGCATCGGGTCCATTCCGGCGGCCGGCATCAGGCGCTGGGTGATGACCATGAAGATGCCGTTGAGCACCGGCAGGATGAAGTAGGGATCCGGCCTGCTCAGGTCGGGCACCCACAGGAAGGGCGTCTGCCGGAGCTCGACCGACTCGAGCAGCACCCAGTAGAGCGAGATGAAGATCGGGATCTGCACCAGGATCGGCAGGCAGCCGCCGAGCGGATTGACCTTCTCCTTCTTGTAGATCTCCATCATCGCCTGGCCGAACTTCTGCCGGTCGTCGCCGTAGCGCTCCTTGAGCTGCTGGATGCGCGGCTGCAGCTTTCTGAGCTTGCCCATCGAACGGAACTGCGCTTCGGTCAGCTTGTAGAAGACGAGCTTGATCAGCAGGGTCAGTACAACGATCGACCAGCCCCAGTGGCCGATGAGGGTGTGGATCTTGTCCAGCGCCCAGAACAGCGGTCGCGAGATGATGGTGAAAATGCGGTAGTCGACCGTCAGGCGCAGGCCGGGCGCGACCTCATCGAGGCGATTCTGCAGTTTGGGTCCGGCGAACAGGCGGGCGGTGAATTCATGCCGGCCGCCGGCCGGCACGGTCACCTGCGGCGAGGTGGCTGCAAGAATGTATCGCGGCAGGCGATCGGTGGTGACGTGGCGGGTGGTGTAGCGATGGCGCTGGTCGGCCGGCGGAATCCAGGCGGCCAGGAAATAGTGCTGGATCATGGCGGCCCAGCCGCCTTCGAAGGTGGCCTGGAACGGCCGTTCGGCGATCTTGTCCCAGCTGATCTTGTTGAGCGCATCGGCCGGCGAGTAGACCGCCGTACCGTTGTAGCTGAAGCGTTCGGGGTTGGTGAACGCCCAGCCGGCATCGCTGAAGTCCGGCCGGGTGCGTTGCAGCTGCACGTAGCGTGCGCCCTGCCAGTCCTGTGCGCTGCCGTTGATCACCTCGATTACCAGGTCGACGACATAGTCGCCGCGATGGAAGATCCAGGTCGCGACGACTTCGAGGCCGGATTCATGCCGCCAGCGCAGCGGGACTTCGAGATGATCGCGGCCGGGCTGAAGCTCGTAGTGGTCGCGTTCGAATTCCCAGCGCGTGCGGTGGTTCGGGGCCGGCTGTCCGGCACTGACCAGGCCGGCCTGGGCGACAAACAGCTCGGGCAGGTTCTCGACCAGCAACTCGAACGCCTGGTCGGGCTCATCGACGCTGACCGGATAGTCCTTCAGGCGCAGGTCGACCAGGGTGCCGCCGTTGGCGTCGAGGTCGACGCTGAACACGTCGGTGACCACCGAAATGCGACGGCTGGCGCGCGTTTCCGGCTGGGCCGCGGGCAGATCGGCGCCGGATTCGGCGGCATCGTCTGCAAAATCGGGTACATCGGGCAGGTCTTCGACCGGGCCGCGCGTGTCCGCATCGGCCGCCGGGTCGTCAGCCGATTGGCCTGCTTCACCCTGGGCGGCTGGCCGCGGCGGCGGCGCATAGTCCTTCTGCCATTCGAGGTAGGCCATGAAGGCCAGCAGGCCGATGATCAGGAGAAGAAAGCTGCGCGTATTCATGTGTTTTCGCTAAACCGCTGCCAAAGTTGATCGAGCGTTTCCCGGAGGGTGATGCGGTCGGCCTGGCTCGCCGCCGACCTGGCCACCACCACGTAGTCGAGCGGGGCCAGCCGGGGACGCCAGAGGCGAAAGGATTCGCGGATCTGGCGCCGGATGCGATTTCGAACCACCGCGCGCGGCGAAACCCGGCGGGATACGGCCATGCCGAGTCGGGCCTGATCCGAAGGCGCATAATGGATTCGGAACAGGGCGTTGCTGTGGCAGCGGCGTTCGGCAAAAACGGCCGAGAACCGCGCGCCGGTAAGCAGACGCGCCGAACGCGGCAGGCGGCGCCGCTCGGGCATTTGCCGTATGCTTACCGGCCGGGGTTGGCGGCCAGGCGCTTGCGTCCCTTGGCACGGCGCGCGTTGATGACCGCGCGGCCCGACTTGGTGGCCATCCGGGCGCGAAAACCGTGCCGGCGAAGACGCTTGATTCTGGAAGGCTGGAATGTCCGTTTCATGACCGAATCCGTAAACTGTTGGCGATAGAATGAGTGGCATCCCGAACAATGCCGCCCGGCCAAGCACGCTAACGCGTGTTCCTGCCCGGCCGCGACCGACGGGAACTGCACGCCGACAGGCGCACAGGGGCCCAACAAAAGACATCAAGCATAACGTTTTTCGTGCAAGAGTGTCAATATTCACACCCCGATCAGCCGTGCTGTTCGGCCACGATGAAAATGCCGGGGCGGCGGCGTGATTTTGCCCGCCAAGACGACTAGACTGGGCAAATCATGACCGAACAGCAGCAACAGGACCAGGTCAGCACTTTGTGGCAGCAATGCCTGGAGCGGCTGGAACACCATGTTCCCCTCGATGAGCTCAACACCTGGATTCGTCCGCTGCAGCTCGGCAGCAACGGCGGCGAGCGTGTTCGCCTGACCGCGCCCAACGACCTGGTCAGGGACCAGGTCCGCCAGTATTACCTCGACATGGTGCGCGACTTCTTCGCCCACCACGGCTACGAACGGGCCGCGGTCACCATCGACGTCGGGCACCGGGCCGCGCCGCGGCAGCCGAACCAGCCGGCCCGCAACGGCGGCGCTTTCGGGCTTGACGATCGCTACAGTTTCGAGAATTTCGTGCTCGGCAAGTCCAATGAGCTGGCCTTTGCCGCGGCCCGACAGGTGGCCAACAGCCCCGGCAGCGTGTACAACCCACTGCTGCTCTACGGTTCGACCGGGCTGGGCAAGACGCACCTGCTGCACGCCGCCGGGCGCTTCATCGCCGAACAGAACCCGGATGCCAAGGTGATGTACATGCATTCGGAATCCTTCGTCAGCGAAATGATCCAGGCCCTGCGCCGCGACAGCATCGACAACTTCAAGCGGCGCTATCGCTCGGTCGACACGCTGCTGATCGACGACATCCAGTTCTTCGGCGGCAAGGACCGTTCCCAGGAAGAGTTCTTTCATACCTTCAACGCCCTGCTCGAGTCGCGCCAGCAGATCATCCTGACCTGCGACCGCTACCCCAAGGAGGTCGACGGAATCGAGGCGCGCCTGCGCTCGCGCTTCGGCTGGGGGCTGACGGTGTCGATCGAGCCGCCGGATTTCGAAACGCGCGTGGCCATCCTGCAGAAGAAGGCGGCCGAAAAGGGTCTGAACCTGGCCGACGACGTGGCCTTTCTGATCGGTCGGCGCATTCGTTCGCACGTGCGCGATCTCGAAGGCGCGCTCAATTCATTGATCGCGCACGCGAACTTTTCGGGCCGCCCGATCGACGTCGAGTACACGCAGGAGATCCTGCGCGACGTGCTGGCCGTTCATGACCGGCTCATCACGATCGAGAATATCCAGAAAGTGGTTTCGGACTTCTACCAGTTGCGGGTCACCGACCTGCTGTCCAGACGGCGCAGTCGATCGATCGCCCGACCGCGGCAGATGGCCATGTTCCTGGCCAAGGAGCTGACCGAACATTCCCTGCCGGAGATCGGCAATGCATTCGGCGGGCGCGACCACACGACAGTGCTCCACGCCTGTCGTAAAATCGACAGTTTATGTGAGTCGGACGGGCGTCTGCGCGAGGAGCGAGCCCGCCTGATGAGGGAATTGACCAGTTGAGGCGACAAGCTGTGGGGAGACCTTGAGCAAGCTGTGGACAAGTTCGGCGACCCGGTTTATCCACAGTTCGCCAACAGCAAGCGCGCTTACTTGTCAGACCCGTTTGAGGGTTCTATCTTGTTGAAATTGAAGGGAAAAGATTCTATTCAACAGTTTCAACAGGACCTATTACTACTGATTGTTCTTTCTTTACAAACAAAAACAGAAACAGTCTTTTCGACTGCCTCGACATTCAAGGAGACACCATGAAGTTCTCGATTCCACGTGAGACGCTGCTGGCGCCGATATCCCAGGTGGTCAACGTGGTCGAACGGCGGCAGACGCTGCCGGTTCTGGCCAATTTCCTGATCGAAGCGGTCGACGAGGGATTGCGCATCACCGGCACCGACATGGAAGTCGAGGTGATTGCGCGGGCACAGGCCGAGGTGGCCCAGACCGGATCGATCACGGTACCCGCGCGCAAGCTGGTCGATATCTGCCGGGCCTTGCCCGAAGGCGTGCAGATCAACGTCCAGCTCAACGATAACAAGCTGGCGGTACACGCCGGACGCAGCCGCTTCAGTCTCGCCACCCTGCCGGCGAGCGAGTTTCCCTCGAGCGATCAGGCCGAGACCCTGCAGACCTACGAGGTCAATCAGGGCCGACTGAGCTGGCTGCTCGAAAAGACCTCCTTCGCCATGGCGCAGCAGGATGTGCGGCACTACCTCAACGGGCTGCTGCTGGAGTTCAGGGAAGGCCAGTTGCGTGCGGTGGCGACCGACGGTCATCGCCTCGCCCTGGCCGAAGCCGAGGCGCCGATCGACGGAGAAGTACGCAGCGTCATTGTGCCACGCAAGGGGGTGATGGAGCTCAACCGGATTCTGGAGGATATCGACGAACCGCTGAAGATCATGCTCGGGCAGGGCTTCCTGCGGGTCGATCGCGAACGCATCGTGATGACGACCAAGCTGATCGACGGGCGGTTTCCGGACTACGAGGCGGTCATCCCGCTGCTGAGCGAACGACCGATGCTGGTCGATCGCAACGAATTCACGCACGCGCTGCAGCGAGCGGCCATTCTCTCGAACGAAAAATACCGCGGTGTGCGCCTCGAGATGCTGCCCGACACGGTCCGGATCGTGGCCCACAACCCGCAGCAGGAAGAGGCGACCGAGGAGGTCGAGGCCGAGCATGATTTCGACAAGCTCAAGGTCGGGTTCAATGTCAACTACCTGCTCGACGCGCTCGGCTCGATGGAAGGGGAGAAGGTCGCCATCTCGCTCAAGGACGCCAACAGCTCCTGCCTGGTGACCGACCCCGACAGCGAAGCGGTGCGCCAGGTCGTCATGCCGTTGAAGCTGTAACGGGTTTCCTTGAGCCTGGATCGACTTTCGATCCGGGGGGTGCGCAATCTCGAGCCGCTCGAGTTGTCACCCGCACCCGGCATGAACTGGTTTTTCGGGCCGAACGGAGCCGGCAAGACCAGCGTTCTGGAGGCCATCTACCTGCTCGCCCGGGGGCGTTCCTTTCGATCGGCCCGAATCGCCCGTGTCATTCAGAAGGACAGCGGCATCCTGACCGTGGCAGCCCGGCGGTCCGACAGCGGCAGCAGACTCGGCGTCGAACGCGTCGCCGGCGGCTGGCGCGGTCGCATCGACGGTCGCGACTGCCAGAGAATCAGCGAGTTCGCCGCCCTGCTTCCGCTGACCCTGATCGAACCCGGCAGCCATGCCCTGATCGACGGCGGTCCGGAACGCCGCCGCCAGTTCCTGGACTGGCAGTTGTTCCACGTGGAACACGACTACCTGCCCGCCTGGCAGCGATTCGCCCGCCTGTTGCGCCAGCGCAATGCGGCGCTCAAGGCAAGGGCGCCGGATCGCATTCTCGATGCGCTGGAACCCGGGTTCCTGCATGGGGCGGCTCTCATTGGCCGCGCTCGCAGCGCCCTCGTCGAGCGTCTGTCGGAACACGTCGCTGGCGTGCAGGCCGAGCTCGGTTTCCGCTTGCCGGGCGACTTGTCGCTGCGCTACCGCGGCGGTCACCCGCAGGATCGTGAACTGGCCTCGCTGCTGCGGGATCAACGCGACAATGATCGAGAGCGCGGATTCACCCATCACGGCCCGCATCGGGCCGAGCTGACCCTGGCCTGCGAGGCTCGGCCTGCCAGCGAGATGTCCCGCGGGCAGCAGAAGCTGATCGCGATCATCCTGTTGCTGGCCCAGTATCGCCTGCTTGCCGGCGGGCAGTCCCTGGCGCCGCTTCTGCTGATCGACGATCCCGTTTCCGAACTGGACGCGGCGCATCTCGAAGCCCTGCTGGACTGGGTCGGCCGCGAGCCCGTGCAGAGTTGGGTGACCGCCACCTGCGAGTCACCGGTGCCTGCCGGCCTGTTCCACGTGGAACACGGTCGGGTGAGCCCGCGGTGATATAATCCCGCGATGGAGTTCCGCCCGCGCAGTCATGCGCTCGGCGGGCGCGCGAAAACCTTCCTGGAAACCGCATCCAAATGGCGCAAGACAATTACGGTTCTACCAGCATCAAGGTCCTCAAGGGCCTGGATGCCGTTCGCAAGCGGCCCGGCATGTACATCGGGGACACCGATGACGGCACCGGCCTGCACCACATGGTGTTCGAGGTCGTCGACAACTCGATCGACGAGGCGCTCGCCGGCCATTGTGATCACATCCGGGTCATCCTGCACGGCGACGGTTCGGTCAGCGTGGTCGACAACGGGCGCGGCATACCGGTCGATACCCACGAGGAAGAGGGACGTTCGGCAGCCGAAGTCATCATGACCGTGCTGCACGCCGGCGGCAAGTTCGACGACAACTCCTACAAGGTCTCCGGCGGTCTGCACGGGGTTGGCGTGTCCGTCGTCAATGCCCTGTCGAGCAAACTGGAGCTGGTGATCCACCGCCAGGGCCAGCGCTGGTACCAGAGCTACAGCGACGGCGTGCCGGACGCGCCCCTGAAGGCGACCGGAAAAAGCGAACGTTCGGGCACCGAGATCCGGTTCTCGCCCAGCCCGAAGACCTTCAGCGATGTCGAGTTCCACTACGACATACTCGCCAAACGCCTGCGCGAGCTGAGTTTTCTCAATTCCGGCATCCGCATCGAGTTGCTCGATGAACGCACGGGCAAGCACGACAACTTCGTCTACGAGGGAGGAATCCGTTCCTTCGTTCAGCATCTCAGCGACAAGAAGAGCCCGCTGCACCCGACCCCGCTTCACTTCGTCGCGGAAGTCGACGGCATTACCGTCGAGGCGGCGCTGCAGTGGACCGACGCCTACCAGGAATCGGTGTTCTGCTTTACCAATACCATTCCGCAGAAGGACGGCGGTACGCATCTGGCCGGCTTTCGCGCCGCCTTGACCCGAACCATCAATCATTACATCGACGAGGAAGGTCTGGCCAAGAAATCCAAGGTCCAGACCACCGGTGACGATTGCCGGGAGGGCCTGACCGCGGTACTGTCGGTCAAGGTTCCCGATCCCAAGTTCTCGTCGCAGACCAAGGACAAGCTGGTTTCTTCCGACGTCAAGCCTGCGGTCGAATCGGCGCTGGCCCAGCATCTGCGCGACTTCCTGCTCGAACATCCCAACGACGCGAAGATGATCGTCGGCAAGGTGATCGAAGCCGCGCGCGCCCGCGAGGCTGCGCGCAAGGCGCGCGACATGACGCGGCGCAAGGGCGTGCTGGACATCGCCGGCCTGCCCGGCAAGCTGGCCGATTGCCAGGAGAAGGATCCCGCGCTGTCGGAACTGTTCATCGTCGAGGGCGATTCCGCCGGCGGCTCGGCCAAGCAGGGCCGCAACCGCAAGTACCAGGCGATCCTGCCCCTCAAGGGCAAGATTCTCAACGTCGAGAAGGCACGCTTCGACAAGATGCTGGGTTCGGCCGAGGTCGGCACCCTGATCACCGCGCTCGGCACCGGTATCGGCAAGGACGAGTTCGACATCGACAAGCTGCGCTACCACCGCATCATCATCATGACCGACGCCGACGTGGATGGCTCGCACATCCGGACCCTCCTGCTGACCTTCTTCTACCGTCAGATGCCGGAGTTGATCGAGCGCGGTCATGTCTATATCGCCCAGCCGCCGCTGTACAAGATCAAGCAGGGCAAGCAGGAGTGGTATCTGAAGGACGAAGCGGAAATGAATCGCTACCTGCTCGATCGTGCGCTCGACGGCGCCCGCCTGTTCCCGTCGGCCGAGGCCCCCGCGATCGACGACGCTGCGCTTGGCGAACTGCTCAAGAACTTCCAGCAGGCACGCCTGGTCGGGCAGCGGCTCAAGCTGCGCTACGACGCCGATGTGATTGAACAACTCGTTGATTTCAAACCATTTTTTATCGAGGATGGTTTCGATTTCGATCGCTGGGCCGAGGCCTTCGCTGCCCGCCTGGAACAGGCCACGCCGGCCGGCGTGAGCTGGAAGATCGAAGCCCTGACCGGCGGTGGCGCGGTGGTCTCGCGCTTTGCCCAGGGCGTGGTTCAGGACACCGTTCTCGACACATCCTTCTTCAATTCGCCCGAATACCGCCAGCTGGCCCGGGTGGGCGAGGCCGTGCACGATCTGTTCGAGGAAGGTGCCCGGGTCGAGCGTGGCAACCAGTCGCGGCCGATCGCCCGTTTTGCCGAGGCCTTCGACTGGCTGATGGACGAATCGCGCAAGGGCCGCAGTTTCCAGCGCTTCAAGGGCCTCGGTGAAATGAACCCGGAGCAGCTGTGGGACACCACCGTCAATCCCGAAACCCGCCGCCTGCTGCGAGTCAGCATCGAGGACGCGGTCGCCGCCGACGAGGTCTTCTCGACCTTGATGGGCAACGAGGTCGAACCGCGCCGGGCCTTCATCGAAGACAACGCCCTGCAGGTGTCCAACCTCGATATCTGATTCCCCGCGCAGGTCGGTTCAGCGCTTCCCTGACAACAAAGCGTGGAACCACGGAAGGCACGTTTCAATCCGTGATCTTCCGCGTTTTCCGTGCTTCGCTTGCGTCTTCTCTGCTCCCCGGCATCACCCCGTGCCACCCGCGAAGCCGCGCAGGAAGCCGTCAGGAAACGTTGGCCAGTGCGGTCTTGAAATCTTCGAAGGTGGGAATGTTGGTGATCGGGGTCGAACCGATCACGCGGAGCTGGAGACCGACCCGATCGGCGACTTCGATAAGCGCCTGATCAGATCCGATGAGTACCATTTCACCGACGTTACGACCATATCGCCGCGCAGTCTGTTCAAACTCGTTCTTTTGGCGGTCCTTGCGACTGAACAGACCGGTGCCCAGGTAGAGCACGCCGTCGAGCTCGGCACCGGCGCGCGAGAACAGCTGGTGCAGTTGCTGCTGCAAGGCCAGGTCGTGATCGACGCTGCGCCGGGTCGGCCGCCAGCTGTGCGGCTTGGGCGTGACCAGCACAACCCGGTGACCGCGCCGCTGGAAGGCGATGACCCGGTCAATGCGCCCCGCATCCGGAGTATTGCCGGGACCCAGCAGCAGGGCACGCTCGATCAGCACCGGTGCGGCGGTTGCCGCCATCAGCGACCCAGCCGTGCAACGTCGGCAATGCGCAGGAACATGGCACGCAGATGGGCCAGCAGGGCCAGGCGGTTGTCCCGGATCCCGGGCTCGTCACACAGCACCATCACATCGTCAAAGAAGGCGTCGACCGGCTCCCGAAGACTGGCCAGCGCGGCCAGCGCGGCGGGGTAGTCGGCCTGCGCCATGGCGCGGTCCAGCCGGCCCTCGGTCTGCCCGATGGCCTCGGCCAGGCGCGATTCGGCAGCTTCCACGAGCAGGGCGGAGTCGAAACGGCGAGCGGCCTCGAGCCCGGCCTGCTTGAGCAGATTGCCGGCCCGCTTGTTGGCTGCCACCAGCGAGGCCATGGCCGGGTCGTCGGCGAACTGCTGCACGGCCCGGGCGCGTGCCAGGAAATCGGCGACCGAGCCGGACTCTCCGGCCGCGACGGCGTGCACGGTGTTGGTGTCCATGCCCTGGTCGATGGCCCAGGAACGAAGCCGTTCGAACATGAACTGCTCGACTTCGTCGAGCAGGGCCTCGTTCACTTCGACCCGATCCTCGAGTACGCGCCCGGCCGCCTCGATGGCTTCTCGCAGGGTCAGCGTGGTGCCGGAATCCCCGAGCAGGCGCACGACGCCCAGCGCCGCGCGTCGCAGCGCGAACGGATCCTTGCCCCCCCTGGGCTTCTGTCCGGCGGCAAAGACACCCAGCACGGTATCGAGTCGGTCGGCCAGGGCCAGCGCCCGTCCGGCCGGGTCGCCTGCCAGCTCGTCACCCGCATGGCGCGGGCGATAGTGGCCCTCGATCGCGTCCGCGACCGCTTTCGGTTCGCCGTCGGCCAGCGCGTAGTATCGCCCCATGGTGCCCTGCAGTTCGGGAAACTCGCCAACCATCTCGGTGACCAGGTCGCACTTGCACAAGCGGGCGGCTCTTGCGGTCGTCTCGATGGCGGCATCGAGCGCCGGCGCGATGGTCTCGACCAGCGCTTCCAGGCGACGAACCTTGTCGCCGATGCTGCCGAGCTTCTCCTGGAACAGGATGGCGTCGAGGCGTTCGCGCTTGTCGGCCAGCGTTTCGCGCCGGTCCTGGTCCCAGAAGAAGCGGGCATCGGCCAGTCGGGGCCGGATCACGCGCTCGAAGCCGGCAACCATGAGCCTGGAGTCGGTGCTCTCGATGTTCGCCACCGCGATGAAGTGCGGCGCCAGAGCGCCCTCGCCGTCGCGCAGGGCAAAGCTCTTCTGATGCTGCTCGAGCGAGCAAATCAGCGCTTCTTCGGGAATCTTCAGGAAATCCGCATCGAAGCGCCCCATGACGGCCACCGGCCATTCCGTCAGGCCAGCGACTTCGTCCACCAGGGCTTCGCCCAGCACGGGACACAGGCCGGTCTCGTCGGCGAGGCGGTTCGCCTGTTCGATGATCCGCTGGCGGCGGCGGGCCGGGTCGACCATCACGCCCGCCTTCTCCAGCACGGACTCGTAGGCTGCGGCATCCGCCACCGGGTGCCAGCCTGGCGCGTGGATGCGGTGGCCACGCGTCCTGGGCTCGGCCTTCAGGCCGAAATACTCGAGTTCGAGCGGCCGGTCGCCGTGCACGACCAGCAGCCAGCGCACCGGGCGCAGGAAGCGCTCGTCGCGGTCCGACCAGCGCATCGAGCGCGCGCCGGCCATCGAGCGGATGGTGGCGTCGAACATCTCGGGCAGCAACTCGGCCAGGGTCTTGCCGGGCTGTTCGATGCGGGTAAACAGCCAGCGGCCCTGATCGGTTTCGAGCCAGTCGAGCTCCTCGAACGCCTTGCCCACGCTGCGCGCAAAGCCTTCGGCCGCCCTGGTCGGCTT
>SR_TP_S13solDRAFT_1000775_pt1 | contig 11529 bp, 12 predicted proteins | sample SodReaTP_S13sol_FD_11159 | JGI IMG/M metagenome (IMG submission 11159) | reverse complement strand
TGCTGTGGGGTGACATCGGGTTCGGCTGCGTCTGCCGCGCGAATGCGCGCGGGTTCGGGCAGCTGTGACGGGGGCGGCTGCGTGATGGATGAATCCGCAGGGGCGGTCATGTTCGCGCTGTCTGGGACCACGTTATCCTGCGTCTGGTGCGGCTGAACGATTGTGAAGCGAGCAGGCGGTGTGGGGGCTGCCTGTGCATTGACGGTTGGGGTGTCGTCAAGCGTCATATCCTTCACCGGGGCCAGCCCTGCGACATGACGCACGCCTTTTTCCTGCAACAGCTTTTGAACACCGCGAATGGTCATGCCCTGTTCATGCAGCAATTCCTTGATGCCGGACAGAAGGTCAATATCCGCGCGCCGGTAGTAGCGCCTGCCACCAGCCCGTTTGACAGGTTTGACCTGCGTGAACTTGCTTTCCCAAAAACGCAGCACATGCGCCGGGGTCTCCAGCGCCTCTGCTGTTTCGCTTATGGTGCGAAACGCCTCCGGGGCCTTGCGCATGGGGGTCACCTTATCCGCGGTTGCCGTCGATGACCCGCTCTTTCATGATATGCGAGGGGCGGAACGTCAGCACCCGTCTGGGCGAGATGGGAACCTCCTCCCCGGTTTTCGGGTTGCGGCCCAGACGCGCGTTCTTGTCGCGTAGGGAAAATGTGCCGAAGGATGAAATCTTGACCTGCTGTCCATCCACCAACGCATCGGAAATATGTTGCAGAACTGAATCCACCAGCGCCGAGGATTCGTTGCGTGACAGGCCAACTTCACGAAATACGGCCTCTGTCAGGTCCATTCGAGTAAGAGTTTTTTGTGACATGCCATTTCCCCGCTATGAAGTCGCAAGATGCGGGAAAGAGTTTTCCGAGTCAATATCAGTGGGTTGCGCGCAGGCATTAATCCGCAGGCAATTCCGTCTACCAGCGCAGGACGACAGACCCCCAGCTCAGGCCGCCGCCGATGGCTTCGGTCACGATAAGATCGCCTTGCTTGAAGCGCCCTTCTGCATTGGCGACCGACAGCGCCAGCGGGATGGACGCCGCAGAGGTGTTGCCATGGTCCTGCACTGTCACCACGACCTTTTCCATGGGCAGGCCCAGTTTCTGGGCAGTGCCGCGAATGATGCGCAGATTGGCCTGATGGGGCACGACCCAGTCCACGTCACTGGCTTGCAAGCCGGCGCTGTCCAAGGATGTGTTCGCCGTGGCCGCCAGTTTTTCAACCGCGTGGCGGAACACTTCGCGCCCTTGCATGCGCAACACGCCGGATGTGCCCGTGCGTGACACGCCCCCGTCCACATACAGAAGATCACGATATTGCCCGTCCGAATTCAGGTCAGACGCCAGAACACCGCGATCGGTATTCGCACCTGTTCCGGCCTGCGCTTCCAGAATGACCGCGCCCGCACCATCGCCAAACAGGACACATGTGCCGCGATCTGTCCAATCCATGATCCGCGAGAAGGTTTCGGCACCGATCACCAGCACGCGCTTGGCTTGACCGGCCATGATAAGGCCGGTGGCATTGGCCAGCGCAAAGACAAATCCTGCGCAAACGGCCTGAATGTCGAAGGCGAATCCCTTGCGCATGCCCAGCCCCGCCTGAACCTGTGTCGCAACCGCGGGAAAGGTGAAATCCGGGGTGGAGGTGGCAACGATCACCGCGTCAATATCGTTGGCACCCAGACCGGCATTGTCCAGCGCCGCGCGCGCCGCGTTGATCGCCAGATCAGAGGTGAATTCGTCTTCAGCGGCGAAATGGCGCCGTTCAATGCCGGACCGCGACACGATCCAGTCATCACTGGTGTCCAGCGTTTGCGCAAATTCGGCATTCGGAACCACGCGTTCGGGCAAATAATGACCTGTGCTTCGAATCACCGCTCTGGTTACGTTCATGCTTGTTCTGTCCCGTCTGAAGGTCTGTCCGGCGCTGCAACCGAAACGACGTCCACATCGTTCTCTGACTTCAGCAGCTGTTCCTGAAGCGCATCGGATACGGCAGATATACGTTCTGCCATGCGATCCTCAAAGCCGGATTGCGCCAATGTGAACGCCAGCTTGATCGCCGAGGACACGCCCGTCGCATCAGCAGAACCGTGGGATTTTACCACAGTTCCGTTCAAACCCAAAAACACCCCGCCATTTGCAAGTCGGGGGTCAAGGCGCTTCTTCATGCGGCGCAATGGCCGAAGCGCAAACAGCGCGCCCAGTTTGGACAAGACGCTGTGTTCAAGTTCGCTGCGCAGCACATCGCCCATCAGCTTGGCGGTGCCTTCGCCGGTTTTCAGCGCCACATTGCCGGTAAATCCGTCTGTGACAATGACATCGACATGCGCTGATGGAATATCGTTGCCCTCGACGAAGCCCACGAACTTGTAGCGCCCGACCTCTGCCGCATCGGCAATAAGGCGCGCGGCTTCCTTGATTTCGGCACGGCCCTTATGATCCTCGGTGCCGACATTCAGCAGGCCGACACGCGGGCAGGCCTCGCCAAATGCGTTCCTGAAATAGGCCGCACCCATCAGGGCGTAATGCAGAAGGGATTCTTCGTCCGCGCGCACATCCGCGCCAACATCCAGCATGGTGTTATACCCATGCGGACCGCGCGACGGCCACAGACATGCAATCGCAGGCCGGTGAACGCCCGGCAGTTTGCGCAAGCGCAGCATTGAAACAGCCATCAAGGCGCCGGTATTCCCGCAGGAGACTGCCGCCTGTGCCTGCCCGTCACGCAGTGCAGTAATACTGGACCACATGGATGTATCGCGCCCCCGCCGCATAATCTGCGCGGGTTTGTCATCCATGCTGACAACACCGGGGCTGTGCACGACATGCGTGCGACCCGACAACACCTTTTCCTTTGCGACAAGCGCATTCAGCATAGTTTCATCACCATGCAGCAGAAAGGCAATCTCGGGGTTGCGGCGTGCCGAAATGGCACAGCCGCCAACCACTGCTTCCGGTCCATGATCCCCGCCCATGGCATCCACCGATATGGTGGTCATGTTTGCACCAAAAGGGGCGCTACCATTGGGCGCGTCAGACATGGGTGAACCGGATTGGCATGACCACCGTTCTTATGCGGCGTCGTCGTCCAAGTCCACAGCTTGTGCGGCAGCAATGACTTCGCGGTCATTGTAGTGGCCGCAAGAAGGGCAAACATGGTGGGGGCGTTTCAATTCGCCACAGTTCGAGCATTCATTCGGGTTGCCCGCGACCAGTGCGTCATGCGACCTGCGCATGTTACGACGAGAGCGGGTTACGCGGTTCTGTTGGACGGCCATATCAAACCTCGGGTTGCAGGCGCCTGAAGGAAAGCCCGGAATGGGCCCCCAACATGCGCAAAATCTAGGGGTTGCGATTTGAGGCGCGGCATACACGGCTTAAGCCGCCTTTCCAAGCCCTCTTTGCATGAGTTGCGCAAAATACTCGCTTTCATACAATTTTCAAGCGGCTATTTGCACAAACACCGTAAGCGGTCAGGATTTATCCTGATCGCGCAAAAGTTTCTCGCGCAGGCCAGCCAATGCGGCGAAGGGTTTCGGCCTCTCCTCCTCGATCGGCTCCGCGCCTTCAGGGGCGGCGCGTATTGCGCCGTCTTCGGCAATCATGGCCCCCTTGCTGCGCGGAAACGGGGGCAGGGCAAGCGACAGCGCTTCCAGTGCGACGGCGCCGGGGTCTATCATTGTGCCCAGCGGTTCTTGTGTGTCATCTGACGGCATCTCGACCTCCAGCCCTTGCGGTTCGGGCATATCGGCCAGATAGCGGCGCAGAACATGCTCGTCGATTCGCGTGGTCAGCGGCTCCAGTGTCACCGCACAGGGTTGCACGATTGTCGCGCCAAGCATGGCATCAATTTCCCAATCCCTGCGGCCAATGGGGCGCAATTCGCCATGAAACCGCAGTTTTCGCAGGGCGGTTATGCCCAATTCCTGCGCCAGTGTTGCACGCAATGCGGCATCTGGTTGCAGATCAAACCGGACCGGTTTGCGCGCATTCAGCTGCGCCACGCGGATGGGTTGGGACAATTTGTCGGGCTGGGCAGGGGATTGGGTCACACATTCCTCGGGTATATGGGGCGGAAAAGTCATCTAAGCGTATATAGTCTTTCGTTCCTTTCTTGAATAGCGGCGCGTCCTTCTGTATCCATTTCCCCAAAGGCGGCGACGGACAATTCAGCGACGTGCTGATTTCAAGTGCTGGTTGACGGGAATAGAAGATTTGTTCAAGGGGTGATACGGCGCATGAGGATACTCGGATTGTGGATTTTGTCACCCGTCCTGTTGCTGGCACTTGTGGCCTGCAGCCCCGTCGCCCGCTTTCACGGCTACGCCCCAGATGACGTGCAACTCTCCGAGATTGAAGTCGGACGTGACACGCGCGAAACAGTGGAGCAGAAGATCGGTCGCCCGGGCGTGTCCGGGGTCATGGAAGGGTCCGGCTGGTTCTATGTCCAGAGTGACTGGATCGACGAAGGCTGGCGCCCCCCTGTCGAAGTGGACCGGCAAATCGTGGCCATCACCTTCGATTCGTCGGATCGTGTGTCCAATATCGAACGGTTCGGGCTAGAGGATGGTGAAATCGTCGCCCTGTCGCGCCGCGTGACTGATACCGGCCCGTCCGGCATGAGTGTATTGCGCCAGCTGATGTCGAACTTCGGACGGTTCAACCCGACCCAGATGCTAAGCAGATAAGGCGGCAGTGCTTCAGTCGCCTTTGTTTGAGTGAACTCACTTGAAGGCGGATTGAATGGACGCACCGCGCGATTGTCTGGAAAGCCTTGCGGGGTTTCCTGACGCCCTTACAGGAACAGGCATAGATATTGGCGGGTTTCCTGTGCGCTTCGCACAAAGCCCGGCAGATCTTGAACAGGTGGGTTTCCTGCGCGGCGACCGGTTCAACGCTGCCCGCGCCGCGCACACAGACTCGGACCGCTTTGATTCGCTTTCGGCGCATCTTATGGTTTTTGCGCCAGACCGCGCGCGGCTGGTGGCCACGGCGCGGCTGCGTCTGGTGACGGATGACACAGATTTTTCGGCGACTTATACAGGCCAGTATTACGGGCTGTCGGCGGTGATGCGGGCCTATCCCCGCGCGCTGGAAATCGGGCGACTGTGTCAGGTGGCCGATGCGAAGATGATGCCGGACGCCCTGCGCGCCTTGCTGGCCGCGCTCACCTTGATTGCGGGGCAAACGCGTGCAGAACTGTTGTTCGGGTGCACATCGTTTCGCGGCCAGAACACGCAGCGCCACAGCTCGGCGCTGTCATGGCTGAAGGCAAAGCACCTCGGCCCGGTCGCCCTGCGTCCGGCGCGTATCCATCCCCGCTCCAGCGCGTTACCGGACGGCATGCCTGATCCGCACGCGGCGCGTCAGGCACTGCCTGCGCTGCTGCGCATGTATCTGGGCATGGGGGGGTGGGTGTCGGATCATGTGGTCATCGATCCGGACCTGGACACAGTGCATGTGTTCACAGCGGTTGACACGGCAACAATTCCACCAGCAAGGTCGCGGGCCCTGCGCGCTTTATGTTCCGTATAATCCAGCAGATGTTGTTTTCCGCTTCGACTTGCTTATTTTGACAGGATAACGCATGCGCCTGTGACCCATGCGATGATATCTGCGACAAGGATTCGACCCATGCCCGAACTTGGCAAAACCCCGCGCCCCCTTCCCGAAGTTGATCCGGTCTGGACGCGAATCCGTCAGGAAGCTGGCGCTGCGGTGATCGACGAGCCGCTGATGGGGGGCGTGTTCCATTCCTCGATCCTGCATCACAAAACGCTGGAACAGGCCCTGGCCTTCCGCCTGTCACAAAAGCTGGCCTCGGCGGAAATGTCCGAACAGATATTGCGCGAGATCATGGATGAAGCCCATGCCAGCGATCCGGGGCTGGGCAAGGCCGCACGCGCCGATATCGTGGCCACATATGAACGCGATCCTGCCTGCAACAGGTTCATGAAGCCGCTTTTGTATTTCAAGGGCTTTCAGGCGGTGCAGGCCTATCGCATCGCGCATTGGCTGTGCCTGCAGGGGCGCAGCGACTTCGCAAGCCTGATCCAGATGCGTGTGTCCGAAGTCTTCGGTGTGGACATCCATCCCGGCGCGCGCATTGGCCAAGGCATCATGATCGACCATGCGCATTCCATCGTCATTGGTGAAACCGCTGTGGTGGGCGACAATGTGTCCATGCTGCATTCGGTCACGCTGGGCGGCACGGGCAAACAGGATGGCGACCGCCACCCGAAGATCGGCAATGGTGTGCTGATCGGGGCAGGGGCCAAGGTGCTGGGCAATATCCGCGTGGGCGATTGCGCACGCATCGCGGCAGGCTCTGTCGTGCTGGAAGACGTCCCGCCCCGCAGCACTGTGGCAGGCGTGCCCGCCCGTGTGGTGGGCGAGGCTGGCTGTGCGCAACCTTCGCTGACCATGGACCACCTTCTGCGCGGCGAGATATGACGCCGCCCGTCTGACGCGGTGCTAGTGCATGTTGCTCAAAAGTGGGAACCGGTTTTAAGCTTCTCGAACATACTCTAAGCCGGAACCGGGGGGCATGGACGCCCCCCGTTTAAGTCCTAATGCCGGTTTCATTCTGGTAAAAATATCCAATACACCGCCTGAACCGCGATTGCGTGATCCGGCGGGCTGGACAACTGCGACAGCTTGCCCGAACAAGCTCAGCCTGCCGACCCTTCCAGCACCACTTGTGCGTGGCGTTTCTTGCCAGCGGTCAGCTTCATCGGCTGTGCCAGATCTGCGGCACTGACCATCTGGCCCGCATCGCTGACCGGCGCATCATTCGCGCGCGCGCCGCCCTCCAGGATCAGGCGTTTTGCGTCCTTGCCCGATTTCGCCAGCCCCGACCGCACAAAAAGCTGCGCCATCGACATTCCGTCGGCCAGGTCTGCCGCGCTTAGGGTCAGGGTGGGCAGATCATCGCCAATGCCGCCCTTTTCAAACACGTCGCGCGCGGTGGCTTCGGCGGTGCTCGCAGCATCTGCACCGTGGCACAGGGTCGTGACCTCATTGGCCAGAATGACCTTGGCCGCGTTGATCTCGGACCCTTCCAGCGCACCCAGCCGCTCGCATTCTTCAACCGGCATCTCGGTGTAGAGCTTCAGGAACCGCCCGACATCGGCATCGGTGGTGTTGCGCCAGAATTGCCAGAATTCATACGGGCTCAGCATATCTGCATTCAGCCAGATCGCGCCGCCCTGACTTTTCCCCATCTTGCGCCCGTCCGATGTGGCCAGAAGCGGCGTGGTCAGGCCAAAGATCTCGGCGTCCGCAATGCGGCGTGCAAGGTCTATGCCATTGACAATATTGCCCCATTGGTCCGCCCCGCCCATCTGCAACAGGCAGCCGTAACGGCGGTGGATTTCAACAAAATCATAGGCTTGCAGGATCATGTAGTTGAATTCAAGAAACGACAGCGATTGTTCGCGGTCCAGACGTGATTTCACTGATTCAAAGCTCAGCATGCGGTTCACACTGAAATGCCGCCCCACATCGCGCAGGAAATCAAGGTAATTCAGCCCGTCCAGCCATTCGGCGTTGTTGAGCATGATCGCGCCGCCTGCGCTGTCATCATAGGACAGGTATTTCGCAAATACCTGCTTCATCCCGTCGATATTGGACGCAATCGCCGCATCATCCAGCAGCGGGCGTTCGTCCGACCGGAAGCTGGGGTCGCCCACTTTGGTGGTGCCGCCGCCCATCAGGGTGATGGGTTTGTGGCCGCATTTCTGGAACCAGCGCAGCACCATGATATTCAGCAAATGGCCCACATGCAGCGATTTCGCTGTGGCGTCATAGCCGATATAGGCTGGCACAACCCCCTTGATCAGCGCTTCGTCCAGACCTTGCAGATCGGTGCAATTGTCGAAGAAGCCGCGTGCCTGAAGGATGTTCAGGAAATCTGATTTGGGTCTGTAGGTCATTTTTGCTTGTCCCGGATGGCCGATTGCGCGTTCTATAGCCGCGCAGGCGTCCAAGGAAAAGCCCATGTTGGAATCACAACTTGTTACTGTGCTGGGAATGATGTCGGGCACGTCGCTTGACGGGGTGGATGCGGCCGTGCTGCGCACTGATGGCGAACGGATCGCGGCCTTCGGCCCAAGCGCTTATCGCCCCTATTCGGACGCTGAACGCGCGGTGTTGCGTGCAGCCCTTGGCCGCTGGCCGGACGACGACGGGGTCGAGGATGCGGCCGAGCTGGTGGAAACCGCCCATGCCGAGGTGATGGCGCGTTTTGAGGGGGTGGAGCTGGCGGGGTTTCACGGCCAGACGCTGGCGCATGACCCGCGCGGGCGTGGCACCCATCAGGCGGGGTCGGGGGCAGTGCTTGCACTTGTTGCGGGTTATCCTGTGGTGTGGGATTTTCGCAGCTCGGACATCCAGTTGGGCGGGCAGGGGGCACCGCTGGCCCCGTTTTATCATTTTGCCCTTGCGCGCCATATCGGGGCAACTGCGCCTGTGGCGTTTCTGAACCTTGGGGGGGTGGGGAATGTGACATGGGTGGACCCGTCCAAGGAAAAACCCGAAGATGACGGCGCGCTTCTGGCCTTTGACACTGGCCCCGCGAATGCGCCGCTGGATGATCTGTGCCTCTCGCGGCTTGGTATCGCCCGCGATGACGGCGGCGCGCTGGCGGCTTCGGGGCAGGTGGACGCGGCTGTGCTGCGCGATTTTCTGGAGGACGGCTATTTCTACCGCATGCCGCCCAAATCGCTGGACCGTGCCTTTCCGGGGTTGCTGGCGTCTGTGGCGCATTTGTCCGACGCCGATGCGCTGGCCACGCTGTCGGAATGCGCGGCGGCTGCGGTGGCGGAAGGGTTCGCCCATTTCCCTGCGGAACCCGCGCAGCTGCTGGTCTGCGGCGGCGGGCGGCATAATGCAGATCTGATGCGCCGCATCGCGCAGCGTCTGGCCTGTCCGGTGGTGCCAGTCGAATCGGTGGGACTGGATGGCGACATGCTGGAAGCGCAGGCCTTCGCCTATCTGGCCGTGCGCGTGGCGCGTGGCTTGCCTACATCGTGTCCTGGGACAACAGGGGTGGGCGCGGCTGTCGGGGGCGGGCAGGTCAGCACGCCATAAAGTTTGGGGTTTCTGGCGCAGAACGTCCCGATAGGCTAGATTATAACCGCGCTGCCATAAAGGATATACATGATGCGAGACATTGACGAAGACCGTCCGTCCCCCCCGCTGGAAAAGCCTGCGGAATCGCTGCTGTTGCGGCTGGTCTATATGCTGATCATCGGGGCCATGATGTCGGTGGCGCAATCCATCCTGTTTCTGGTGGCGGTCATTCAGTTTGTCATCATCATCATCGACAAACGCCAGCCCAATGAACGGCTGGCCGATTTCGGCTGTATGGTGGGCGCATGGATCGCCAAGGCCGCCCGCTATCTGTCGGTTGCCACCGACGCCAAGCCATGGCCGTTCAAAGAGATGGACTGAAGCGGTTGCAGTGCGGGTCTGCGCGGCCTAAGTGTGGGGCAAGTACATAGCGGAGAGTTCCATGCCCCTTGACCAGCGAAGCACCACCAAGACCGAATTCGGCGACCTGCCCGATTGGGATTTAAGCGCGCTTTACGCAGCCCCCGACGCGCCGGAACTGACCCGCGATTTTGACTGGTTGCGGCAGGAATGCGCGGAATTTGCATCTGAATATGAAGGCAGGCTTGCGAAACTGTCTGCGGGCGAAATGTTGGCCTGCGTGCAGCGCTATGAAAAGATCGACATGATCGCGGGGCGGCTGATGTCCTATGCGGGCTTGCGCTATTACCAGAACACCGTCGATCCCGAACGCGCCAAATTCATGGCCGATGCGCAGGACCGCATGACCGATGCGACCACCCCGCTGGTGTTCTTCTCGTTGGAGTTGAACCGCATCGACGATGCGGCATTCGATGCGCTGATTGCGGGCAATGCCGATCTGGCGCGTTACCGTCCGGTGTTTGACCGCATGCGCGCCATGCGCCCGCACCAGTTGTCGGACGAGCTGGAAAAATTCCTGCATGACCAGTCCACGGTCGGGTCTGCGGCATGGAACCGGTTGTTTGATGAAACCATGGCGGGCCTGCATTTCGAGGTAGAGGGCGAGGGTGAACCACTGGGGCTGGAAGCCACGCTGAACCTGCTGACCGACCCTGACCGCGCGCGCAGGCAGGCCGCCGCACAGGCGCTGGCGTTTGTCTTTTCGGGGCAGTTGAAGTTGTTTGCGCGGGTGCACAACACACTGGCCAAGGAAAAGGAAATCGAGGATCGCTGGCGCAAGATGCCATCGGCGCAGCATGCGCGCCATCTGTCGAACCATGTTGAACCCGAAGTCGTGCAGGCCCTGCGCGATGCAGTGGTCGCGGCCTATCCTGACCTGAGCCACAGGTATTACGCGCTGAAAGCACGCTGGATGGGGCTGGAGAAGCTGGAAATCTGGGACCGCAACGCCCCCCTGCCGCTGGAGGCACCGCGCGTGTTCAACTGGGATGATGCACGCCAGACTGTGCTGGATGCCTATGCGGGCTTTTCGCCGAAACTGGCCGAGCTGGCAGAGCCGTTCTTTTCGCAGGGCTGGATTGATGCGGCGGTGAAACCGGGCAAGGCGCCGGGCGCCTTTGCCCACCCCACAGTGACTGATGCGCACCCGTTCGTGATGCTGAACTACTTGGGCAAGCCGCGCGATGTGATGACACTGGCGCATGAGTTGGGACATGGCGTGCACCAGCGTCTGGCCGCAGGGCAGGGCGAATTGCTGTCCTCCACCCCGCTGACACTTGCGGAAACCGCGTCTGTCTTTGGCGAGATGCTGACCTTCCAGAAAATGCTGGCACAGGCGAGCACGCAGTCCGAACGCAAGATCCTGCTGGCCGGCAAGGTCGAGGATATGATCAACACGGTCGTGCGCCAGATTGCGTTTTATGATTTCGAATGCAAACTGCATGCCGCGCGCCGCGAGGGGGAGTTGACGCCTGATGACATCAATGCCCTGTGGATGAGCGTGCAGGCAGAAAGCCTTGGGCCGGTGTTCGAGTATATGGACGGGTATGAAACCTTCTGGGCCTATATTCCGCATTTTGTGCATTCGCCGTTTTACGTTTATGCCTATGCGTTTGGCGACGGTCTGGTGAACGCGCTGTATGCCGCCTATCGTGACGCGCCCGAAGGGTTCGAGGAAAAGTATTTCGACATGCTGGCCGCAGGTGGGTCCAAACACCATAAGGAACTTCTGGCACCGTTCGGGCTGGACGCCAGCGACCCTGCCTTCTGGGACAAGGGCTTGCAGATGATCGCGGGCTTCATCGACGAGTTGGAGGCGATGGAATAGCGGCTACAGGATGACCTGATCAGGCGAGAGCGCGCTTGTGCGGGCGGCTGGCCTGAAACGGCCCTTTGTGCTGGGATGAAGCCCGCGCCATTGGTGGGCCGGGGTCTGCCGATCCAGCGCCGGAGAAGTTCACTTTATTCAGGCGGCATACTCCTGACTTCAAAGGCTTGGCCTGCCATCAGGGTATCGGCAGGCCGCGGGACGGCCC
>SR_TP_S13solDRAFT_1000774_pt1 | contig 11534 bp, 12 predicted proteins | sample SodReaTP_S13sol_FD_11159 | JGI IMG/M metagenome (IMG submission 11159) | reverse complement strand
CCCCGCCACTGACCTGAAATCCCTGTTGCAGCCATGAGGGTGATTGGCGGGCGGTTTCGCGGCACCAGACTGGCCGAACTGGGCAGCGGCGATGCGCTGGCGCATCTGCGCCCCACATCCGACCGGGTGCGCGAATCCATCTTCAACCTGCTGGTGAATGGCGGCTATGGCAATGTGCTGCAGGATGCGCGCGTGCTGGATCTGTTTGCGGGCACGGGCGCGCTGGGGCTGGAGGCATTGTCGCGCGGCGCAGCACATGTGACCTTCATTGATGACGGTGCGGTCGCGCGCGGATTGCTGCGCCAGAATATTGAAAAACTGCGTGTCATGGGCTGCACCAAGGTTTTCCGCCGCGACGCAACGCACCTTGGCGAAAACCGGGGACCGCGTTTTTCGCTGGTGTTTTTGGACCCACCCTATGGTCAGGGCTTGGGCGCATTGGCGCTGGCCAGCGCGCAGGCAGGCGGATGGCTGGCTGATGACGCACTGATCGTGTGGGAAGAAAACGCCCCCCAACCCGCGCCCCACGGCTTGCGTCTATTGGACCAGCGCCGCTATGGGGACACTTATGTTACACTTCTCACATGTCAGGGGACAACATGACACCCGCATTGGTGATCTTCGATTGCGACGGCGTTATCGTCGACAGCGAAATCCTGTCCAACAGGTTTATCCGCGACGAAATGGCCGCACACGGGCTAGATCTGCGGCTTGACCAGATCATGGGGCTTTTCGTCGGCGGCACGATCGCCGGTGTCGCCGACCGCGCCCGCGAATTAGGCGCAACCCTGCCGCCCGACTGGGTTGAGACATTCTACCCCCGGCTTTGCGACCATCTTGCACAGGGCACGCCCATGGTCCCCGGTATCGTGGATGTGCTGCAAGCGCTTGATCACGCGCAGCGCCCGTATTGCATCGGGTCGAACGGGCGTCACGTCAAGATGAAGGTCACGCTGGGCCAGCACCCCGAACTGACAGCAAGGTTCACAGATAATGTCTTTGCCGCGCAGGATGTGGCGCATCCGAAACCCGCGCCTGATCTGTTCCTGCATGCTGCGGCGGTCATGGGGCATACACCGGATACTTGCGCCGTGATTGAGGACAGCGCAACAGGCGCCCGCGCGGCCCGCGCCGCAGGCATGCGGTGTTTTGGCTACGCCCCCGACTGCGACGGCGCCCATCTTGCGGCCCAAGGCGCAATCGTCTTTCACAAAATGCCCGACCTGCCGGCGCTTTTGCGCATCTGATTTCATTCTGGCCCAAATATCCCGGGAGCGCGAGGGCAGCGCCCTCGCCCCCCTCTCAAGCTTATGTCTCCGCCAGCGCTTGCGCCTTCGCCACCGTCAGGGACGGCGACAATGCATCAGGGTCCAGCACCAGTTCCAAAATCGCAGGCCGCCCCGCCGCCACTGCGCGGTCAAACGCGGGCAGGAAATCCGCTGTGCGGTCCACCCGTTCGCCATACCCACCATAGGCTGCCGCCAGTGCCGCATAATCTGGGTTGAACAGCCCCGTGCCGCTGACGCGCCCGGGATAGGTTTTTTCCTGATGCATGCGGATGGTGCCGTATTGGCCGTTATTGCACAGGATCACGATGATATTCGCGCCATGCTGGCGGGCGGTGGACAACTCGTTCAGCGTCATCTGGAAACAGCCATCGCCTGCAAAGCATACAACTGTGCGTTCAGGGTGTTCCAGTTTCGCGGCAATCGCGGCAGGAAATCCATATCCCATCGACCCCGATGTGGGTGCCAGATGGCCCGGAAAGGCGCGTGCGCGCAGGTAACGGTGCAGGAAGGCCGCGTAATTGCCCGCCCCGTTGGTCACAATCGCATCTTCCGGCAGGTGGTCAGATAACTCGTGGATGATCTGTTCCAGCTTCACCGCGCCGGGCGTTTCAACGGGCGTGACCCAGTCCAGATAATCGGCATGTGCCGCGCGGGTCCAGTCTGCCCAGTCGGGGTGCGCCGGGGCATCGCGCTTGGCCAGTTTGGCAATGAAATCCACCGCAGGGGCCGCCAGCGCCAGATCGGGGCGATAGACGCGCCCCAACTCGTTCGGGTCAGGGTGAATATGGATGATGGTCTTGTCAGGGCAGGCAGGGTTTACCAGTTCATATCCACCCGTCACGATATCGCCCAGCCGTGACCCCAGAACCAGCAGGCAATCGGCATCGCGCAGGCGTTGCGCCAGTTTGGGGTTCATGCCCACGGCCAGATCGCCCGCGTAATTCGGGTGGCGGTTGTCGATCCGGTCCATCCGCCGAAAGGTCGCACAAACCGGCAGGCCAAAATTATCGGCAAACTGTGCCAGATCGCGTGCGGTGTCGCTGGACCAGACCGACCCGCCTGCAATCACGAGCGGGCGTTTGGCCGTGCACAGCATGTCCAGCACGGCATCAATCTGCCCAGAGCACACAGACGGGGGCGTGGGCGCCACAGCAGGCAGGTCGGGCACATCGGCGCGGGCGGACAGAATGTTTTCGGGCAAGGCCAGCACCACTGGGCCGGGACGGCCAGAGGCGGCCTGATGAAAGGCGCGGCTGATATATTCGGGCAGACGGTCGGTGTGGTCGATTTCGGCCGCCCATTTGGCAATAGGCTTGAAGAATTCGCGGTAATTGACTTCCTGAAACGCCTCTCGGTCGCGGTGGCGGTTGTCGATCTGGCCCACGAACATGATCAGCGGTGTGGAATCCTGCATGGCGACATGAATCCCGCTTGATGCATTCGTGGCCCCCGGTCCGCGTGTGACGAACACGACACCGGGCTGGCCGGTCAGTTTGGCATGCGCTTCGGCCATCATGGCCGCGCCCCCTTCTTGGCGGCAGACGATGTTTTCGATGCCTGACTCGTGCAACCCGTCCAATGCGGCCAGAAAACTTTCGCCCGGCACGGAAAAAACGCGGCGCACGCCTTGGGCCTTAAGTTGATCCACCAGTATTTGCCCGCCATGTCGCATGGTCATAAGTGCCTCGCCTTTCTTGTTGTTCCGCGCCAGTCTGGGAGATTGCGGCGCTATGTTCAACCGCGATGATTGCTATTCGTCGGTTCTTCCCTAGCTATGAACCTATAGTTCTGAAGGAGGTTCCATGTCTGATTTGAAGCTTGTCGGTCTGTGCGGGTCACTGCGTGCAGACTCCTATAATCGCAAATTGTTGCTTGAAGCCGCTCGCGCCTTTGATGGTGCGGGTTTTGACGAAGGAAATTTGCGCCTTCCGTTGTTTGACGAGGATCTGGAAGCGCAGGGTATTCCGGCCGAAGTCACCCGACTGAAAGACCAGATCAAGGCGGCGGATGCCGTGGTCATTGCCTGCCCTGAATATAACAAGGCCCCGTCAGGCGTGCTGAAAAACGCGCTGGACTGGTTAAGCCGCGGGGGCGCGCCATGGGCGGGCAAGCCGGTGGCGATTGTGTCTGCCGCAGCAGGCCGCGCAGGCGGGGAACGGTCGCAATTCGCGCTGCGCCTGATGATGGTAACGTTTCGTCCGCGCCTGTTGCAGGGGCCAGAGGTGCTGGTGGCCGGTCCCAAGGATCATTTTGACAAGGACGGGCGGCTGGTCACGGAAAGCTATGTCAACCTGCTGTCGGACTTGATGGATGCGTTACGCAAAGAGGCAGAACTGACGCGCGGCTGACAAATCCGCAACCGCGCGTGCGACAAGGGTTTGAAACCGGCGTACGGCGCTTCTATACCAGAGCAAGACAAATATATCGGAGATACGAATGTCCAACCCCACCGCCGCGATGCTGGTCATCGGTGATGAAATCCTGTCCGGGCGCACCCGTGATGCGAATATGCATTATCTGGCGGGACAGTTAAGCACGCGCGGGATTGATCTGGCAGAAGTGCGGATTGTGTCCGACACGCATGACAAGATCGTATCAAGCCTGAATGCGTTGCGTGCGGACTATGACCATGTGTTCACTTCGGGCGGCATTGGCCCGACGCATGATGATATTACCGCCGATGCTGTGGCGGCTGCGTTCGGGGTGAATGTCGATATCCGCGATGATGCGCGCGCCATTCTGGCTGCGCATTACCAGCGCACAGGGTTGGAATTGAACGCGGCGCGGTTGCGTATGGCGCGCATTCCGGACGGGGCCAGCCTGATTGAAAACCCCGTCTCCTCGGCACCGGGATTCACCATTGGCAATGTGCATGTGATGGCCGGTGTGCCTGCGGTGTTTCAGGCGATGGTGGCGTCAGTGTTACCGCTGCTGACATCAGGGCAGGCGCTGTATAGCCAGACCTTGTGCATCAATCGCGGCGAGGGCGAGATTGCGGCCGATCTGTCCACGCTGGCCGCCGCCTATCCCGAATTGTCCATCGGGTGCTACCCATTCCAGCGCGACAGGGCGTATGGGGCCAATGTCGTGGTGCGCGGGCAGGCGCGGGCGCAAGTTGATGCGGCCATGGTGCGCCTGTCTGAATTGTTCCCCGAGGCCGTTGCGTGACATTGCCGGCCCCTGATGCGCTGTTTGCAGCGCTGGAGGGGACATGGCCCGCCTTGTCGCACAAATCGGTGGCGGGCTGGACCATCCGCGATGGCGCAGGCGGGGGCAAGCGTGTCAGCGCGGCCACCACCGCAGATGAAGGCGCAAGCATTGCGAAGGCCGAGAGTGCCATGCGCGCCCTGTCGCAAGCCCCGCTTTTCATGCTGCGCGCGGACCAGTCAGTGTTGCACGACCGGCTGGCCGCGTGTGGCTATCGCTGTGTCGATCCCAGTGTGATCTATGCCGCCCCGGTTGCGGCCATTGCGCAAGAACCGCCCGCGATCAGTCTGTATCCGGTCTGGCCGCCCTTGGCGATCATGCGCAGCATCTGGGCTGACGGGGGCATCGGGCCTGCACGGGCACAGGTGATGGCGCGGGTGCGCGGGCCAAAGGCAGGCTTGATCGCGCGCAGTCAGGACCGTGCCGCAGGGGCCGCGTTTTGTGCCGTTCATGGCGATATTGCCATGGTGCATGCGGTCGAAGTGTCCCCCGCGCTGCGCCGCAAGGGGGTTGCGCGCAATATCGTGCAAGGGGCCGCGTTCTGGGCGCAGGCGCAGGGCGCGCACTGGCTGGCACTGGCCGTGACCGAGGCAAACCAGCCTGCACGCGCGCTGTATGACGCGCTGGGCATGCAGGTGGTTGCACAATATTCCTATCGTCAGAAGGGGGACTGACATGACCACGCAAGTGACAAAGCTGAACCTGCCAGCGGTTGACCCGCTGCCAGAGCGCACACAGAAATATCTGGACCTTGCGCAGCAGAAACTGGGCATGGTGCCAAATGTCTTGCAGGCCTATCTGTTTGATGTTGCGAAATTCGACGCCTTCGTGGGCATGTATAATGACCTGATGCTGGGCGACAGCGCGCTGAGCAAGCTGGAGCGCGAGATGATTGCTGTGGTGGTGTCATCCATCAACCGGTGCTGGTATTGTCAGGTGGCCCATGGCGCGGCAGTGCGGGAGTTGTCGGGCGATCCGGCGCTGGGCGAGGCGATGGTGATGAATTACCGCGCGGCGCCGCTGGATGCGCGCACCCGCGCCATGCTGGATTTCGCAGCGTTGGTGACCGAGGCCAGCGCGAAAGTGAGCGAGGGCGACCGCGACGCCCTGCGCGTGCATGGATTTTCCGAGCGTGATATTTTTGATATTATCGCTGTGGTGGGGTTCTTTTCGATGTCCAACAGGGTGGCGTCGGCCACAGGAATGGAGCCTAATCCCGAATATCACGCCATGGCGCGGTAGATGTGACCGTGAAGGGGGACGGGGGGCGGCTGCCCCCCGGCATCACGGGGCTGCGCCCCATGCTGAACCCCCCGCCCCAAGGGGGGCACGCCCCCTTGGGCAACCCCGTGGATATTTGGGCCAGCGTGAAATTATGAAACAGTGTCGAACAGGCCACTGACGGCGCGGCGCATGATGGCGGTTGTGCGTGGGGCGGGCAGGGTCCGGAAGGGCAGGGGGCGGCAGATTTCGATTGCGGCAATGCCAAGTCGCGCCGTCAGCGCGCCGTTCACGACCCCTTCACCAAAGCGGCGCGAGAGTTTCGACACGATCCCGCCGGAGGCAAGGGCGCCGACCATATCCTCGCCCACGGCGACGGCACCGGTTGCCAGCAAATGGGTGATCACCCCGCGCAGCAGCCGCAGACTGCCCAATGTGCCCGCGCGGCCACCATAGATTTCGGAGATCCGGCGGATCATGCGCAGATTGGTGACAAGGGCGGCGATCACATCGACCAGCGCAAGGGGGATCATGGCGGTCAGCAGGGCGACCTGCCGTGCGGAGGTTTCGACCTGAAGGCGCGCGGCGGTGTCGAGCGGGGCGAGGAGCGTGGCCTCGGCCTGATCAAGCAGGGCATCGGCATCGGGCTGGTCAGCGGTGATGTCAGTCATGCGGCTCACGGGCCAGCGCATGTCAGGCCGGTCAGAATAAAGCGCCATCAGCGCGGCGACCGTTTGCGCGGCTTGGGCGCGGTCTTGCGCCGTTCTGGCGCGATCGGCTTGCCTGCGCAGCCTGTCGATGCGGCGCAGGCGGCGGATTGCCGTCCATTCGCGCGCCACCATGACGCAGGCCGCCGCAACCAGCAGGCCCAGCAGGCCAAGTGCCAGATAGCCAAGAGCGGGGCTTCTGCTGACAAGGCCCGTCACAAAATCCCATGCTGTAACCGTGAGCGCGAGGGTCACAAATCCCGCAAATGCGCCCCAGCCCAGTTTCGCCCAGAACGTGAATTTGGCACGCACGCCCAGCATGGCAAGCTGCACTGCACGTCCGCTGGCGGCCTGTTGCGGTGGGCCCCCCTCATCGGGCAGCGCGGGTGCGGTGTCGGGACTGGCGGAGGGGCTGGTGTCGTCCAGTTCAACAAGGAAGGGTTTTCGGTCAGTCATGTCAAAAGATCCCCGATCAGGAATTCGGCCGCGCTGTCCATGCGGATATGGGGCAGCCCGTCGCCCGGTGCGCGGGTCAGGGGGGCGGGGGCAAATTGCATGAACTGGTAATCCGCATCCAGCCAGCGCGCTGTATTCTGGCCGGATTGCCCGATAATATATGCGGGATCTGCGGGCAATTCGCCCGCATGGAAGGCGGCCTGTTTGCCGCTGTCAAGGAGTCTGCCGCGCACGCAATCCAGCATCTGGCCATTGCGTTCGTGCTGTTCCTCGACCGTGGCGCGCAGGGCTGCGATGGACAGCGCGTTTGTGTTGGCGCCTGCGAAATCCGCGCGATCACGCGACTGGCGCAGCAGGGCGGTTGTTATGGCGGTCAGGCGGGGGTGCTGGCTGTGGTGCAGGTGGTCGGCCTTGGTGGCGGCAAACAGGATGCGCTCCACGCGCTTGCCCCCCAGAATGCGGGCAAGCCATGCTGTGCGCCCCGGACGGAAGGTTGACAGAAGGTCTGTCATTGTCTGGCCTAGGCGGTCCACGGCGTCCGGCCCCGCATGAATGGCACCCAACACATCAGCCAGCACGACCTGACGGTCGATGCGGGAAAAATGCGCGCGAAAGAAGGGGCGCACCACCTGCGCCTTGTAGGCGTCGAACCTGCGCGCCATTTCGCGCGCCAGCGACCCGCGCGGGCCTGTGCCTGCCATCGGCACGAAGGTCAGCACCGGCGAGCCTGCCAGATCGCCGGGCAGCAGCAAGCGGCCGGGGGTGATGTCGGGCAACCCTTGGGCGCGGGCGGCATGCAGATAGGCGGTGAAGCTTGCCGTCAGGGCCTGTGCGGTGGGTTCGTCATGTGGGGCGGCGGGGTCGGTTGCGGCCAGTTGCGTCAGGAAATCCGCGGCAAAGGGGCGGTTTTCCAGCCGTGCCAGTGTTTCGCCGGACCATTGCGCGTAGCTTTTGTCCAGCAGCACCAGATCCAGCAACCATTCGCCGGGATAGTCGATTATGTCGATATGCTGGATACGACTGCCCTTGATGCCGGACAGCAACCCCGCAGGGCGCACCCGAAATGACAGCCGCAACTGCGAGATGTGGCGCGTCCCTTCGGGCCAGTGGGGCGCGGGGCCTGTCAGCGCAGCAAGGTGTTTTTCGTATTCGAAGCGCGGCAAGGTATCATCGGGTTGGGGTTGCAAAAAGGCCGCTTCGATATGGCCACCCGCAACCGCCCGCATCCGGCCCATGCGCCCGCGATCCAGCAGATTGGCCACCAGCGAGGTGATGAAAACGGTTTTGCCCGCGCCCGACAGACCAGTGACCCCCAGCCGCAATGCGGGTTCGGAAAACACGCCCGAAATTGCGCCCGTCACTGTGGCGCCAGCGCGTTCGACGCCGTCCGTAAGCCTGTATGTCAATCTGCCGGATGCCATGCCTGCCCCTTATCTGATGGATCATAGATAAGGGGCGTATGCGCAACTTGCCAGTGATGCCGACACCTGGCGCGGGCCTGCGCCTGTGCATTGCCCTGTGGGGTGTCAGTGCCAGTCAAAAAAACCGGCAGGTGCACGCGCGCGCAATCTTGCGGCCATGTCCTGCCCCAGAAGCGCGGCATCGGCCAGTGATGCGCGCCCTTCGTCAAACAGGCGTTCAGACCCGTCGGGACGCAATATTTCGCCGCGCAACCAGATTTCCCCGCCCTCGATCACGGCAAGCCCCGCAATCGGGGTTTCGCAGGACCCGTCCAGCCCGGCCAGAAAGGCGCGTTCTGCGGCCAGACGTTGGGCCGTGGGGGTGTCATGCAGTCGCGCCAGCATTTCGGCGGTGCGGTCGTCAGCGCTGCGCCATTCAATGCCGATCGCGCCTTGGGCAATGGCGGGCAACATGTCTTCGGGGTCAATCGCGGAACTTGCGACATGCGCCATGTCCAGCCGGTTCAGGCCCGCCATGGCCAGAAAGGTGCAATCGGCCACGCCGTTGTCCAGCTTGGACAGGCGGGTTTGCACATTGCCGCGAAATTCAACCACGTTCAGGTCGGGGCGGCGGTTCAGCAACTGTGCCCTGCGCCGCAGGCTGGAGGTGCCGACAACTGCACCCGCAGGCAGATCCGCCAATGATGCAACCCCTTGCCGCGAAACGAACGCATCGCGCACATCTTCGCGCGGCAAATAGCAGTTCAGCACCAGCCCGTCGGGTTGTTCTGTCGGCATATCCTTCATGGAATGCACGGCAATGTCGATGCGGCCTGCCAGCATGGCCTCTTCGATTTCTTTGGTGAACAGGCCCTTGTTGCCGATTTCCTTCAGCGGGCGGTCGGCGTCGATCATGCTGCGGTCGTCGCCTGTTGTCTTGATCGGCACAATCGCAAACGCCTGTTCTGGCAGCTCGAATGCGGCCATAAGCCGCGCGCGCGTCTCATGGGCCTGCGCCAGCGCCAAAGGAGAGCCGCGCGTGCCAATTTTCAGGGGTTGGTCGGGGGTCGGGTATACATGTGTCATGGCACTTGATTAGCGCCGCGATCCGGTCCTTACAAGCGCAGAGTGTACACTACACTTGACAACTTGTGCCGGGCTTGGGACGAGGGAATAATTCAAGGAGAGTATACGCATGACCGCACCCGCCCCGACCAAGACCATTTTGCGCGCCTTAGCGGGCGAAACGCTGCCAACGCCGCCGATCTGGATGATGCGGCAGGCAGGTCGCTATTTGCCGGAATACCGCGCCACGCGGGCACAGGCCGGGGATTTCCTGTCGCTATGCTACAACCCTGAACTGGCGGCCGAGGTTACCTTGCAGCCGATTCGCCGCTACGGGTTCGACGCGGCCATCCTGTTTGCCGACATTTTGCTGGTGCCGCAGGCGCTGGGTGCGGACCTGTGGTTTGTCACCGGCGAAGGGCCACGCCTGTCGCAGATCACCAGCCGCGCCGGTGTGGACGCCCTGAAACCCGTGGAGGCGATTCACGACACCCTGTCGCCCGTCTATGAAACCGTGCGCATTCTGGCGCGCGAATTGCCGCGTGAGACAACATTGATCGGCTTCGCCGGTGCGCCATGGACTGTGGCCACCTATATGATTGCGGGCCGCGGCACCCCCGATCAGGGACCGGCCCATATGATGCGCGAATCGGAACCGCAGGCATTCGATGCCCTGATGGACCGCATTACACTGGCAACAATCGAATATCTCTCGATGCAGATTCAGGCGGGCGCCGAAGTCGTCAAGATTTTCGACAGTTGGGCAGGGTCGCTGAAGGGGGACGCTTTTACCCGCTACGCATTGGAACCCGCACGCCAGATCATCAAGGCCATAAACGACCGCCACCCCGGCGTGCCGGTCATCGCCTTCCCGCGCGAGGCAGGGGACGGCTATATCGGGTTCGGGCGTGCAACTGGCGCGGATTGTGTGGCCATCGACAATTCGGTGACGCCGGAATGGGCGGCGGAACATGTGCAATGCGATGGCTGCGTGCAGGGCAATCTGGCGTCCAGCCATATGGTGACGGGCGGGCAGGCATTGGTGGATGATACGACCCGTGTTGTCCGCGCCTTCAGCAAGGGACCGCATATCTTCAATCTGGGCCATGGCATTACCCCCGACGCGGACCCAGAAAATGTTGCCCTGATGATCGAGACTGTGCGCAGCTTCAAACCGTAAAATAAATGCGGGCGGCACAATGGCCGCCCGCGTGTCCCGGATCTACCGGCGCTTGGGGGGGGATTACTCCGGCAGGATCACGGAATCGATCACATGGATCACGCCGTTGCTGGCCTCGATATCCGCCTGAATGACTGTCGCGCCATCCACAGTGACGGTATCGCCCACCCCGATAGTTACGGACTGGCCGTTCACGGTTTCAGCCATCATGCCATCGCTTAGATCGCCCGACATGACCGCACCGGGCACGACGTGATAGGTCAGGATCGCGGTCAGGGTTGGAATATCGTCCAGCAGCGCCTCAACAGTGCCTTCGGGCAGGGCTGCGAATGCATCATCAGTGGGCGCAAATACAGTAAAGGGGCCGTCCCCCTTCAGCGTATCAACCAGCCCGGCTGCGGTGACAGCCGCAACCAGCGTCGAGAATGCCTCGTTACCCGCGGCAATATCCACGATATCCATATCATGGCTGTCAGCAAAGGCAGGTGCAGCGAAAGCGGCGGCGATTGCAACAGCGCTCAGGGTTGATTTCATCATAGGATAATCCTCCATGGTTTTTAGTTGGTGATGCCGGAAATACGCGGGCAAACCCGAACTGGATGAAGGACAAGTTTTCTTGAGTGCTATTGAAATCCGCGCGTTGCGACTAAGCCCGTTAAAAACGCAAAATCCAATGACAGTGTTGTGTTTGTTTCGCGCTGATCCGGCCACGAATTCCGCTTTGTGCATGCGGCAAGGCCCGACCCTCCCGCCAGATTCGGCGCGACAGGCAAAACGGGGAAACCGATTCCCTTTATCTGGTGTTGCGGGGCAATGCTTGACGGGTGCTTTGGTAATTTTCGTAAAGCTGCACGCTTGATTTGTGCAGTAAATGTTCAAGAAACAGTCATATTCATCCAATAGGCTCTTTTTTTCATCTTTTTGTTGATTTCTCTCTTGCGTGTGAATGTATGAAAGCCTAGATAGCGCTTCACCGGCGGCGGGAACGCGGTTGGTTGGCTTGGGCGGC
>SR_TP_S13solDRAFT_1000773_pt1 | contig 11555 bp, 6 predicted proteins | sample SodReaTP_S13sol_FD_11159 | JGI IMG/M metagenome (IMG submission 11159) | reverse complement strand
GGCCGCCTGCGTGCGCGGTTCCAGGCCGGTGTCTTCCAGGTTCAGCGGCTCGAGTATCAGGACTTCCAATGCCGCGCCGTAGCCGCCGCCGTGCACCCGCCCCAGCAGGTAACCCAGCAGCCCGGCGCCGTAGTTGGAATAGGCATAGTGATTGCCCAGTGGCTGGCCCTCGCGCGTTCGGGCGAGAGCTTCAAGAAGATCGGACTCGGTGTAATTCGCATACGGATCAGCGGGGTCAGTGATGGCCAGGTTCAGCGGCAGCCGCGGCAGGCCGCTGGTGTGCGTGGCCAGTTCGAGCAGGGTGATTTCTCCAACCGCGGGGTTGGCGAACTCGATTTCATCTCCCAGAAGTTCGGCCAGGCTGGTGTCGTAGGTCACCCGGCCCGCGGCAACCATTTCGGCCAGCAGCAGGTTGGTGAACGCCTTGCTGATCGAGCCGATCTGATAGGACGTCGAAGCATCGGGCGCGGTGTCACCGCCGGGCTCGAGCCGTCCGGCCGCGAAATATCGCAGCTCGCCGTCGCTCAGGATCGCGGCACTGGCCGACAGCACCTGCTCCGAAGCAACCGCCTGCTCGAGTTCGAGCTCGATCGGACCCGCCGAGCCGGCGGCCGCGACGTTCAATGCCATCAGGACCGCAACGCCTCGCAGGAACGCCCGTGTGAATTCATCGCTCATCGTCTTCCTCCATCGTTCGCAATTGCTGTTCGAGTTTGTCCAGCGCCGGCTGGATGTGCTTGCCAATCGCCGCCCGGTTGGCCAATTCGATGATCAGGCAGACCAGCACCACGACCACCACATAGGCCGCCGAATGCCAGTGCCAGCCCCGGATGCTGACGAAGAAACCGATCACGCCGATGGCGATCGGGCCCCAGTACCAGCGCCAGACCGAGGCCAGCATGGCGCGCTGGCCGAGCAGCGCCCGGCGTTCGGCGCGCAGGAATTCGATGACCGGCTGCTCGGGATCGGCAGCGGGAATGAGTCGGCGCATCCGCGCGAGCTTGAGCGGAATGTAGACGCACACGAGCGTCAGCCACAGGGCGAACCCCGCCGGAACCTTCATCGCCGCGAACCACAGCAAGCATGCCGCCACGCCGAAGAACAGCGCCATCAGGACGGCCGCGACCGTCTCGATCCAGTCGCGCCACCGGATGCGCCGCCACAGAAGGGCGAATCCGACGGGCTGCCGCAGCGATCGCTCGACGCCCTCGGCGGGACGCGACTGCCAGTCGGATCGAATGCGATCCCAGTCCATTATCCTTCCTCCACGATTTCGTCGTTGAAACGCTGCTTCAGGCGAGTCATCCGGACCGCGACCGCGCCCGGACTGATGCCGAGGACCTCGGCCACTTGCTCGCGCGACAGACCTTCCAGGTCGAGCAGCACCACGGCCCGGTTGACCGGGTCGAGCCGGGAAAGAAAGCCTCCCAGCAGCGCCACGGGATCATCGAGCCCGGTACTGCCCAGCGGTTCCGTCGGCAGTTCCTCGCTCGCCGGGGGGCGCTTCCTGACATATTGCAGCGAGGTATTGACCGCGACCCGAAAGACCCAGGTCGACAGGCTCGAGCGGCCCTCGAAGCCGGGCAAGCCCCTCCACAGCGCCAGCGCGATTTCCTGCAGCAGGTCCTGCCAGTCGTTGGGCCCGGCATACTGACGGGCGATGCGGGCCAGGCGTCCTTCATTGTCGCGGATGACTTTCTCGAGCGCTTGATTCACCTGCAGCGGTTTCCTTTCCCGGGCTCTCATCGGATTGGATGCATTCCAACGGCCTTTTTTACACCGGCTGTTGCCAGTGATGTTCATTCTGGCCGCCGACGGCCATGCCGATGCCGCTGCTGATCCTGGTCGGCGTGGAGCTCCACGAGCTCACGCCCCGGCGGCTTGCGCGGCGAATCGATCCGGCAGCCTGGGGCGGTCTACCGCCTGCCCGGCTTCGCGCCGGGCTCGTCAGCGGGCAGCAAAAACGGCTAGACTGGAATGGTGAAGTTTGCGTGAAGGGCGCGCCGGGGACTGCCGGCCGGGCCCTGAAACCGACAAACCGGGGGAAGCGTTGTGAACGACCATGGCCCGATCGACATCATCGAGACCCTGCCGGTCATCGTCTGGACCGCCAGGCCCGACGGCGTGGTGGACTACATCAGTTCCGACCTGCAGGACATCACCGGGCCGAACGACGTCCCGCCGGAAGAATGGCTCGAGCACGTTCATCCCGACGACCACGACACCACCCTGCAGCTGTGGGCCGAGTCCCTCGAGACGGGCTCGCTCTACGAAGCGCAGTTCCGCATCGGCTCGCGCGAGGATGGCGAGTATCGCTGGCACCTGGTTCGGGCACGCCCGAACCACGATGCCCGCGGGCGTATTACCAAGTGGTTCGGCGTTGCGCTCGATATCGAGCAACAGCTGCGCACCGAGACCGCGCTGGCCAGCGTGCGCTGGCAGGCCCGGCAGATCCTGGAATGCTCCGGCGACGGCATCCACGGCGTTGACCGCGACGGCACGGTCACGGTCAGCAATTCGCGTTCGGCACAGATCCTGGGCTATCGCCAGGAAGACCTGATCGGCAAGCCCTCGCACGCGACGATCCACTACCGGCGCGCCGACGAGTCGCCGTTTCCCGAGGCGGAGTGCCCGATCCACAAGACGATCGCCGACGGCCGCACCCGCCGGGTCAGCGAGGATCATTTCATCACCCGCGACGGCAAGCCGGTGCCCGTGGCCTATACCGTGGCCGCCATCACCGAGCCGGAGCAGGATGAAATCATCGGTGCGGTGGTCAATTTCCGCGATATCAGCGCCGAGCGAAAGCATCAACAGCTGCGCGAACTCGAATCCCGCGTGCTCGATTGCATCAGCCGCGACCAGCCGCTGGCGGAGATCCTCGATACCATCACCACGAGCATCGAAAGCATCCAGCCCGGTGTTCGCGCCTCGATCCTGCTGCTCGAAGACGATCGTTTATGGCACGCCTCGGCGCCCAGCCTGCCGGATGACTTCACGCAGGCCGTCGACGGCATCGCGGCCGCCGAGGCAGCGGGTTCCTGCGGCACGGCCGCATGGCGCTGCAAGACCGTCATCTCGCGCGATGTCGCCACCGATCCGCTGTTCGAGGGCTTCCGCGAACTCGCCAGGGAGCACGATATCGCTGCCTGCTGGTCGACACCGGTCATGGGCGGCAACGACGAAGTGCTGGCAACCCTCGCTGTCTACCTGCGCGAAACCTCCGAGCCCGGTCAAGACGACCTCGCCCTGGTCGAGCGCGTGGCGCAGTTCGTCGCCCTGGCCATCGAGCGTTCCCGGCAGCGCAACGCCCTGCGCGAAAGCGAGGAGCGTTTCCGGGCCGTGGCCACGGCCACCAGCGACGTGATCTGGGACTGGGATCTCGCCACCGACCGGATCTGGTGGAGCGATGGCATCGAAAAACAGTTCAGCTATCGCCTCTCGGAGCTGGCCAATCAGAAGGACTCGTGGACGCGCATGATCCATCCCGACGATCGCGACTGGGTGGTGCAGAGCCTCGATCGCGCGCTCGACTCCGGCGCCGATCAATGGCGCGAGGAATATCGCATGGTGTCCGCCGACGGCCGCGAACTGCTGGTGACCGACCGTGGACGCATCATTCGCGACCCCGAAGGCCGGGCCGTGCGCATGGTCGGCAGTCTCAACGACGTCACCGAAATCCGGCGCCTGGAGAAGCGGCTGCAGCAGGCACAGCGTCTGGAAGCGGTGGGCCAGCTGACCGGCGGCATCGCCCACGATTTCAACAACCTGCTGACGGTCATCCTGGGTAACGCCGAGCTGCTGCGCGAGTCGAGCGAGGACGAAGAATCCCGGTCGCTCGCCGAGATGATCCGCAACGCGGCCACCCAGGGTGCTGATCTGACCAGTCGCCTGCTCTCTTTCGCCCGCAAGCAGGCGCTCGAGCCCGAGCCCACCGATGTCAATCAGCTGATCGCCGGCATGGACCAGATGTTGCGGCGCACCATCGACGAGAGCATCGAGATCGAAACCATTCGTGCCGGCGGCCTGTGGCCCGCCATCGTCGATTCCGGGCAGCTCGAAAGCGCCCTGCTCAACCTGTGCATCAACGCCCGCGACGCCATGGACGAGGGCGGCAAGCTGACGATCGAGACCGCCAACGCGCGCCTGGACGACGAGTACGCGGCGGCGGCCGTGGATGTTTCGCCGGGGCAGTATGTCCAGATCTCGGTGTCCGATACCGGCCGCGGCATGGACGAGCAGACCCTGGCCAGGGCCTTCGAGCCGTTCTTCACTACCAAGAGCGAAGGCCGCGGCAACGGCCTGGGGCTGAGCATGGTGCACGGTTTTGCCAGCCAGTCGGGCGGCCACGCACGCATCTACTCCGAACCGGGCCAGGGCACCACGGTCAAGCTCTACCTGCCGCGCGCGGCCGACCAGCGCGCGGTCAATCCCAGGCGAGAGGTTTCCGGGTCGTCGATCAGCACCGGAACGGAAACCATCCTGGTCGTGGAGGACAACGACATGGTCCGCAGCCACGTCGAGCGACTGCTCGGCGGGCTCGGCTATACCGTGCTCAGCGCCGCCGATGGACAGCAGGCGCTCGAGATCCTCAGCGGCGATGCCCAGGTGGACCTGCTGTTCACCGATGTCGTGATGCCGGGCGGATTGTCGGGACGACAGCTGGCCGACAAGGCGCGCGAGATCGATCCCGACCTGCCCATCCTCTACACGTCGGGTTATACCGAGAACGCCATCGTCCACCAGGGCCGGCTCGACGAGGGCGTGCACCTACTGCAGAAGCCCTATCGCCGCGAGGAACTGTCGACCAAGATCCGCCGGGTGCTGGCCGAGGCCGACGGGAAGTGATTCCCGATTCCGCTCAGCGCGGCCGGATGAACCAGCAGCGGTGGATACGCCGGTTGCGCTCGAAATCCTTGGGAATCGACCAGCGCGTCCGATCCTCGACCGCATAACGCGCCTCGAGCGCTGAATCGAGCCTGAAGCTGCGCAGGTTGGTCGAGAACACCAGCACGCCGTTGGCTGCAAGGCAGGACATCGCCTGATCGATCAATTCGACGTGGTCGCGCTGGATATCCAGGCTGCCTTCCATCCGCTTGGAATTGGAGAAGCTCGGCGGGTCGAGGAAGATCAGATCGAATTGCTCGCGGCAATCGGCCAGCCACTGCCGGGCATCGGCGCGGACGATCCGGTGCCGTCGCTCGTCGCAGTCGTTGAGCGACAGGTTGCGCCGCAGCCAGGCCAGGTAGGTCTTCGACAGGTCGACGCTGGTGCTCGAAGCCGCACCCCCGACCGCCGCGTGCACCGTGGCGGCGCCGGTGTAGCAGAACAGATTGAGAAAGCGTTTGCCACGGGCCTGCTCGCCCAGCCAGCCGCGCACGGGGCGATGGTCGAGAAACAGGCCGGTGTCGAGATAGTCGGTCAGATTGACCTCCAGACGGCACGCGCCCTCGCGCACGACAAGGCTGCGCGACTGCTGGCTCATGCGCTCGTACTGATCGCTGCCGCGCTGGCGGCGGCGCACCTTGAAGACCATGCGCTCGGGCGGCACGCCGGTGGCGGCCGGGATGGCGCTGAGCGCCGCGCGCAGGCGGCCCTGGGCCCGGCCCGGATCGATACTGGCCGGCGGTTCGTATTCCTGCACGTGCAGCCAGTCGCCGGATTCGCTGCCGTAGACATCGACCGCCAGGGCGTACTCCGGGATGTCGGCGTCATACAGTCGGTAGCAGCTCACGCCTTCCCGCTGCAGCCATTTCCGGAGCTGGCGCTCGTTCTTGTGCAGGCGATTGACCAGATCCTCGGCCGGCTGCGCGCGCGGCCCCTCGCTCTGCTCCGCGATTTCGAAGCGCTCGAGCCGGCATTCCAGCGGCCCATTGAACATCTGCCAGCTCCTGTCGGGCTTAAGCCCGATCTGGCAGCCGGCGCCGTTGAGCACGATCGCGCGCCAGCCCGGAAAGCGGCTGCGCAGGGTCTCGCCCAGGCGCAGATACAGCGGCAGCAGCTCGTGCTGCTCGCCGATGCGCTCACCGTAGGGCGGGTTGGTGGCAACCAGGCCCGAACTGACTCCGGCCGGCGGGGTGGCCTCGCCGATCTCGCGTCGCTCGACGTGGACACGCCCGGTCAGCCCGGCCATTTCGACGTTGGCCAGCGCCATTCGCACGGCCTGCCGGTCATGGTCGAAGGCCACGATCGGCGGCAGGCGCTCGAGACCGGCCTCCTGGCGCTCGAGCGCCTCGTCGACCAGCGCCTTCCAGACCGCATCGTCGTGCCCGCGCCAGTGCTGGAATCCGAAACGGGTGCGCAGCAGGCCCGGCGCGGTGTCCGAAGCCATCCAGGCCGCCTCGATCGCCAGCGTGCCGGAGCCGCACATCGGGTCGACGAAGCCGCCGCCGGCGGCCGCGATGGCCGGCCAGTCGGCACGATAAAGCATGGCCGCGGCCAGGTTCTCCTTCAGCGGCGCGGCGATGCCGGTCTCGCGATAGCCGCGCCTGTGCAGGCTCTCGCCCGACAGGTCGATGGCGACCGTCGCGCTGGTCCTGTGCATGTGCACGTTGATCCGCACGTCGGGCTCGCGCACATCCACCGAGGGTCGCGTCCCGTCAGGCTGGCGCAGCTGGTCGACGACAGCATCCTTGACCCGCTGGGCGGCAAAGCGGCTGTGGGAGACGGCTGCCTTGATGCCGGTGAAATCCACCGCCAGCGTGCTTGTCACACCGAGGTGCGCGGACCAGTCGATCGCGGAAACGCCCTGGTAGAGCCCCTCGTCGTCGTCGGCCTCGAAGGTCGCCACCGGCAGCAGCACGCGGTTGGCCACGCGCGACCACAGACAGGCCCGGTAGCCGCCGGCAAGACCCGCCTCGAAGGCCACGCCGCCGCGCTGCGGGTGGGCGTCTTCGAACCCGAGCGTGCGCAGCTCCTCGGCCAGCAGGTCGGCCAGACCCCGGGGTGCGGTCGCGAAATATCGATGGTGCAAGGCAGTCGGACTCCGGCGGCTGGATCAACGACCGGGATGACCGGTCGGACTCGTGTCGTTCACTCAGGTCGAATACGATACCTGTTTCAGCCCTGTCAAAATGCCCAAAGACGGCCCCCGCGCATGATTCACTCCAAAACCCCGGCCCTGATCGTCCTGGGATTGACCCTGTCCGGCCTGCTCTGCGCCCAGACGCCCGTCTCGGTGGTCGAGCCGGAGACCGGCCAGAGCGAGGAGACCCTGCGTCTGACCGGCGAGCTGAGAGCGCGCCAGGTGGCCGGGCTTTCCGTGCAGGAAGCCGGCCTGGTTTCGGTCCTGCACGTCGATTCAGGCGACGCCGTATCGGCCGGCGAGGTGCTGGTCGAGCTCGACACCGGGCTGGTCGCGCAGGACCTGGCCCGGGCCGAGGCGGCCCGGGACGAGGCCCGGGCCGCGCTGACCGAAGCCCGGCGACTGGCCGACGAGGCCCGGCGGCTGGGCAATGACCGTTTCTTCCCCGAGACCGAATTGCGGGCGCGCGAGACCGGCGTGGTGCTGGCCGAGGCCGCGCTGGCGCGGGCCGAAAGCGATCTGGCGCGCGAGCACGTGCGGCTCGAGCAGCATCGCCTGACCGCTCCCTTCGACGGCGTCATCACCGCTCGATTCGTCGAGCGCGGTGAATGGATCGAGCCGGGCACGGCCGCGCTCGAGCTGGTCAAGATCGACGAGCTGTGGCTGGACGTGCGCGTGCCGCAGCGCTACTGGAGCGAACTGGGCGACGGACAGGAGGTTTCGGTGCGCGCCTGGGCCGACGTGGCCCCCGACCGCGCCCTCGACGCCAGCGTTCACGCGCGCGTGCCGGTCAGCGATCCGACCGCCCGTACCTTCCTGCTGCGGCTGCTGGTCGACGACGACAGCCGTGCCATCACACCGGGCATGGCGGCACGCGTGGAGTTGAATCTTGAGCGCGACCGGACCACCCTGCGCCTGCCGCGCGATGCCATCCTGCGCTATCCCGACGGCACCACCACGGTCTGGATCGTCGAGGACGGCAGCGACCGGGCGCGCGAGGTCGAGGTCGAAGTGCGCCGCAACGTCGGCGAGAACGTCGAGCTCGACGGCGAATTGCCAGACGGCGCTCGTGTGGTCGTGCGCGGCAACGAGGTGCTCAGAGAGGACGAACAGGTACGCATCGTCGAGGATGACGGCTGATGTTCGAGGGCATCATCCGCCACGGCATCATCGTGACCGTGGTCGTGCTGATCGTCGCCGTGCTCGGCGTGCTGGCCGCACTGCGCATTCCGGTGCAGATGATTCCCGACCTGGAGGTGCGCGTGATCGGCGTGCAGACGAGCTGGCCGGGCGCCACGCCGCAGGACATCGAAAAGGAAATCCTGATCGAGCAGGAGCAGTACCTGCGCACCATCCCCAGCATGGAGCGCATGATCTCGACGGCCAGCTACGGCCGCGCCGAGATCGAACTGGAGTTCCCCTTCGGCACCGACATCAACGAGGCGCTGATCCGCGTCAACAACGCGCTCAGCCAGGTGCCCTCCTACCCCGAGAACGTCGACGAGCCGCGCCTGGAAGCCAGTTCCTTCTCGCAGAACTCGTTCATGTACTTCCGCATCACGCCGCTGGAAGACAACCCCTTCGATCTCGACATGCGGCTGATGTTCGACTTTCTCGACGACAACGTGCGCCCGCGCCTGGAACGGGTCGACGGCGTTTCGCGCATCAACATCGGCGGTGGTGCCGAGCGCCAGATCCGCATCCTGATCGACCCGGCCGCGCTGGCCGAGCGCGGCATCACCCTGGCTGAAGTGCGCGACGCCGTGCGCGGGCGCAACCGCGACACCTCCGCCGGCGACGTCGAGCTGGGCAAGCGCCGCTATCTGCTGCGCACCATTGGTCGATTCACCGACCTGGACGATATGAAGCGCCTGATCATCGCGCGCTCCGGCGACAGCCTGGTGCGCCTGGAAGACGTGGCCGAGGTCGAGGAATCCTATTACGAGCAGCGCGACCTGAGCTTTGCCGGCGGGCAGCCGAGCATGAGCATTTCGGTCGACCGGGAACCCGGTTCGAACGTCATCGACATCAAGCGCGCGCTGCTGCCCGAAGTCGAGCGCATCAACGAGCAAGTGCTGAACCCGGCCGGCATGAAGATGGGCCTGACCAGCGATGACGTGCGCTACGTCGAGGCCTCGGTGGCCAACGTCTGGCAGAACCTGATCATCGGTGCGCTGCTGGCGACTCTTGTGATGTTCCTGTTTCTGCGCTCCTTCGGCGCCACCGTCGTCGGCGTGGTCGGGGTGCCGATCTGCACCATCGCCGCCTTCCTCGGCCTGCTGGCGGCCGGGCGCACCATCAACGTCATCTCGCTCGCCGGCGTGGCCTTTGCGGTGGGCATGACGCTCGACAACAGCATCGTCGTGCTCGAGGCGATCGAGCGGCGGCGGCGCGAAGGACTCGACCGCCTCGCCGCGGCCATCGACGGGGTGAAACAGGTCTGGCCGGCGGTGCTGGCCTCGACCATGACCACGGTGCTGGTCTTCGCTCCGATCTTCTTCATCCAGCAGGAAGCCGGGCAGCTCTACTCCGACGTGGCCGTGGCCATTTCGGCCTCGATCCTGGCCAGTATGCTGGTCGCCATCTCGGTGGTGCCCACCCTGAGCGCGCGCATGAATTTCGGCGTGCGCGACAGCGGCCGGGCAAGCGGTGCGGCCCTGCGCGATCGCATCCTGGCCGGCGTCGACTGGCTGATTGCCTCGTCGCGGCGACGCTGGGGAACGCTGGGCGCGGTCTTCGCCGCGGTGATCGCCATCATCGTGGTTCTGACGCCGCCGGCCGAATACCTGCCCGAGGGGGAGGAACCCAAGACCTTCGCCACCCTGATTGCCCCGCCGGGCTACAACCTGGAGGAAATGCGGCGCATCGGCGAGCAGGTCGAAGACTACCTCATGCCCTTCGTCGGCGACGATCCGGAACGCTTCGAAAGTGGCGAGACCGATGTTCCGGCCATCGCCTATTTCAATCTGCGCGTCAGCACCGAAAACATCTGGGTACTGGCCGAGTCGGTCGACCCCGGCCATATCGATGCGCTGATGGATGCGCTGGAAGCGCACTACGATACCTATCCCGGCATGCGCGCCTTCGTCAATCGCGGCTCGATCATCTCGAGCAACGACGGCGGCACGCGCAGCGTCAACCTCGACATCACCGGACGGGAGCTGGGCGACATCTATCGCGTGGCAAGGCTGGCCTACGAGCGCGCCGAGACCCTGTTCGACAACCCCCGCCTGGGCTCGTCACCGTCGTCACTGTCGCTCGACCAGCCGCTGGTCGAGATCCGCCCCGACTGGGAGCGCGCCGCCGAGATGGGCATCGACGGCGCTGATCTCGGCTTTTCGGTCGCCGCGCTGACCGACGGTGCCTTCATCGACGAGTACTTCCGCGGCGACGACAAGATCGACATCTTCCTGTTCAGCCGGGCCGGCAACGAGCAGCGCCTGGACCGCATCGAGGAACTGCCGGTCTACGTGCCCGAGGCGGGCGTCGTGCCGCTGGCCAACCTGGCCGAAATCGTCGAGACCGTCGACACCGACGCCATCCGCCGGCTCAACGGCCGTCGTACCGTCACGCTCAACATCATCCCTCCGCGCTCGGTCGCGCTCGAAACCGCGCTAGGCGAGGTCGAGACCGAGGTGGTCGACTGGCTCGAGCGCGAGGGCCACCTGAGCGACGAAATGAGCCTCGACATTTCCGGCGCCAGCGACCAGCTGATGGAAACGCGTGCCGCCCTCAGCGGCAACTACGTCGTCGCCATCATTCTCTGCGCCCTGGTCATGGTGGCCATCTTCGGCCACTGGGGCTGGCCGTTCGTGATCCTGACCTCGGTGCCGCTGGGCATTGCCGGCGGCATCGCCGGGCTGGCACTGCTCAACGGCGTCGGCCAGCTCCTGCCGCTGGTCGGCGGCCCGGCGATCAGCCAGCCCTTCGACATGATCACCATGCTCGGTTTTCTGATCCTGCTCGGCGTGGTGGTCAACAACCCGATCCTGATTGTCGACCAGACCCTGCGCAATCTGCGCGAGGGCGTCACCGACACCGCCAGGGCCGTGCGCGAAGCGGTGGCCACGCGCATCCGGCCGATCATGATGTCGATGATCACCACCCTGTTCGGCCTGGCTCCGCTGGTGTTCATTCCCGGCGAGGGCACGGAGCTGTATCGCGGCGTGGGGGTGGTGGTGCTCTCCGGCCTGCTGTTTGCCACCGTGGTCACGCTGACCTTCCTGCCGGCGCTGCTGGTGACGATCCTCAACCTCCGCTCGCGCTTCGCGCGCGGCTGATCGAACCGGCGCAAATCGGCACCCCCGCAACGCCGCACCTGCGCTATCATTCAATCGTTATTCGACGATAGGCGATTGATTCATGCCCCACGCCGATCTGCACCAGGACGAGCGAATCGCCGAGACGGCGCGCGCGCTTAGCCACCCCGCCAGGATCCGCATCGTGCGGCTGCTGCTGGCGCGCGAGCGCTGCATCGGCGGGGATATCGTCGATGAAATCGGCCTGGCCCAGTCGACCGTCTCCGAGCACC
>SR_TP_S13solDRAFT_1000772_pt1 | contig 11559 bp, 8 predicted proteins | sample SodReaTP_S13sol_FD_11159 | JGI IMG/M metagenome (IMG submission 11159) | reverse complement strand
CTGCCCGAGCTACTGAGTCGCCGCGCGCGCCGCCGCTCGTCCGCGGTGGGCGCGCAACCAGTCGTTGATGGCGTTGGCCAGCAGGCCGGCGCCGGAGCCCGCAATCGCCCAGCCCGACAGCGGAACGCGGGTGGCCGGGCGGGTGTTGCTGAATACCAGTTCCAGCGTATGCGAAACGCCACTGCCCTCGCTGCCGTCACGCTGTCCGCTCGCGCGGGTTTCGGCCGCCTCCAGCTGGGCCAGCGGGTAGTCATTGCGTTTTTCTTCCAGCATCGAGCTGCGCAGCAGGTGGACCCGCCCTTCCGAAGCATCCAACAGCACGCGCGTACGCTGGGTCAGAAAATACCGGCCGGCCATGACCAGCAGCGCGAAGACCGCCGCGGTGACCAGCACGTTGACGAACTCGCCGCCGAGCAGCTGGAACAGCACCAGCAGGCCGCCGAACAGGACCAGCGGCAGCAGCATGAACCAGACGAAAAAGCGGGGAATCTCGATCAGGATTTCCAGTGCCTCGGGCGTGTTTCGGACGATCTTCATGGCGCAGGTTCTCCGTGTACATCAGGGCGACCCGGTTGGCTCGAGCCCTGCGCCAGCCAGGCGTTGATCGAATCGGCCGCCTGCAGCAGATCGGCCGGGTCGGGCCGGAACAGCGGAAGACGCAGCCGTCGCGGCGGCTCGACATCGGCCAGCTCCAGCACCAGGCCGGGCTCGGGCCGGCTGCTGTGCTCGTTGTAGCGGGTTTCGGTCTCGGCGCGACGCAGTGCGGCCAGCGGATAGTCCTCGTGCGACTCGCCGGTCAGCGACACGCGGGCGAAGCGCAGGGTGTTGGTGTTGCGATCGGCAATCAGGGATTGGCGCACGAAGATGCGGGTCAGGCCGATCCAGCCAAGTGCCGCCAGCAGCACGGCGGAGATCAGCACGCCGTTGAGCGCCAGCTCGAGCAGCGCCTTCAACAAGGCGATGGCCAGGACGACGCAGACCAGTCCCAGCCCGATCATCCATTCGGTCGGGCGATGGGCCAACTCGAGCCTGGATTCGGAAGCTCTGATCAGCTGCATCGTCTTTTCGCTGCCCCGGTTTTGCTGCGGTGGGAAGACGCCCCTTACTCGAAGCGATCGCGGAAGAGCAGACCGACCTGGTCGAAAGGCGTCTCGTAGGCACCGAGATCGTAGGGGCCAAGGCCGCCGCCGGGCGCGGGCACCAGCGGCGGGCCGGTCCAGGGCTGGCCGCGCGGGTTGTAATCCAGATCCCGCCGCGCAACTTCATGGCGATCGTCGCAGTAGTCGATCGCCGGCGAGTCCGGCTTGAGACGATAGTTGGATCGACTGACATCGATGAATCTCGGGTCGATACCAGCACTGTAGGCAACCAGGCCGTCGGCGCCAGTTGCGACGGGCGAGGCATTGCCGATCACGCAGTCGAGGGCAAGCGACATCGTCCCAGTGCCGCTGTCATCGCGCCAGGTCGTGCCCTGCACGATCGAGCTCTCGGCCCGGACCACGGTGGTCTGTCCCGAGGCGGCAGCGTTCTGGAACAGTACGGGTGTCTGATTGTCGCCGACAGTCGTGTTGCGCAGTTGCAGGTCGACAACGTTCGAGGCCCGGAACAGCGAGCTGCCGACATTGTCGTGAACCAGCGCACCTTCCAGTTTTACTTCGGTCGGGACGCCCGTGTAGATGGTCGAGTTGGTAGCGCGTACCGCCGCGCCTCCCCCGTTGCTGTCGCTGCTGGTGGCCTCGTTGCCGCGCAGGATGGTGCCCCAGAGTCTGACGCTGGACGCACCGCCAACCTGCACAGCCCCGCCACCGACCGCTTGGTTTTCGGAGAGCACGCTGCAGGGCAGGTATCGGATCTGACCGTCGCTGATGATCGGATCCTGGCAAGGCTGCTGCAGCACCATCAACAGCGAGGCGCCGTTGCGCACGTCCAGACCGCCGCCGAAGTTGGCCGTGTTGCCGACCACGTAGGTGTCGTTGAGCGAGACTTCCGATCCGGCGTCGCTGACCGAAACGCCGCCGCCGTTGGCAGCCTGGTTACCGGAAATCACGCCGGCATGCTCGGACCGATTGAGCATCGTGGCGGATCCGCCGCCTTCCACATACAGACCGCCGCCGCGACCACCGGCAATATTGTTGACGATGCCACCGGACGCGACCGAAAGTTCGACCGGGCCGCCATTCCTGAGGAATACGCCGCGGCAACCATTGACGGCCACGCCGCCGCCGTGCGAGCCGGCTGCGTTGTCGGTAATCAGGCCGGTGCCGACAAAAACAAGGAAGAACAGGGCGCTGGTGTCATGGATCGACTCGCAGTAGAGTCCGCCGCCCTTGCCCGCTGTCGTGTTATTCGCAATCAGCGAGCTGTCGTCGACCGTCAGCAAACTGCCGCCGGGTGGTGCTGCCGCATCCCGGGTGGTCACCACCTGGATTCCGGCACCGTGGTCGGCTGTATCGGCGCGCGTGTTGCCGACGACCTGGACGTTGTTCAGTTCGACCAGCAGCCGATTGGGTGTGCCGCGAATCAACAGGCCGCCCGACAGAAGCCCAGAGCCACCGCCACCGGTGATCACCAGATTCTCCAGCGTGACCCGCTTGACCGGATCGGCCGGCGCGGCGTTATAGAAGATATTGGCGACCAGACCACTGCCCTGCTGATCGAATGTGGAAAAGCCGCTCGTCAGGGGACTGCTGCAGTTGGCATGGCCTCCGATCAGCGACAGGGCCTTGCCAGAAATCACGAACTCACTGCCGACCGGACCCGCCATCAAGCGGATGACGTCGCCGTCGGCGGCGGCAAGAATGGCTGCCTGCGCATCGGAGAAGTCGCAATCCGGATCCGGCCCGACGGTATGCACGGCCTGCGCCGCCAGCGGCGCGGAAAGCGCCAGCAGCAGGGCGGCGGCCGCAAGGGGGCCGGCATAGGAAATTCCACGCACGATCGTCATCGCTGTATTACTCCACGAAAGTGTCGGGTCACGGGCAGGGCGCGGACCGCGTTGCCGACGGCCTGCGAACGGCTTCTCCCATTGATCACGCAAAGCCGCGCCAGATCACCTCATGGCCGGCGGCCTCATTCGGACAGCACGCCGAACGAGAACCATGGACTGGAAGCCGATTGCGTCAGCAGCAGACTGCGCGGCCCGTCCTCGGGCGGCACCAGGGTGGCGACCACGGGCTCGGCGTCGAGACTCACCTGCAGGATGGCGTGGCGGCTGGCGTTGTCCACATCGACAACGGCAAGGACGCTGCTGCCGCTGGCAGACGGCGCAAACTGCAGAACGCCATTCGTGACGAAGGAGTAGTCGTCTGCGCCGATCAGCACCTCGAATTCCGTGCTTGCCGCATCCGGCGCCTGCCGCAACAGCCCCCAGGGCTCGAGGGCGTCGGGCTTGAAGCGCAGCAGCAGGGTTTGTCCGTCCGCTGCGTAGTAAACGTGCGGCCCGAGGTTGCCACCCACCGGAAGCGCCAGGCGCAGACTGCTGGTCAGCGGCGCATCGAAACGAACCTCGCGCAGGTTCCCCTGTGACCAGGCGACGACCCGATCGGCGGTCGGCGCGATTCGCCAGCGCTCGGGGCGGATGATGGAGCCTCTGAACGAGCTGTCACCCAGGCGTACGGGCGACGACGCCCCATCGGGATCGGTCAGATCGACGCGATAGAGCTCGCCAGCGCTGTCAGGCATGCTGCTCGACGTGGCATGGCGCAGGACCAGACTGCGGCTGTCGGACGCGAAGCGCAGTTCGCGCACGCGCGGGAACACCGGGAGAGTGATCGGTATCGGGGTCGCGTCCGGATCGTCCAGGTCCACCAGATAGCCCTCGTAGCGCACGCTGGTGCCGGCCAGGCGCGCGGAGTAGGCCAGCCAGCGTCCGTCCGGGCTGACGGCGAAACGCTGGAACTGGTCGCCCGCGGCCGGATCGAAGTCGCTCACCCTGCGCGCCGCAGCCGAGGGATTGTCGAGATCGACGAAGTAGAGATGTCCCGGACTGGAGGGCTCACCGTCTGGGACCAACCGGGTCTCGAAGACCAGGTGCCGACCGCTGGCAGCCAGCTCCCAGCTCATGACCCAATCCTGCGGCGAAGGCATGGGCAGCAGCCGTCGCTGCTCGGGCTGCGCCATGTCGACCGCGTAGAGCCGGCCGGGACTGCCGAGGACGTTCACGCTGGCGCCTTCCGTCGGCGCTTCGCTGCCCGCAACCTTGTAGACGATCCGCCCGGGCAGCGCCGGACCATTGCGATAGTCGACCACCCGGAAGCCCTCGGCGCCACCGATCTCCGGACCGCTGAGCTCGAGCGCCAGGCCGGGGCTGGACGTCTCGACCGTGTACAGACCGGAGAAGCCGGGCTGGTCGGTCTCGCTGAGGTAGGCAATGCGACCGGGCTCGAGTTCGCGCGCAAAGGCGGGCAGCCAGTCGGACCTGATGTTCAGGGGCTCGCCCGTCCCGTTCAGGAGGCTGGATGGGTTGCAGGTGCCGGAGACGCCATTGCCCATGCGCGGACCGACACAGCCCTGCAGCATCGGCTGCGACAGTTCCACGTAGCTGCCCAGCGCATCGACCGTGTAGACGCCGTAGTCGCCCGCGCTGCCGCTGAAATCACGCGCGACGAACAGCACTTCGCCCGCGCTCGCACTGCTGGGCAAGTTCAGCGCCGTGGTCGCCACATAGAAGCCGGGCACCTTGCCTTCGGCGATGAAATGCACCTGGTACTCGTCGTCGGCGGGCAGGGGCAGGTCGATTTCGGCGATCGTCGATTCATCGAAGATCGCCTCGGCCAGCACTTCGTCGCCGCGCAGCACCTGCACCCGGCCGCCGAGGTCGGCGCTGATGCCCGGCCCCGCGGTGGAAGTGGCCGCCGCGTAGCCGCGCAGGCGGAACACCAGCCCGGCGCGGCCGGCAAAACGGTAGCGGTGGGTTTCACCGATGGTTTCCATCCGGCCACGCAGGCGCTCGCCGGGGATAAACCAGCCGTCGTCGACCAGGTGGCGGGGCCGGAGCACGATATCGACATCGACGATCTCGTCGGCCTGTTCGGCGATGAGCGGATTCGGCGCCAGCTCGGCGACGGCGAGGTAGCCGTCGGCCACGGAGGCCTCGAGCGCCAGCTCGAAGCCGGCCGGGATGGGCACCAGGGGCGGTTCCCCGCCGGCGGGCACCCAGCGGCTCGAACCGACCCTCGGCAGACCCGGCTCGGCGATCTCGAAGTTCAGCCACGCCCCCTCGACCCGATCGGACGGACAGGCTTCGCCGACGGCATTGCAATGCAGGCGCGGGCGCAGATAGGCGGTGCGCGGCAGGAAGTCAGGCCCCGACCGGACCAGCACGAAAATATCGGCATTCCACCAGCTGAAATGCGTCGCATCGCCCTGCAGGACGAGCCCGGTCGGCGAGGCGGCGGAAGCGACCACTTCGGCATCCCCCTCGGCGCGCCAGACGGCGTCGCTCTCATCCAGCGACCACAGCGGAATGGTGTCGCCCGGCTGCAGCGGCACGCCGTCAGGCGCATCGGGCAGGTAGATCGGCACATCGATGAGCGCCGTGAGCCCCTCGGCCAGGGTCAGCGCCTCGCCGTTGCGCTCGAAGCGGAAATCGACCAGCCCGTAAGTCAGGAGACTGCCGGGCTCATCGCCGGCCCCGATCGCTTCGAAGCTGCCCGGAAAAGCGGCCAGCCCGTCCGGGTCGGAGACATCGAGCGCGGTCACGTAGGCTTCGATCTCGCCGCTGACCGGCTGGCCGTTCTCATCGACGAAGGCATTGGCCGGCAGCACGACTTGCGCGCCGTCCGCGCCGCTCAGGGTCACCGCGTCAGCCGCGTCGAAGCCCTGCACCGGCGAGCGCGGCACCATGCCGATGCGCAGCGGCGTCGAAGCGTTCGCGCCGGTCTACAGGTCGAGGCGCCGCCACTGCGGCAGGTAACCCTCGCGCTCAAGACGCAGCACCGCGCCATCAACGGCGGGTGCGGCCACGATAGCGCGGCCTTCCGCGTCGGTCAGCACCTCGCCACTCACGCCGTCGGCGCGGAGCGTCACCCCGGCCAGGCTGACCCCGACCGTGTCAGTCACCCAGACCTGAATCTGAGTTTCCTGCCAGGCCTCGAACCGGTCGGTAAAGACCAGATGGCTGGAACGCGAAGATGCCTGCGCCCCGGCAACGACCGCCAGCGTCACGGCTACCAGCAGCAGCGCGTAGAGAAGGGGCCGCCAGGCGCCCCGCTCGATCGGCCCGGGCGCGAGGCGCCGCGTCCGTCGACCGAGCGCCGGCTCGGCGCTGCGGAAAAGGACGGTTGAGGAAAAATCAGAACCTGTAGTGTTCATGGTCGTTGCGCTCCGAAACCGGGATGCTTCATTGACCATTCGTCAGACGCCCGACTAGCAGCATCTCTTCCAGCGCCGCCAGGCGCGATTCGAGTTCTGCATTGCGCGCGGCCAGATCGTGAAAGTCCTGCTGCCGCTCGACCAGGCGCGCCAGCTCGCCGCGCATCCGAGCGTTCTCGGTGCGCTGTTCTTGCATGGCCGCCACCAGCACAGCGCTCAGGCGCTCGTAGCGCACGCCCTCGATTTCGCCCTGTTCGTTGCGGGTGATCAGCTCGGGCATCAGTTCGGCCACTTCCTCGGCGACGAAACCGATATCGGCATCGCCGCTGTCGATCCACCGGTAGCGGACCGGCCGGAGCGCGTCGATCAGTTCGGCCGTCGAGCCCAGGCCCTCGATATCCTCTTTGTAGCGCGCGCTGGACGAGCAGCTGGCCAGCTGGTTATTGGCGTTGTGGCACAGGGCGGTCGCTCCGGCGCTGCCCAGGGTATCCACGCGCAAGGTGCCGTTGACTCGCAGGCGGTTGCCGGCCGGACTGTTGACGTCACTGCTGCCGGTGAACAGAGCGCCGCCTGCGGCCCGGACCAGGAACTGACGGGGGCCCGACGATACGAATGGATCGACCGACGGCTGGTCGTCAGACCAGACGAAGGTGCCGTTGTCTCCGTCGGCAGTCCCGCTGACAGGGGCACTGGCGCAGGACCCGAGTATGCCGGCCAGGCCGCCCGAGCCGGAGCCGGGTCGCACGATGGCTTTGCGTCCGCCGGCCCAACTGTATCGGCCGCCGGCGCAGTTATCGGCACCGCCGCTCACCGTTGCCATGAAATGGACCGCAGCATTCCGGAGCCCACCGGCGACCACGCTGCTGTTCCCGCTGGCCGTATTTTCGGCACCGCCGCCGACCACCCCCAGTATGGTCGGGGCCTGGTTGGTCGATCCGCCGCCAATGAAGCTGCGATAGCCGTCGGCGTGATTGTTGATACCGCCGGCCACCACGCTGTGTTCACCCGATGCAATATTGGGGGCAACACCGGCACCTCCGCTGAGAACGGCGGAACCAGCCGCAGTCGCCGAGTTTTCCGGTCGACCGAAACTGATCGACGGGCTGTTCAGGTCAGGGGCTGATCCGACACGCGGCTCGAAGCGAATGACCTGGTTGGCCGATGCATGAATGACATCGCCGCTGACCGGATCGAAGCTGAACGGTGACTCCGAATCCGGCACGTTGAGCGCGTGCAGGGCCAATGGCGCCGCACTGACCGCCTGGCGGGGCGTCAGCGGCGCACCGTTGACCCACACTTCCAGAAAGCGTTCGCCGCCGGCAAAGGTCGTGGGGCCGAAGGCCAGCTCGACCTGGAACAGGCCGCCGTCGACCGGATGATTGACGAAGGTCTGGCCCAGGCCGAGCTGATTGCCGTCTTCGAAGGCATCGAACAGCCGAAACTCCAGGTTGGCAGTACCTTCGAAAGGCTGCCCGTTGTTCTGCAGCTGGCCCTGGTAGGTGATGGTGTTGTCCTGGGCGAAGGCGAGCGACTGGGTCAGGCCCAGCAGGACGAACAGGCTCAGGACCGGGAGCAGGCGAGTCGCATGGAATCGGTTCATGGGTGGTTTCCGGACGAATTTCAGGATGTCGTCCGAGTACACGCAATCGGCGGCCGTTTCCCTTCAGCGGCAGCGCGAACTCACGGTGTGACCGCCGGGGCGGCCGAACTGCCAGAAGCCAGTCGCCGCTCGACCGCGGCCACCTGCGGATCATCGGCCGGGCGGCCGAGCTTTTCGCGCCACAGCGAAAGGGCCAGCCGGTACTCGGCCCGCGCCTCGGCCTCGCGCCCCAGCGCTGTCAGGGCATCGCCGAGTTGGACTCGGGTTACGGCTTCGAGGTTGTCGCGGCGGTTGTGCCGCAAAACGGCGATGGCCTGGCGCAGCGGCGCCTCGGCCTCGGCCGGCCGGTCGAGGGCCATCAGGGTCGCGCCCTGCCCGAACAGCGGAAAGGCGCGGCGCAGGTGGCCTTCGGGCACCACCGCGCGCACCAGCTCGTCGACGCGACGGTAGGTCGTCAGGGCTTCCTCGTAGCGCCCGAAATCGCGTAGCAGCCCCGCCAGGTTATTGATCATGATGATCGAGACCGCGTGCAGTTCGCCGCGCGCCGCCGCGTAGCCTTCGGCGGCGGCGCGGGCCATGGCGATGGCCTCCTCGGCCCGGCCGGCGGCGCCGAGCACCAGGGCGAGATCTCCCTGGCGCTGCAGCAGCTGCAGGTCGTCGGGCGTTGCCGAGGCCTTCTGGATGGCGATGCCGCGCTGCATGCGCTCGAGCTTGAGATCGGCGTCGTCGGTGGCCAGCCCCAGATCGAACAGAACGCGGCCAGTCAAAGGATGCGCCGCGCCGAGTTGCTCGCGATATATTGCCAGGGCCCTAGCAATCAGGTCATCGGCGCGTTCGCGGCCCGGATGAGCCTGGTCGCTGAAGCGCAGGTAGAGGAAACCCAGGTCCCACAGGCTCTCGGCGGTGTCGGGGTGGGCCGGGCCGAGCACGCGCCGGCGACGTTCGAGCACATCGATGAACAAGCGCTCGGTGGCTTCGAAGTCGCCGCGCTGCTGGCGCAGGGCGAGCGCCAGGTGGCGCTGAGCGCTGAGGGTTTGTGGGTGATCCGGGCCGCGGCTTGCCAGTTCGAGACGATGAATCTCGCGCCGGGCGCGCAGCGCCTCGTCGGCCAGCTCGAAGGCCAGCAGGGCGTCGGCCACGGTTGCGAGCAGGGCGATGCGGGTTGGCGCCGAGGCGGCCGACTCGTCCAGGGCACGCTCGAGCGCGCCGCGCAATAGCGAGTGAGCGTTGACCTGGTGGCCGAGGCCCACGTCGGGGTCGGCCAGGCGCATCAGCTCCTGCAGCATGGTGGCGACCGCCTGGGCTTCGTCGCGCTGCGTTCGCGCCTGCTCGGCCTGGTGGAGCGCCGCGCCGGCGGTGACGGCCAGCAGCGCGAAGGCGGCGACCGTGGCGCCCAGGCCGGCGCGGTGGCGGCGGGCGAATTTCAGCGCCTTGCGCCAGCGTCCCACCGGCCGGGCCTGCACCGGCAGTCGATCCAGCCAGCGGCGCAGGTCCTGCGCGAAATCGCTGGCCGCCCCGTAGCGCTGTCCGGCCTCGGGCTGAACGGCAGCAGCGGCAATGGCGTCGAGGTCGGCGTCGATTTCGCTCGCCCTCACGCCCCGGGGAGCCGCGCCGCCCCGGGCCACGGTCGACAGCGCCGGTCGTTCGGCTTCGGTGCTGGCGGCAAGCATGCCCGACAGGGACATGCCCGACACGGACAAGGGCACGCATCCGGCCAGCAGGCGATAGAGCAGGCAGCCCAGGGCGTAGACGTCGGTGGCCGCGGTCACGGCCTCGCCGGTGAACTGCTCGGGCGCGGCGTAGTCGGGCGTGAGCCGCGCACCCAGCGGCGCGGTGGCGCCTTCGGGGTCGATATCGGCCAACAGCCGGGCGATGCCGAAATCGAGCAGGCGCACCCGTCCGTCGGCGTCGACCAGGATGTTGGCCGGCTTGAGATCGCGATGCACGACCAGGTTGCGGTGCGCGAACTGCACCGCCTCGCAGACCTGCAGCAACAGCTCGATGCGCGCCTTCAGATTCAGCGAGCGCGCGTCGCACCAGGCGTCGATGGGCTGCCCGTCGATGTATTCGAGCACCAGCCAGGGCGAGCCGTCCTCGGCCGTGCCGCCGTCGAGCAGGCGCGCGATGCCGGGATGGTCGAGGCGCGCGGCGATGGCCCTCTCGCGCTCGAAGCGGCGCACCATGTCCTCATCCTGCAGCGACAGCGGCAAGAGCTTGACGGCGACCTCGCGCTCGAAGGCCCCGTCGGCGCGGCGGCCGCGGTACACCGAACCCATGCCGCCGGCAGCGATGCGCGGCCCGATCTCCCAGGGGCCGAGGCGGCGGGCTTGCCAGTGCTCGTCCTCACGCCGGTCGAGCTCGGCGCCCATGGAATCGAGCAAGGCCGGCGCCATCGACTCGATCGAGGGCTGCTCGGCCTCGGCGCCGAGCGCCTCGAGTCCGGCGGCGAGCAGGTCGGGGCGATCGGCCAGTCGGCGCTCGAGCTCGGCCTCGCGCTCGCCGTCCGGAAGGCCCAGGCAGCAGCTCAGCGCGGCGTCGAGGCGCCGCCAGTCGGCGTCATCGATCGCCATGTGAATTCGACTCACTGTCGCGCTGGCCGGCAAACCAGGCGCGCGCCCGCACCCAGTCGCGCTGCACAGTGCTGACCGAGGTATCGAGCGCGGCAGCGGTTTCAAGTTCGCTCAGGCCGGCGAAAAAGCGGCACTCGATGACCTGTACCAGGCGGGCATCCTGCGCGGCCAGGCGATCGAGCTGCTGGTCGAGCTCGAACAGACGCTCGGCCTCGTCGGCCACGGCGATCTGCTCGGCGTCGAGTGTCAGCGCCCGCGCCGCGCCGCCGCGCTTGTCGGCCAGGCGCCGGCGGGCAAAGTCGATGATGACCTGCCGCATGGCGCAGGCGGCTACCGCCAGGAAATGCGCGGAATCGCGACACTCCGGCACACGCCAACCCGACAGCTTGAGATAGGTTTCGTGGACCAGCCCGGTGGTGTCGAGGGTCAGCTGAGGACCCGAGGCGAGCATGCGCTGGCGCGCCATGCGGTGCAGCTGGCTGTAGGCCAGCGCGAACAGGCGGTCGAAGGCGTCCTCCTCGCCGGCCCGTGCGCGCGACAGCAGCGCGGTCATCTCCCCCGCCGCGACGGCGGACTCACTCCCTCCCGCAATCATCTCCTTGTCTTCCGAATCCTTTCAGACCGGCCTGCTACCGGCCGCGCCAGTATCCAACGGAATCCTCGCCATTGCCACTTCGACCGGCGTTTCGGGATCAGGCGGCGCGCCGGCCGAATCGATCGGCGCGGTAGTCGTCGGCGTCGATGGCCGTTTCACGGCCGTCGATCAGGTCGGCCAGCAGGCGCGCCGAGCCGCAGGCCATGGTCCAGCCCATCGGGCCGTGGCCGGTATTGAAGTAGATGCCGCCGAGGTCGGTCGGACCGATCAGCGGCCGGCCGTCGGGGGTGACCGGGCGCAGACCGGCCCAGAGCCGGCCGCGTCTGGCGGTGAGCTGCCCGGCGAGGTCGGGCAGGAGCTCACGCGCATTGGCCAGCAGCGTGTCCATACGGGCCGGTGGTATGGAGTATAGGAAGTATAAGCGCCCTATTTCCTGATTTCCAACGGTATCCGGAGCCGTGCCAGGCTGGCCCCGGACGCTT
>SR_TP_S13solDRAFT_1000771_pt1 | contig 11560 bp, 8 predicted proteins | sample SodReaTP_S13sol_FD_11159 | JGI IMG/M metagenome (IMG submission 11159) | reverse complement strand
GTCCGGGTCTCGTATTGGCTACGGGAACGAGGACACGGAATCGAGGTGAAGGACAACATACGAGATGCCTACGAGGGAATCCTCGGCGCGGTGGGAAATGATCCTGAAAACTCGGCGGTCCTGTCCGACATCACGACCCTCGTTCACAGCTTTTCGCACCGAATGGTCCGACAGACCTCCTACTATGCAGGTATCGATAGGGAATCCATTTCCGAGCTCCTATTCCCCTTGGCTTTGGCTGTCGTGACATACGCCGTTCCTAGGGGCGACTTCGTCCTCGGGGGCTTACAGGCCATGTTCGAGCACGATCTGCACACGGTCTTGGATCGCGTGGTGTTGGACGAATCGCGATGTGCATTGGATCCAGGTTGTTGGGAATCGAGGCACGGGGCAGCCTGTGCCGTATGCCTTCATCTGGGCGAACCGTCGTGTCGGCTATTCAATACGCGACTCGATCGGAAGGTGCTGTTCGATACGGATGGCTACTTTCGAATGCGCAGCTGACGAGCGTCACCTCCATCCTACGGAAGCCTTTCGGGAGGGCGAACCAAGGACGTTCAAGTAGGCCCGAGCACGGCTGAAGCCGACATATGCATTTCGGTCGGGCGGCTCGGGCGTATCCCCGTCAAGGGCGAGGACCACGGCAAGGGCCTCCAGGCCCTTGAATCGGCCTATAGTTTCGGCCACCACTCCGGAGCCACCGTAGGGGCAAAATCCAGAGTCGGCGACGGCCATCTCCCTGAGCCTTCCCACGAGGCTCGCAGTCTCGCACAAAACGACGATGTCGCGCTTTTCGAACCCTTCTGCGAGCAGCTTTTCGACGATACGCTGCACGAGACGAGGCGCATCCGGCACCCTGGTTAGGTCCGACCATTTGGCCGGTGGTCCATCGATACATAAGTCGTCGACATCAAAGCCGGCGATTACCGCCACGCGTTCCGATATAGGTCGTGCGTTTCGACAATTGGTGGTGAGATCGAGTCTGAAACGTTGCGCATCCGGCACCCAGTCCCGGTCCCAAAGGCGCTGATGTTCATCAGCGAATACATAAAAGGGCGCGTCGGGACCGGCACTACAAAGCGCCTCCAGTACCTCGATCCAACTCCCGGCAAAGTCCTGCCCCTCATCGACCACGATGGCGTCGAAGGTCAGACCATTCCTCTCCATGGCTTCAAGAAGTACCAATGGCGCGTCGCCTGTCCACCAGTTCGAATCCGGCATTCTCGGTATCGGCACTCCTGACGATTTAGCGGCTGTCATGCAAAGGGAGTGAAAAGTCGCGGTTCTTATGTCGTGGAGCGAGGGATCGGCAGCCAGTCGGCGTGCCAGCAGTTCGTTGAAACACGTCAGCAGGACGCTATTGCCTTCGTCTCTGAGCTGACGCGCTTTTTCGCAAGCCAATACCGTCTTCCCGGTGCCGGCGCCTCCGAACACGACCGCTCTGGGGGTCCTTCGGGTCATCGCGAAGGCCCGAACCTGACCTTGGGTCAATTGCAGGAGTCCGGCGTCGGCGTCGTGAGCGGCATCGGCCAACGTCCGTCTGACTGTAACGGTCGGAGCGAGCGCGTCGACGATTCTGGTCGTGTCGGCCGCGGACAAGCTCGCCTTCTGTTGCCAATGGTCGAGAACGCGTGCGAGGGAGATGTGAACATCCGACAGTCCTCGACCGTCGATGACGATTTCGGTCGGTGCGGCGGGCCCGAGTTCGAGCGAGTAGGTGATGTCGGGAAACACGACGGCGTGGCAAGTCGGGACATATAGGCCCAAACGGCCTCTCAGCCACTTGTGCAGGTTCACTTTCGACGTGGTCGCCTGCTCGAAAGGGTTTTTGATATCGTTCACTCGACCATGACGGTCTTCGGAAACCCAGCGGCCATTCCGGAGATCGACACCGCCGCCCTTCACCTCCAATACTACGATGCCAAAGGATCGATGGAGGAGCACGAAATCAGCCTCTCCATCGGCAAGCCGGTTGCCTCGCGGGCCGAGCCACGCCACGGAATGTATGATGTGCCAGTCGTCCGAAAGCGCCTTTAGTGCGGCGTGGACCTTCAATTCGGACTGAGGATCGTAACCGGCGACTGGATATGAGATAGTGATAGCCATGGAAATCAATTCTATAAGCGCTGGCGACGAGTCCAAGAAGACATCAGTTTCAAAGAACTACTATTAAGTTGAGGCTGCGGGTCGTGGAGCGGTTGGCCAAACGAAAATCGATCGGAGGTCGGTCTGCGGCTGCCGCGACGTTCGGGCAGGACGACGGGATCGGCGAATCTCAGGAGGGATTCATGGTGATCGATCGCTTCACACCGTTTGAGAGAGACTGATCTTGGAAGTAGACCCGATCAGGAGTCGCATCATGCGTGCCGTCCGGCAGAAGAATACCGGACCGGAAATGACCGTGCGGCGCCTCCTGCATGCATCTGGTTATCGCTTTCGCGTCCAGCGCCGTGACCTGCCGGGCTCGCCGGACATCGTGCTGCCGAAGCACAACTTGGCCATCTTCGTGCATGGCTGCTTTTGGCACCGGCATCCGGGTTGCAAGAAGGCGACGACGCCCAGGACGCGAGCCGAGTTCTGGGCGGCGAAGTTCGAGCGAAACGTCATGCGTGATAGCGAAAACGAAGCGGCGCTCCGAGTGATGGGTTGGCGGGTACTCACCATTTGGGAATGTGAGGCCAGGTCGACCGACACGCTCGTGGCAAAGTTGATGTCGGCACTGCCGCCGACGAGCGCGAGCGAACTCACGGTCCTTCGGGACATCGGCGATGATGAAGCTAATGCGGCGCCTGGTCATCGATAGCAGCATGCTGCAGTCGGAGGATCTCAGGCTGTTTCTCAATGCATCAGCCGCGAATTTTGCCGTTCTACCGGACTTCGTTTGGTTCGAGCTGTACAAGCAGGAATCGATCGAAGCGATTGTGGCTGGGATGTCCGTCATCGGTGACTTCCCGGAACAGGTCATCGTCTTGAAACCGGGAAAGGAAATCGTGGAAATCGATCCTCGAACCCCGAATATGACCTCCTCAATGCAGCGCTCCGACGTGGCGCATCAGATTCGAGGAATGGTCGCCATTTTGGACGGGCCGGACCGAGACGAGCCCGGGGTTCGCGCTCAGTTAGAACGACTTTGGTCCGGCGCTGTAAATGCGCTTTCCGGAATGCTCGAAGGTGCCCACGACATATTGGTTTCGTTGCCGGAGATGGCCGAGCAAATGTTTACGCCTCAGCACCTTCGCATCATCAGGAGGAATACGCGATACACGCCGGAGATGTTCTCGTCGATCTTCGGAGCCGCTGATCAGATATGGGAGACGCTATCGGGGGGTGACCAGGATTCCACCTGCCCGGCGCCCGAAGAACTCAGAACGCAAGCCTATCTCTACCGCTACTCGCTTGCGATCGTCATTTACCTGCTCTGGTGGGTCAAGAACGGGAATCAAACTCCGAAACGGCTCGACCGCGCAAGAAACGATCTCATCGATTTGAGCTTCGCAGTATATGGTACATATTACGAGGGCTTGATGACCGCCGACAAGAAACTGGATTGGACGCATCAAAACCTTTCACTTGCTCTCAACGCCATCGGTGCAGAGGTGCCGGCAATTCGCTATTGGCGGCCATCATCGTAAGCTTTCGCGTTGGAAACTCATCGGACGATCTTTGCATAAAAAGAATTTAGCAAATTAGAATACGGCGACGCGCGAGGTTGCGACGACAAATTCAGTGTACGATGGAAACAGTAGATGACTCAGTAGCTTCTCACCTCTAGACTGATGTGATGCAAACGAGCCCTGGACAGATGAAGAGAACGATTTGATCGTCGCGGATTACTTCGCAATGCTCGCTGACGACGTCGCCGGCCGGTCCTATAGCAAGGCCGAATGTAACCGACGACTACAAGAGCGGATCGACCGCTCCCGAAAGTCGATCGAGTTCAAGCACCAGAACATCAGTGCAGTGCTCAAGGGGCTTGGCGAGGATTGGATTCCTGGCTACCGGCCGGCCTTCCACTTCCAGACGTCTCTGATCGATGCAGTAGTGCGTTGGCTGGCGCAGAATCCGGGTTGGTTTGCCAGAAGGCCCTCCGCACGCGAAGACTCCGGGCTACGCGAGACATCACCGCTCTGGGTCGGGCCGCCACCCACGCTTTCGAATCAGCCGCCGCCGCAGGAACTGGAGCAGACGCTACACATTGCCCGAAAGTTCGATGTCGCGGGTAGGGACGAGCGCAATCGCGCGCTCGGTCGAGCGGGAGAAGAACGTGTCTTGGCTCATGAACATGCCTCGCTGACCAACGCGGGCCGAAACGATCTAGCACGCAAGATACGATGGGTGTCGCAGGAAGATGGAGACGGTGCGGGTTACGACATCGCAAGCTTCTCGGCAGACGGGCGGTCTCGATTGATCGAGGTCAAGACGACGAACGGTTGGGAACGCACACCCTTTCACGTCACGCGCAACGAACTGGCGGTTGCCGAGGAGAAGCGCGCCGAATGGTGCTTGTTCCGGCTCTAGAACTTCTCGCGCGAGCCGAAGGCGTTCGAGCTATATCCGCCATTGGATGCTCACGTCTCACTGACGGCGATGACGTTTCAGGCGAGCTTCGTTTGAGTCTATTGCCGGCTCCTGCAGATAACTGCCGAGCGCATCGTGATGCACTTGAATATCCGAGCCGGAGGAACTCGCCACCACCTTTGCCACCCCCTCCATCCATCCCTCTTCGCACCGATAAGCATCGGAACTCTGACGGCCGCCGCGTGATCAAATCAGCCCCGCACTTGCCACTGTAGAGCCCGACCCGGGTTTGCACCGGGTGGGCGTTCTCGCTCTCGACCGGAGGTCGAGATTGAATGGAGGCGATCGTGGCCAAACCGCTCATCACCGAAGATCAACTAGCCGGCAGGGGCGCCGGGGCACTCGCAGCTTTACGGCCGAATACATACACGGCAAATTAGAACGCTGGGAGGGGGCGATGAATACGAAGAACTATATCAATCTACAAGCCACCGAGTTTGACGGCTATATCTACCGCGTGATGCCGCTCGGGCGGTTTTACGAACTGTTCGCAAACAAGCAGAACGTGCTGGTCCGGCCCTCGAAATGGGATGACCCGTTCGAGAATTTCATCCTGAACGCCCCCGCGCGGCTTGCTGATGGCACGATCGCGAAGTTCGCATTCAACAACGACTTCTACGGGCAATGCTGGACGCGGCAGACCAGCTCCGATGCTATCTGGCGTATCTATTCGCCCGACAAGACCGGCGTGCGGGTGCGCACCACGATCCGCAACCTCCTCACCGGATTGCAGGCCCCGCTTGGCGACTGGGCGCATAAGCAAGCTTTCATCGGCAAGGTCCAGTACATGGGCGACAGGAAGCTGGTGGAATTCGGCAACAAGGTGTTCCGCGGTGGCCTGCACGTCCGCGCGCTGGCCGAAACGCTACTGGTCAAGCGCAACGCCTTCATCCACGAGCGTGAGGTACGGCTTCTCTATCTGGAGAAGAATAAGGGAAAGCAGGACATCTATGCCTACTCGGTCGATCCGCACGCACTGATCGACCAAATTATGATCGACCCGCGCCTGCCGCTCTCTGACGTGAACAAGGTGAAGGACGAGATCCGCAGGCGCACCGGCTTCAAGGGGCGGATTATGAGGTCACTGCTCTACGCACCGCCGAAGGACATGATTTTCCCGATCGGGTAACAAGCTGAACCTTTGAAAGTTGCTGCTTTGTTCTCACCGAGAATCCGGATAGTCTGGCAACCGGGGGAGATTCAGAAAAATGAGCTCCATGATGATTGGCTAACGCAATGAACGACCAGCCTGAACCGATACGTCTTGAAGATTACAGCCTGGATGAAGTTGTCAGGCTACTGACGGCGGGCGTGCCGGTTCACCGTGCGAATGAAGATGCCTTCCGGCTCGATACAGACGACAAGCGTAAAGCGTTTGCGTTCTATGGGCGCAATCGCGATCTGTGGCCGCGGAATCGCACCGTTCAGGCAAAGGAAGTCGAAGGGCTCCTTACGGCGCTCGAAGCGGAGCTGCCGGCCGCGACGGCCAGGACCTCGCGTTCGGCGGGCGCCCGGCCGATCTGGCATCTGGAACGTGTTGAGGCGCATCGGTTCGGCGGACTCCACCGCCACCTGGGTCCGAACGGCGAAGACCCGGATGACTTCGTTCTCGATATCAATAGGGAAATTACGCTTGTCAGCGGGTTCAACGGTGCCGGTAAGACCGCATTGTTGAGCGCGGTGATCTGGTGCCTGACGGGCAAGGCGCTGCGGTCGCAGCATATGCCGCATGAGGTGCACGAACCCATGGCGGTCGAATGGACCGCGGACAGCGAAGCAATTGGCGAGGGTGATAACCGGCCTGAAATAGCCATTCCGCCGATTGTTCCTATCCCTTCTGCCGAAAATCTTGAAAAGCTCGCCGATCAGCCGAAGCTCGATACCTGGGTAAGGTTGACGTTTAAACGCGAAGACACGGCTGAAATCCGCAGCGTGACGCGAAGGGTGCAAGTGTCGGGCAAGAAGCTGACGGCTCCCGTAGAAGGGCTGGACGCGCTCGGTATCCCGGCGCTGGCGCTTGAGGTAGGCACGTTGATGCCAGGCGTTGCTGCACATATGCGCTTCGATGAGAAGACCGACTTCACGCAGGCCGTTTCGCAGCTAACCGGACTAAAGCCGCTTGAAGAGCTCGGGCACCGTTCAACGCGGCTCGTCGGACGCCTGCGGAATGCCGAGAAACGCACGACGGAAGAGGCCCGCGATCAGAAGACAAGCGATTTTGCGAGCCGTCTTCAAACGCTTGTCGAGAACTGGGAGGAACGTTCCGATCTTGGAACGCCGCCCAGGATTCTGATGCCGGGGGAGGAAGAAGGAGAAGGCGAGAACAAGGCGGGCTGCGCCTCCTCCATCGCTGCCGCGCGCAAAGCTTTGCAGGAACTGCAGAGCGAAATGATGTCCACGATGGAAACCATCCTGGGCCGCCGTGTGGAACTGACCTCAAAGCAGGATGCCGACGCCATGACCGGCGCCCTTGATGCGGCTGCCGAACGTTTGAAGGGTGGCGCTTTGCGGGAGCTGCCCTCGATTGGAACGATCCTCTCCCTTTCAGAAATCTCCGAAGAAGAGGCATCTGACGCGCTAAAGGCGGTGGAGGATATTCTCGCGCGAGCGCGAGCGCTTGCGACCCGGCTGGAGGATGAGCGTCAGGCGACACGCTGGCGCCTGTATGCGCGCGTGGCCGACTGGCATAAGAACGCTCACCCTGACAGTGATGTGGTGAACTGCCCGGTTTGCGGAACGGACCTTGACGAGGTTCCTCCCGACGCGTTGCTTGATATGTCGGTGAAGGCGGCGCTGGAGAAGTGCCGCGAAGCTGACAGCGATATCGCGAAGACCGCCTCGGAATGGGAACGTGACGAGGCGGCCTCCTTGCTGCACGCTCTGCCCGAAAGCCTGCGGGGTTTCGCTGACAAGGCATTGCCGGATACCCTGCTGGCCATTGTTCGCAAGGGCTATGTTGACGAGCTACTTGCACACAGGGCTTTCTCCGGCCGCCTGGAGCCGCTTCAGAGGAATGCTCAGGCGGTCTGGGAGATAGCGGCAAGGGAGAACCCGTTGCCGGATGCGCCGCAGCCGGCGAACAGCAAACTTCCCGAGCTTTTTGCAGGCAGTACGCTGCAAAAGCGGCTTGCCGCCATCGTCCACGCTTTGATGTTGCGCGCACACCGGGCGGCAGCGGGCGATGTCTTGAAGCAGTTGATGGTGCGCTATGTCGGCGCCCCGCAATCCGCCGAAGACCAAATACCTGCCGAACGGGAACAGGCAAAGCCGCAGGAACGCTCGCTACGCGATCAGATTGAAGCGATCCGGCGCGGCGTTCAAAACGCATCCCCAATCCTTTCGCTCATACGTCAGCTTGATGAGCTCGAGCGGGTGCGACAGGCGTGGGAAGCCGAGGAGAAACGGCTGAAGTTGCTGGAACGGGCGGCGGATGCGGTGGAACCTTTTCTTGAGTTTCCGGCACTGGTCTATGAACGGGTTTCGGGGCTCATCAATACGCTTGATCGCGACACCGGCACCTGGCTGGGCAATATCTACCGGCCGCACTATCGCGGCGGTCCGGATTATGGAGGGTTTGAGCCAGGCGAAGATGGAGGGTTTGGACTTCGCGCCGGGCTGGGCGATATGCGCGTGCCTGCGCATCAGGTGATGAACGCTTCGCTTTTGAGGGCGTGCGTTTGGGCTTTCCTTTTCGGTCTGTGGGAACACGTGCGGACTCAGTCAGGCGGGCTAAGCTGCATTCTGCTCGACGATCCCCAGACTCATTTCGATCCAATTAACAGCGAGAACTTTGCAGCCACAGTGCCGAAGATGCCGTCGCATGGGATGCGGCCGCTGATTGCGTCGAACGATATTCGCTTTGTTGCGTCGGTGCAGGACAAGCTCCCTTCCCGCGCCGAAGATGCGCCGACTTGGACGGCGCTGCGGCTCGACCCTGTGTCGTCATCCAGGCTTACAGCATCGCTCAGCCCCGCTATCGAGGAAATCAGGGAAAGGCGGGATCGCTGGATCGAAGACGAAAACGACTCTGCCAAGGCGCAGGAGTTCGTGAAATGTGTACGGGTCGACATCGAAAACAGGCTGTGGAACCTGCTCGCAACTGACCCCCTGGTCATGCACTCCCCGACCCTTGGCGATCTGCTCGGCCAGCTACGCCACGCAAGGAATGCTGGAGAACGGCCTTTCGAGGAACCGCCGTTTGAAAAGCTGCTCACGCACCAAGCGCTTCGAGACAGCGCGCTTTTTTACAAGATCATCAACAAGGCACATCATCAGCCGTCCATGATCACGCCGCAGGATGCTGCCGACGTGAATGAAGTCTATGAGAGTGTGCACAGCCTCCTGAGGAGTTGCACGGCCTCATACGCGCGCTTTCTCGGACGACTCACTCATGAGGAGCGCGATCTGGTGCAGGCGGATGCACCGTCAGCGCCCGAGGCAATGGTTCTGCCGGACACGCCCCTGCCGATGCTTGGCACCTTGGCCGCGCGCAGCGCCGCTGACATTCTCGCGGTCACCGGCGACCAGGAATATCTGTCCCTTGGCTCGCTCGGCGCCGTTGCCCTGTATGTCATCCGCGGTCCCACGCTGGGTTCGGTTGCACTGGCCGGGCAGGTTGTCATCGTCTCGCTCGATCGCGATGCAACGGAAGGCGAGCCGGTCATTGCGCTTCATGGGAGCAAGATCTATGCGCGCCGGTTTCATAGGGACAAGAAGGACCTTTCACGAACGATCCTTGCCGCGGATCGCTCCGGGACAGAACGTGTGCCGCCGGCCTTGCTCGTCCCCACGGCAGAAACTCGCGTCATGCCGATCGTCGGCGTGCTCTACGATGCGCAAAACCTTCCCGGGCGCGACGAGGCAGTTGCTGCGCGCGCCAGCGACATACTTTCCCGCAAGCTGGCGGTGGCCAGTATCGTTGAGGACAGCGCATATCCTGTCATACGGAATGGGGACACGGTGCTGCTTGAGGCTGTTGATGATCTCACGCCCGCGAAGCTAACGGCGCTGGAAGGGCGAATCGTTGCCGTAACGGCTCGGAGCGGCGGTGAGAGCTACGGGTATCTGAAGCGCCTCGGCCAACGGATCGAAACGGGCGCGCGCATCTTCGAGAATATAGGTCTCAACGGCCAGGCCGTGTGCATCTCGCTGGGTTCCGCCGTTCACAGCGCCGATAACCTGACGCTTGAGCGGCTTTGGCGGGTTCACGGCGTGCTTCGTTCCGGCAGTCACTGACCTCCTCACCGGTAGCGAGCCTGCGAGTTGGCTAGGGCGCACCTGCCGCAGGCGGGCAACTCCCTCATGTTGGCGTGTTTCGAACCGTGAGCCTATCGGCGCGAGACCGCCCTCGCTGTGGATCGCAGTCGACAAGCAACCTGGCCGTGATCAATGCGAAGCGCACTGCGGAGCGTAGCCGAGAAGCTCGCCTTCGAAGGCAGCATGAAACTTGCCTCCAACGTCGTATAGCTTGCAAGCTATTCCGTCAAACCTTCTGTAGTTTGGGATGTCGACTAAGCGGCTGCTCTATCGTTTCGGGCGGTCGGTGCGGCCTCCTCCTTGGCGTCGAGCAAAGTGGCGATCTCTTCACAGGTTCGGGTTACCGCGAGCTTCAGTGCCTCATCGATATGGACGTAGCCCTGTGTAACGCTCTGAGCGGCATGGCCAAGAAGCGCGCGGATAGTCAGCTCCGAGAAGCCCAAATCGCCGGCGACGCTTCCGAATGTGTGGCGCAGCGTGTGGGGCGTCACCCCCTTGATCCCCACGCTGGCGCAGAGCCTGAAGAGGCAGGCCTTAGCCGCCGTGAAATGCCCCTCGCTGATGTCGGATGGGAAGACATAGGGGCTGTTGCCTCGAATTGGCTGGCTGGCGGCAATCTTCGCGGCGGAGGGGCCGATCGCGCGGATCTGCGCGTCTCCCTTGGTGTCGGGGAACGCCACATAACCTGCGTCCGCATGAAGCCAAGGCCGTTGCAGGCCCTGGCCCTCGGAGATGCGGAAACCCGTGAGAGCCAGGAACCGGACGATGGCAAGCGCCACCGGGTTTTCGCCGTTGCGCTCTGCGTGCCGCATCGCTGTGCCCAGCAGCTTAATCTCGGCAACACTCAGGCGGCGCTGCTTCTTCTTGCCGGCCAGCTTTCGCGCTCCGCGGCTGGGATGGCTCTCAAGCTTGTCAAGCCGGGCGGCATGACCAAGGATGCTCTGGAGGGTTCCGACAGCGCGAGACGCAACGCCGGGGCCGCCGGTCGTGACGCCGCCTCGGCCCTTACCTCGAGGCTTTGCCGTCTTGCCAGCCACGATATCGGACTGCATCCCCTCGATGTCGGCCACCTTCAGGGTATGGGCGAGGCGCTTGCCCAACAGCGGCTTGATGTGCGTTTCGATACGGCTCTTGTCCATGGCAAGCGTCGACTTCTTGATCGGGCGGTTGCGGCGGCCGAGGATGCGGCCAGCCCTGGCCTCCGTGAGATACCAATCGCAGAGATCGGAAACCGTGACCTGATGGTGGGGATCGTCATCGGTGTCGGCGGGGTCCTCGCCAGCAGCGACAGCGCCTAGCTTGATCTTGGCTTCGTCGCGTGCGTTCTCGACGGTCATGATGCCGAAACGGCCGATATTGATACGGCGGCTTTTTCCTTCAGCGTTTCGGTATTGGATGATGAAGGTCTTGACTCCGGCCTTGGTCACGCGGACGCCAAAGCCCTTGAGCTCTCCATCCCACAAGAATGCTTGCCCAGTAGCTGGTGCTTCCAGCGCCTCCACGGCCTTCTTCGTCAGCTTGGCCACGTCGCTTCCTCGCTTGATCGTTCTGCTTACACGGCTTAATCATAGCACCCATGTAAGCAATATGTAAGCAGTGCAGGCGGAAATTTAGGTCTATCGTGGCGAGTTGTGGCGAATGGCGGTCAGCCTAACGATATGATTTGTAGCGCATTTTCGCATTTCTGGATATTGTGGCGCAAGAGTTTCTCAATCTTGCCAAGGTT
>SR_TP_S13solDRAFT_1000770_pt1 | contig 11594 bp, 11 predicted proteins | sample SodReaTP_S13sol_FD_11159 | JGI IMG/M metagenome (IMG submission 11159) | reverse complement strand
CTGCCCGGCGTTGACCTGGATCAACCGGGGGCAAATAGGTGTATTTAATCTATAACAATAGATGGGATATGGGGGTTGGCAAGTATGAGCGGCGATTCAATCGGTGACAGCTTCAGGCGAGCGGGCATCCACTGGGCAAGGCGGCTGGTGGACGAATACGCCTTCGCGCTCGACGGGATCCCGGAACTGATACGGGTGCGCTTCTACCAGGGGGTCGGGCAGGACTGGTTCGAGACCGAGCAGAGTCACTACCTGCAGACGCCCGGCATGGCCACCCCGGAGGTGTCGGATATTCAGCGCTATGGCTCGCTCCAGGAGGCCCTGGATGACGTGCTCAAGGGCTTCAGCGAGGGCTATCGGGTGGCTGTGCGGGCCGGCCACCGACCGGACACGAGCTGGCTGCTGCCCAACCGGGACTTTCACTAGCCGGCTTGCCTGTCAGCCTTCGGCAGCCGCGGGCGCGAGCATCGCATACGACCACGCATCGATGATCTCGATCTCCTCAGGCAGCACGCCGTGTCCCATGGGCAGTTCGTGCCAGGTCACGGGGTGGCCGGATTCGACCAGAAGGTCGCGGCCGTGCCTGGCCTCCTGCAGGGGGATGATCGGGTCGTCCCTGCCATGGATCATCAGCACGGGGGTGTGGATGTTTGCCGGGTCGCGTTCATGGATCAGCTCATCGGCAAGCAGCAGTTCCCCGGAGAGCACGACGATGCCGCCCAGCCCGTGGGGATAACGCAGTCCCGCATGCAGGGCCAGGGCGCCGCCCTGGGAGAAGCCACCCAGAATCGTGTGCCGTGAAGCAATGCCCCGTGCCCGCTCACGGTCCAGCAGGCGGTGGATGTGCCGCGTGCTCTCCTCGATGCCCTCGCGGTCCACGGGCGTATCAGCGGGATCTCCGGTGACATCGAACCACGCCCGGGTATGCCGGCCGGCGTTGACCGTGATCGGCCTGAGGGGGGCATTGGGGGCGACGTGATGCAGACCCAGTTCCCAGGATCTGCGCATCCGGCTGATGATGCCGTCCATGTCCGCCGCGTTCACCCCGAGTCCGTGCAGCCAGAGGGTACAGGCCACCACCCGGGGGCGGGTGTAGGCCTCGATCAGGTCATCATCGCGTGGCGTCATGGGATCTCCGGGGATGATTGTGAAGGCGTCTGCTCAACCATAGCGGCCATCGATGCGGGGTCTGATCAGCATGGGCGCATAGATCCAGACGAATCCGCCGAAGGCCACCGCCCACAGGGCCTGGGAGGCGCCGATCCACAGACCATGGTGCGTCGGCAGGCCCAGGGGCAACAGAACCCGGATCACGGCGCCCACCACCAGCACGGCAAACAACCAGCCGAGGATCGGCGGCGGTTCGAACACATTGCGTCCCGTGTGTCCCAGGCTCACGCGGCTCATCATGCTCAGGGTGATCAGGCCGATGCCGCCATAGGCCAGGGCATGGGTGGCAAGAAACGGGTTCAGCGGCATGATCAGGACGGCGGCCTTGAGGCCAAACCCGGCGGCGATCCAGACAAAGGCCAGGTACAGGCTCCAGAGCAGCGGCTTTTTCCAGATCCCGGGCGTGTGCCAGTCGTAGAGGCGCAGCACCTGCAGCAGAAACACCGGCACCGCCAGCCAGGCGGCAGCCTGGCCCCATGACATGAACACCTCGGCGAGGATGAACAGGGCCAGGGAGATGACGATGGCCTGGTCCAGCCAGGCGCGTTCCCTGATCCTGATGTTCTCACCCAGCCCCTTCTCGATGAAGAACGGCACGACCCTGCGTCCCATGACCATGATCAGCAGCACCAGCAGGTACAGGCCCAGGTAGAGGCCCGCCTGGGTGCCCTGGGGCAGTCTGCCCAGGGCGCCCAGATAGAACAGCCCGTTCGCAAGTGCCAGGAACAGTGGGATGGCAACGACCCCGCCCTGGCCCCATTGACGGGCCCTGGCCACCGGGCGCGCGACGGCCAGCACCAGGGCGAGGTTGAAGCCCAGGTCCAGGACCGCCATGACTGCCAGGGCGCCGCCATGGGGGATCAGCCCCAGGACCCGTGCCCCGAGCCAGCACAGCGCCAGCAGGAGCAGCGGCATGCCGTTGAGGGTCTGCACGCCGGTCCAGTTGCGCACTGCCGTGAGCAGAAAACCAGCCACCACGGCGAGACCGTAGCCGAAGATCATCTCGTGGGCGTGCCATGTCATGGGCGACAGGGCCAGCGATGGCGCGGTCCCGCCGCCGTGGTAGAGCCAGGCCCAGAGGAGTGTGGAGACCACCGAGAACGCACCGGCCAGCAGGAAGAAGGGGCGAAAGCCCAGGTGAAGCAGGGAGATGCGGTATTGGCCGGGGGGCTCGATGGTCAGCATGGCGATCTTCCAAGCGTGGGCAGGCCCTGGATCCTGGGCCGGGTTATTAACATGCAGAAAGCATACATCTTTTTGCCCGGCGTCGCCGGATGCCGATCGGGAGATCGAGGGGGCGTGCCCTCTACAGGGTGAAAGTGAAGCCGTCCACCAGCAAGCCGGGCAGGCGCGCGCTGGCCTGGGAACGCCTCTCGTAGGTGGCGTTGTCCAGGATCTGGTGACGCTCGGCGGTGATGGCCTCCAGGCGATCCCCGAGGATGTGAAACAGGCTCTCGTCGAAGCGCATGACGTTGACTGGCGCGACCGCTTGCCCGTGCTCCACCCAGAGGCAGGCGAAGCGCGTCATGCCGGTGATACGGCAATGGTTGCGGTCGGAGTAATTGCAGTACCAGAGGTCGCTGATGTAGACGCCCGTGCCGAGCGCCGAGAGCACCTGATCCTCGGGCAACGCCCCGCCCGCCATCTCCAGCGACTCAGGCGCCTCCCGGGTGCAGTTCACCGCTTCCCCGTACTCACGGGCGCTGCGGGCGTCGGCCAGGCACTCCCCGTAGCGCCCCCGGGTGATGAGTTCCACCCGATCGGGCTTGACGAACCCCTCGGGGGTGAATCGGGGTGCGAGTCCGTCCCCGTGGTGCTCCCGGAGGCTGACCCGTGGATCCAGTTCGAGGCCCTCCCGCACCATGCGGATCAGCGGGGTCTGGCGGGTGCGGTGACTCTTGAGCCCGAAGCCGCCCCAGCCCAGCAGGGCCATGAGTTCGTGCACCGCCGAGGGAGCCAGGTAGACGCGGTAGCGCCCCGGGGAGAGCCGCTTGGGCGCGCGGCCCAGCAGCGCGAGGGTGTCGCGGGCCTCGGCCAGCAGCCGGGCGATGGCGTCGGGGTCATGGGCGCGACCGGCATGGTGCTGCTTCACCGCCACATCGGCGCCGCCGTGCACGCTCCAGTCGGCGTTGAAGCTCCAGTCGCTGTGCCAGTTGTACTGGCCCAGGGAATTGGCAAAGCCGCGCACCATGCGCCCGCTGGCCCAGAGCCCGGCGAGGTCCAGGCCCCGGGCTGCCTCCAGCCAGTGCGCCACGGCGTCACCCGGCGGTGGCAGTCGGTGCTCGCCCTCGTGCCGGGTGTCCTGGCGCACGGTGGCGTAATGGAGGTGGGGGTCCTCGGGCAGATGCCCGAGGTACGCACGCAGATCACCGAGGCTGTCGATGAGCTGCGCGGCGTCCGTCTCCGGGTGCCCGGTAAGGGCGAGTGTGGCGCTCGCGGTGCGGCCACGGCTGATCAGTGTCAGTGCCAGGGACTGCTGGCGCACATGTCCCGCCTGGCGAATCTGCGCCCGGCTGATGCGCACAAAGTCGCTGTCCTCCGCCGCCAGGTTGAGGAGCAGCACCTCGTCGTCCCGCAGTCCCGCGAAGGCCCGCGTCGCCAGGGTGCGGAAATGCTCCTCCGGATCAGTCGCCACCGAACACCTCCACGTTGTGAAACAGGCAGGGTGGCGATGCATGGCCCACGTGGATCATCTGGTTGGGTTCGCCCTTGCCGCAGGAGGGCGTGCCCCAGGCCTCCACGCCGTCGGCCGCGCCCACCCCGGCGAGCTTGCGCCAGAACTCCGAAGAGATGCCCCGGTAGCAGGGGTTGCGGACCACCTCCTGCAACGCGCCGTCACGGATGATGCGCCCCAGTTCGCAGCCGAACTGGAACTTGTTGCGCCGGTCGTCGATGGACCAGGATCGGTTGGTGTCCATGAGCACGCCGAACTCCACCGAGGCGATCAGGTCCTCCAGGCGGGATGACCCCGGCTCCAGGTTCAGGTTGGCCATGCGATCGATGGGCGGACGGTTCCAGGCGCAGGCCCGCGCGGTGGCGACCCCGGGCAGGCCCGCCCGCGCCGAGGAGAGCGCCCCGCCCAAGGGGCGCTCCAGGATGCCGTTGCGGATCAGGTATTCGCGCCTGGCGGGCGTGCCCTCGTCATCGTATCCGTAGCCGGCCAGCTCGCCGGGCAGGGCCGGATCGAAGGTGACATTGAGCAGTGCCGAACCGTAGCGGTAATGACCGAACATATCGGGCGTGACGAAACTTCCACCCGCATAGTTGCGTTCGTCACCGAGGATCCGGTCCAGCTCCAGGGGGTGGCCGATGCTTTCGTGGATCTGCAGCATCATCTGGCTGGGCATGAGCAGGATCGAGGCGACGGCCTCGGGACACTCGGGGGCATCCAGCAGGGTGAGCGCCTCGTTGGCCGTGCGGGAGGCGTCTTCATGGAAGTGAAAGCGATCCAGCAGCTCCAGGCCGCCCTGGCCCCCCGATCCCCAGCCACCGCCGGTGCGCACCTGGGTCTGGGCGCCGCGGTTCGCCGCGACCGCATAACCCGGCATGAGGATGTGCTGGTGCTGAACGATCTCGATCCCGTCACTGGTCAGGAAATGCAGCGCCAGATGCCGACGGGTCAGCTGCACCTGCCGGTCGACGATGGCCTCGTGGATGGCCAGTGCCCGATCGATATGGCCAAGGCGCTCCAGCTTCTCCTGCAGCGGCCACTCATCCCAGGGGATCTCCACGGGACTCGAGTAGGTACCCGAGCGCTCGGGCCGGGGAACGCAGCCGGTGTCGAAGAGCGGGTGATGGCGGCTGTTCTCCAGCCAGGCCATGGCCTGCTCGCAGGCGGCGCGCAGGCCGGCGGGGGTGAGATCGCTGGTGGCCCCATAGGCGAGACCGCCCCTGTCCATGAGCGTGATATGAGCGCCGCGGTCCAGGGATCGGACGGGAGGCTCCACCACGCCGGTGCGCAGGCGCAGGGTCTCGGTCTCTTCCTGAACCAGGCGCAGGGACCAGAACTCCACCGCAGGCGCCACGGACCGGAACTGCTCGAGAACCCGTTGGAAGTACATTGGGAGGCTGCCCCGTCGGTTAGCTGCTGCGCGTCCGAGGGATTGTAGTCCCGGGACCCGCCGGGATCATCCGTTGAGATCTGCGGGTACTGCCAATGGATTCAACATGCAGCTTGATTCATGGAAACAGGCGCGACAGCCAGGTTCCCGCCAGTTCGCAGGGGAACGCAAGTCAGACGATTCATAGGGCGGGCCATGCCCGCCGCCCCGGGCGTGGTCGGGTTCCGGTGTGCTGCCCAAGGGGCGCCTGGGGCGCCCCTTGGGCTTCGCGCGCCCTGCATCATGGCAAGCGTGATGCTGGCGCGTTCGCTCAGGCCGCCAGCATCTGCTCCAGCGCGGCCTGATCGGGGCCGACGAAGGGCGGGGCATCCGGGGCGTCCGCCAGATTGCCCAGCAGGGTGGCGGTCATGTTGCTGGCCGGCGGCAGGTGGCTGCTGAGGATGCGTTTCGGCTGCAGGTCGGCGACGGCCTGGAGGCTCTCCCGGAAATGGCCCCGATCAACCCGGTGCAGCCACGGGGCATCCACCGTGGCCCAGCCGATCATGCCGGCGCGCAGCAGCTCCGGCGCCACGTCCGCCGCACCCGCCGCCGGCGCCGGCAAAAGGGCGCCGAAGCAGTCGGCGCTGAACAGCGCGCCCGTGGACGTATCGAACAGGCCCGTGGATTCCGGCGCGTCGAACACGGGCGGCGCCACGGCCAGCAGCCTGCGCTCGCCCACATCCAGGGACTGACCGGGGTTGAGCAGGTGGACCCGATCCACCGGCAGACCCAGCAGGCCCAGCTTGCCCATGCCAAGGAAGGTGGTGACGACCCTGGCGCGGGGTGCGCGTTCCAGCACCGCGGCCAGATTGCCCACGTGGTCCGGGTCCGGGTGGGTCAGCCAGATCCATTCGAGCCGCGCCGGATCGATGGCCCGCTCCAGGGCCTGGATAAACGCGTCTCCAGGTACTGCGGGGCCCGTGTCCACCAGCATCGGCCGGGCGGCGCGGATCACGAAGGCATTGACGGCCAGCACGCCGTAGCCCGGCACGGGCAGCCACGTGCCGAGGGCGTCCACGTCCGGGGTGACAGGGGTCTGGGTGATCAGGGGTTGTGCGGTCATCGGGATGTTCCTCCCCGTTGTTGAGGTGAAGGCGAGGGGGTTGGCGCCTGCTCGCGAGGCCAAATTCAGTGAACAGTAGTGTTCACATATGAGGGAGGCTAGTCCCGGCACGGAGGCTTGTCAAGTTTTCGATGAACATCTATGATCACTGATATGGGAACTCGCAGATACACGCTCCGAAAGCGGGCCGAGGCGCAGGAGGACACGCGGGCGCGCATCGTCGATGCCATGATCGAGGTGCACCGGGACCTGGGGCCGCGCAACGCCACCGTCAGCGCCATCGCTGAACGGGCGGGCGTTCAGCGTCTGACCGTGTACCGCCATTTTCCGGACGATGCGAGCCTGTTCGAGGCCTGCACGTCCACTTGGCTGCAGCGCAATCCGCCGCCGGATGCGGCTGAATTCGAGGGGGTGTCCGATCCCGTGGCGCGCACACGGCAGGGCCTCGAGGCCTTGTATGCCTATTACGCAAGGACGCACCGGATGTGGGCCGTCTCCTACCGCGACGTCGGGGAGGTTCCGGCGCTGCAGGGGCCCATGGCCGGATTCGAGACCTGGCTGGATGCCTATCTTCAGGCCTTGCTGCGCGGCTGGCGGCTGCGTGGCCGCCGTCGTGAGCGCCTGGCCGATACCCTGGCGCTGGCGCTGCGTTTCCACACCTGGCAGACACTGGACACACGGGGCCTCGACGACGCGGCCAAGGCCGCACTGGTGATGGAGTGGCTTGCGGGCGTCGCGGGCGGAAGGCCGGCGCAATGACCGAGCGCATCGCGGTGGTGTTGCGGGAGGTGCTGCTGGAGGAACTGGCCGAGGAGGCGCGGGCCAACGAGCCGGCCTCACCGGTGTGTTACCGGGGTGATGATGCGTGAGCTGAGCTGCCCGCTGTGTACCGCGATCGCCCCCTGGTACACGGCCGATCAGTACCGGGATTTCTTCCGCTGCCCGGCCTGCGACCTGCTGTTCGTCGACCCGGTAACCCATCCATCCCCGGATGAAGAACGGGCCATCTACGACCTGCACGAGAACGATCCCGACGATCCCGGTTACCGGCGTTTCCTGTCACGCCTGACCGGTCCGCTGATCGAGCGCCTGGAGCCCGGCATGTCCGGGCTCGACTTCGGCTGCGGTCCGGGGCCTGCGCTGTCGATGATGCTGGTCGAGTCGGGTTTCGAGGTGGCGCTCTACGATCCCCTGTATGCCCCCGATGCGCGTGTGCTGGAACGCCGCTACGACTTCGTCACCTGCACCGAGGTGGTGGAGCATTTCCATGAGCCCGCCCGTGACTGGCCGCGGCTGGTGCAGCTGCTGCGCCCGGGCGGCTGGCTGGCGGTGATGACCCGTATGCGGGTGTCTATAGAGAAGTTCCCCGGCTGGCAATACAAGAACGACCCCACCCATGTGTGTTTCTACAGTCCGGCGGTGATCCAGTGGCTCGCGCGCCGGCTGGGGCTCGAACTGCATCTGCACGCGGGGGACGTGGTGCTGTTTCGGCGTCCTGTTTCGAAGTGAGTGTCGATGCGCTGAAAAGCGATCCTCTCACGGGGACGCGGAGCCACGGAGTTTGAGTGCTCAAGCATTCCCCGTGTCTCTGTGGCTCCGTGAGAGGATGAGGATTTGGTTGCTTCGATGTGCGAATAAACCCCGTTCTCTCGCGGAGGCGCAGAGGCGCTGAGAAATGATCAGAGATGAAAAAATTCCGTGACCCCATGTTCCCGTGAGAGGACGGAATTGCGATTGCTTCGATTGATTACAAACGTTTTCTCGCAGAGGCGCAGAGGCGCAGAGGCGCAGAGGCGCAGAGGCGCAGAGGCGCAGAGGCGCAGAGAAATAACACTTTCTTAATTTTTCTCTGCGTCTCTGCGCCTCCGCGAGAGAACATGTTTTATTAATCAGGGTTCGGCGGTCAGCGCCTCTTCCTGTTGCTTGACGGCGCTGCCTTCCGGGCGCGGGAAGCGCAGGCGTCGCGGATAGGGGAACACGTCGCCGTACACGCCGCGCTCCACCTCCGCCTGGCGTGCCTGCCAGTAGCGGTAGTCGAACAGCTCCGGATGCAGCTCCTTCAGCAGACGCCGCTGGGCCGGGTCGGTGGTGAGGAAGGTGGGGAACTCCTCGGGGAAGATGTCGTTGGGGCCCACGGAATACCAGGGCTCGGCGCTCAGTTCGTCCTCGGGGGTGCGCGGCGGCGGGATCCTGCGGAAGTTGCACTCGGTCAGGTAGCAGATCTCGTCGTAGTCGTAGAACACCACCTTGCCGGCGCAGGTCACGCCGAAGTTCTTGAACAGCAGGTCGCCGGGGAAGATGTTCACCGCCATGAGCTGCTTGATGGCGCGTCCCCAGTCGTCCAGGGCCTCGCGCATCTCCTGGGGATCCGCCTGCTCCAGGTAGAGGTTGAGCGGCGCCATGCGCTTCTCGATGTACAGGTGTCGGATGAACAGCAGATCGCCGTCGATCTCCATCTTGGAGGCGATCTGTTCGCGGAAGGCCTCGATCAGCTCCGGCGGGAAACGGTCCAGGGGGAAGGCCACGTCGGAGAATTCCAGGGTGTCGGCCATGCGTCCCACGCGGTCGTGCATCTTCACCTGCTGATAGCGCTTGCGCACCAGGTCGGCGGTCACCTGTTTCTGGGGCGCGAAGTGGTCGCGGATCACCTTGAACACGTAAGGGTAGGAGGGCAGGGTGAACACGGTCATCACCAGGCCCGGCGTGCCGGGGGCCATCTGGAAGGCGTCGTCGGTCTGCTCCAGGTGATGCAGGAAGTCGCGGTAGAACTCGTTCTTGGCCTGCTTGTGGAAGCCGATGGCCATGTACAGCTCGGCGATGGGCTTCTCCGGCATCAGGTCCTTGAGGAAGCTCACCGTGGCCGCCGGCACCGGGGTCTTCACCAGGAAGTAGGCCCGGGCGAAGCTGAACACCGCCTCGGCCCGCTCCTCGGTGGTGAGCAGGGTGTCGGCGTAGATGCCGCCGTGCTCGTTGTTGATCAGCGGCACGATGAAGGGGTGGGCCTCCGCGCCGCGCACCACGCGTCCGATCAGGTAGGCCCCCTTGTTGCGGAAGAACGGGAACTCCATGACGTCGATGCGCACCTGGTGCAGGTCGCCGCCGGCCAGTGGTGAGCGGGCGCGCAGGGCCTCGGCGATGCGCCGGGCATCCCGGTCGATGTCCTCGTAGGGCACGTTGAAATAGAAGGCGGAGAGGATCTCCCAGGCGCAGGTCTCAAGCCCCCCGTCACGGGGGTGGAAGGACATGAATCCCCGGTAGCGGCTGGCCAGGGCCGCGCGGTCGGCCACCGACTCCACGAAGATGTTGCGGTTGTTGAAGTACTTGCGCTCGAACAGCTGGCAGAACACCGAGTTGTAGAAGGTCTCCGCCAGCTCCGGACGGCTGTGCTGCTTGAGCAGCCCGGTGTAGACGGTCTTGACCTCCTGCCACAGGGGCTCGTCCAGTGCCTGGATGCCGAAACTGGTGCGCAGCTTGTCGATGGTCTCGCGCACCCGCTGGTCATAGAAGCTGATGCGCTTGGCGGCGGCGTGGCGCGCCGCCTCCCAGTCCGCCTCCTCGAATCGCTCCCGGGCACCGCTGGTGATCTCCTGGAAGAAGGAGAAGTGGCGCTCGAAACCGGTGAGGATGGAGCGGGCCAGTTGTTGGGCCTTGTCGATCATGCGCAGCAGATGCTCCCGCAGTCGGAGGGGATAGCATTCAGTCTAGACAAGAATGACGGGCGTGTTTATTGGATTTTTTAATGCTTACCATTGGAAATTGACCTCTGTTTCAGTCGTCGGGGCTGGGGTAGTGTCGCTGTCATGCGCCTGTAAAGCGCGCCGCGCAGCCCTGCTGCGCGAGCTATAACGACAGCAAACCACCAGCAGACGAGGACGAGACCATGAACAGAGAACAGCAGATCAAGGCCCTGGAGCGGGACTGGGCGGAGAACCCCCGCTGGCAGGGCGTTGCCCGGGGCTACAGCGCCGCCGACGTGGTGCGTCTGCGTGGTTCCCTGCAGCCGGAATACACCATCGCCCGGCGTGGCGCCGAGAAGCTCTGGCGCCTGGTCAACGGTGAAGCGAAGAAGGGTTACGTGAACTGCCTGGGCGCGCTCACCGCCGGCCAGGCCCTGCAGCAGGCCAAGGCAGGCGTGGAGGCCATCTATCTCTCCGGCTGGCAGGTGGCGGCGGACAACAACAGCTCCGAGACCATGTACCCGGACCAGTCCCTGTACGCCTACGACTCTGTGCCCACGGTGGTGCGGCGTATCAACAACACCTTCAAGCGCGCCGACGAGATCCAGTGGAGCCGCGGTATCTCTCCCGAGGACGAGAACGGGGTGGACTTCTTCCTGCCCATCGTGGCGGATGCCGAGGCGGGCTTCGGCGGCGTGCTCAACGCCTTCGAGCTGATGAAGAACATGATCACCGCCGGGGCCTCCGGGGTGCACTTCGAGGACCAGCTGGCGGCGGTGAAGAAATGCGGCCACATGGGCGGCAAGGTGCTGGTGCCCACCCAGGAGGCGGTGCAGAAGCTCATCGCCGCGCGCCTGGCTGCCGACGTGATGGGCGTGCCCACCGTGCTGCTGGCGCGCACCGACGCCGAGGCCGCCAACCTGCTCACCTCCGACGTGGACGACAACGACCGGCCCTTCGTCACCGGCGAGCGCACCAATGAGGGCTTCTACCGGGTGAAGAACGGCCTGGAGCAGGCCATCAGCCGCGGCGTCGCCTACGCCCCCTACGCGGACCTGGTGTGGTGCGAGACCGGCACGCCGGATCTGGGCTTCGCCCGGGAGTTCGCCGAGGCGGTGCGGGCGAAGAACCCGGACCAGCTGCTGGCCTACAACTGCTCGCCGTCCTTCAACTGGAAGAAGAACCTGGACATGAAGACCATCGCCGGCTTCCAGGACAAGCTTTCCGAGTACGGCTACAAGTACCAGTTCATCACCCTGGCCGGCATCCACAGCATGTGGTTCAACATGTACGACCTGGCCTATGACTACGCCCGGGGCGAGGGCATGCGCCACTACGTGGAGAAGGTGCAGGAGCCCGAGTTCGCCGCCCGTGAGCGTGGTTATACCTTCGTCTCCCACCAGCAGGAGGTGGGCGCCGGCTACTTCGACGACGTGACCACCACCATCCAGGGCGGCGCGTCCTCGGTGACGGCCCTGACCGGCTCCACCGAAGAGGCCCAGTTCGAGGAAACCCACTGACGCGTCCTGCCGCCGTCGCGCCTTACGACTATCATTGAAGTCGTGAGGCGCGACGGCGCCGTTT
>SR_TP_S13solDRAFT_1000769_pt1 | contig 11645 bp, 10 predicted proteins | sample SodReaTP_S13sol_FD_11159 | JGI IMG/M metagenome (IMG submission 11159) | reverse complement strand
GCGCGCGCATGACGTTTTGCGCGCGGTGGCTGGGGATGTGCCGCCATACCGGCAGGCAGGGCTGCGCAAACTGGCAAATCAGGCGGGTGACTTGCTTGACCACGGGCTGGTGATTGCCTTCGCCAAGGGCGCCAGTTTCACCGGCGAGGATGTGGCCGAACTTATGGTGCATGGCAGTCTGGCAACTGTCGCAGCGGTCGAATCCTGTCTGGCGCAGGATCATGGCTTGCGGCTGGCAGACCCTGGCGAATTTACGCGCCGCGCATTGGAAAACGGCGTCATGGACCTGACGCAGGTCGAAGGGCTGGGCGATCTGCTGGACGCCGAAACCGAAAGCCAGCGTCGACAGGCGTTGCGGGTTCTGGATGGTGCAATCGGCAAACTGGTGAATGGTTGGCGCGCGCATTTGTTAAAAGCCGCAGCACTGGTTGAGGCTGGCATCGATTTCGTGGAAGAAGATGTTGGCAACTGGGATGACCAGATCCTGGCTGAACTGAAGGTCGTGCAAGACCAGTTGCAGGGTGAAATTGCGGGGCAGGGCGCGCGCGAACGTGTTCAGACAGGGTTTGAGATAGCGATCATCGGGTCCGTGAATGCGGGAAAATCCACCTTGCTGAATGCGCTTGCGGGGCGGGATGCGGCCATCACATCCGATATTGCCGGAACCACCCGCGACGTCATAGAATTACGCATGGATATTGGCGGTTTCGCCGTGACCCTGCTGGATACGGCGGGCTTGCGGGACACGGATGAACAGATCGAATCCATCGGTATCGCGCGCGGCCAGAAACGGGCCGAACAGGCGGATATGCGCATTATATTGTGTGATTCACCCATAACACCACCACCAGTAGATGTGTTGCCCGATGATATTGTCATCTTCAGCAAGGCAGACCTGTATCCTGAACATAATGGCGGTGTGTCCGGCGTGACGGGTGAAGGGTTGGATAGTCTTCTTTCGCGCATCACCACTGAACTGTCGCAACGCGTGGCGCGCGATGGGGTTACAGTGCGGCGCAGGCACCTTCAGGCGATGATATCTGCGCAATCAGCACTTGCCGATGCGATTGATAAATTAACTGCGCAGGATTATATCGCAGAGTTACTGGCAGCGGATATTCGTCAAGCCATCGACGCGCTTGATTCGCTGATTGGCAAAATTGATGTCGAGGATCTGCTGGGGGACATTTTCAGTTCCTTCTGTATCGGCAAGTAGGAGTGTTTCACGTGAAACATTACGATGTCATTGTGATTGGCGGCGGGCATGCCGGGACCGAGGCGGCGCTGGCGGCCGCGCGTATGGGCGCGCAAACTGCGTTGGTAACCTTTCGCAAAGATGACCTTGGGGTGATGTCCTGCAACCCTGCCATTGGCGGGCTGGGCAAGGGCCACCTTGTGCGCGAGATTGACGCGCTGGATGGTCTGATGGGGCGTGTCGGCGACTATGCCGCGATACAATACAGGTTGTTGAACCGCTCCAAGGGGCCGGCTGTTCAAGGTCCCCGCGTTCAGGCTGATCGCAAGCGCTATCGCGCCTTTGTCGGGCGGGCGGTTGGGAATGCCGACCTGTTGGATGTGATCGAGGCTGAAGTTACGGCCCTGATTGTGCAAGGCACTCAGGTAACAGGGGTTACGTTGAACGCCGAAACCAATCTGCATGCAAAATCAATTGTGCTGACAACCGGCACTTTCCTTGGTGGCAAGGTTTTTATTGGGGATGTGACCTATCCAGCGGGGCGAATGGGGAATGCGGCCTCCAGCATTTTGGCGCAGCAGTTGCGTGGCCTTGGCCTGCCTATGGGGCGTTTGAAAACTGGAACGCCACCACGACTCGACGGCAAAACCATCGACTGGGACCAGCTTGAATCCCAACCGGGCGACGATGATCCGGAATTCCTGTCCTTTCAGACACAGCAGGTGATCGCCGGTCAAGTATCATGTGCAATCACGCACACGAATACGCAAACCCATGATATTGTGCGGAAAAATCTGGCACGCTCGGCCATGTATGGCGGCCAGATCGAAGGGGTCGGGCCGCGCTATTGCCCGTCGATTGAGGATAAGATCACGCGCTTCGCCGATAAACCCTCTCATCAGGTCTTTCTGGAACCGGAAGGGTTGGATGATGATACGGTCTATCCGAACGGAATTTCGACATCCTTACCGGCTGAGGTTCAGGAAGCCTATGTCCGCACCATCAGCGGGTTGGAAGGTGTGCGCATCATCCAGCCCGGTTATGCGATTGAATATGACTACCTTGATCCGCGCGCGTTGAAGTCGTCATTGCAACTTAAGGCGCTTGGCGGCTTTTATCTGGCGGGCCAGATCAACGGCACCACCGGATATGAAGAAGCGGGCGCGCAGGGGTTGGTTGCGGGGCTGAACGCGGCGCTGTATGCGCAGCAACGCGAGCCTGTTAGTTTTAGCCGCACTGACAGCTATATCGGGGTTATGATCGATGACCTGATCTTGCGCGGTGTTGCCGAACCTTACCGCATGTTCACATCGCGGGCCGAATACCGGCTTTCGCTGCGCGCTGATAACGCAGACCAGCGGCTTACGCCGATCGGGTTGACGCTTGGCTGTGTGTCGGATGACCGCAAACGTGCGTTTCAGGACAAACTTGACCGTTTAGAAGAGGCGCGCACCAAAATGCGCGGCGTCACATTCACGTCCCGGCAGTTGAACGCCAGCGGGCATAAAGTCAGCGAGGATGGCGTTCGTCGTGACGCCTTGACATTGCTGGGCCTGTCAGGCTTTGACTTTGCCGCCCTTGAGAAGTTGGCACCCGAATTATCCGGAATTGACGCTGCGACGAAAGCCCAGCTTCAAAAGGAAATGGTTTATCATGCCTATCTTGAACGGCAGGATTCGCAGATAAAAGCCTTGAAAGCGGATGAGCATCGGCGCTTTCCGGACGGGTTTGACTTTGGCAGTGTCAGCGGCTTATCCAATGAATTGATGGGCAAACTTCGCCGCACGCAACCCGAAACCCTGTCGCAGGCCGCGCGTATAGAGGGGATGACGCCTGCCGCGCTTGTTTTGCTGTTGTCACGGATTCAGCAACATGAAAAGCGCCTGACAGCATGATGGCGCAGTGTATTGCGGGGGTCGATGTTTCACGTGAAACAATGGACAACCTGACGCAGTTCGCGGAGCACCTGAAAAAGTGGAATAGCAGGATAAACCTTGTTGCGCCTGCAACAATTCCTGACTTGTGGTCGCGGCATATCGCAGATTCGGCACAGGTTTTTGCAACGGCCCCTTCACAAGCCAAAACTTGGGTCGATCTAGGGTCTGGCGGGGGGTTGCCGGGTGTCGTTTGTGCGATTCTGGCTAAACAGCATATGCCGGAATGCCAATTCACATTGATTGAAAGTGACAAGCGCAAAGCCGCATCCTTGATGGTTATTGCGCGCGAACTGGATCTGAAAATGGACGTTCTGGCCGAACGTGCCGAAGCTGTGACGCCGTGCAATGCCGATATTGTTTCTGCCCGCGCCCTTGCACCCTTGCCGCAATTATTGTCATGGGTGCATCGTCATGTCGCCAAGGGCGGAATAGCCCTTTTGCCAAAGGGAAAAACATGGGAAGAAGAGGTTGCCGCCGCGCGCACTGACTGGATGTTCAGCGCATCATCCCATGTCAGCAAGACCGATCCGGCGGCACGTCTGCTAGTGATAAAGGAGCTTTCGCGTGCCTAACCCAGGAACCACCCGAATTATCGCGATTGCCAACCAGAAGGGCGGGGTGGGGAAAACTACGACCGCGATCAATCTTGCCTCTGCCTTGGCAGAGCAGGGCATGCGCACGCTTCTGATTGACCTTGACCCGCAGGGCAATGCCTCAACCGGGTTGGGGGTGGAGCCGGGCGCGCGGAAATACACCACCTATGACCTTATTTTTGCAGAAGTTGCCGCGGAAAAAATAATTGTCCAGACTGAACAGGATGGGTTGTATCTGGTGCCTGCCACCACCGATCTGTCCTCGGCTGATATTGAACTGATGTCTCGGGCGCGCCGGTCGCATTTGCTGCATGACGCGCTGCGCCAGCCGGATATCCTGCATCAGGGGTTTGATTATATACTGATTGATTGCCCGCCATCGCTAAGTTTGCTGACCGTCAATGCGATGGTCGCGTCGCATTCGGTTCTTGTGCCGCTACAGGCCGAATTCTTCGCGTTGGAAGGGTTGTCGCAGCTTATGCTGACCATCAGGGAATTGCGCGATACCGCGAATCCGCATTTGCGGATCGAAGGTATTTTGTTGACCATGTATGACAAGCGCAACAATCTGGCCCAGCAAGTGGAAGAAGATGCGCGCGGAAATCTTGGGGATTTGGTGTTCAAAACCATCGTTCCGCGCAACGTCCGCATAAGCGAAGCCCCGTCATATGCAGTGCCGGTTTTGCAGTATGACACGCAGTCAAAAGGGGCGAAGGCCTATCGTCAGCTTGCTGTCGAATTGCTTGAAAAACATAACAAAACCCTGAAGGAAAGGGCAGTATCATGACTGAACGCAAGCCTGAACGGCGCGGATTGGGCCGCGGTTTGTCCGCGTTGATGGCTGATGTCGCGGCAACCGCCCAGACGGACGCGCCCACTGCGGGGGCAAAAGCGCGCGATCAGCAATTGCCTGTTGAAAAGCTGATACCAAATCCAGACCAGCCCCGACGGCATTTTGATGACACTGCGCTGGCGGAACTTGCGGCTTCCATCAAGGAAAAAGGCGTCATCCAGCCGCTGATTGTCCGGCCCAAGGGCGATATGTTTGAAATCATCGCGGGCGAGCGGCGCTGGCGGGCGGCACAACGGGCGCAGGTCCATGAAGTGCCTGTAATCATTCGTGAATTTACCGATACCGAGGTGTTGGAGATCGCGATTATTGAGAATATCCAGCGTGCCGACCTGAACCCGGTTGAGGAGGCGATGGGCTATCGCCAGTTGATTGAACGGTTTGGTCACACACAGGAAAAACTGGCCGAAGCAATGGGCAAAAGCCGGTCACATATCGCAAACCTGATGCGCCTGCTGAACCTGCCGGACGATGTGCAGGCCCTGCTGCGCGATGGGCGCTTAAGTGCGGGGCATGCGCGCGCCTTGATTACAGCAGACCTGCCGTCCACCTTGGCGCGCAAGGTGGTGGCCGAAGGGTTAAGCGTGCGCCAGACCGAAGCGTTGGTCAAGAAACCGGACGCCCCCGCCGCGAAGAAAGCATCTGCCCGCAAGTCCGAGAAAGACGCGGATCTTATTGCCTTGCAAAACGATCTGTCCGCGGCGCTGAAGCTGCCCGTTGATATTGCCTATGACGGCGGCGGTAAGGGGCAGGTGGTTATAAAATACCGCTCGATGGAGGAAATGGACCGCCTGTGCAAGGTGTTGGGAAACCCTATTGTATAAGCAGTTCGCGCAGCAGGGCGTTCAATATGGGGCGTCCTGTTGCCGTTGCCGCAATGCGGTCGCCCAGTTGTGTGATAAACCCGTCGGAAACCAGCGATTCGATGCGGTTTTCGGGCAGGGCGTGACCCGCAAGTGATTGATATCGTTTAATATCAGCCCCTTCGGACAGGCGCAGCGACATCATCAGATATTCCAGCGCCTGTTCATCCTGCGGGATGGTCTGGGGCGGGTTTTCGCCGTGGCCTGTAGTGTTGACCTGATCCAGCCATGTTTGCGGGTGCAGCGGCGTTTGGGTGGCAATGCGCGCGCTGTCCGTGGTCAGCCGCCCATGCGCGCCGGGGCCAATGCCCGCATAGTCCCCATAGCGCCAGTAAATCAGGTTGTGACGTGACTGCGCGCCCTTGCGGGCGTGGTTGGAAATTTCATAGGCGGGCATGCCATGCGCGTCGCAAACTTCCTGCGTTATCATATACATATCGGCCGAAATCTCATCATCGGGCAGGCCCTTCAGCCCGCCTTGCGCGTGCCGCGCGCCGAATGCCGTGCCGGATTCGATGGTCAGTTGATACAGCGACAAGTGATCAACGGCCATGGACAGGGCTTGCGATAGTTCTTCGCGCCATTGCGCCAATGTCTGGAACTGGCGGGCATAGATCAGGTCGAAACTGACCCGGTCGAAGGTTGCGCGTGCTACGTCAAATGCCGCGCGCCCTTCGGCCACGGAATGCAGGCGACCAAGGCGCGTTAGATCGGCATCATTCAGGGCCTGAATGCCCATGGAAATGCGATTGACGCCTGCCGCCGCATAGGCACGAAAGCGCCCCGCCTCAACAGATGACGGGTTGGCCTCTAGCGTGATCTCAAAATCATTGGCGGTGGTCCAGCGGGTGCGGATACGATCCAGCAGGGCGGCCACGGTCTCGGGGTCCATCAGGCTGGGGGTGCCGCCGCCGAAGAATACGGTGTTCAGCAGCCGGTCGCCGGTGGTCAATGCAATGCGGTCAATTTCCGACAGATAGGCCGCCGCCCACGCGCGTTGGTCAATATGGGCGGCGACATGGCTGTTAAAATCGCAATAGGGGCATTTTGACTGGCAAAATGGCCAATGAATATACAGGCCGAAGCCGCCATTCTGCCAGTCCTGCATGGTTCAGCCCTTCAGCGCGGTAACTTCGATTTCAATCAGCATTTCGGGCTTGATCAGACCGGCGATGACCATTGTTGCGGCGGGGCGGATTTCGCCCATCGCCTCGCCCAGGGCGGGCAGCAAGTCGTCCAGCAATGCGGCATCGGTCAGGGTGTATTGCACACGCACAATATCATCCATCACAAAGCCGCCTTCAGACAGTGCCTTGGCGATCGTGGCGAAACAGTTGCGCGCCTGATCGGCCACGCTTTCGGGCATTGTCATGGTGGCATAATCATAGCCCGTGACACCAGAGACGAAACACCAATCCCCTTTGACCACGGCGCGGCTGTAGCCCATGGTCTTTTCAAACGGGGACCCGGTTGAGATACGTTTCACGTGAAACATCCTTTCAAAAGGGCGGCGATGGCTGCGCCGCGATGGGAAAGCGCGTTTTTTTCATCGGGCGTCATTTCCGCAAAAGTACGGGCCTCGTCGTCAGGCTGGAACATGGGGTCGTATCCGTGGCCGGTCTGGCCGCGATAAGGCCAGACAAGCTGGCCATGAACAAACCCTTCAAACACCTCATCATGGCCGTCAGGCCATGCCAGAACCAATGTACAGCAAAACCGCGCCCGCCATGGTTGGGGGGCGTCGCATTCCACCAATTTGGCATGGGTTTTTTCCATGGCCATGATGAAATCACGCCCGTTCGGGGTTTCCGCCCAATCGGCAGTATAGACGCCAGGCGCGCCGTCCAGCGCCATGACTTCCAGCCCGGAATCGTCGGCCAGTGCGGGCAGGCCGGTGGCTTGCGCGGCGGCATGTGCCTTGATCCGCGCATTGCCGATAAACGTGGTTTCGGTCTCGTCAGGTTCGGGCAGGGCGTGTTCTGCGGCAGATGTCACCGAAATACCCAGCGGGGTCATGATCTGGCGAAACTCCTCCAGCTTGCCGGCGTTATGGGTGGCAACCAGCAAGGTGCTTTCGGAAAAGCCCCTCATATGGCGGCCTTTTGGGCGGCGACCAGTTCGCCAACGCCTTTTTCGGCAAGATCCATCAGCTTATCCATCTCCATACGCGAGAAGGTTGCGCCCTCGGCGCTCATCTGCACTTCGACCAGCCTGCCGGAGCCCAGCAGGATAAAGTTTCCGTCAACGCCTGCGCTGCTGTCCTCGGCATAATCCAGATCCAACACGGGCTGGCCCGCATAAATCCCACAGCTGACAGCGGCCAGATGGTCGGTAATCGGGTCCGACACAACATCGCCTGCTTTCAACAGCTTGTTCACCGCCAGTCGCAGGGCGACCCAGCCGCCGGTAATGGCTGCGCAGCGTGTTCCGCCGTCGGCTTGAATAACATCGCAATCAATGGTGATCTGGCGTTCACCCAGTGCCGAACGGTCCACGCAGGCGCGCAAGGAACGCCCGATAAGCCGTTGAATTTCAACGGTTCTGCCTTGTTGCTTGCCCGATGCAGATTCGCGGCGCATGCGGGTGTTGGTGGACCGTGGCAGCATGCCATATTCCGCGGTGACCCAGCCCAGCCCTGTATTGCGCAAGAAGGGGGGTGTGCGGTCTTCCAGTGACGCGGTGCAAATCACCTTCGTGTCGCCGACAGTGATAAGGCAGGACCCTTCGGCATGTTTGGTCACATTGGGTTCGATTGAAATTTCGCGTAAACTGTCTAAGTCACGTCCAGAGGGGCGCATGGCGATATCCTTTGCTGTTTCACGCCACGCATACAGGGACGCATAGCCCGTGCGCAAGTCTGATACCCCTTGAATTATGTGCTGTTTTCAAGTCGATTTATGCTGTCCTTAACCTGTATCCGCCATAAGGTGGCCCATGCCTGAAACCCGAAACTCTGCCGAACTTCTGTCAGAAATGAACGACCGCTCTCGTGAAGTGTTTCGCAGGGTGGTGGAATCCTATCTGGGGACGGGCGCGCCAGTGGGCTCGCGCAGTCTGACCCGCGATATGAGCGAGAAGGTGTCCGCCGCAACTGTGCGCAATGTCATGCAGGATCTGGAATATCTGGGCCTGCTGGACAGCCCGCATGTCTCGGCCGGGCGGGTGCCGACAAATCTGGGGTTGCGGCTGTTCGTGGATTCGTTGCTGGAGGTTGCGCCGCTGGACAATGCCGACCGCGCCAAACTGGACAGCACCATGGGCAGCAATGAACGCGATGTGTCCAGTTTGCTGGATGCGGTGGGCGGCGCGTTAAGCGGGGTGACGCAAGGCGCGTCATTGGTGTTGTCACCCAAGCATGAAGCGGCGCTGCGTCATATCGAATTTGTCAGTCTTGCCCCTGATCGTGCGCTGGTGGTGTTGGTTTTCGTGGATGGACATGTTGAAAACCGCGTCTTTACCCCACCGCGCGGGTTGACCCCTTCGGCGCTGCGCGAGGCGGCGAATTACCTGAATTCCATGGTCGAAGGGGCAAGTGTTACGCAGCTTCTGGCGCGGTTTCGCCGTGAAATCAGCCGCAACCGCCGCGAAATTGACGTGCTTGCCGCGACCCTTGTGGAACAGGGGCTGGCCGTGTGGGAAAATGAGGGCGAGCCGCAGGAACGTCTGATTGTGCGCGGGCGCGCGAATCTGCTTGACGAAGGGGCCGGCACTGAAGATATCGACCGCATTCGGTCCCTGTTCGATGATCTGGAGCGCAAGCGCGACATTGCGGAATTTCTGGAACTGACAGAACAGGGCGAAGGCGTGCGCATTTTTATCGGGGCAGAAAACAGACTTTTTTCACTTACGGGTTCAAGTCTGGTGGTTTCCCCTTATATGAACGCAGAACGCAAGATTATCGGCGCTGTCGGCGTGATCGGTCCTACGCGGCTGAATTACGGGCGGATTGTGCCGATTGTGGATTATACTGCGCAGCTTGTTGGCCGGATCCTGTCCGACCGGCAGGCAGAGTGAAGGAAAGTAAACAGATGGCCGAGCCGAAACCGACACTGCATCCGGAAACCGAAACGGAATTTTCACACGACCAGACGCCTGAGCAACAGGCCGAGCTGCCACAGGATGCGGACCCGTTCCTGGCGCTGGAAGCAGAGCTGGACGCCATGCGTAACGAGCGCGATGAAATGCGCGATCGCATGATGCGTGCCCTGGCCGAGGCTGAAAACAGCCGCAAGCGCGCCGAAAAAGACCGCCGCGATGCGCAGCTTTATGGCGGGTCCAAGATCGCGCGGGATATTCTGCCGGTCTATGACAATCTGTCGCGCGCCCTGAATGCCGTGACCGAGGAGACGCGCAGCGCTGCTGGCGGGCTTGTTGAGGGTGTTGAACTGACCCTGCGGGAATTGACGAATGTGATGCAGAAACACGGCGTTGAACGCATCAGCCCCGAAGTGGGGGACATGTTCGATCCGCATGCGCATCAGGCGATGTTCGAAGCGCCGGTTCCGGATTTCAAGGCAGGGCAGATCATTCAGGTCATGGCGGACGGTTTCAAACTGTATGACCAGTTGCTGCGCCCTGCGCATGTGGGCGTTTCATCGACACCAGCGGGGTAAAGGGGCATTCTGCCCCTTGGTTTGAGTATTTTTGGCAAGATGAACCCTATGTCTGGCCAAGGGCTTTCAACTCATACAGCAGATCCAGCGCCTGTTTTGGTGACAACTCGTCCGGGTTAATCCGGGCGAGTTTTTCTGTGGCAGGGTTTGTTTTTGCGGGTTGCGGGGCAGGGGCGCGCGCGGCCGAGAACAGCGGCAGGTCATCAATCACGGCTTTGGGGTTCTTGCCGGTTTCGCCTTGTTCAAGCGCGCTTAGCACTTCGCGGGCGCGGGTGATCACGCTGTCGGGAAGCCCCGCCAGACGCGCGACCTGCACCCCGTAGCTGCGATCGGCGGCGCCGCGCTTGACCTCGTGCAGGAAGATGACGTCGCCTTCCCATTCCTTGACTGTGACAGTGGCGTTTTCTACGCCGGTCAGGCGTCCGGCAAGGGCGGTCATTTCGTGGTAATGGGTGGCAAATAGCGCGCGGGTGCGGTTCACGTCATGCAGATGTTCCAGTGTGGCCCATGCAATGGACAGCCCGTCATAGGTGGCGGTGCCACGGCCGATTTCGTCCAGAATGACCAGCGCGCGGTCATCGGCCTGATTCAGGATCGCGGCGGTTTCAACCATTTCAACCATGAAGGTGGACCGCCCGCGCGCCAGATCGTCGCTGGCCCCCACACGGCTGAACACCTGACTGACAAGGCCGATATGCGCATCGGTTGCGGGCACCCATGCGCCCATTTGCGCCAGAATGGCAATCAGTGCGTTCTGGCGCAGAAAGGTGGATTTACCCGCCATGTTGGGGCCTGTCAGCAGCCAGATGGCCGCGCCGTCAGTCGCGCCAAGGTCGCAATCATTGGCGATGAAGCTGTTGCCGGTGCGGGCCAGTGCGGCCTCGACCACCGGATGGCGCCCGCCCGTGACGCAGAAGGCGCGCGAGGTGTCTAGGCGGGGCGCGCACCAGTTCTGCGCGAGGGCCAGATCGGCCAATGCGGCTGCCAGATCGATTTCGGCCAAGGCGCGGGCGGTTTGGGCCAGATGATTGGCGCGGGCCAGAATGGCGTCACGCAATTCGGTGAACAGGCGCTTTTCAATTTCCAGCGCGCGGGAACCGGCATTCAGGATGCGGGTCTCCATTTCCGACAGATCAACCGTGGTGAAGCGCACCTGATTGGCAGTGGTCTGGCGGTGGATATAGCGCGCCGAAAGGGGGTCGGACAGCATGCGGTCTGCATGGGTGCTGGTCACCTCGATGAAGTAGCCCAGCACATTGTTATGTTTGATCTTGAGCGAGGTGATACCAGTATCCTGCGCGTAATCTGCCTGCATCTGCGCAATCACGCTGCGCCCTTCGTCGCGTAGTTTGCGGGCCTCGTCCAGGTCCGTGTCATGGCCGGGCGCGACAAAGCCGCCATCGCGCGCCAGCAGCGGAGGTTCGGCCACAAGCGCTGCGTCCAGCAGGTCCAGAAGCGCGTCATGCCCTGTCAGCGCGCCCGCCGCATCTGACAGCAAGGCAGGGCCCGCGTGTTGGGCAAGAAGTGCGTTGATGTCGATGGCCTGTGTCAGGGTGTTGCGAATGGCGGCCATGTCGCGCGGGCCTGCACGGTC
>SR_TP_S13solDRAFT_1000768_pt1 | contig 11650 bp, 9 predicted proteins | sample SodReaTP_S13sol_FD_11159 | JGI IMG/M metagenome (IMG submission 11159) | reverse complement strand
CCCCCCCCGAACCAACAGGATCGCGGATTGTTCCACCCGACGGCACTGCGCGCCCCTGCTCTGGCACAACGATCCGCCTAGTTTGCCGACATGGATGCGTATCCGGCCCGGCTGAAGAACACCGAGCACATTGTGCCCCCCCACCCTCTGCCTTGCCGCGCGGTTCAGTGATCCTCGTGCCGGTTGTGTCCGCGTTGCCATGGCCAGCGGCCCTCAATCTCGACTTCCAATGTGAAGCTTAGGAAAGTGCGGATCAGCACGATCACCGCTAGCACGCCAAGGCTTTCCAGCGACGGATCGACGATGACAGTTCCCACGATATCCGCAGCGATCAGGAACTCCACCCCGATCAAAATGCTTTTCGCCAGCCGTGTCCGAAAAAGGTCAAATATCTTCTGGCCATCCCAACGTCGCAGCAGGTTGCGCACGGCCTCTGACAAGGCAAAGACAGCGCCCGCCAAGATTGCAGAAACGCCCAAAACCTCCAGCGATTGGGCAATGACATCAAAATAAATGTGCAGCAGTTCATTGGGCATCGGCCAAGGCCTTCATGTGCCGGGTGCAAGACATATGCATTAGCCCGGACAGGATTTCCCCGCCCGGGCGTGCCAGTAAGACCGGCAAATACCGGTGATCGGGCTTACTGATCTTCGATCAGCGCGCACAGATGGGCAATATCCGGGTCCTCACCGGTGGCGCCCATGTCGTCGGCAGCGCCCAGACCCGTGTCCGTTTCAGGGTCGTCAAATGTATCGGTTTCGGGTTCGGCAAGCGCTTCATCAGTTCCCGGCGCGGGGTCGTCGGCAGGCGGAACCTGCTGCGCGTCATCACCCCCGTCGCCATTCGCATTGATCCAGTCGCAATGCGCAAGCACGATGTCTTGCTGCTCCAGCGTCAGATTGGCCCAGTTCTCGGTGATTTCGTCATCGCCAAGCAACCCGCCGGCTTCAGGGTCGCTGAAGAAAGCGTTTCTGGTGTCGTCATCCCATTCGAACGGGATGCTGGTCGCACCAAAATCGGCGTCAGGTTCTGCTGTCATGTCCTGCGCAAAGACAGCTGTGCTGGTGCCCAGCGCGACGATAAGTGGAATTGCAAACTTAGGGGTCATTGAACATTCTCCTGTGTCGTGATGATGCCTCGTCGAGGCTTGGACACCCCCAACACGCATTTCGTCACAATGTTCCATCGGCACCTTAAAGCCTGTGATTTCTGCTGCCGCCAAATCGTCCGTGCGCGTGGAACAAGTTTGCCATTTGGCTGTTAGCTATGCGGTTTTTCGCCTGATGGAGTTCATACCATGCCGGACTTTGACGTCACTGCCCCCGATTTTGTCATCGCCGTTCTTTATATCATTGTTGTCTTAGGCATTGGGCTTTGGATCAGCCGGTCGCAGACCGATAGCAAAAGCTATTTCCTTGGCGGTCGCGGGACGATCTGGCCGGTCATTGGCATTTCCATGATGTCGGCCAATCTGTCGGGCACATCTTTTGTGGGGCTGGCTGGTGCAGGCTATGAACACGGCATCGCGGTGTGGAACTATGAATGGACCGCGACACTGGTGTTGATCTTCTTTTCGCTGTTCGTGCTTCCGTTTTATTTGCGCTCCAAGGTCAGCACCATGCCGGAGTTTCTGGAACGCCGCTATGATACGCGTGCACGCAAGGTCTTTGCGGCCTTCTCGGTCTTTACGGCGATTGTGATCGACAGCGCAGGTGCGCTGTTTGCAGGATCGCTGACGTTGAAACTGCTGTTTCCGGACGTCCCGCTATGGACGCTGATCGCAGGGATCGCGTTTCTTGGTGGCGTCTATGTGATCTTTGGCGGCCTGAAGGCCGTGATGATCACCGATACAATTCAGGGCGTGCTGCTTATCGCAGTGGGCACGATCATATTTTTCATGACATTCTGGCATATCGGTTCATGGGAAGGTGTGCGTCAGGCCGCACCTGAAGGGGGCTTCACCATCGCCCCGCCTGCCGATGATGACTTCTTTCCATGGCCCGGCATATTTACCGGGGCGATCTGGCTAAGTTTCTATTACTGGACGACCAATCAGGTGGTGGTCCAGAAGGTGCTGGCCGCCAAGAATGTCGATCACGGGCGCTGGGGGTTGTTGCTGGCGGGGGGCTTACAGCTTCCGTTCCTGTTTATCCTTATCCTTCCCGGATTGATGGGCCGGGAGATTTTTCCCGATATCGAGGATGCAGACCAGATATGGCCCGCGCTGGTATTCCAACTGTTGCCCGAAGGGTTGCGGGGTCTGGCGCTGGCGGCACTGGTTGCAGCACTGATGTCGACTGTCGATTCCGTTCTCAATGGCAGCGCATCGCTGGTGGTCAATGACTTCGTGAAGCCCCGCAAAAAACACTGGAGCGATGCACGGATGCTGATGCTCAGCCGGGTTCTGGTCGGCGTATTCATGGTGCTTGCGGCCATCTGGGCACCGCTGATCGGATCTTTCGGCGGTATCGTGGAGTATTTCCAGTCCTTCCTGGGATATATCACCATGCCGGTGGTCGTGGTTTTTCTGGGCGGGCTGTTCTGGCGGCGACCACCGCGCCACGCCGCTTTCTGGACACTGGCCATCGGCATACCAGTCGGTATCGCGTGTTTTACCCTTTTCGAGGCCTTGGGCCTGTTTGATTTGCAGTTTCTGTACGGCACCGGGCTGATGCTGTTGGTGAATCTGGCAATTTACGTGACCATCAGCTTGCGGTCCGCCCCCCCGGAGCTGGAAGCGGGAGAGGACATCTGGACTCGTGAAAGCTGGCGCAAGGACCGCGAAGAACTGGCGCACAAACCGCTGTGGAAATCGCATCATATGTGGTCGGCGCTGCTGATTGTGGTCACGCTTGTAATGGTGCTGAGTTTTATCTGACCGCACCGGAAGGGGCCAACATGATGCCTTGGTTCATCACGCTTGCACTTGTCATTGCCGCATATCTTGTGGCCTGGATGGTGCATGCCGCGCTTTACTGGATAGCAATGCGCCTGTTGTCGCGGCGCGAGGAATTCTGGCGCGCGCTTGTGCGTCAGGGCACTGGCCCGACACGGCTGACCCTGACGATTATCGCCATGGCCTTTGCGGTGACAATCGCACCACTTAGTGCGCAGCACGAAGCACTGGCACTGCATGCCCTGCTGGTGGTCTTTGTGTTGTGCATGATATGGGTTCTGCGCACAGCACTGGACATCTGGCTGTCGCTATATTTGCGCAGGTATCGTGTCGATGTTGCCGATAACCTGATCGCGCGCAAACACGTCACCCAGTCGCGTATATTGCAACGCGTTGTGAATATAATCCTGCTGATACTTGGTGCGGGCGTGATCGTCATGACATTCGAGGGCGCGCGCCAGTTCGGCGTCAGTCTGCTGGCATCGGCGGGTGCGGCAGGTATTGTGCTGGGCCTTGCATTGCAACCGATCATACGCAACCTTCTTGCAGGCATCCAGTTGGCGCTTACACAACCAATCCGGATTGACGATGCCGTCATCGTCGAGGGCGAATGGGGCAATATCGAGGAGATTACTGCAACCTATGTGGTGGTCAGGATCTGGGACAAGCGGCGACTGGTCGTGCCGCTGATCTATTTTATCGAGCAACCCTTCCAGAACTGGACCCGCGAAGATTCCACCCTGATCGGCACCGTCATGATATATCTGGACTATACTGTGCCGGTCGGTGACATAAGGCGGACTGTCGCTGCCTTTCTGGATGAAAACCCGCTTTGGGATCGTGATGTTGTTGCGGTTCAGGTCACGGATTTCCGCGAATTCGTCATGGAGGTCAGAGTACTTGCCAGCGCAAGCAGCGCGCCCAATGCGTTCGACCTGCGCTGCGAGTTGCGCGAACATCTGGCCACGTTTCTGCAGGAAAACTACCCCCGTGCCCTGCCAAGGCTTCGCAGCACAGTGGATATACCCGCGCATCCGGAATAACGGACGCGCGGGGTGTGGACCCATGGCATCAGTGCGCCCAGCGCTTCTTTACGTCTTACGCGGTAGAAATTCAGCGTCGGCTTGCTCGTGTTTGTGATCCGCAGGTTCCGATTGCTTCGGCCCACCCGTGCGGCCATCTTCATCGTCGTTCAGTTCCTTCAATGGTTGTTGGGTGCGCTGCGGCTTCCGTGGCTGCCCTGATGCAGATTTCGGGGGCGTGTCAGGTTTTGATTTGGTCATCATTATCTCCATGAATCGTGTCAGAAACGAACACGCCAAAACAGCATTTGTTCCGCTTTTCACATAGCCAGCCCGAAGACAGTTGACCTTGGAAACACTTATGTCCCGACCTGATTGTCGATTGAACGAGCCTGAAAATACTCCCCTCCGAGGTGGGCAGTCCCGGCGACTGCTTAGCGCGGTGCGTGCGGCTTTTTTCAACCAATCGCGGAACATTAAGCGGGATGTGAAGTTAATTGAAATATTGGTGATCAGGTAACTGCGCCGTCCGCGCGTCTGTGATCCGGCAGCGCTTCAGGGCGCAGGTCAGCTTTTGTGAAGTGTTTTGGAGTGAGACTTGTCCATTGGCCAGAGTAGCATAATCAAGACCGGAAACCTGCGGGTTTTTGCACCGCTTGCGGCGGTCATTCTGACGGGCACCGCTTTCGCCGAGACGCAGGAGGGCGGTATGGCCGCTATCGAGCGTGGGGAATACGTCGCGCGGGCCGCAGGCTGCATGTCATGTCACCAAGAGGACCTGTCAGGCGGCTACCGGGTCGAAACACCGATGGGCACCATTGTCGCGCGTAACATCAGCCCCTCGCAGGACTATGGCATCGGTGGCTACAGCCGGGATGATCTGGCCGATGTCCTGCGCCGTGGTGTAGCCCCCGATCGCCGCCTATATCCCGCCATGCCCTATACCTCGTATCGGGGCATGACGGATGGGGATATCGACGCGCTCTATCTATGGCTGATGGAACAGGAGCCGGTTGATACCCCCCTCGAAGACGAGACGGATCTGCCCTTTCCCTTCAACATCAGAACTGGCGTTATGATGTGGAACTGGCTGTATCTGGACGACCGCGATCTGCCCCGCCATGATGATCCTGTGCTGGCGCGTGGCGCGTATCTCGTCAATCATCTGGGCCATTGCGGCGAATGCCACACACCGCGCAACGACTTCTTTGCCATGCAGGATGACCTTTATCTGGCGGGCGAGGTGTTAGATGGATGGTTGGCACCGAACCTGACACCAGACCCGGTCAGTGGCATTGGTGAATGGTCCCAGCAGGACATCATAGATTATCTTAGCAAAGGGCACGCGGACAATGTTGTGCAGGCCGCCGGGCCGATGGCTGAATTTGTCCAACATGCCAGCAGCCATCTGGAAGAAGACGATCTAGCAGCCATTGCCGCCTATCTCAGAACTATCCCGCCTATACAAAGCGGAATTCAGGACGTGCCCGTGATCCCCCCTGAAGGCGATCGGGTGACGCCGCAGCATCAATACCATCAGATCCGCGCTGAGATGTCTGAAGTCATGGCGCAAGGGGACCTGACCGAGCCTGAGCAATTATATCTTGATCACTGCGCAGCGTGCCACGGCGTCACCGGGCAAGGCCAGCCGCAAGCATATTATCCGCCGCTGAACCAGAACGCAGCACTTCGGCGCGCGGACACAACCAATCTTTTGCAAGTGCTGCTTCATGGTGTGCCCGCAGGCAAGCTGGCCCGCGCGCCTGCGATGCCCGGTTTTGCAGACGAACTGAACGACGCGCAGATTGCCACGCTGGCCAATTTCACCCGCACCACCTTCGGCGGGCGGCAGGACAGCGATCTGACCGCCGCAGATGTTACCCAAGTGCGCGACCATGAAGAAGAAATGCCAGCGCCTTTGCGCATTTTGCAACTGGCTGCATGGGCAGGACTTATCGGTGTAATTGCGCTGATTGTGGCAGGGTCCCTGTTTTACAGGCGGCGCGCACGGCAGCGCAGCTTCAAACGGCAGGAGAGTTGAGAGTATGGCCAAGACACCCTTCACCCCAAGCCGCCGACAGTTGCTGGCGATGATCGGGCAGGTTGCAGGGGCAGGCGCGATGTATCAGGCCATGACGAGTCTGGGGTTCGCCGCCGAGTCCGGGTATCGTGGCGAAATTGATCTGCAAGGACCACGTCAGCAGCGTCGTGTCCTGATCCTTGGTGCAGGGGTCGCAGGCATGCTTGCCGCGTATGAGTTGCGCCGCGCTGGCTATACCGTAAAAATCCTTGAATATCAGGACCGCATTGGCGGGCGTTGTCTGACCCTGCGCGGCGGCGACAGGTATACGGAAATGGGCGGGCATGAAATTGCCTGCGATTTCGAAGGTGACGGATACTTCAACCCCGGACCATGGCGGTTACCGATACATCATCGTGCGGTGTTCGACTATTGCCAAAAACTGGGGGTGCCGATGCAGCCCTTCATCAACAAGAACAACAAGGCCTATCTGCATTCCACCAACGCCTTTGGTGGCCAGCCGCAGCGCATTGGCCATGTCGAGAAGGATATGCGCGGTCATGTGTCCGAATTGCTGGCCAAATCCCTGAATCAGGGCGGACTGGATGAAGCCGTCAGCATAGAAGACCGCGAGAAGCTGTTGGAGGGCCTGAAGGAGTGGGGGGTTCTGGACAGCGATTACGGCTACCGCGTCAGCAATGATCTGGGCGAGGTCCGCGGCTGGGACATCCGCCCCGGTGGCGGGCTGATGGCGGAAAAGAAACCATCGCATCCCATCGATCTGTCGCCCTTGCTGCATTCAGGGCTTTGGGAACAGTTATTCAACTTCCACGGCTACCGCTTCGAGCCGCCAATGTTCGAGCCGGTGGGGGGTATGGACAGAATTTCCGACGCCTTCGCGCGCGAAGTGGCTGATGTGATCCAGCTGAACGCCCGCGTCACCACAATCGCGCAGTCCGACGATGGTGTGACCGTCACCTATGAAGATGGCGGTCGCGGTGGCACAATACGTCAGGAAAGCGCCGACTGGTGCATCTGCACCATTCCGCTGTCGGTGCTGGCGCAGCTTGATGTCGATTGCTCGGATGCGATGCGCAAGGCGATTGCGGCGGTGCCCTATGCGTCTGCGTTCAAGGTTGCGCTGGAATTCAGGCGCCGGTTCTGGGAACAGGATGACTGGATCATGGGCGGGATCAGCTACACTGATCTGCCGCTGGTGCAGATTGCGTATCCCAATTACGGGTTCCTGTCCGAAGGACCGGCGGTATTGCAAGCTGCCTATGACACGGCAACAGCGGGGCGCAATTTCACCTATTCATGGTCCACCATGACGCCGCAGGAACGCATTGATGCTGCCCTTGTTCTGGGGCGTCATATCCATCCGCAATATGACGCCGAATTCATGTCCGGCACATCTTGGGTGTGGCACCGCGTGGACTGGTCTTTGGGCTGCTACGGCGAATGGACTGATGACCTGCGCGATGTGCACTACGAAACGCTGTGCGAAATCGACAACCGGCTGGTTCTGGCGGGCGAGCACTGCTCGCATATCCCCGCATGGCTGGAAGGGTCGCTGCTTTCGGCCCTTGATGCAATCAGGCGTTTGGATGCAAGGGAGAACGCGTAGAATGTTGACCCGGCCCCTTCTTGCTGTTGTCGCGCTGTTGCTGTTGACCACCGGATCGCAGGCTCAGCAAGACGGCGGTTCATCTGGCGTGACTGACATTGATCGCCTGCTGGACCGTTTTTCAGAGGATTCTGAAAAGTTCACCCAGACAGAGGGAGGCGCGCTTTACCGCACGACATGCCAAGCCTGCCATATGGCAGACGGACAGGGCGACGCGGGTGCGGGCGCGCATCCGCCCCTTGCGGATAATCCCAAGATGAATTCAAAGCATTTTATCGCAGGCGTTATCCTGACCGGATATCACGGAATGCCGGGTTTCAGTGACATGCTGTCGGATGAACAGGTCGCCGCAGTGACAAATTATGTGCGCACGCATTTCGGTAACAGCTACCCCGACCCGATTACCCCTGAACAGGTAGAGGCCTTGCGCCCGCCCAAGGACGCGAACTGACTATTTTCTACGTTTCTGGCGGACCCGTTGGTAAATGATAGCTGGAATACGCAGTGCCGGTTTCCTGTGGCTAGGCAAGTGCTACAACAGGACCCTCTTGGGCGGTTGCGGCGCGCGGGCACTAGCATTGTAAACGCGATCACAAGGCAACGGGCATTCGCATCGGCAGTTATCCGGCGCCGCTGGACAAGATACGCCCACACCTGCCCGATTGACGGGGGCGGGTCAAACCTGCCGATAGCGCGCACATCGTCATCAGAAGCCGTCCCAAACCCCCGGCGTTGTGGCCAGCTCCAAAAGGTGCCCGTCAGGATCACGAAAATAAAGGCTATGACCGCCGTTTTTCCAGTCAGATGCCCCCTCGATGGGGATGCCATGCGCGGCCAGATATGTGCGCCACGGCTCTATTTCATCTGGCGTGACGGCAAAAGCTATATGCAACTGCCCTGATCCGTCATGTGGCGGAATCACGCCGCCGGGCGTCTGTACAGGTTCGGTCGTGGCACCCCGAACAAACAGCAACAGCACGCTGCGGCCATTGATATTGTAGGCGCACATCCTGTCATCTGCGTACAGAACCGGCAGGCCCATGATGCCGTCATAAAACGCGGTCGCGCGGTCAAGGTCATCGACATAAAGCGCCGTTTCAAGGATGGATTGTATCTTCGGCATGGTTGAACCTCTTTCGTTTGGGTTTGCAGATAAAACTACGCCTGTCGCAGCACATTAATGTCTATCATCGCGCCCTGCCCGCTTGTCCCGGCGGTTACCGTCCCATGCCAGCAGCGCAGGCGTTAGCAGGATCGTGATGACGCTGGAAAACACCAGCCCCCCCACAATGGCCGTGGACAGCTGAACCCAGAACTGCCCTGATGGCGCCCCGAAAAACAGATCCCGCCCAAAGAAATCCACGGTCAACCCCAGCACCAGCGGCATAAGTCCCACCACTGTGGTCACGGCGGTCAGCAGCACCGGACGAAACCGTTCACCGCCCGCCCGAAAGGCAGCTTCCGCCGGGGGCAAGCCGTTCGCGCGGTGTTCATTATAGGCGTCAATCAGCACGATGTTGTTGTTCACCACAATCCCCGCCAGCGCAACGATGCCGATCCCACTCATCACGACCGAGAACGCCTCTTGCCGGATGACCAGCGCCAGCAGCACACCCGCAAGCGAAAAAATGATCGCGGACAACACCAGAATGCTTTGGAAAAAACTGTTTAGTTGGGTCAGCAGGATGGCGAACATCAGAAAGACAGCGACGATGAATGCGGTGATCAGAAAAGCTATCGCTTCCTGCTGATCCTCGATCTCGCCTGCAAAGCGGATGTCGACCCCGTCCGCGAACTCCTCAACATCAATGACATGCTGCAACGCGTCAATTTCTTCGGCCACCGTGGTCCCCGGCGCAATACCCGCCGAGATGGTCTGCACATTGCGCCCGTCGACACGGGTGATCACCGGCGCGGCCGGTGCGGCGGTTATATTCACAAAATTGGCGATTGGCACCATGCCCGCCTGTGTCGAGATACGCAAATTGCTAAGCTGGGCAAAGGTGCGCTCTTCTGCCGGATACCGCAGGCGTATATCAACCTCGTCAGGGGCGAATGCGGGCAAGTAAGTGCCCAGTGTGACGCCGCGCGTAAGAAGCTGAACCGTGCTGCCCAGTGTGTCGATATCGACGCCGTAGCGCGCAGCCTGTTCACGGTCGACCTGAATCCGGACCTCGGGGCTGGGGTCTGGAACGTCGCTTGCGATATCGGTGAAAGTGCCCCGCTGTTCCATCAGGCGCTGTAGGCGGCGCGCGGCCTCTGGCAGCAGCTGACGGTCCTGCGCCGCAACCTCTATCTGGATTGGCCGCGCCTCTCCCGGTCCCGCTTCCTGTGCTTCGACCAGCACACGGATGCCCGGAAGCTCCTCCGTGCGGGCACGCATGGCCTCGATGATCTCGGACGCCGGGGCGCGGATGCGCCAGTCAATGAAGTCGATTTGCAACGTGCCAATAGTGTTTGGCGAAAGATTGGATTGCAGGCGCTCCTCGATAGATCCGACAGTGCGTGCATAGACGGTGTTGACGCCCCCCATACCGACAATGCGATTTTCCACCATCCGCACCAGACGGTCCGCCTCGTGCACCGAAAGGTTGCCGTCGGCCTCGATCTGGACCTGCGCGCGGTCCGGCTCCACTGCGGGAAAAAACTCGACCCCGCGCCCAAGGGCGGAATAGACAGCAAAGGACACCACCAGCGCCAGCAGACTGACACCAAGCGCGAAGCCCGGTCGCGCAATCACATAGCCCAGCATGCGATCATAGAAAACCGGACGCGCAGCCGAGTCAGACACCCCCGATGAGGGCGCCTTGCGCGCATATAGCGAGCCGATCAGCGGCACAAAAATCAGCGCCATCAACAACGAGGCCGACAGCGTGACAATGACAGTGGCAGGCAGGTAGAACATGAACTGCCCGGCAACGCCCGGCCAGAACAGAAGCGGGACAAACACCGCCAGTGTCGTTGCAACTGCCGCCGTGATCGGCCAGGACATGCGCTGCGCTGCCTTTAGAAACGCCTCTCGCTGCGAAAGTCCCTCGGCGCGGTGGCGCTCTGCCAGTTCCACGACCACGATGGTGCCATCAACCAACATCCCCACCACCAGGATCAGGCCGAACAGCACCACGATGTTCAGCGTGAACCCGAAAAGGTTGATGGCCAGAATGCCGCCCAGAAAGGCACCGGGGATTGCCACGGCGACCAGAAGCGACGCGCGCAGCCCAAGCGCCAGAAGCGTTGTCAGCATTACCAGCAGCACCGCCGCAATAACATTATTCTCAAGATCGCTAAGCAGGGTCTGGATGTCTTCGGCCTGATCCTGCAGGAAGCTGATCTGCACCCCGTCGCCCCAGTCGTCGCGCATCCCCTCGGCGGCTGCGCGCACCGCGTCCACGGTGTCGATGACATTCGCGCCCGCAGTCTTTGATATGTCCAACCCGATGGTTGCCTGACCGTCAAGGCGCGCAAAACTGACCGGGTCCTGAAATGTCTGGCGCACCTCTGCCACGTCCTGCACCCGCACCACCGTGCCGTTGCTGACCTGCACAGGCATGGTCAGCACATCCGCCACTGTTTCGATGGTGCCCGGAATCGCCACCCCGATACGCCCCCCACCAGTGTCGAAGGCACCGGCGGCGACAAGCTGATTGTTGTTTTGCACAACCTGGCTTATTTCCTGTGTGGACAGACCATAAGACTGCATGGCCAACGGGTTCACGATAATCTCCATCAGATCATCGCGTGCACCGCTCAGATTGGCCTCCAGCACGCCGGTCAGCCCCTCTACACGGTCCTGCAATGCACGCGCCATCGCAATCAGCTCGCGCTCGGGCACATTGCCCGACAGTGCCACGGTCAGAATGGGGAACAGCGACATGTCGACTTCGTTGACGACCGGCGGGTCGGCACCAGCGGGCAGCGCGGGCTGCGCATTGTCGGCTTCATCACGCACGCTTTGCAGGGCTGTTTGCTGATCGAAGCCCGGCGTAAATTCCAGCGTCATGCGGGCGAACCCCTCTCCCGCGTCGGCGCGCATCTCGCGCAATCCTGCCAATCCCTGAAACTGCCGTTCCAGCGGCTCGACCAAC
>SR_TP_S13solDRAFT_1000766_pt1 | contig 11657 bp, 9 predicted proteins | sample SodReaTP_S13sol_FD_11159 | JGI IMG/M metagenome (IMG submission 11159) | reverse complement strand
TGTCCATGACCCGGTAGCCGTTCTCGTCGCGCTGCACGCGACCTTCCGAGAGGCGGGGGCGAGAGGTAGCGAGGCTGAAGTTGGTGATGTTGGTGCCGCCCTGGGTGGTGCGGGTTTCGGGTTTTTGGCCAATGTTGCCAGCGAGGATGACGATGTTCTGCATGGGGTGCTTCCTTCTGTGTCCTGTCTTCGGGACCGTCCCTTCGACAAGACCCGGGGAAAGCCCGTCGGGTGACGCGTGCACGGTGGACGGAACGGCCGCCGGAAACCCCCAGAGGGCCGGGGTGGCGCGGGCAGCCCCAAAGGGGCAACACGGCCCGGTCTGACGCGGGGTTGCGCGCGAGAGCCCGAACGGGATTAGGGGATTGTCAGTCGAAGGGATGGGCCAGCAGACAGAGCGACACGGGAAAGCCCGTGCCAGACCCTGTCATCCGGCACACATGGCCTGTCAGAACCCAAGCCCGGCCCTGCACTGGCGGTCGATACCGATCATGCCCAACCGCCACCCGCGCCCTAGCCGTCAGGGAGTTGCCGGAGCGGTTCAATACAGGCTACCTTGCGGGATCATTCAGGACACGGAAAGCATCGCATGGCTGATTTCGATCTCGAGGCGCTGTCGCTCACGGAACTGCGCAAATTGCATAAGGACATCGCCAAGGCGATCACCACCTACGAGGACCGGCAAAAGGCAGAAGTCCGCGCCAAGGTGGAAGCCTTCGCCGAAGAGCTGGGCTATTCACTGGCCGAACTCATGGGCGAGGATGCAAAACCCAAGCGTGCGCCCGCCCCGGCGAAATACCGTCACCCTGAGAACCCGGCGCTCACCTGGTCCGGCCGGGGGCGCAAACCGCAGTGGTTTGTGGAGGCGCTGTCATCGGGCAAAGCCGCAGAGGACATGGCGATCGGGTGATGAGCCGCGGCTGACATCCCGGCGGCAGCTCACCATTGCCATATTTCAGCAAAGCGGCCGCTCAGGCGTGGCGCAGCGACCGAGTGCCGTCGGTCTCAATGGGATGCAGATTTCGCGCAGATATCCGGCGCAAGACCGACGTGGAGGGCGGAAAGCAGCCGGTGAGGTCGCCGGATAGCAGTCGCAGAAAATAGATGGAGTGGCCAGTCGCCTCCCCTCCGCTCAACAGCCCCGTTGGCAGTTAGCGGTCGGTCGGCCTTCGCCGCGACATTCCCCAAACCGAACACCTTGCGTCCAGCGCAGCGTCTAACTGGACTCTGGCTCAAAATCACACAAGTTCATCGTCTTGCATGATCTTTCAACTATGGAAATCATGAAGGACGGGCGGCCTTTGTGTCTTCCACGGCATTATCCTTTATCTGCGCGCCAGCCATGCCCTTCATGATGATGCCCATGATTTTTACGCGGCCCGAGCGCGGCAGCATCGCCAGTGACCAGCCAAGGAACTTCGCCAGAAACCCCGGGCGCACGGTACCGCGTTTGCCCAGTGCTGCCAGCGCGCCCTTGGCCACTGTTTCAGGGGTTGCCGCCTTGCCCATCTGCATGCCAGCGCGGGCGGCAAAGCCTGTTCCGACCTGTGCCGGGGCCACGGACAGAACGCTGACACCCTGTGCGCCCAGTTCGGGGGCCAGCCCTTCGGCAAAGCTTTGCACGAAACCTTTGGTGGCTGCATAGGTTGCAGAGAGCGGCGCACCCTGAAACCCCACAAGCGAGCCGAACAGGACGATCCCGCCGCGCCCCTGCTGCGCCATTCGGCTTCCGAAGCCATGCGACAACTCGACGACCGACCGGCAGTTCAGATCGACCATGTTGATCTCAGAGGTCATGTCCTGCTGCAGGAATGGTCCGACAGAGCCGAACCCGGCTGCGGCGACCACAAGCCCGATCTGCGCGCCTCTGGTCTCTTCCAGAACAGTAGCCACCGCATCGGGCGCGCTCAGGTCAATGGGGATGACTGTCGTCTCGGTTCCAAACCGCACCCCAAGATCCAGCGCAAGTTCTCGCAGGGCAGTGTGCCCGCGGGCAACAAGGATCAGGTCGAAGCCCTGCTCGGCCAGCTGCACAGCTATGGCGCGGCCGATGCCGTCGCTGGCCCCGGTGATGAGCGCCGTGGGGCCGAAGCGGCGCTTCAGGGCACTGTCCTTGCTTGGTGTATTTGTCATTCCGGTCGCCCTTTCCTATGGCGTTGATGTCATTCGCCCGCGAGGCGGATCGACGAAATTTTGGGTTGAGCGACATTAGCGTTACCTGCGTCAGGCTTCCGCCGTGGCAGCGTCAGCGCGAACATCTGCGGGGTGAAGGCGAAGGCGAGCGTCACCGACAGCGCCACACCGCCCGCGACTGACATGGCGAAGGGGGGCCAGAACCCGCCGCCGCCAAGGATCAGTGGCAGAAAGCCCCCCACGGTGGTGATGGTGGTCGAGGTGATGTGCCGGGCCGAGCCTGCCACCACATCGACCATGGCCGCGCGGTCCCCGGCGCTGGCGCGTGCGTCCTGTTGCAGGCCCGACAGCACGATCAGGGCGGCGTTGATCGACACACCGATGGAGCCGATCACCCCGATGATCGCATTGATCCCGAAGGGATAGTTGAACACTGCCAGTGCCAGTATCGACAGCCCGGCCGACAGGCCCGCGACCGTGAAGGCGATCAATGTCAGGCGGAAGGAGTTGAAGGTCATTACCACGACCGCGATCGACAGGGTGATGATCAGGCCGAGGGGGGCGACCAGCGCCTGCACCGTGCTGTTGCGGGCATCAGAATCGCCGCCGGTTTCCAGCCGAATGCCCTGTGGCGGGGCGTAGCCCTCGGCGTCCAGCAGCGCCATCGCCTTTGTCAGGGCCACGGCGGGCAGAACACCGGGCGTCAGGAATCCCTGCACCGTGTTCACGCGCTCACCGTTGCGACGAGTGATGGTGCTTTCAGATGGCTCCAGCCGGAGCGCGCCAAGGGTGGAGAGCGGCACGGCAGGAAACTGGCCCGTCGCCGCGACTCCGACAGCCCCCGGCGGCAGGATCGGCATGTCGCCAATCGCCACCGGATCACCGCGCAGCCCCGCGCCAAGGCGCACGCGGACGGGCAGTTCTTCGGTCCCTTCCAGCAGTGACCCGCCGGTCACGCCTTCCAGCCCGGCCTCCATCTGCCGCGCGATCTGGCCCAGATCGAGGCCCAGAAGCCGCGCGCGTGCTTCATCGACCTGAAGTGTCAGTTTGGGCGCGCCGCCCGCAATCCCAGTGCGCACCATGGCCACCTGCGGCACCTGTGCCAGCAGACCGCGCAACTCTTCGCCGGCCAGCCGCAGCGCGTCAATATCCTGCCCGACAAGGCGCAATTCCACTGGGGCATTGACCGGCGGGCCTTGCGTCAGGCCGCGGATCACGAAACGTGCCTGCAGAAAGGCAGGTGGCAGATCGGCCTGCAACGCGGCCAGCAGCCGTCCGGTCGCGGCAGGTGACGCAGTGCGGATCAGCGCCTGTGCAAAGGCCGGGGCCTGATCACGGTCGCCGACCATGTTGTAATAGAAGGCGGGTGCAGACCTGCCCACAACCCAGGCCACGTCCAGGATATCGCCCTCGGCCGCCAGCCGCGCGTCGATCTCGCCCACCACGCGCAGCGTCTCGGGGATGCCGGTTCCGGGGGGAAGGTCCACCTCGATATGAAACTGGTCGCGGTCCACGCCGGGAAAGAACTGCGGCGTCAGGCCGGGCAGCGACAGGAAGCCAAGCACCGGCAGCACCAGCGCCAGCGCCACGCTGCGCAGCGGGTTGGCCATCGAGAAGGTCAGGATTTCCCGGAACGCGCGCATGATCCAGCCATCGCGCGGCGGCGTGCCGTCCCCCGGACGCAGCCATTTCCCGGCAATGGCCGGGGTGATGGTCACGGCCACGATGAATGACCAGGCCAGCATGACAATCACCGCTGTCGCGATGGAGCCGACGAAATCCCCCGCAGGCCCCGGCAGCAGCAGAAGCGGCATGAAGGACAGTATCGTGGTCAGGGTCGAAGCGGCCAGCGGCATGGTCAGCCGCCGGACTGATCCCGCAACAGCGTCCAGCCGCGACAGCCCCGCGCGAAGACGTTTGCCCACCTCATCCGTCATCACGATGGCTGCGTCCACCAGCAGACCCAGCGCCACGATCAGCCCGGTCACACTCATCTGGTGGATCGGCACGGCAAGCGCATTCAGCGTGGCCACCGAGGCCAGCGTCACCACTGGCAGCACCATGGCCACGATTAGCGCCGAACGCGGCCCCAGCGTGACGAACAGCACCGCCACCACCAGCGCCACGCCCACGGCCATGTTCAGGCCCACCTCGGCCAGACGTTCCGAGGTGTAGCGGCTTTGATCGAAGACCGTTTCAAACGAGAGGCCCCATGGCAGGGCCGTGCCCTGCGCGGCCACGATGGCGCGGATGTCGGCCATCCAGCGGTCCACCTGCAAGCCTTCGCTCAGCTTGGCCGAGATCAGGAGCGCCGGCCGACCCTGATAGAGCGCGGCCTCGGCCAGCGGCAGGCGCGGGCCGCGCGTGATTTCGGCCACATCGCCCAAAAGCGTCACGCGGCCGCTGGCATCCTCGCGCAGGACCACGGCGCGCAGCCGGTCGAGCGAGGTGATCTCGCCGGTGATGCCCAGCACCAGATCGGTCTGATCGCCGCGCAACCGGCCCGCCTGCACCTTGGCATCCGCCGCGCGAATGGCCGCCGAGACCGCATCGGCAGTCAGGCCAAGGGCCGCCACGCGGTCTGGGTCTAGCGTGACCAGCACCTCTTCTTCCGGGAGCCCATGCAGATCGACAAGGCTGGTGCCCGGTACGCGGCGCAACCGGTCGGCCAGTGCCTCGGCCTCGCGCGCGGCGCGGGTCAGGCTGAAGCCCTCGGGCAGGGTCAGCGCAAAGATCGCGGCATAGCCGCCTGCCCCATCGCTGTCGAATTCCGGCTGCTGCACGCCTGCTGGAAATTCCAGCTGCGCATCGGCCAGTGCATCGCGGACCCGACTCCAGACCTGTTCGATTGTCGCCGCGGGAACGGTTTCCTCAAGCTCTACCGAGATGACCGAAATGCCCGTGGCCGAGGTCGACTCGACTGTTGCGATCTCGGAGATGGTGCGCAATTCGGTTTCTATCTTGGCCGTCACCAGCGCCTCGACGCGGGCCGGATCAGCCCCGGGAAAGACAGTGGTGATCGTGGCGAAGATATTGGTGATGGTCGGGTCTTCCTGCCGCCCGATGGACAACAGCGCAGAGGCCCCCGCCGACAGGATCACCAGAAGCGCCAGCATCACAAGGCGTGGTTGGCGGAAGAACAGCGTATCCATACCCGTCACTCCGCCTGCGCAAGAACAAGCTGCCCGGGGGCGACACGGTCGGGCGCTTCGGCCACAATGCGCGCGCCGGGGGGCAAAGTGCCGCGCAGGAACACGCGCGCGCCCTCTGTATGGATCACCTCGACCGCTGCGGGCAGGGTGCGGTCGCCATCGGGCGTGACCTCGACCGCCATAACCGACCATGACCCACGCACGCCTTCGCGCAAGGCGCTGAGCGGGGCCCAGAAGCCCAGGTCATCGACCGCTTGCGTCAACAGAAGCGCGACCGTATCGCCCAGCACGGGTTCAGCCCCCTCGGGCAGGGTCACAACAACCGACCGGCTGCGGGTGTTGGGGTCAAGATCGGGTCGGATCTGACGCAGGGTGGCTACGAGTTCCGCGCCGCCCAGCTGTAGAGTGACCGTGTCCCCTGCTACCAGCCCGGCGGCAAGTTCCGGCGGCAGACCGACCCGCGCGCGGGCGGGCCGCGTGTCAAACAGGACCAGAATGCTCTCGCCAGCGGCCGCCGTCTGTCCGGGATCGGCCATGCGCGCACCAATGCGGGCGGGCCAGGGCGCCAACAGCACGGATTTTTCCAGCCGCACATCGACGCCTGCAATACGTGCGCGGACAGCCGCCATTCCGGCTTCGGCGCGCGCCAGCGTCAGCCGCGCATCATCTTGCGCCGCGACCGAGCGGAACCCCCGTTCCGTCAGCGCGTCATTGCGTGCCATTGTCAGACGGGCCAGTTCGGCGTCGGTGGCAAGGGCCGCCAGTTCCGCCTCCAGCGCCGCGCGTTCGGGGATGAGGGCGCTTGTGTCCAGCCGGGCCAGTACGGTGCCCGCGGCCACGACATCACCTTCCTCGACCAGCACTTCGGTGATGCGCCCGCCCAGTTCGAACGCCAGATCGACCCGCGCTGTTGCCTCGATCTGGCCGGTGAATCGGCGCGTGACGCTATAGCGCGCGACCATGTCAACCGACATCACGCCGACAGGTGTCCGCGGGGCCGCGACACCGGGGGCGGCATCGCCCGCGGCTGTCATCAGCGACACCCCGCCGATGACGGCTGCAGCGGCAGCCGCGCAGACCATAAGCGTCACGGTCACGGTCAGAACCCGACCAAGCGCCGTTCGAAAACCTGATGTTGTACGCTTGGTCATGGGTGGAATGCTCCGATAAAGTTAGCTTCGCTTACATAAGTTAGAATCGCTCACTTTGGCAAGGCGATTCAGACGTTGCGTCCGTAATCGCGCCAGATGGTATTGATTTCCGACCAATCGGGAATTCGATCAGTCTGATAGCCAACGACCTTCCCCGTTGCGATGGTGGGAAACAGTCGCATGGCATCAAGATGCGGACCCGTGGTCAGATAGGCCCGCATGGCGGCTCTGTCGGTCCAGACTGAAAGCGTGTGATGAACGCCATTGATAGTGCGCGCATCGGCCGAGATATTGCCGGGTGCAGTGCGCGCCTGCACCATGGACTTCATGGCAATCGACCAGAAGGTCGGGATGAGCCAGACCCGCCGGACCTGCAAGCCAGTGATGGAGACATAGACACTTTGCTGCATCGGGCGCACCTTTCAGGGTCAAGCGGGGTCGACCCGCCCGCGGGATGTGGGCGCGCAGGTCTGGGGCGGGGGGTGCCGCGCGTGATGTTCCGCAGGTGCAGACTTTGGACGAACAGTCTTGCACTTGCACCAATATGTGAGAGGTGCTAACTTCAGTCAAGATAAAAGTGAACGCCACTCACTTCAGGGAAAGGCTCACCGAAATGTCGAATGACACGTCAGCGACTGATGGCTCCGCTACCGTGACGCCCAAGACCGGCTATCACCACGGTGATCTGCGCGCCCAACTGATCGCCGCTGTTCGTGAACTGGTCGAAACGCATGGCCCGGATGGGTTTTCAGTAGCCGAAGCCGCGCGTCGCGCCGGTGTCAGCTCAGCCGCGCCCTATAAACATTTCAAGGATCGCCCCGAAATCTTGCGCGGCGTGGTCAGCGAAGCTATGGACCGCCTGCGCTTGGTAATGGAGGCTGCAGCCGCTGCGCACCCCACTGGATCGCTGGAAGCGGTGGCGGCCATCGGGTTGGCCTATGTCGATTTTGCCCGTGCCGAACCGGGGGTCTTCCGGCTGGTGTTCAGCCTGACCGAGGGGCACGAAGACGCCCCCGACCTTCAAACAAAGGGCGAAGGCTGTTTCGGGGTGCTCGTCCAGGCCGTCGCCGCCTGCCTCGACCTACCGCCTGGCAATCCCGACGTCCAGCGGCGCTCTTACATGCTGTGGTCCTTCGTTCACGGGCATTCGTTTCTGAACATCGACATGAAGACAAAGGTCACCACCGCAGAGATCGACGACTGGGGTTACCTGATGACCATCAGCCGCGCGATCCTGGCAGGATCGGCGCAGTTGTGACGGTACGACACTGCATGTTCCTGAGCGCGACCCAGGAGGGGCTGTCCCGTGACATGCCACGCGGACAGCCGGTGCAGGACATTCTGGAACGGATACGCGGGGCGATTATCGGCACTTCAGTCAGCGTGGAGACGCTCGTACGGGCGATGGACCCGGCTGTGCAGCCGGTCCTTCTGCTGCTGCCCGCCATGGTCCTTGTAACCCCTCTCAGCGGCATTCCGGGTCTGTCATCCTTTGGTGGGCTGACGATTGCGCTTGTCGCGTTTCAGATACTTCTTGGCCGTCCGACGATCTGGTTTCCTACCGTCATTCTGCGCCGCCACCTGTCTGCCGAGAGGCTGCTGCGGGCGCTGGAGCGGCTGGACCGCCCGGCGCGGTTCATCGACCGCAGATCACTTGCACGGGCAGGCTGGTTCTTTGCATTCCCGGGCAGGCCGCTTGCGCTGACCACCTGCATCGTCTGCGGTCTTGCCATGCCGTTTCTGGAACTGGTGCCATTCTCGGCCACGGTGCTGGCGCTGGTCGTGACAATCCTCGCTGCTGCCCTTCTCGTGCGCGATGGTCTGCTGGCCGCTATTGGATTGGGTGGGTTCGGCTTTGCGATCTTCTTCATCGTGAAGCTGGCTTTGACATGATCGAGCCACAGAATGTGCCTGCACCTTTCCGCTGGCCATTTGCGCTTTGGGTTTTCTGTGGCATTTCCTGTGCGATGATCTTTGCCTTCGGTGCGACGACTGTGTTGTGGGCATTGGACCCAAGGGTCATTGACGGTGTCTCTGTCTGGGCAAAACCACTGAAATTCGAACTGGCCTTGGCTATCCATGCGGGAACGATTGCCTTGGTGGTGTCCAGACTCAGCCCTCCGCTTCAACAGGGTCTCTTCATTCGGTGCGTCGCGCTCGCCTTTCTGGTAGCATGCACGATCGAGATGGGCTGGATCATTTTCCAGGCATCTCTGGGCCAGCATTCGCATTTCAATGACAGCACGGCGTTTCACAGGGCGATGTTCTCGGTGATGGCCTTTGCCGCGGTCGTCATCACCGGCGCTGCCGCATCAGTTGCCTTTCAGGTGTGGCGCGATCCGGATTTCGCCACAGCCCCCCTGCTGAAAACCGGCATCCTGCTGGGCTTGTCTGGCGGGACGATCCTGACCCTAGTGACGGCATTTACAATCGGAGGCATGGGAAGCCCCTTTATTGGCGACGCGCCGTTAGTGACGTCACGCGCGAGGCTCACTGGCTGGTCACTCACCAGCGGAGATTTGCGCGTGTCACACTTCCTTGCAACCCACATGATGCAAGCCATTCCGATTGCCGCAGTGCTTTCGATCTGGGCAGGGATAGGTTCTGTTGCTCGATACGCCCCGCAGGGGTTTGCCGCCCTCTGGACAGTTTGGGTCTTTGTCGAGTTCAGTTTGGCACTTTCCGGGAAGCCTGCGCTTTTAGTGTCTCTGGGTTTCTAAAGGCGGCTCGCGCGAATCTGGCGAAAGCCGCCGACAGCCGCAGGAAAATTCTGCGCAAGAAATGCCGCACCTTCCCACGCTGCCTGTCGATCACCCTGAACATGGCGTATCCTGTGTGACTGTCCGCAAAGAGGCTGCGGCGGGAATTCGCTTCGCCGGAACGCAATGGCCGCTTTGCTGAACCCTGCTCAATGGGTCGTCCGACCGCTCAGGGCCGGGCACGTCGATTCTGCCGTCACCCTCGCAAGGGGCGGAGAGCTGCCTGTCGGTGCCACCGAGTCGCGTGGGCAGCGCCCAAAGAAAGCGGCCAGTCGGGAGTTAGCACCTCGGCACAGCTGCGCACAATACGAGTATTGCAGAGTTGGAAGTCAACATCGTTGCTGACGGTTTACTTCCCTCCAAGAGATATCAAAGTGAGTGAGGTCTGCTTCTCGCAAAGATGCCGACGCCAATTGGGACGGTCGCTAGCACGGCACCTAACAGCAGCGGCAATTCGCTCCCCAAGCCATACAAAGCTCCCCCGACGGCCGGGCCCAGCATCGCGCCAAGCCCCAAGGCAGTGGAGACCGAACCGGCCGCACGGCCTTGTTCACTGTCGTTGACGGCATTGGCGGCGATGGCCGAGATCGCGGGAAAAACCCAGCCCGCACCAAACCCGGCAAACGCATAGGCCAAGGTCAGGGCAGGCCCGGTGGACGCAAAAGCGGCTGCGAGGAACCCTGTCGCCGTGATCAATCCGCCTGTGGCCATCAGCTTCCCCGGTGTCCACCCCAAACGACCGACTGTGACCTGCGCCATGATCAATGCAACACCCACCGCAGCCAGCGCACCCCCAGCAAAACGCGTCGCAGTTGGCCCAGGCAGGCCCAATCGATCGAGCGCGAGGAACCCCACGACGATTTGAGCAATGCCGACTGCTGTCATGGCACCCAGGGCCGTTATCACAGGACCACGCAAGCGCGCATCAGTCAGGGGTAAGGCCGGGACAGGGGTGCCGCGCCCGGCTGTTTGATCGGCAGGCAATTTGGCAGCCAGAACGAACAGCACCGGAAGCGGCGTCAGTGCCAGCAGAAACAACGGCAGCACTGGTGACGGACCGGCAGTGAGAACCACAAAGGCCGGGCCGAGCAGCAGCCCAGCAGCTTGAGCCGCGCCAAACCGACCCATGGCACCTGCCCGCGCTTCGGGCGCGAAACGGTCGGCGATCAGCGCATTGCCTGCGGCTGGGACCGCCGAGTATGTCAGTCCCATGGCAAAACGTGCTGCAATCAGACCTGCCAAAACAGCCATTGCAGGCAAGCCCCAGGCCGCACCCGCATGTGCTGTCAGGCAGAGCACCAGGTAGAACGCAGCAAATCCTCCGACACCCATAAGCAAGACCGGGCGCCGACCCAGCCGGTCGGCTGCCCTGCCCCAGGCGCGCGCGGCAAGCACCCAGCCTAACCCTCCGGCCATGGCTGACAATCCGATCTGTGCGGCAGAGAGCCCGAGTGCCGCTGCAAGCGGACCTGCGAGCGCAACGAAACCCATCATTCCCATGCTGCAGACCATGCTGGCGAGATAAATCGGAGCAAGGCTGGTGTTGTGGTTGCTTGTGTCGATCATGTCATCTGTCCTTCGGGCGCCAGCGGCGCCACCCTCCAGCCACCGGCTTTCGCACGCGCGTTCCAGAACGCGGCATAGCGGCCGCCTGCTTCAAGCAACGTTTCGTGATTTCCCTGCTCGACGACGCGGCCTTCGTCCAGAAACAGAATGGTTCGGGCCGCGCGGATCGTGACCAGCCGGTGGGCCACGACCACGACCAGCCGGTCTTGGGCGAGTGTGGCTATCATGTCCTCGACCGCGCGTTGGGTTAGTGCGTCCAGAGCAGCGGTCGCTTCGTCAAGAAGCAGGATCGGCGCGTCTTTCAGAAGCGCTCGCGCAATTGAGACACGCTGCCGTTCGCCGCCCGAGAGGCGGGCACCACCCTCGCCGACACGGGCATCCAGTCCACCGGGAAGTCGCGCCACAATCTCGTCCACGCGTGCGAGGCGCACCGCGCGGTCGACATCTTCGTCGGTCGCGTTCGGATGACCCATCTGGATGTTGTCGCGGATGGTTCCCTCAAAGAGATAGACGTCCTGAAACACCAGGGCGAGACGCGCCATGACCGTTTCGCTCCCCAATGAGCGCAAATCTTCCCCGCCCATCGTGATGCGTCCAGCCTCCACGTCCCAGAAGCGGGCAATAAGGCGTAGAACCGTCGTCTTTCCCGCCCCTGATGGGCCCACCAGCGCTACCAGCCCTCGCTCTGGGAGTCTGAAATCCGCGCCCCAGAGCACAGGATTTCCGTCATAGCTGAAGCTTACGTGTTGAAAGGCGATGGTCTTATCGCGTGGTATTACGGGTGTGACAGGCTCTGGAAGAGGTGGTGTCGCCAACAGCGCGGCCATTCGGTTCAGCGCGTTGCGCGCGATCCGCAGCGCACCCGACAGATCGGCCGCCTGAACCAGCGGCTCGGC
>SR_TP_S13solDRAFT_1000765_pt1 | contig 11672 bp, 11 predicted proteins | sample SodReaTP_S13sol_FD_11159 | JGI IMG/M metagenome (IMG submission 11159) | reverse complement strand
GCCCCTTGCAGGCGGCGATGCCGCGCAGCGCGAGCCGTGGCGCAATGCACTCGTGCGACTGGATGCGGCAGGGCTGGCACATATGGCCGACACCCTGTTCCCTGACGCCCCGCGCAAGCTGGTCCGTCAGGCCTGCGCGTCAGGGCTGAATGCCCCGCTGTCCAGTTCTGCGGGCCGATTATTTGACGCGGTTGCCGCCATTCTGGGGATCTGCCCGCCCCGCCAAAGCCATGAAGCGCAGGCGGCAATGGCACTGGAAGCGCTGGCAAATGGCCACGAAGGGGCCAAGCCCTACGCCGTGGGCGACACGCCGGAAATTCCGATGGCCCCCCTTTTTGCCGGGATCTGCGCCGATCTGGAGGCCGGAATCGCAAAAGCGCAGATCGCGGCGCGGTTTCATGCCACCCTGGCGGATTGCTTTGCAACCCGCGCGCGCGGGTTACTGGATGACGGCCACGCAACGGCTGTGGTGCTGACAGGCGGCTGTTTCCAGAATGTCGTTTTGCTGGATTATATGTCACGCGCCTTGCACGGGGTGCACCTGTTAACCCATCAACGGCTTCCGGCAAATGACGGCAGCCTTGCTTTCGGGCAAGCGCTTGTCGCATCTGCATGCCTGAAAACGCCACGCCCTATGGGGCCATGATCCAGTCGGACGGCGCTGTGGCATCGTGTTCAGATCAGCTTCAAACGGGCGAGGACATCCAGCCCCTGCATGTTCAGAAAGTGCAGCATGTCGATGAAAATCCAGTTTTCGGCCAGCTTGTCACCATCGCGGCGGTAGATATCCACGACACGCATATCCGCACGCGGCCCTGCCGGAAGGCCCATATACCCCCCTTTTGGTGTCAACGACAGGTTTGGCCAGCCGAAGAAGCCGCCATAGCTGCCTTCGGCCAAGCGCGCGATATGGCCGTTAAAGGCCCGATCTGCCAGATGCGTGCGAAACGGGCGCTGGTGTTGTTCAATATAACGCGGAATGGTGAATGTGGCGCCAATCCCCTCGGGGCCCCACCAAAGCATGTCATCATGCCAATGCTGCGCCAGTTCTTCCTGCGGGCCGGAAAAAACCTGATGTTCGTTGATGGCACCGATCATACGACAGATCAGATCAAGCGTGCGCACGCCCTCGGCCTCGGGCTGCGGGGTGTGCAGCAACCCGTCATGGGTGGCCGGTCCCGGCTGGATCAGATGCGCGCCGGTCTGGGGGGGAAGCGGGCACTGGCCGGCCTGCCGCATCAGGTGCAGCAAATCGCAGAAGAAGGCCGTCTCGACAATCTTGCCCCCTTCAATGCGGTGAAATTCGGCATAGCGCAGCATGGCGATCCTGCGGGTCGGGCGGATCGCCAGAAAGGGCGCATCGAACAGCCCCATAAGATGCCCCATCGACACCACCCAGACAGACTGGAACCCGTCAATCTGGTTGCGCCCGGCAAAGAAGACATCCTCGCGGCGCTGGACGCGCGACATGGCGTTCAGGAATGGCTGCCAGAAGGCCGCGGCCACCGCCGCAGCCCCGCGCTGTTCGTGCCAAGGATGCATGCCGCGCCACTGCCAGTCTGGGTGTGTCTGTTCTGCCAGTGCCGCAGGAATCGTGTCCGCAGTTGCGGATGCAAGCGCGCGGTGATGCGCGCGAATGATTTCTTTTTCGGTTTGAAAGGTCATCTGCATTTCTTTTCATGGTCAAGGCCCGGCGGACACCCCAAGACCTTCGGGGTATTTTGGCAGAAATCCGGCAAAAGGATTAGCCCTTTACCGCACCTGCTGTCAGGCCGGAAACGATCTGGCGCTGGAAGAACAGGATCAGCACAAACAGTGGTGCCGTGGCCGAGACAACGGCGGCAACTGCGAACATCACATTCCCCTCTACCTGAGTAGAGCCGAGGAAAGAGGCGATTTTCGGGATCATGGTGTGGTTTTGCTGGCTTAGCAGCATCGCAGTGACAGCAAAGTCGTTATACGCCAGCAGAAAACTGAACAGACCAGTGGTGATGACACCCGGCCACATGACGGGGACAATAACATGCCGGAAGGCCTGAAAACGGGTGCAGCCGTCGACCATGGCAGACTCGTCCAGATCCTTGGGAATGTTCAGAAAGAAACTGTGCAGCATCCATAAGGTAAAGGGCTGGTTGATGGCCACCAGAACGATGATGGCCGTGGGCAGATGGCCCCAGACATTCCACTGGAAGAACGGCAGCAGATAGCCCGATACCAACGTGATATGCGGCATTGCACGGAAGACCAGTGCGATCATCAGCAACCAGAACGTATACCGAAACCCCGAGCGCGCAAGCGCATAACCCCCCAATGTTCCGAAGGTCAGTGAAATAACGACAACACTGACAACAACGATCATTGTGTTCATGGCAGCGCGCCAGAATTCCTCTTGCACCCAAGCGCCATGATAGCCTTGCGCAGTGAAGCTGCCACCGGTCTGGATCGTGGTAAACGTGCCGCGCAGCGCATTGCGCCAATCCGCCAGACTGAAGAAATCCGCCTGCACCTTGAAGGACCCCCAAAGAGTCCAGACAAAGGGAAAGGCAGCGACGACCACCCAGAGCACCACAAGCACGGTAGACACAGTAACAAGCAAGGGAGAGCGGCGTTGTGTTGCGGCCATTTTGTCAGCTCCGTTTACGGTTGAAATCACGCCATGTGCGGATCAGAACAGGGGTAAGCAGAACCACCACCCCCAGAATTGTCAGCATCGACGTGGTGGCGGCGGCGCCAAATTGTGCAGCATCCCCGCGCAGATAGTTGAAAATGTTGTAGCTAAGCGAGGTCGCGCTGGCCTGCGCCTGAAACCCCACAATCGGCTCAAAGACACGAAAATTGTCCATAAGCTGCATCAGGGTGATGAAAACGGCCAATGGCATCAGATGCGGGATCACGACATAGCGGACGCGCTGCCATCGGTTTGCGCCGTCGATCATTGCAGCCTCCAGCGGTTCTTCGGGCACAGTCTGAAGCCCCGCATAGAAGACGATGAAGGCAAAAGGTGCCGAGGACCACACGCCATATACGATCAGCATGATCCATGTCAGCGTAGGCGACGCACGCAACGAAAGGTCGGGATTGTTTGTCAGCGTCTGCAGAAACGCGCCCAGCACGCCGCGGCTGTCCACCATCCAGAAAAGCACAAGCGAGCCGATCAGCGGCGTCACAATCATTGGCAACAATGAGACAAAGATGGTTGGCCCACGGAAGACACGGGGCAGCGCATTGACACCAAGTGCAATGGCCAGCCCCAATGTCAGGACCAGCGGGGTAACGACAAAGGTGAAGGTCAGCGTGAAGGCCATTGCCCGCCAGAAGGGCAAAGTCATTGCGCGGCGCGTGAAATCCGCAAAACTGTCCGAACGCTCCCACATCGTGGCAAGTTCACTGAATGCCAGATGGTTGCGATCAGTGTAATTGCTAAGGCCTGCAAACCGTCCCAAAGGCTGCGCCGCGCGCAGTTCGGCAGTGGCGGCGCGGTCGATGACCGTTTCTTCGCTACAGCCAAAGGGGCCGCAATTTTCAACCGTGCGCAAAACCTGTTCATGTTCGACATGAAGCGACTGTATGAACACCGACACCACGGGCAGCGCAATGAACAAGATCATTGCTGCCAGCGACGGGGCGATGAACCAGAAGAATGTGCGATGCCGCATCTTGCAGAACCCCTTGCTCGTCAATGGAACCGGGCAGCCCCGAAGGACTGCCCGGAAGAAGGCAGGAGACCTAGTTCAGAAAGCCCTGCGCGCGCGCCGCTGTGGTGTAGGCGGCTTCGATTGTTTCAAGCGTTTCCTCGGCGCTGGCAGCCCCTTGCAGGAAAGGTGCCAGATTATCACCCAAAGCAGTATGCATCAGCCCCATATAAGGCTGCATCGGATAGGGTGCCGCCCCGCCCTGCGCACTGGCAAGCACACCCGCGGATGCGGGTGTCGGCTCAAACCCTTCCCCAAGCCAGACCGCCAGTTCCGAATTCGCCGCGATGCGTTCGGGGGTAAGGCCGTTCAGCATGGCCAGAAAACTTGCTTCTGCATCCGCATCTGATGTGTTGGCCGCAATGGTAAACCCGTCCCACCAAAGCGTTGTTGCGGGTCGACCACCGCTTTCAACCACCGGGGCCGGTGCAAGCACGGTGGCCTCGACAATCTCAGCGGGGGAATTCTCGCCCGACAGGATTCCCGCCGCACGGGACCCCCAATGCAACATCAGTGCAACCTCGCCCGCTTCCCAAAGCGCCTGGGTCGAATTGGAATCGAAGGTCAGATAATCGGGGTTGGAATAGCTGGTCAGCGCCTTCAGCGTCTCCAGGGCGGCAAGGCCCGCATCGCTGTTCAGCGCGGGTGCGGCCGATCCCGGCTCGAAAAAACTGCCGCCATGGCCCAGATACAGGTTCACAAATTCCTGCGCCAGATTCCAGCCCGCACCCGAAACCATCGCAACCGGATACTCCATTATTCCCGCTTCGCGGATCGCTTCTGCCGCGGCCAACACATCGGCTAGCGTTTCGGGGGATTGTGCGCCCGCCCCCTCAAGCACATCAGAGCGGTAGAACAGATGCTGCGCATTCGCCATGAAGGCAACCGCCATGACCTGCCCTTCGATCCGCACCAACTGCGAGGGTTGCAAACCCGCGCCATGACGTTCGACCAGACCATCAAGCGGCCGGATCAGCCCGGCATTCAACAACGGCACAATCGACCCGTTCGCGACCACGGCAACCGAATATTGTGACGGATTGGCCGTAAGTGCTGCCACTTGCAAGTCGCGGTGATCACTGGTCAGATTGGCCGAAACGCTGACATCGCCCGCCGCGCATTCGCGCGCCCCCGCGACAACAGCCTGTAGGGCAGGAAAATCATTTCCCAGAATCGAGACACTGCCCGCCCCGATGCCGCAATCCGCAGCAGCAGGGGCACCAACCCCCAATGCAAGGACCGAAGCGCAGGCAGCCAGTCGAAATGTTCGTGTCATGCTGTCTTTCTCCCTGTTTGCGACGGCGCCTTGTCAGCGCTTTCTGAGTCGCGTTGCATACGTTTGCATTAAATCACATAAAATCGAATTTGAAAGTAAAAATGCACACCAGATGCGATTTTTATAAATTTGCCTAAATTATAGCTTGTCAGGGGAATTTATTCCTGACAACCTGACATGCAAACGTATGCAGCTTTTCGCAGGGGTGTTCCCATGGCTCAGATAGAATTGCGCAATCTCTCCAAACGCTGGGGCAGATTTGTGGGTGTTCACAGCTTCGATCTGACGATTGCAGACAAGGAATTTGTCGTGCTGCTTGGCCCGTCCGGCTGCGGCAAGACAACAACGATGCGCATGATCGCAGGGCTGGAGGATATCACCGAAGGCGAGGTTCTGATTGATGGCCGACGCATCAATGATCTTGAACCGAAGGATCGTGATATCGCCATGGTGTTTCAGTCCTATGCGCTTTATCCGAATATGGACGTGTTTGAAAACATCCGCTTTCCGCTGAAGGTTCGGGGCATTGCGAAATCCGAACATGATGCCCGCGTGCGCCGTGCCGCAGATATGGTCGAGCTTGGACCGTTTCTGCATCGTCGCCCTGCTGAATTATCAGGGGGGCAACGCCAGCGCGTGGCCCTTGCGCGTGCGGTCGTGCGCGAACCGAACCTGTTTTTGATGGACGAACCGCTGTCGAATCTGGACGCGAAACTGCGCGTCTCGACACGCGCGCAGATCAAACATCTTAGCCACGAACTGGGCGTGACGACGATCTATGTCACCCATGACCAGATCGAGGCGATGACCCTGGCTGACCGGGTCGTCGTCATGAAGGAAGGGATTGTGCAACAAGTTGGCAGCCCCACCGAAATTTACGACCGTCCGGCGAATACATTCGTTGCTGGATTTATCGGAACCCCCGCGATGAACCTGATGGAAGGGCGCGTTGAAAACGGTGCATTCCTTGGCGAAAATGTCCGCGTTGACGGCCTTGCCGCCCCTGACGGGCCTGTCATCCTGGGGTTCCGGGCAGAGGATGCGAGCATGTCCGACCAACCCGGTCAAATCAATGCGCCGGTTTATTCCATGGAACTGCTGGGGGATGCGACGATGGCCACCATGCGCGCGGGCAATGCGCTGGTTGCGGTTAAATGCCCCAAGGATTTCCGCGCGGACATTGGCACGCCCTTTCAGGCGCGTCTACCGTCCGGCGCCGTCCACCTGTTCGACACAAAAAGTGGCGCGCGTATCGCGTGATCACATCCTGCAAGACCCACAACAACCAAGGCCCACACCCATGACGATCAGCTATCTCAAAACCGCCAAGCCGGCCTCCGAACGTGCCGAGGATGACGCAAAAGTGCGCGCCACGGTCGAGGCGACCTTGCGCGACATCGAAACCCGTGGCGATGCTGCGGTGGCCGACCTGAGTGCCAAATTCGATGGCGTCTCAAGGCCCTCGTTCCGGTTGACCGCCTCCGAGATCGAAGCCGCCATGTCCAAGGTCAGCGCGCGCGACATGGACGATATCCGCTTCGCGCAGACCCAGATCCGCCGCTTTGCCGAAGCGCAGCGCGCGTCAATGACCGATATCGAGGTTGAAACCCTGCCCGGTGTCATTCTGGGCCACAAGAATATCCCTGTGCAATCCGTGGGCTGTTATGTGCCCGGCGGCAAGTTTCCGATGGTGGCCTCTGCGCATATGTCGGTCCTGACCGCCACGGTCGCGGGCGTGCCGCGCATTGTGGCCAGTGCCCCCCCGCACAAGGGTGAACCGCACCCTGCGATTGTGGCCGCCATGCAACTGGGCGGGGCGCATGAAATTTACGTCCTTGGCGGCATTCAGGCCGTGGGCGCAATGGCGATCGGCACGCAAACCATTGATCCCGTGCATATGCTGGTCGGCCCCGGCAATGCCTTTGTGGCCGAGGCCAAGCGCCAGCTTTATGGGCGCGTCGGAATTGACCTGTTTGCTGGCCCCACGGAAACGATGGTGATCGCTGATGACACGGTCGATGCCGAACTGGTCGCAACCGACCTGCTGGGTCAGGCCGAGCATGGCTACAACTCGCCCGCCTGCCTGATCACCAATTCGCGCAAACTGGCCGACGGGACGCTTTCGGAAATTGACCGCCTGCTGGCCATCCTGCCCACACGCGACACCGCCGCCGCAAGCTGGCGCGACTATGGCGAAGTGATCCTGTGCGACAGCCATGAAGAGATGCTGCACGTCGCCAATGACATGGCCTATGAACATGTGCAGGTCATGACCGACCGCGATGACTGGTATCTGGATCAGATGCACAGCTATGGTGCGCTGTTCCTTGGCCCGCGCACCAATGTCGCCAATGGCGACAAGGTGATCGGGACCAACCACACGCTGCCCACGAAAAAGGCGGGCCGCTACACAGGCGGGCTTTGGGTCGGCAAGTTCCTGAAAACCCATTCCTATCAACGTATCACCACCGACGAGGCCGCAGCACAGATCGGGGAATACGGATCACGCCTGTGCATGCTCGAAGGCTTCGTGGGTCATGCCGAACAATGCAATATCCGCGTGCGCCGCTATGGCGGCAAGAATGTGCCGTATGGGGTCGCCGCAGAATGACCCCCTCGGCGATGAAGGCCGCGCTTGCAGTGTTCCAGCGGGCCGCAGCGACCGCCACACAAGGCGGTCTGCGCAGCCCCGATTTTTGGCGGTTGGAAAATGGTCTGATCCGCAAAATCTGGGGTCTGGTCGATCTGCTGGACATGTGGGCGCAAATCGGTGTCGATGTGCTGGGGCGGATGCGCGAGTTTAACAAGCGGCGCGGTCTGGCCCCGATCCATTTGGACCAAGGATTAAGCCTATGACCTTTCCCCGCACCCCGTCCTTCAACCTGCATGGCAAGCATGCGCTGGTCACAGGCGCGTCGTCCGGCATCGGACTTGCCTGCGCAGCGGCACTTGCAGCGGCGGGCGCAAAGGTGACGATGGTCGCGCGCGGGGCCGCGCGTCTGGATGACGCCTGCGCGCAGATCACCCATGCAGGGGGCAGTGCTACGGCGCAGCCCCTCGATATTGCCGATATCGCGGCTTTGCGCGACTTCATCGCCGCCAAAGGCCCGTTCGATGTGCTGGTCAATGCCGCAGGCACAGCCCGCCACAGCCCCGCGCTGGACACGACCGAGGATGATTTCGACGCGGTCGCCGCCATCAATATCAAATCCGCCTATTTCGCAGCGCAAGCCGTGGCGCAGGGGCTGACAACGGCAGGCAAGCCCGGCAGCATCATCCAGATTTCCAGCCAGATGGGCCATGTCGGTGGTGTGGACCGCGCCGTCTATTGCGCGACCAAACACGCGGTTGAAGGCATGACCAAGGCCATGGCAATGGAGTGGGGGCCGCAGGGCATTCGCGTCAACACGATCTGCCCCACATTCATCCTGACGCCGCTGACGCAGGCCACATTCGACAACCCCGAGCGGCGCGCGTGGATCGAGAGCAAGATCAAGCTGGGCCGTGTCGGCACAGTCGAGGATATCATGGGCGCAGTGCTTTACCTTGCCTCTGACGCCAGCACGCTGGTGACGGGCACGTCCCTGAAGGTCGATGGCGGGTGGACAGCAGGATGAATGCAAACGGCAGGATCACCGCGCAGGATGTCGCGAAACTGGCGGGTGTCAGCCAATCGGCGGTCAGTCGTGTGTTTACGCCCGGTGCCAGTGTCGCGGCTGCGACGGCAGCCAAGGTGCGCGCGGCGGCGAAAACACTGGGCTATCGCCCCAATTCGCTGGCCCGCGCCATGATCACGGGCAAAAGCCGGATCATCGGGCTGGTTGTGGCCTATCTGGACAATCAGTTCTATCCGGTCGCCATCGAAAAACTCAGCCACGCACTTCAGGCCAAGGGCTACCATGTGCTGCTGTTCATGGCCTCGAATGATCCGGGCGAAATGGACCGGCTGATGGATGATCTGCTGGCCTATCAGGTGGACGGGATCATCACCGCTTCGGTCGCGATCAGCAATGACGTGACGCGGCGTTGCGCGGATGCGGGCATTCCGCTGGTCATGTTCAACCGTGGCCAGCCGGAGTCCGGCCTGTCATCGGTCACATCGGCCAATGCTTTGGGCGGGCGCAAGGTGGCGCGATTTCTGGTCGAAGGCGGGCACAAACGCATTGCCCATATCAGCGGCTGGCAAGGGGCCAGCACAGGGCGCGACCGCGCGCGCGGGCTGATCGAGGGACTGGCCGAGGCGGATCTCGCCCCCCGCGCGATGGTTGACGGAATGTTTAACCGTGACACGGCAGCGGCGGCAGCGCGCGCGTTGATGGACAGCCCCGATCCGCCTGACGCGATTTTTGTGGGCAATGACCATATGGCCTTTGCAGTCATGGACGCGCTGCGCGCCATGGGCCTGCGCGTGCCGCAGGATGTATCCGTGGTGGGCTATGATGATGTGCCCATGGCGGCATGGGGGGGGTATGACCTGACCACAGTGCGCCAACCCCTGATGCGTATGGTCGAAGCCACAGTGGAAACCCTGCTGGCGCAGATCGACGAGCCCCTGCGCGCGGCCCAGAACCTTGAAATTGATGCGCCGCTGATCCTGCGCGGATCGGCGCGCCGCGTGGATGGAGATGACGATGCAGGGGTTTGACCCGAAATGGCGTGATTTTCCGGATTACATCTTCGGGATTACACAGGAAATCTGGGAAGGGCGCGGGCTGGCCACGCTGACGCAGTATTACGCGCCCGATATTGTGGTGCGAATGCCCGGCGGCATTTCATTCGGCAATCAGGGGGTAATCGCCGCCACCATGGCCACCTTATCGGAATTCCCCGACCGGCGCTTGCTGGGCGAGGATGTCATCTGGTCAGGCAGCCCCGAGGACGGGATGCTGTCCTCTCATCGTATCCTGTCCACTGCAACGCATACAGGTGACGGCGCTTTCGGCCCTGCAACTGGCAAGGCGCTGCGCTACCGCGTGATCGCGGATTGCCATGCGAAGGACAATGCAATCGACGATGAATGGCTGATCCGCGACAATGGCGCGATTTCCCGCCAGATGGGCAGCACCCCACGCGATTTCGCGCACGCCCAAATCGTACGCGAAGGCGGGCCAGAGACTTGCACCCGCCCCTTCACACCCGCGATTGACCGCCCCGGCCCCTATACCGGGCGCGGCAATAGCAATGAGTGGGGCGCGCGACTGGCAGAGACTGTCACGCGCATCATGAACGCCGATGTTGCAGCTATTGCGCAGGTCTATGACCGCGCGGCCAACCTGTTCTATCCCGGCGGGGTTGAGAGCTGTTCGCATGACGGGGCGGAACGGTTCTGGATGGGGCTGCGCGCGGCATTCCCTTCGGCCGAATTTGTCATTCATCATGTGATTGGCCGCGATGATCCCATGATGCCCCCGCGCGCGGCCCTGCGCTGGTCACTGACCGGCACGCATGACGGCTGGGGGGCCTTTGGCCCGCCGACGGGTGCGCATGTGCATGTCATGGCCGCGACCCATGCCGAATTCGGCCCTTGGGGTGGCACGGATGGGCGCCATGGCTGGGGCATCCGGCGCGACTATACGCTTTTTGATGAAACAGCGATCTGGAAACAGATCCTCCTGCATACAGGTGACGCATGACCCCCGAACAGATGGACGCCCGCATTGTGCGCTATGGCGACCTTAAGCCTTGCAAGACCGCCTTCATCGATGCCCACACACCAGGCAGTGACCAGAAGGAGAATTTCACCATCATCGGCGGCGGCGTGTCGGAAAGTGCCGATCAGCATGTCCATATCACCGAGACACCGGGCTTCAATATCGGTGCTGCGGGCCAGCCACCCAAATGCCGCAACTCCTTGCATTCGCACCGCACCGCCGAAGTGTTCTTCGTGCTCAAGGGTCGTTGGCGCTTCTTCTGGGGTCGCTGGGGCACAGCAGGCGAGGTCGTGCTGGAAGAAGGCGATATCTTCAACATTCCCACGGGCATTTTCCGCGGGTTTGAAAATATCGGCACGGATTATGGAATGATCATGGCGATCCTTGGCGGCGATGATGCGGGCGGCGGCGTGATCTGGGCCCCGCAAGTGATCGAGGATGCGCGCGATCACGGGCTGACGCTGGGCCAGAACGGCAAGCTTTATGACACAAAGCAAGGCCAGAGCCTGCCTGAAGGGCTATCGCCCATGCCGCTTTTGACCGACGACCAACTCAAGGAATTTCCTGAACCCACCACTGCGCAGGTCATCCCCGACCATGTCGCCCGCTACTGGGACCTCATGGCGCTGTCCGACCGCCAGCCCGCCAAAGTACTCGGCGCCAATGCCCGCTTGCGTGACCGGCCGGGCTTCGAGGTCGAATTGCTCTCGCGCAACTCGTTGCCCGCCACCCCCTATGCGCTTGATCGTCACGAAATCCTTATGCCCGTGCGCGGGCACTGGCGGCTGACATGGGACAATGGCACGACGGTCCTCAATCCCGGCGACACTGCGGCCATCCCTCCTGGCCTGTCACACAGTCTCGCACCCTCTATGACCGGCGAGGCCAGCCTCTACCGTGTGATCAACACGGATGATCCGGCAGGCCCTACCCGTAACAGCTGATTTCATCTTGCCCAAAATACTCCGGGGGTGTGGGGGCAGCGCCCCCACCACTGTCTCGAAAAGGATGGCGCCATGACCCTTCAAACCACGCATGTCGGATCGCTCCCCC
>SR_TP_S13solDRAFT_1000764_pt1 | contig 11673 bp, 7 predicted proteins | sample SodReaTP_S13sol_FD_11159 | JGI IMG/M metagenome (IMG submission 11159) | reverse complement strand
CCTGCTCGCTCGGCACCGACGGCGGCTGCCGCCAAGACTGGCGCGTTTCAGCCTGTGGGCCTCGCATCGGGGGCTCTGGCACCGCTATGGCGAGCGGGTCGTGCTGGAGGAAATCTTCGAACTGCTGGCACTTCGTCACGGCCGCCGGTGGCCGCTGGCCGAAGGCCTGCGCCTGCTCGATGCTCATGAGACGGCCATCGAGCAGGCTTTTCTCATCCTGTTTGCCGATCTGCAGGCGCAGGTCGGCCGGGAACGCAGCGAGATTCAGTCGAGCTGGTCGAGCATGTAGTCGAGCGAAGCCGCCACCTGCTCGTCGCTGAGGTCCGAGCGTCCGCCACGCGCCGGCATTGCGTTGAAGCCCTCGATGGCATGGGTGAGCAGGGTGTCGCGCCCCTTCTCATCCAGTCGCGCACCAAGTTCGTCGGCCACGTTGCGTGGTGCGCCGGCGGCACCCGTATCGTGACAGGCGGCGCAGACGCGACTGTAGATCATGTCGCCGTCGGTCGAGCCGTCGAATGCGACCTGCGGCGATTCGCTGGCAGCGGCCTCGGCGGCGGCCTGCGCGGCCGCCCGGCCGGTTTCCCCGGCATAGACACCCGCTACGGGGCGAATCCGCTCTTCCAGTGCGGCCTGGCGGGCCGCGCTTCGCTCACCGTCGAAGTGGCGCTGGTGAATGGCGAGCGCCAGCAGAATGATGACGAAGGTAAAGACGACCAGTCCGAGCAGCACCGAACTGAAGGTTTTGATGAATTGACGATCATGTTCCTCGGACACGCCGGACAGACCTCGTATTGACTTGATTCCATGAAATGGCCCGCCAGGCGGGCCGCACAAGATCGCGATTATACCGCCTGCCCCGGTGCGGATACAGTTGCATCGGAGCGTTCGAGTCGGGCCGCGAGCACCGAACCGGCGGCGGCGCCGCTCAGGGGCAGCGCCGCTGCCAGCAGGCACAGCGGATCACCGGGCGAGACCAGATTGACGATGAGCATCGCCGGCACGGCCAGCAGGGCCCCGGCGACCGATCCGACGATGGCGCTGCCGGCCACGGCCGAGGCCATGGCACCGCAGGCGGCTCCGCCGACCAGCCAGACCAGCGCCGGCACAGGCAGCAGCGGCCAGACCAGGCGGCCTGCATCCGCGGCATGGACGGTCATGACGTCCTCCGGCAGGAGCACCAGCAGGCCGGTGGTCATGGACTCGATGAGGATCACGCCGACGACCAGCCCGGTGCAGAATGCAGCGAGAACTTGCATGACTCGATCCGTCTCCTCGTGGGCCCGAATCGGAAGTCTACCAGCGTACCCTGCGGCCGTGCCGGCCCTGGGCTGCGCTATACTGCCGGGCATCCCGTCTTTCGAAATCGCGCCCGAGGCCATGTGACCGGAACCCGGCATGCCAGCAAACCATTGCCCAACCCAGACCCTACCGGGTGACGGGGACGACCGGTGAACCCATCGGGCCGGCCCGCATCCGACTGGCCACGGCCCCGGGTCTGGCGACCCTGGCTGCTGGCCGGGTTGATGCTGCTGGCCGGGCTGGCGGGAACGCTGATGGTGCACGACGGGCTCGAACGTGCCGAAGAAGCCTCGCTGTCACGCTATGTGGTCAACCTGACCCGATATATCCGGGCCGATGTGCTGGCCGACCTGCGCGAGCAGGTCAACGCCCTGCACCGCATGGCGGCCAGGCTGGAGCACCAGGGCCTGGAGCAGCAGCAGGGCTGGCAGCTCAATGCCGAACTCTATCTCGACCACTACGACTACTACCGCACGCTGGCTGTACTCGAGCCCGATCTGAGGGTGGTGTCGCTGCATAGCCGGGCGGACGATCCGGTCGGGCCGGGCGACCTGTTCCCGGTCGACGATGACTACCGGCCGGCCCTGGCCAGGGCGCGCGACAGCGGGGAGCTGGTCGTCACCCGGCCGACCTACATGCCGGACGGTCGACCGGGCCTGAGCTTCCTTCTGCCGGTCGGCACGACCGCCGCTCATGTCGGCTATCTGGCGGCCACCATGGACATTCCACGCGGCATCGAGGCAATGGTTCCGGCCATGTTTCGTGATGAGCTCGAGCTGCATGTGGTCGCGCGCGGGCGCGACGTCTATCCGTTTCCGCCGAAAGCCATGCCGGTGGCCTGGGATGCCGGCTTCTCGGTCGACCTGGACGACGACGAGGAGGGCTTCCTGTTCGAATTCGCTGTCAGCGAGGAGATTCGGGCGCAGCTGAGCACGCACATGCCGACGGTCGTTCTGATCAGCGGCGCCCTGCTGTCTCTGCTGCTGGCCGCGGTGGTCCTGCTGGGGCTCAATGCCAGCGCCCAGACGCGGGTTCTGGCGCGGTCCAACCGACGCCTGGAAGCCGAAGTCGGCGAGCGCGAGTCGGCCGAGCGGAAGCTGGAGTTTCTGGTTCACCATGACAGTCTGACCGGACTGCCCAATCGCGCCGGAATTTCCACCTACCTGGCCGAACTGATCGAAACTCAAGGCGGCGGCAGTGGCCAGCTTGCCCTGCTGTTCCTGGATCTCGACCAGTTCAAGGACGTCAACGATTCGCTCGGGCACCAGCTCGGCGATCAGCTGCTGTGCCAGGTGCCGCAACGCCTGGCCGGGGTGCTGCGCGACCGCGATTTTGTCGGCCGCCACGGCGGTGACGAATTCCTCATTGCCGTGTGGCGCGACAACCGCGAGCAGGTCGAGCAGCTGGCCGGCAATATCCTTCGCGCCCTCGATGGCGGCTTCGCGGTGGATGATCACCGGCTGTTCATCTCCGGCAGCATCGGCATCGCCTATTACCCGGAATCGGGACGCTCGGTCAGCGAACTGATCCAGAACGCCGACACGGCGCTGTTCAAGGCCAAGAGCGCCGGGCGCAACCAGTTCGCCGTGTTCACCCGCGAGATGTTTGCCCAGGCCCAGCACCGGCTCAATCTCAGTCGCGACATTCGCCACGCGCTCGAGGCGGGTGAATTCCATGTCGTCTACCAGCCGATCATCGACGTGACCGACCTGTCGATGTGCGGCGTCGAGGCCCTGCTGCGCTGGCAGCATCGCGACGGCTACGCCGTGCCGCCGCAGGAGTTCATCCGGGTGGCCGAGGAAACCGGCATCATCGGCCGGCTGGGCGAATTCGCGCTCGACAGAGCGCTTTCGGACCTGTCCGGCTGGAAGGCGCAGGCCGATCACCTTCCCTGGCTGGCGGTCAACGTGTCGGGCGCCCAGATTCACGAAGCCGGGTTTGCCGAACAGCTCAGCGTGCTGCTGCACCAGCACCGGATCGAGCCGGGGCGATTGCACCTCGAGATTACCGAGGAAGTGCTGATCGAGAACCTTGCGCGCAACCGACGGATGCTGCACAAGCTCGATGAGATCGGCATGCGCATCGCCGTCGACGATTTCGGTGTCGGCTATTCCTCGCTGAGCTATCTCAAGAATTTTCCGGTCTCGGTGGTCAAGATCGACCGCGGCTTCGTGCGCGACATCGTCTCCGACCCGGAGGACCAGGCGATTACCCGAACCATCTGCAGCCTGGCCGCGGAGCTCGGCATGCAGACCGTTGCAGAGGGTGTGGAAACCGACGAACAGCTCGAATTGCTGGCGCGCTACCAGTGCACTTTTGCGCAGGGATACCTGTTTGCCCGCCCGGTCGACGCGGCCGGCATCGCGCGGATGATCGCCGGCCAGCTGCCCTGGCGGGTCAGCGCCAGTCGTTGAGGTGCTTGCCGGCCCAGGCCAGGGCCGCTTCGCCATCCATCGGCCGGGCAATCAGGTAGCCCTGCGCCAGGTCGCAGCCGATCTGGCCGAGGTAGTCCAGCGTTTCCCGGTCCTCGACACCCTCGGCCGTGGCCTGCAGCCCCAGGGAGTGCCCCAGTTCCACGATCGACCGGATCACGGTGCGCGATTCCGGTGATCGTGCGGAGGAGATGACGAAGGACTTGTCGACCTTGATTTCCGAAAACGGCAGGCGCACCAGCTGAAGCATCGAGGAGTAACCGGTGCCGAAATCGTCGATCGAGAGCTGGAAGCCCTTCATGCGCAGGCGAGTGAGCAGATCAAGCGAGGCAACCGGATCTTCCATCGCGCTCGTTTCAGTCAGTTCGAACACGACACGGCGCGGATCGACGCCTGCCCGATCGCACAAGCCGGCGACATGATCGACGAAGCCGGAGTCGTCGAGCGAGCGGGCGGAGAGATTGATCGACAGGGTGAGCTGCTCGGCCAGCGAGGCATACCACGCGTTGTTGCGAAACACTTCGCTGGCGGGCAGTCGACGTCCGAACCAGTCGATGGCCTGGGCAATGACGTCGCGAGTCAGGCGTTCGATCAGGCCGCTCGACTCGGCAAGGGGAATGAACAGGCCCGGCGCAATCGGACCGCGCACCGGGCAGTGCCAGCGCACCAGGGCTTCGAACCCCGCCAGTCCGCCGTCGGCGCAATGCACCTTGGGCTGGTAGACCATCGACAGCTCTCCGCGCTCGAGCGCGCGTTCGAGGTCATGGGTTGTGATTTCCATCCGGTCACCGAGCGCATCGGGCTGCCGGTCGGGCGTGGCGGCCGGTTCGCCTTCGCTGTCGCTTTCGGACAGGAGCTTGCGCAGGTCTCCGGGAGAGAAGGGCTTGGACACCACGCCGGCGATGTTCAGGCCGTGCTCCACGGCCGAACGCCGGGCCGCGTCCAGCACCCGGGTGCCCACGCCGCTGGTAATCAGGATTTGCGCCCGGCACTCGCGCCTGGCCAGCTCGACCATGACTTCGACGCCGTCCATGTACGGCATCACGAGGTCGAGCGCGATATGGCTGGGTTGCCACTCGTCGAGCAGCCGGAAAAAGGCTTCCGAGGCGGTCGTGATCCTGGTTGCGAACCCGGCCGACTCGCCGATCACGCCGATGGTGCGTGCGATCAGGGCGTCGTCGTCAAGAATCAGCAGCCTGTTGTCATTGCTCATGGCGGCGGTTTCCAGTTGTTCGATTTGCGACGGGCTGAGACAGCGCTTCGCGAATGCCTCGGGCCAGTTCCCGGCGCCGGTAGGGCTTGGCCAGCAGGGTCAGGCCGGGGTCGAGTCGTCCCTGGTGCACGATGGTGTCTTCGGCATAACCGGAAGTGTAGAGCACGCGAAGCCCGGGGCGCATGTCGACGGCGCGCTCGGCCAGGTCCTTGCCGCTCATTCCTCCGGGCATGACCACATCGGTAAACAGCAGATCGATGGCGGTTTCCCCGTCTTCGAGAACCTTCATCGCGGCCGGGCCGCAGTCGGCCTCGAGCACGCGGTATCCGAGTGCGGTCAGCTGGTCGTGCGCGAAAGTTCGCACCAGCGGGTCGTCCTCGACCAGAAGTATCGTTTCGGAGCCGGCCTGCACCGATTCGTTCTCGGCACTGCTGTCGTCGTCGTCTTCGGCCGGACCGCTCGCCCAGGGCAGCAGCAGCTCGATGCGTGTGCCTTGCCCGGGGCTGGACTCGACGTCGACATGGCCGCGCGATTGCTTGACGAAGCCGTAGACCATCGACAGGCCCAGGCCGGTTCCCTTGCCCTTTTCCTTGGTGGTGTAGAAGGGCTCGAACACACGCGTGACGCGGTCGGGCTCGATGCCCTCGCCGGTGTCGATCACGCTCAGGACCACATGGCGCCCTGCATCGATATCCAGGCTGCGGGCCCGGTCACCATCGATTTCGGTGGTGGCGGTACCGATTTGCAGCTTGCCGCCAGCCGGCATGGCATCGCGCGCGTTCAGCGCCAGGTTGAGCAGTGCGTTTTCGAGTTGGCCCTTGTCGACCAGGGCCAGGCAGGGTTCCCGGTCCAGCGCCAGGTCCACCTCGACGTGGTCGCCCAGGGTGCGCGTCAGCAGCGTATTCATGTCGGCAATCAGCGCATTGACATCGACCACGCTCGGTTCGAGCGCCTGGCGGCGGGCAAAGGCGAGCAGCTGCTGGGTCAGCCGGGCGCCGCGCTGGGCGGCATCGGCGATCATTCGGGTCAGCTCGCCGCCGAGTCGGTCGCCGCCGAGCTGCTCGTGCAGCAGTTCGGCATTGCCGAGTATCACCGTCAGCAGGTTGTTGAAGTCGTGGGCGATGCCGCCGGTGAGCCGGCCCACTGCCTCCAGTCGTTGTGACTGGCGCAATCGTTCTTCCATCTGCAGCCGCTCGGTAATGTCGCGCTGCACGGACACGAAATGCGTCGCACGGCCCCCGGCATCGGTGACGGGCACGATATCGAGCTCCACGCGGAACGGCTCGCCATCCTTGCGATAGTTGAGCAGGTCGACCCGGGTCGGTTGCTGCTGTTGAAGTGCGGCGCGGATTCGGTCGAGTGCTTCGCGCTCCGTGCCGGGGCCCTGCAGCAGCCGCGGCGTGCGACCGATCACATCCGCGGCCTGGTAGCCGGTACTGCGTTCGAAGGCCTTGTTGACATAGACAATGGCCGGTCCCGGTTCGTCGACCGGTACGGCGTCGGTGATCAGTACCACATCGTTGATGCGATCGACAGCCGCCTGAAGCAGTCGCAGGCGGGCTTCCGACTGGCGTTTCTGCGTGATGTCCTGGAAATACACCGCCAGGCCCTCCTGCGAGGGGTAGGCGTGCACATCGAACCAGCGACCCAGCGGGTCGTACTGGGCCTCGAACTGGACCGACACGCCCTCCGCCACGGCGCGTCGATACTCGGATTCGAAGCGTGAGCCGACCGCCTCGGGGAACTCCTCCCACACGCATCTGCCCAGCAGATCTTCGACGCCGCGTTCGAGCATCTGTTCGGCGCGCTGGTTGACGAACGTGAAGCACCACTCGGGATCGAGCAGGAAGAAACCATCGGTGATGCTCTCCAGGGTGGTGGTCAGGCGTCGCGCCAGCCGCTTGCTGCGATCGATGTTCATGAACGCGCCGTGGGCGCCGATGATACTCCCGCCCTCGTCGCGCAGCGGGTGGCCCAGGGTGCGCACCCAGATCCGTTGCCCCGCGCTGTCGACGATCTCGACCTCTTCGTCGAACGGTGTTCCCTCCTTGAAGCAGCGCTCGCAGGCGGTCCGAATCCGCTGCCGGTACTCGGGCGCAAAGCAGTCGATGCCTTCGTCCAGCCCGGGACTGTAGCCCGGCTCGCGGCCGTGGATTCTTGCGACCTCGTCGGTCCATCTCACCCGCCCCTCATCGAGCCTGACCGACCAGCCGCCGACCCCGGCAATGTCGCTGGCCATCTTGAGCATGCGATCGGATGCGGCCAGCGCCGATTCCGCCTGGCTCCAGGCCTGCTCGGCCTGCTGCCGACGCGAGAGGTGACGAAGCACGGCCAGCACCATCAGGCCCGTGGCGATGATCAGCATCACCGAAACCAGCCGGTTGCCGTAGAGATAGGGCGAAGGGAAGTCAGGCGGCGCCGGCGGCGACAGTGGCAGACCGGCCATGGCCAGCGCGGCGCCAATGCACGTCACGGCGACAACCAGCCGGCGGCTGCCGGCCAGCATCGAGAACAGCACGACGGCGACGTAGAGCACGCCGTGCGCAAATCCGGCCGGCGTGAACAGGTCGCCGACGAAGATTCCTGCCATACTGACGATCAGTACGGCCGCGGTGACGCGCAGACGGCGCGTCGACCTGCCGAACAGCGGAAATGTGAACAGTTCCTTCAGGGACTTGACGTCAGGCATGCGAATCTCTCAGCGGTCCAGCACCCTGCGAACGCGGCGCGCCAGCTCGAGTAGTTGATAGGGTTTGGCCAGCAGCTCCACGCCGGCATCCAGGCGGCCATGATGCACGATGGCATTCTGCGTATAGCCCGAGGTATAGAGCACCTTGATGCCCGGTCGAATGGCCTGCACCTGGTCTGCCAGCTCGCGGCCGTTCATGCCGCCGGGCATGACCACGTCGGTAAACAGCAAGTCGATCCCCTCGCGGGCCTGGGCGATGGCCAGCGCATCCGGGCCACTGGACGCTTCGATCACCCGGTACCCGAGCCCGGTGAGCTGCTCGCGCGCATACCCGCGCACCAGATCGTTGTCTTCGACCAGCAGGATGGTTTCGTCGCCGCGCAGCTCGGCCGGTTCGGGTTCCTGCGCGGGCAGGTACTCGGCATCGTTTTCCCCTGCGGGCAGGTACATTCGCACCGTCGTGCCCTGGCCGGGTTCGGAGTAGACGCGGATGTGGCCGCGCAGCTGCTTGATCAGACCATAGACCATGCTCAGGCCCAGGCCTGTGCCGTGTTCCTTGGTGGTGAAAAAAGGCTCGAACACGCGATCGACAATTGCCGGCTCGATGCCGCAGCCGGTATCGGAGACGGCGAGCATGGCGTATTGGCCCGGCTGAAGCTCCTCGAAGCCCGAGGCATAGCCGGCATCGAGTTCCACCGGTCCGGTTTCCACCGTCAATCGTCCACCGCCGGCCATGGCGTCGCGGGCATTGAGGCAAAGATTGAGCACCGCGCTCTCGATCTGGGCCGGGTCGACCAGCGCGGGCAGGGCCGTGTCGCCGATCTCCAGCCTGAGCTCGATGTCCTCGCCCAGAGTGCGTTCGAGCAGGGGCTTGAGGCTGCCGATGAGCTGGTTCAGATCGACGACCTTCGGCTCCAGCACCTGGCGTCTGGCAAAGGCGAGCATGCGACCGGTCAGCTCCGCGCCGCGTTCGCCGGCGGTGCCGATCATCCCGGCCAGGCCGGCCAGGGGGTGACTGTCGCGGCCTAGCTGCTCGTGCAACAGCTCGGCATTGCCGATGATGACCGTGAGCAGATTGTTGAAGTCGTGCGCCATGCCGCCGGTCAGTTCGCCGATCGCCTTGAGCCTATCATTTCGGGCCAGGGTCGCGGTCAGGCGGCGCTGCTCGAGCATGCGGGCAAAGTGCACGGCCACGCCGTTGACGAGGGCCTGTTCCTCGGGCAGGAACAGCTCGTCGCCGGGCAGGGCGTCGGCAGGTCGAGATTTGTACCCGACCGTGACCCGGCCCACAACCCGATCATCCAGGCGGATCTCGCTGTCGATGACGGCCAGCGGGTCGTGCCAGTGCGGGCAGGGGAAGTGCTGGCCATTGAAATCGATCCGGGCAACGGCTTCGGCCTCGAACTGCATGCTCTCGGGCAGCAGGTCGACGATGCGTTGGGCAACTTCTTCCGGCGTCAGTTCGCCGCTGGTGGTCAATTCGAGTACCTGGTAGAGGCAACGCAGTTCCTTGATGCGCTCATCGAGCTGGCCCTGGTACTCCCGCCGCTCGGTGATGTCGCGCGCCACGCCGGCAACGCGGATCATGGTGCCGTCCTCGTCAAGCACCGGAAAGCTGCGGTCGCTGATCCAGCGGATCTGCCCGTCCGGGCGGACAATGCGATACTCCGCCTGGTAGAACCCGTCGCCGCGGTTGCCTGCGGCCCGGGCAACACGGTGCCGGTCTTCCGGGTGGATCGCCTCGATCCAGAGGTGCGGATCCTCCAGCGCGTCTTCGATCGAACGCTGCCAGATCTCCTCGAAGGCCGGGCTCAGGTAGAGGATCCGGCTGTTGTCCGGCGTGGCCAGCCAGAACACCTCGCCGATGCTTTCGGCGATCTGCCGCAGACGTTCCCGCGTTTCGGTCAGCTGGCGCTCATGCTCCTGTCGCTGCGCGGCCATGCGATTGAATGAATGCGCCAGCTCGCTCATCTCGTCGTTGCCGCCGAGTTCGATACGGGCCGCCAGGTCACCGCCACTGATCGACCTGAGCCCGGCATCGATGGTGCGAATCGGATGCAGCAGGCGACGGCTGATGACCAGCGCGGTGATCAATACGAGCACTGCGAACAGCACCGTCATGACCGCCAGGCGCCGCAAGCCTCGATACAGTGCGTCGAGCATCCCATTGCTGTGCTCGGCAACCAGCATGGCCAGTGCTTCGCGCGCGCCGGCATGGTGAATTCTGATCTGGCGCGAGAGCATCAGCAGGGCATCACCACGTTCCTCCCCGCCGGAGTGCTGCGTCAACCCGGACTCGAGCAGGAATTCTCCCATCAGGGCGATCTCCTCGAAATGGCTGGCCGCCAGGCGGGCATGGCGGTGACCGAAGCCCTCGAGCGCACTACCCATACCACGGGCGTCGTCGACGAGTGCCTCGACCACGGTCGGGTCGAGCCGTACCAGGGTGCTGTAGTCGATGGCCGATCCCATCTGGTCGATACGGTGCTGCAGCGCCTCGAGTTCGACGATTCGGTCAAGGCGCTGGTTGATGTCGATCCAGGCACGCGCTCCCCATGTCGCCAGAAACAGCAGGCTGGAGCCGACCAGAACCAGGCCCAGAATGGCGAGGGTCCGAAGCTTCATGGCGCCGGCCCGACCAGCAGGTAGTCGGGCAGGGTGACCAGTTCGGGCGCCACCTGCCTGAGCGCTTCGCCGTACAGATACTCCTGTGGCTCTGGCGCGGCGAACCCGGCGAGCTGCGGCCAGGTCGCAAGCCATTCGAACTGCGCGCCCAGGTTGACGATCACCGACCAGTTCATCCCGACCCGCCACAGCATGCGGGCGGCCTGCGGCGCCAGAGCCGCCGCATCGACGTCGATCGCCGAAGCGTGCAGCTCCAGCGCCCGTTCGGGGCTGGTGTGAATGAACTCGATCGCGTCGATGTAGGACTGCAGCACCCGTTCGGTGATCTCAGGGTGGCTGGTCACGAAGTCCCGGTCAGCCAGCAGCAGCCAGTTGATGGTGTAGAGCAGGCGCATGGGAAACTCGATCACGGGCTCGTCGAGCAGATTCGTGAGAACCAGATCCCAGGGCTGCCAGAGGACCGCCGCGTCGATCCGGCCCGACGCAAGTGCGCCGGCCATGTCGCTGACCTGGATATCGACAAGTTCGATGCCGGCATCGTCGAGCCCGTGAAACGCACTGAACCGCGTCCAGCCGTAGTGGCTCGAAGTGCCCATCATCACGCCGACCCGGCGGCCGGCCAGGTCCGCCGGAGCGTTCAGCTCATTTCGGGCCGGGCTGATGACCAGGTGCGACTGGTTCGACAGCGCAATGCTGGCAAGCACCACGATGGACGCTGGCGCGTCCTGCTGGCCATCCAGCGCCCCGGCGAGGGCGAGTGCCGTTGGCGTCGTTGCGGCCAGGGCAAAGTCCGCCTCCCCGGCGAGCAGTGCGTGCAGGGCTTCCAGGCCCGAACCGTTCAGCTGCACTGCAATGGGCCGTGACCGACCGGCCGAATCACGCTCGAACAGACCGAGCCGTTCTGCCACCCAGGTCGGTGCATCGCCCACCCAGGCCGAACCGGCAATTCGTACCGGATCCCGGGAATCCGCCGAATATGCGGGTAGCGGAAAGAACAGACAGATGCCGAGCAGCAGGCCCAGAACGGCAAACGGCCGTCCCGGTTGGCTACGGCTTTCGGCAATCCGTTCCATTTCGTGCTCCTCCCCCCGCGTCGCGGGTTCGCCCCCTTTTTGGTACTGCCATTGCAGCATCTTTGATGCGGCTTTGCAAATCAGCAGGCCTGAGGTTCACCCTCGCGTCCCCAGGCTTTCGATCGCAACCGGCATCAGGTAAAATGCCGCCCCTGCAAGGCTTTCTGACGAACTGCCAAGCGCAGCCATCCTGCCGGGCTCATCCGTCAGGATGACCGCGCGTTGCGCGCGGCTTACAATATGTTTCCAGGCGCCCGTAGCTCAGCTGGATAGAGTACTGCCCTTGAGAAGGCAGGGGTCGCAGGTTCGAACCGAGCACCGACAGGTGCGAGCTCGCTGAAT
>SR_TP_S13solDRAFT_1000762_pt1 | contig 11687 bp, 8 predicted proteins | sample SodReaTP_S13sol_FD_11159 | JGI IMG/M metagenome (IMG submission 11159) | reverse complement strand
TGGCCAAAGCCGCCAAGAAAGCCGATCGCGTTGCGGCCGAAGGACTTGTTGGTGTGGCCGTGTCCGGTGGCAAAGGCGTCGCGGTCGAGATCAACTCGGAAACCGATTTCGTTGCCAAAAATGCCGAATTCCAGACCATGGTGTCCGACATCACAAACGCAGCCCTAAGCGCTGCTGATCTTGAGGCGCTGAAATCCGCGGATGTAAAAGGGACGCCGGTATCGACCGTGCTGACCGACGCAATCGCCAAAATCGGCGAGAATATGACCCTGCGCCGCATGGACAGTATTGAGGGTGACGCTGTTGCCGCCTATGTCCATAACGCTGCCGCAGATGGCATGGGCAAGATCGGTGTGCTTGTCGCGCTGAAAGGTGCAGATAACGGCATTGGCAAACAAATCGCCATGCATATCGCGGCAACCAGCCCGCTGGCGCTGAACGAAGAGGCGCTGGACCCGGCACTGGTCGAACGCGAACGCACCGTCCAGACCCAAAAGGCGCTGGAAGAAAACGCGACCGCCGACAAGCCCAAGCCCGAAGCGGTGATCCAGAACAACATCATCCCGGGCCGGATGAAGAAATATCTGGAAGAAAACACGCTGGTTAACCAGAAATTTGTCATCAACCCGGACATCACTGTTGCGCAGGCAGCAAAAGATGCAGGCGTTGAGATTCTGGGCTATATCCGCATGGGTGTTGGCGAAGGCATTGAAAAGAAAGAAGAAGATTTCGCAGCAGAAGTTGCAAAACTTCAGGGCTAACCTTCGAGATCATCTTGTCTTTTAAGCGGCGCCCCTGTTGGCGCCGTTTTTCTTTGACGATGCTCGACAAATCATGAATTGTTTGAAATACTGATGCGGCGCCACCGGTTTGATGGCGCCGCTTTGCTTTCAGGTGAATGCGGGACTAACTGGTAATCATATGTTGCAGCATATGATTGCCGCCCCCGTGACAGGGGTTTTACCCGTCAATCGGTGCAGTTTCCACGCCGTCCACCGGATCGATCAGGCCTGCTTCGACCGCTGCTTCATATTCAAAGCTGTCGATCACGCCGTCATCATTCATATCCACTTCGTCGAACAGTTCGGGCGTTGCATCCGGGAAGGCCATCATGAAGTCGTCAAGCGTCCAGGCAATGTCGGTGGTGCCCATCTGGGCAGTTGCCATGCCGGTCATGAACGCAAGGGCCGCGATCGAAGTCATGGTTTTCTTGAGCATCTTCATTCTCCTGTTTCGAGGACTGACGCAGGGATATCCTGCATCTGGACAGAAGATGTGCGCATCGCGCTGCAGCTTGCAAGCCGTGCGAAAACAGGTCGGCACCACTTTGCCAAAAGCGGTTGATTTAACGGCAAGTTATCGCCCCCCCAGCGTTTGGGGCGACGCACCCTATGGAACCGTGCGGGAATTCGCTGATTGCCAGCGGGGCGGGATCACGGCAGCTCACGCGGCTGGCATGCCAAAGGGCCGGAGACGACTCAGCGGACGGGTAGGACTTCAGCGTTCCAGCAGTGTTTCGCAGCGCGCTCGTTCTTTGCACCTCTGTGTCATTTCTGGTGAAAGCGCGGTCATTGCGTCAAACTGCGTCAGGAATATGCGGCCTGTCAGATCATCCAGAAAATGGCTGCGCTTCAACTGGTCCATGACCGGTCCTTTGACCTCGGACAGGTGAAACTCAACCCCCGCCGTCTGTAAACGCTCATTCACGGCTTCCAGACTCTCCAATGCCGAGGCATCAATGTAATTCACGGCGGTGCATTGCAGCACAACATGCCGCAGGGCAGGGCGGTGTGACAGGGATTGGATAATCTTGTCTTCCAGCGCGCGCGCATTGGGAAAATACAGGGATTCATCAACCCGTATCGAATATACCTGATCATCCGTAACGACATCATGCCGTTCGATATTCCTGAAATGCTCGGTTCCCGGAACCTGTCCGACGACTGCCATATGTGGGCGGGATGTCCGGTACAGAAACAACACCAGCGACAAGCCGACACCCGCCATCAACCCCTGCTCAACCCCGACAAACAAGGTGAACGCCATTGTCGCGGCCATCGCAGCGCCGTCTGCGCGCGAATAGGCCCATGTGCGGGGCAGGGCGCGGAAATCCAGCAGCGACAGGACCGCAACCACGATGATGGCAGCCAGTGTCACGCGCGGCAGGAAATACATAAGCGGGGTCAGAACCAACAGCGTCATGGCAATGAAAACCGCTGTGATGGCCCCCGCCGCAGGGGTCGCCGCACCCGCATCATAATTCACGATAGAACGCGACAAACCGCCCGTAACCGGCATTGCGTTGCTGACGCCAGCGCCAAGATTGGCCAGACCAAGGGCCACAAGTTCGCGGTCCGGGTCCACAGAGTCCCGTTTTTTTGCCGCAAGAGTCTGCGCGATGGAAATACTCTCGACATAGCCGACGATGGCAATCATCGCCGCAGGCGCAATCAGAAGTTGCAACAACCCAAGATCAACTGCAGGCAGCCCAAATTCAGGCAATCCGCGCGGCACATCCCCAAGAATGGCGATCCCGCGTTCATTCAGCCCCAATGCCCAGACCAGCAATGTCGATGTGACAACTGCGATCAGCAATGCGGTTTTACCGAGAAGCTTCGCCAAAGGGGCGGATAGGCCCATTTGTTGCAACAGGTGCGCAAGCCCGGCGCGGGACCAGAACAGGAAGGCCAAAATTGCCACTGCGAACACAACCGTCACGACCGAAATATCGGCGCTATTGGCAAATACCGAAGGGATGACCTGCGGCAGTGTCTTGCCCGATATCTCTGCCCCAAGCAGGTGGCGTAACTGGCTGGCGGCAATCAATATTCCGGCAGCGGTGATGAACCCTGAAATCACAGGATGGCTTAGAAAGCTGGCGATAAAGCCCAGCCGGAACACCCCCATGATCAGCATTATCCCGCCCGATAGAAGCGCAAGCCATAATGCGGCAAGGTGGTAATGTTCTGTCCCCGTTTGGGCAACGCTGCCCGCGGCTGCCGCCGTCATCAGCGCGACCACGGCAACAGGGCCCACCGCAAGCGCCCGTGATGTCCCGAATGCCGCATACAGAACCAATGGCAGCATCGCGCCATACAATCCCGCCTGCGGTGGCAGGCCAGCAAGCATCGCATACGCCATGCCTTGCGGGATCAACATGATCGTCACAACCGCCGCCGCGATCAGATCATTACTTAGATCACTACGGCTATAGTGTCTGGCCCATGTCAGGAAAGGCAGAAATCGGGTTTGCATAGCGCACAGCCTGTCAGTCGGGGGGCTGGCCTGGCCATACCGGCCAGGACAAGGGACCCCTCATATACTTACCTGAAAAACATATTGCAAGATTTGAATATTGAGATTGTTCTCGCGAACCCGCCGCAAACAGTGCTGCTGCAATGAGAAGGGTGATTGACAGATCTACTCCTTTAATCGATTGATGGTTTCTGCAAGTCGTCCAACCCGATCACGCGTCGCCGCAATCTTGGCATTCACTTGTTCTGCGGCCTGTCTTGCGCGCACGGCAAGTTCGCGAACCTCGCCCGCGACAACCGCGAAGCCGCGTCCGGCATCACCGGCGCGCGCCGCTTCGACTGATGCGTTCAGCGCCAGCAAATTTGTTTGCATTGCGATGCTGTCAATCGTTTCGACCACCTGCGAAATTTCCTGACTGGAGGTCGTCACGTCGCGCACAGCTTCATTGGTGTCCTTGACGGCCTGCGCGCGTGAGGTGATGTCCGGACCATACATAAGGTATTTCTGCACATCGCCGGATATATCTGTCAGTGTCAGAAAATAGGCGTCAAAAATGGAGTGCGATCCGTCCGCGCGCGAGACAACAATATCCTGCCGACATTCACCAGTTTCCTTCAGCTTGTCCAGTTTTTCAACGTCAAGTACCTCAAGCAGGCCGGGCAGGGGCTGACCATCAAGATGTGCGGTAAGATAGGCATTCGCCTTGATACTGCGGCCATCGGCATTCCATTCTGCCATTGCAGCCGTTTTGGAAATTGCTTCCAACTGGCGGGTATATTCCAGCGATGTCAGCTTGATCGACGAAATATTTGCCTGGATTGAGATGAATTTCTCAATTTTTCCGTTTTTGTCGAACACAGGGTTGATCGCCAGTGAAATCCAGTAGGGTTTGCCGGCGCGGTCATAGTTCAGGATCTCCTCATAATACGGGGTTCCCGCCGAAAGCGCCTTGGAAATGCGCTTTACCGTTTCGGGGTCGGTTTCCGGACCCTGAAGGAATTCACCGGGCTTACGCCCCATAACCTCGTCGGCTTTGTAGCCGGTCAGGCGCGTGAAGCCGGAATTCACATAAATCAGTTTCCGGTCAGCGCCAGTGATAAGCACGGCATTGTCGGTTTCGTCGGCAACCAGTGACAGCAGGCGGATATGTTCACGGCGTTCCACCTCCTCGGTGACATCGCGCAGGAATGCCGTGTAGGTGATTGTGCCATCTTCGCGGGGAACTTTGGACAGTGACAGGTTCACCCAGCGTTTTTCACCATTCTTACGCACAAGCTGCACTTCGCGCGACGTCCCAACAATACGGTTTTCACCCGTTCTGCGGTTGCGGTTGACCAGCTCATCATGATGCGCACGATGGGTTACGGGCACAAGCATATCGACATTCTTGCCCAGCACTTCGGCGCTGGTGTAGCCCCAAAGCCGTTCTGCCGCTGTGTTGAAAAACACGACGTTATTCTGCCAATCAATTTCGACCACGGCATCAAGTGCCTGTTCAAGGGTTTCACGAAGGCGTTTTTCCGCAATCTTGATGCCGGAAATATCCTTCAGAAACGCTGTGTAGCATATTCCAGCTTCCGTATGGACCTTGGACAGGGTCAGCCCAACAGTCGCTTGCGTGCCGTCGAAGCGTTCAATCTGCACTTCCCGCATTGTTCCGACGATGCGGTTTTGGCCGGTGCGCCGATTGTGGTTGACCATTTCGTCATGGTCGCTTCGCATCGCTTGTGGAACCAGACGTTTGACATTCTTTCCCAAGATTTCATCGCGCGAGACGTTCCACAATTCCTCGGCTGCTTTGTTGAAGAAAACCACGTCATTATTCGCGTCGATTGACACGACAGCATCGATGGCCTGTTCAAGCACCGTTTCATTGTGGTCAATTTTCGGGACATCCAGACAGAGCAGTCTGAACGCGCCCCCATCCAGATTAAGGTCATGCGCTACGGATTTGTAAGATGAAAGGGGCGGGGTGCCGGATGCCGGTTTGGCGTTCAGGATATCATTGATGGAGCGTTCGCACAGCTCAGTGCCCCATTTTCCGGATAGTTCGGAAAATGCAGCATTTGCATATACGATTTTGCCTTGCGCATCCATCAGGGCACCTGGCTTGGTGATCAGTTCCAGAAAACTGAAATCGGCTGAGTGCTTGAACGTAGACGAACGCCAGAAACGCATTGGATTTCCTTGGGAAGTGGTTTCAATTTCCAATGGTCCTAACGGAAAAGAACTAAGTTTCTGTATACAGCGATACAGATATAATTATCTCATAATCAGTATTATGTTAAACAACTGGCAAAGGAACGTGAACTTGCGGCCAACCGTTCCAATCGCTATGACGCAGTCAAACAAACCGCAAGAGGCCCGCTGATGATCCCGCGTTATTCCCGCCCTGAAATGGTTGCCATATGGTCGCCGGAAACCAAATTCCGCATCTGGTATGAGATTGAGGCGCATGCCTGCGATGCGCAGGCAAATCTGGGCGTTATTCCGGCAGCAAGTGCGGCAGCGGTCTGGAAAGCCAAGGATGTCGAATTCGATGTCGCCCGCATTGATGAGATTGAGGCAGTGACAAAACATGACGTCATCGCCTTCCTGACGCATCTGGCCGAAATCATTGGCAATGACGAGGCGCGCTTCGTCCATCAAGGCATGACCAGTTCTGACGTGCTGGACACCACATTCAATGTGCAACTGGTGCGCGCGGCCGATTTGCTTCTGGCAGATATGGATGCCCTGCTTGACGCCCTGAAGCGCCGCGCGATGGAGCATAAGTTCACAATCCGTATGGGCCGCAGCCACGGCATTCACGCAGAACCCACCACAATGGGCCTGACCCTTGCCCGCTTCTATGCGGAAATGAAGCGCAACCGCGACCGACTGGCCGCCGCGCGTGCCGAAGTGGCCACAGGCGCCATTTCCGGCGCGGTGGGCACATTCGCCAATATCGACCCAAGCGTCGAAGAACATGTCTGCGCGCAACTGGGTCTGACGCCCGAACCAATCAGCACACAGGTCATTCCGCGCGACCGTCATGCGATGTTCTTTGCCACACTGGGTGTGATTGCCAGCAGCATTGAAAATATCGCCATCGAAATACGTCATATGCAACGCACAGAGGTGCTGGAGGCAGAGGAATTCTTCAGCAAGGGCCAGAAAGGGTCCAGCGCAATGCCGCATAAGCGCAACCCTGTGCTGACAGAAAACCTGACCGGGCTGGCGCGGCTGGTGCGTATGGCGGTTATTCCCGCAATGGAGAATGTGGCCCTTTGGCATGAGCGCGACATTTCGCATTCCTCCGTGGAACGCATGATCGGGCCGGATGCGACAGTGACACTGGATTTCGCCCTTGCCCGCCTGACTGGCGTGATCGACAAGCTGGTTGTCTATCCCGACAATATGATCGCAAATATGAATAAATTCCGTGGCTTGATCCATTCACAACGGGTCTTGCTGGCGTTGACACAGGCAGGTGTCAGCCGCGAAGATGCCTACACCTTAGTGCAGCGCAACGCGATGAAAGTCTGGGAACACGGCTGCGATTTTCTGGAAGAGTTACTTGGCGATGCAGATGTCACAGCGGCCTTAAGCGACGCCGAGATACGCTCAAAATTTGATCTTGAGTATCACACCAAACATGTGGACACTATTTTTTCGCGTGTTTTTGACACTTAATTTCCAAAACCTCCTTTTTTTGGTAATATTTGTGCTACATAGCGAATCCCAAGAAGGAGGTTTTGATATGAAACTTAAACTTGCACTGGCGGCGATCGCATTGTCCTTGTCGCCGGCTATTGCCTCGGCAATGTGTTCGGGAATGCAATTTGATACCACTGCGTCAAGCTGCATGGCAGGTCAGGTCTGGGACGCGGAAACATCAACATGCGTTGAACCTGTAACCAGCTGATATGTGGTTTCTCCCTCGGCCCCCGCCCCTGAATGGCGGGGGCTTTTCTGTGGCGTTTCCTGTAATCCGTGCGTGTCATCAACCTTTTGTTGACGCATTTATGCGATGCTAAGTGGAACAGAACCTGCTTTGCACGGAGATCGCATGCTGCCAATACGGTTTACCTCCGAAAATAGACTGGCATGATGGACGATGCCGCGATGATGTCCTTCAATAGCCCGATGACCCAATCCAATTTTTCAGGCGTGGGGGATGACGCAGATTTTGTGTCTGATCGCGCTGCGCCGGTTGGAACACAACACCTTAGCGGTTTGCAAAAGGCCGCCATTATCGTGCGCGTGCTGATTGCCGAAGGTGTTGACATGAAACTGTCTTCCCTGTCCCCGCGCATGCAAGAAGATCTTACACACACAATGGCGAAAATGCGCCTCATTGACCGGACAACCATGAATGCGGTTGTGTCGGAATATGTAGATATGCTGGAACAGGTCGGGCTGTCATTTCCGGATGATCTGGATGGCGCATTGTCGCTTCTGGACGGACGACTTGATGCGCGTGCGACCGAACAGTTGCGCATATTGGCGCGCGGCGCATCCGGCCGCGACCCTTGGGGGGATATTGAACGTGCACCGGATGCGGACCTGATACCGTTGCTGGAATCTGAAAGCACTGTTGTGGGCGCGGTGATGTTGTCGAAGCTAAGCATAGACAAGGCCGCCGGTATATTGGCGCAGCTGCCCCCCGATCTGGCGCAGGCGCTGGCGATATCGGTCGCCAAGACCGAAGATATAGACCCTGACACTGTCGCGCGTATCGGGGCGGCACTGGCACAGCAGGTTGCGGACAAGCCTGTGCGTGCATTTGTCAAACCCTCGACCAAGCGTGTCGGCGAAATCCTGAATTCATCGACGACCGCGCTGCGCGACCGGCTACTTGCGGGGCTGGAAGGTCTGGATCAGGGATTCGCCACTGGGGTGCGCAAATCGATTTTTACGTTTCAGGATATTCCGGCGCGGATCTCCGCGCGCGATGTGCCGGCGCTTATGCGTGAAATCCCCTCTGATGACATGATGTTCATCATAGCTGCAAATGCCGAAGATGATCAGCCAACTCTCGAATTTCTGCTGTCCAACATGTCCAAGCGGGTCGCGGACACCATGAGCGAGGACGCGACCGCCCTGCCCGTTCCGTCCCCCAAGCAGAAGGACGAAATAATGGCGCGCATCATGGGCGGGATCCGCGCAATGATTGACGCAGGCACCCTGACCCTTACATCCCTTGACGAGGAGGAGGAGGAGTAAACCGAACCGCTACGCGGGATCAGTCCGGGACGGCGCAACCACCGCCGCAGCCGTGATCGACCCGTCGCCTTCTCCCTTGATCCCGGCTGCATTCGCTTCGTCCGTGTCAATATGCATTTCCGTGAACGCATTTTCCGCAACGCGCACCAGCACGCGGGTAAAGGTCAGGTCGCGTCCAGTGGCGTCCAGCGTGACATTGACCATATCCCCATCGCTCAACCCCATTTTTCGGGCATCATCCGGCGACATATGAATGTGGCGCGATGCAATGATAAGCCCGTCGCTGTCCATCTCTCCTTTCGGGCCGGACAGCCGGATCTGGGGGGTGCCGTCAAGTTTGCCACTTTGGCGCACAGGCGCGTCCAGCCCCAGTGTAAAACTATCGGTGCGCGACACCTCGATCTGGGTTTGCGTGCGCAGCGGACCAAGGATGGCAACATTGCGAATTGTTCCTTTGGGACCATGCAATGTGACGCGTTCCGCCGCCGCCCAATGCCCATTTTGGCGCAAGGGTTTGTCCGGCGTCAATTCATAGCCTTGCCCGAACAGCGCATCAACGGCCTTGCGCGACAGATGCACATGCCGTGCCGAAACCGCAACCGGAATACGCCCCCCCTGCCCCGATTGCCCGCCCATCGCGGCAGCCACATCGCGCGCAATCATCAACTGCTCGGCCGTTTCGGTCACCACAACATTGACGCGCGCCCCGTAGGCTTGAATTTGCGGCGCGGCGCGTGCGGTCAGGTCAACGGCCATATTGCGGTCATGGTCCAGTAGAATTCCCATAAACCCCAGCCCGTCACAAATTCGCCTGCGCATGGAGGGCGAATTTTCGCCAATGCCGCCGGTGAACACCAATGCATCCAGTCCACCCATTGCCGCAGCATAGGCCCCGATATATTTGCGCGCACGGTAGGCATAGATATGAATCGCAAGCTGCGCATCCGCATCGCCTTGGGCGGCGCGGTCCTCGACATCGCGCATATCCGATGATCCGGTCAAGGCTTTCAAGCCGCTGTCGCGGTTTAACGCGTCCTCGATCTGCGGAATATCCAGCCCCAGTTCGCGCTGAATATACCCGAAAATGCCGGGATCCACATCACCGGAACGGGTTCCCATGACCAGCCCTTCCATGGGGGTCATGCCCATGGAACTGTCGATACTGACACCCCCTGCAATGGCACAGGCACTTGCACCATTGCCCAGATGCAGACTGATGACGCGCAAATCGCGCAATCGCTGGCCCAGTTCCTCGGCGACGCGGTGGGCTACATATTTATGCGATGTGCCGTGAAACCCGTAGCGGCGCAGGCCCTTGTCGCGCCAGTCTTTTGGCACCGCATAGGTGCTGGCGCGCGCAGGATTGGTCAGGTGGAACGCTGTATCGAACACCGCCCATTGCGGCACATCAGGCCAGACCTGCCGCGCGACATGCACGGCCGCCAGATTGGCGGGATTATGCAAGGGCGCAAGCGGTGTCAGGGCATCAATGCGCAACAATGTTTCATCATCCAGTCTGGCGGTTGTGCTGAATTCAAGCCCGCCATGGGCAATACGGTGACCTACGGCGTCAATATCCGTGATGCCATGTTGCGACAGCACATCGGCAACAGCGCGGGTTGCATCGGCAAGGGTTGGATGTGGTGCGCGTTCGGTAACTGGCTTCTGTGTGCCATGGCGAAAATCGCACCCGTCTGGGCCAAACCGGTCAAAGCTGCCCTTGAAAACATGCTGCGCCTTGTCCAGCCCTTCCGCCGCATTCAGATCGAATACCCCGAATTTCAGTGATGAACTGCCAGCGTTGAAAACGATAATGCGCATGGGTTTTGGTCCTGTCATTCGGTCTGTGGTAACCTGTGCGGGAATCCGGGTCCGGATCATGCAACAGGCGATTGGTCAAGCGAACCCTAACCCTTCACGGAATTGATGCCTTGATCAAACGCAAATTCCGGTAGTGCCGTGGCCCGCGCATGTGTAATTTCGCACAGCCTGTGTGGGGTATCAGTGACTTTTGCCTAAAATTGAACCCGCTATATGTGCGTCTCATAACACACTCACAGAGGTTCACATGTCACATTCCACACTCCTGCTTGTTGCGCGCATCCTGTTGGGCGCGCTTTTTCTGATCTCCGGCTTTGGCAAGCTGGGGGATGTTTCCGGTTTCGGCCAGTATATGGCGTCTGGGGGAATTCCTGCCGCGTTGGCATGGCCTGCCGTCCTGTTTGAAATTATTGCCGGTGCTGCGTTGATGCTGGGCGTCATGACGCGCATCGCGGCCTATGCGCTGGCCGCGTTTTGTGTCGTGTCGGGGCTGCTGTATCATTTCGACCCTGCCGACCAGATGCAAATGACCCAGCTTCTGAAAAACCTTGCCCTGGCGGGCGGCTATCTTGCGTTGTCGGTGACAGGTGCGGGCCGTCTGTCGGTTGACGCGCGTTTTGGCGCTGGCGAAACCGCGACAGCACGCTGACCGGGTGGAAAAATCAGGGCGGGGGTTTGGCCCCGGCCCTGATGTCATTCGCTCACGATATCCCGCGCGCCTTGCGCACCAGATCAAGAATTTTCTTGGCGGCGTCAGGAATATTCGTTCCCGGCCCGAAAATTGCCTTAACGCCTGCATTATACAAGAATTCGTAATCCTGCTGCGGTATGACGCCGCCGCAAATGACCAGAATATCGTCGGCGCCCGCATCCTTCAGGGCGCGCACCAGTTGGGGCGCAAGTGTCTTGTGGCCTGCCGCCTGACTGGAAATCCCGATGATGTGCACATCATTGTCGATGGCGTCCTGCGCAGCCTCGGCGGGTGTCTGGAACAACGGGCCTACATCGACATCAAAGCCGATATCGGCGAAGGCTGTGGCGATCACTTTTGCCCCGCGATCATGGCCATCCTGCCCCATCTTGACGACCAGCATGCGCGGGCGGCGCCCCTCCAGCTCGGCGAAGGCCTCGACATCGGCCTGAATGGCCGCGAAACCGTCATCGCCTTCATAGGCGGCACCGTACACGCCTGCCAGAGTTTTGACCTCGGCGCGGTGACGCCCGAATATTTTTTCCATAGCCATGCTGATTTCCCCGACAGAGGCGCGGGCGCGGGCCGCGTCCACGGCTGCTTCAAGTAGGTTCCCGCCTTCGCTGGCGCGGCGGGTCAATTCCGCCAGCGCCGCATCACATGCGGCCTGATCACGGGTTGCGCGTATCTTTTCAAGACGGGCAATCTGGCT
>SR_TP_S13solDRAFT_1000761_pt1 | contig 11743 bp, 12 predicted proteins | sample SodReaTP_S13sol_FD_11159 | JGI IMG/M metagenome (IMG submission 11159) | reverse complement strand
ACATAACTAATAAACCTCAATAATCAGGAAAACATATTGGAATGATGCAGCGGATTCCTGGAGAACAACCGGCGGGAGTGACTGCGGTAACGAAACTACAGGGGAACTTCCGACTCAATTACTGCAAGAACAGACTGCAGTCATCACTATACGCCGGCCTCCGGGGAATCACCAGTTAAATCTTTGGCGCAAAGGGAGTGGGGCGGGGATTCATACTTTGGACGCCTCACGCCTCACGCCTCACGCCTCACGCCTCACGCCTCACGCAGCTCACCGCTGCACTTCCTCCAGTCCCCAGGCGCTGGCCGCGCCGATCAGGGACGTGATGCCCAGCAGTCCGAGTGTGGCGGCAACCCCTGCCAGGTCTGCGACCACGCCGAACAGGCCCCCCACCAACAGCAGCGCGCCCACCAGGGTATTGCTCACGGCCACGTAGGCGGCGCGGTTGTCCTGGGTGGCCATGTCTACGAGATAGGTCTTGCGTCCCAGGCGCACCCCGGAGTGGGCGATGCCGATGATCAGAAACAGCCCGGCGAACAGATATTCATGGCGCGCCCAGGGGGCGTCCAGGAAGCCCAGCCCGAAGGCGAGAATCCCCAGCAACCCGGCTATTACGCCGGAGGCCACCAGCACCAGCCGGCTGGAATAGTCCGACAGGCGCCCCCACACGGGCGCGCTCAGGCCCCCGGCCAGACCGGTGGCGATGATCATGAGCCCCAGACTGCCCAGGCTCCCGGAGGTCTGCTGCTGGGCCAGAATCACGTAGAAGGGCATGGCCAGGGCGGTGCTCATGAGCAGGGCGCGGGTGATGACGAAATGCCGGAACAGTGGGTCGGTCTTCATGAGCCCCAGGGAACGGATCGCTTCGCTCACCGCATTGCCGCCGCCTTCCGTGGATCCGGGCACCTCTTTGATCCCGGCGAACACGGCGCCGGCGATAAACCAGAGCAGGCCGGCGGCCACCAGCAGCAGGGCGAAGAAGCCGACGCTGTCCGCGCTCTCGGTGCGCAGCGTGACCCAGGTACCCACACCCAGGGTGGCAAAGCCGGCCAGGGCGGCTGCGTAGCCCATCACCGTGCCGCGACGGGTCTTGGCAATGGTCTTGCCCAGCACGTCCTTGGCGGCCACGGAACTCACGCCCCGGGACAGGGCGAAGAAGGCCAGGAGGGCCAGCAGGGCCCAGCCAGCGGCGGCACCGGTGAGGCTCAGGGCCACCGCCGCCATGCCCAGCACCGCCAGGCCCTGGCCGATGCTGCCGGCCACCCAGAACCATTTGCGCACTGCTGCGCGCCGGATATGGCTGGCCACGAACAGTTGAGGCAACAGGGAGCCGGATTCGCGCACAGGAACCAGGAAGCCGGCCAGGAAAGAGGGTGCGCCCAGGGCGGCCATGAGCCAGGCCAGCACCAGCTTGGCGCTGGCCAGCTCATCGCCGATCTTGCTGGCGGTGTTGGAAACGACGGTCAGCAGGAAATTGCGTGGTTGTTCGCGACAGGCGCTGTCGGGGATGTCCTTGCAGACCCGGGCGTCCTCGTCACCGGTGATCAGGTCGTAGAGACGGGCCGCAGGTTGCGGCAGGGACGTGCCCTGTTCTGCCATGTCAGTCGCTGCCGCGCAGGGAGCGCAGCGGGTCGGCGGGGTCGACGTGATCCTTGAAGGGCAGTCGGCGGTCGATGTGGGTGAGTTGATAGACCATGCCCACCCAGTTGTTGATCACCGCTTCGGCGGTGTCATGCCAGGTGTTGTCCAGGCTGGTGCACAGCAGTGCCTCGGGCAACTGGGGCACCGGCGCACGCCGGGCGAGGGCCGCTTCAACACGGTCCCGGTGCTCGTCCAGGATGGCCTGGGACTGGGGGCGAAAATAGTTCTCCGGAAACGGCGGGTAGCTGTCCAGGGCCCCGGCGGCGTAGCGCTTGACCTCCCGCTTGTACTCCTTGAGCAGGGAGATGATGTCGTATTCCGGATGGCCCTGGAAAAACACGATACGAAAGCCGTCCGCACTCACCGCCAGGTGTGGGCCGGCCTCGTCGCTCTCCACCAGCACCTTGAGGCCTTCTGCCTCGAACTGTGCCCGGGAGATCTCGTTGAACCGGGAGTGGGGCACGTCGAAACGGGTGTTTACCCCGGCCACCAGGGGGTGTCCGCGGTGCAGCACCCGGTGGGGGTAGACCCCCCAGCGTTTGAAGCCCAGGTGTTCCCGGCGCTGGCCATAACGAAACTGCATCACCGCATGGGTGGCGAGACAGGAGCACAGGGTGGAGGTGACATTCTCGTAGGCCCAGTCGATCACCTCGATGAGTGGCTCCCAGAAGGGCTCCATGGACAGGTCCGGCTGGGTGACGTTGGCGCCGGTGATGATCAGGGCGTCCAGGCCTTCGTGTTTGATCTGCTCGAAGGTCTCGTAATGGCGCTCCACGTGGGCACGCCCCTCCTCTCCCCGGGGCAGGGCGTCCAGGGTGAAGGGATGCATGTAGAACTGGGCGATCTGGTTGCTCTCACCCACCAGGCGGAAAAACTGGCGCTCCGTGGCGGACAGGGCCGCGTCCGGCATCATGTTCAGCAGGCCGATATGCAGCTCGCGGATCTCCTGCTGCAGGGCCGTGTTGCCGGACAGCACGGTCTCTCCCTCCTCGGCGAGGCGGGCAAAGGTGGGCAGATTGGAGTGGGCAACTAGGGGCATGAGGGCAAGTATGAAGGATGAAGGATGAAGGATGAAGCTGGCGAAGGCTTGAAGCGGTGTCGGCGAGGGATGGGTTAGGGTTAATTCATCCTTCAACCTTCCGCCTTCATCCTTGCCTCTCCAGGGCCGTCTCGATAAGCGCCAGGAAGTCTTCTTCCGAGCCGACGCGGGCCAGTTCCTCGGTGGTGATGGTGTAGCCGTGGTCCCGGGCGATGGCCTCGTAGCGGGGGATGCGGGAGCGGAACAGGCGGGGGAACATCCAGCGCACGAAATCGTCCGGGTCGATCTGGGCCACGTACTCAACATCGTGGGCCTGCTGGTATTCCCGCAGTTGCTCGTCCAGGAAGGCCTCGCGGTAGTACAGCGGCTTGGGCGCGCTCTCCGCACGGCGGATGAGTTCTTCCTCATCCTGCTTGCTGGCCTTGATATAGATGAGCAGGGTGTGTTCGGCGAGCAGCTCCAGGGTCTCGGGGTCATCCAGTTCGCACACGCTGCCGCCGGCGTCGTTGACGAAGTGCTCGTAGCCGTAGACGGTGTGTGCCTTTTCGATGAATTCGGGCACATCGCGCATGGCGGCGATCTCGGCGTGATGGTGCAGGGCCTGGCGGCGCTTGAATTCCGCCAGGGGCAGGCCGCCCAGCTCCGGGTTGCCCAGCTTGCCGAGGAAACTGGACACCGGCTGCAGGTTGTCCACGGTGATGTTATTGAGGATGTAGATGGAATCCGAGCGCAGCAGGTCCTTGAGAAAGGGTACCTGCATGGCCTGGTGTTTGATGTTGTCCAGGATCGCCTCGTCCAGGTAGCGGGTGCCGATGCGGTAGTCGCCGGAGAAGTGGAACCAGTGGCTGCGACGCAGGGTGTGGGCCAGGCGCGTCTTACCCACGCCGGACATGCCCAGCAGGGTGATGCTCTTGTGGGGCCAGTCGCGAAATTCCTGGCGGGTGAGTCTCACGGGGTACTCCAGGGGTCGGTTGTCTGGCCGTATTCTACCTTCGGCCGGTGGGGAAATGCTTGCCGCAGTGGCATGAAAACATCGGACAGGATTGACATGATTTACATGATGTCAAAAAAACCATGAGGGTTTAATCCTGTTAATCATGTAAATCCTGTCAAATTGATTTGTCTTTCGCTCTGCGCCTCCGCGCCAAGTCATTGTCCCGTGCTTATTCGCCCAGGGCCTGGACGAGGATGTCCTCGTAGTTGCGGATGCGGCGCACGTATTCCACCGGCTCGGTGCCACGGGCGTAGCCGTAGCGCAGATCCCGGTGATACCGGGGCTGCGCCAGCAGGGGCAGCACTTCGCGAAATTCCACCCAGCGGTCCGGGTCGCGGCCCATGTCCCGGGCCAGGCCCCGGGCGTCGAAGACGTGGCCCATGCCGATGTTGTAGGCGGCCAGTGCGATCCAGGTGCGATCCGGTTCCTGGATGGTCTCGGGCAGGCGCCGGCGCAGGTCCGCCAGGTAGCGGGCGCCGCCGTTGATGCTCTGGGTGGGGTCCAGACGGTTGGTGACACCCAGCTCCGCGGCGGTGGGCTGGGTGAGCATCATCAGGCCGCGCACCCCGGTGGGGCTGCGGGCGGCCGGGTCCCAGTGGGATTCCTGGTAGGACTGGGCGGCGAGCAGGGTCCAGCGCAGCTCATGGCTTTCGGCAGCGGCTTCGAACAGGGGGCGGTAGCGGGGGAGCCGGCCGGTGATGCTGCGTTGGTAGCGGGCCAGGTCCACGTAGTCGAAGATCTCCACGTGGCTGTAATAGCGGCCGTTGAGCATGGTCAGAAAACCGTCGTCCTCGGTGTTCACCAGCCAGCGCTCGATCTCCCGTGCCAGGCCCCGGGATTCGGGGGGCAGCATCCAGGCCAGGGGTTCCTCGTCGCTCAGGGGCATCAGTACCTCGAGTTCCGGGTAGTAACGCCGGTTGATGGCCACGATGTTGGAGTCGGCCACCGCACAGTCCACTTCCCGCTTCCAGACCATTTCCATGATCTGTTCCGTGGACAGGTCGGCCCGTTCCTCCCAGCCCAGTTCAGGGACCTCGCTGCGCAGTTGCTCGAGACGTTCCACGTAGCTGCTGTTGGCGGTGACCATGAGGCTCAAGCCGACCAGGTCCTCCACCTTGCGGGGTGTGGGCCCTCCGCGCCGGCAGACCAGTTGCTGCTGCACCTGCATATAACTGGGGCCAAACAGGAAACGTTCCTCGCGCAGGGTGGTGCGCGTCAGGCCGGCGGCGGCCATGTCGGCCTCGCCATTGGCCATGGCACGCACGATCTCATCGATGCTGTCCAGGATCACGAAGCGGGGCGTCACACCCAGGTGTGCGGCGAAGCTGCTGGCCAGGTCATACTCGAAGCCGGTTTCACCGTCACGGTCGAAGTAATAGGTGGTGGGGGCGTTGCGGGTGAGGATCACCAGCTCCCCCCTCTCGACGATGTCCGTCACTTCCGGCGAGGGGCCGTTGCCCTGGGTGCAGGCGCCGAGTCCGAGCAGGGCACTTAGCAGCAGGGTGAGCAGGACGGGCAATCTGGGGCGGGTCAGCATGGCGGGGTCCGCTTGTTGTTGTTTTGGCCGGCCGGTCCGTGCGCTGGCGGGTGCGTGAAGCTAATTGACTGCGCCTGTGGGAAAATAACCCGGCCTGCCTGCTTCGTCCAGATGAGGTCCCATGCCCAGCCTTCAAGCCGGTCCAGCAACGTCCGTGCACATGCACTGGCTCGGCCTGTGGTTCCGGCCCACCCACGTGGAACGGGATTACCGCCTCGAAACCCTCGGACTGCAGAGGGTCCAGGCCCGTGTGGCCCTGGTGGTGGGGATCCTGCTCTACGGGCTCCATGGCTGGGTGGACACGGGCTTTCATGGTGACCACCAACCCGTTTTCTGGGTGATCCGGGTGCTGGTCATGGCCGCCGGGTTCGCCGCCCTGGTGAGCACCTTTCTGCCGGTGTTCAGCCGACAGGGGCAGCGGATCCTGGCGCTGACCGCCCTGGCGCCCAGCCTGGGCATGCTGTTCATGTTGTCCATGGTGTCAGGGAGCGCCTTCATGGAGTATGTGGCGGGGCTGATGCTGGTGATGATCTGGATCTTCCTGTTCATCGGTCTGTCCTTCGTGCGTGCCCTGGCGATCAACCTGCTGCTGGTTGCGGTGTTCAACGGCCTGTTCCTGATCGGCATTCAGCCCCTGGACGCGGCTCTGGCGCGCTACAACTTTTTTCTGCTCTCCACCCTGGCCATCTGCGGGTTTTCGGCGTACGCCCTGGAACGTCAGCGTAGACAGCTGTACCTGCGGCGCCAGGAGCTGGAGGCAGAGCGCAACCAGCATCGGGATCTCGCCCTCCATGACCATCTCACCAATCTGCCCAATCGCTACCAGATGGAACTGCGCCTGGAGCAGGCCATGGCCCGGGCCCGGCGCCACGGGCTGCTTGGGGCGGGGCTGTTCATCGACCTGGACAACTTCAAGCCGGTCAATGACACCCATGGCCATGAGGCCGGGGACCGGGTGCTGCGCCAGGTGGCCCGGCGTCTGCAGTCCTGCGTGCGTGAAAGCGACACCGTGGCCCGTATGGGGGGCGATGAATTCTTCGTGCTGTTGGAGGATCTCACCAGCCCGGAGCGCATCCGTGAGGTGGCCCTGCGAGTGATCGAGGCCCTCTCCACTCCTTTTCCTATAGATGAGGACGATGCCTTGAGCCCGACCTGCCGCATGGGGGCGAGCATCGGCGTGTGCGAGTTTCCGGACACGGCCACCTCCCCGGCGCAGGTCATCGACTATGCCGACCGGGCCATGTACGAGGTCAAACGCTCGGGGCGCAACGGCTACTGTTTCCACCGCGCCACGGGCCCTGGCGAGGTGGTCCATCCGCAAGTGACGCAGACCGAAGCCCTGCCCATGCCGTAGAATGGCGGCCCGAACATCTCCCCGGTTTGATTGCCCATGCCCCTGCTGACCCTGCGCGACGTCACCCTGAGTTACGGTGCCGCCCCCCTTCTCGACCACATCAACCTGGCCATCGAGCCCGGTGAACGGCTGTGCCTGGTGGGCCGCAACGGCGCCGGCAAGTCCACGCTGATGAAAATGATCCTGGGGCAGGTGCTGCCCGACAGCGGCGAGGTGGTGCGCTCGGGGGAATTGCGGGTGGCCATCCTGGAACAGGCGGTGCCCGCCGACACCTCGGGCAGCGTGTTCGATGTGGTGGCCGGTGGCCTGGGCAACATGGGCGAGCAGGTGCGCCGCTATCACCGTGCCGTCCACGACCTGACCGAACGCCCCGATGACGCCCGTGCCATGACCGAACTGGAGCGCGCCCAGCAGGCCCTGGAGGCCGGCGGCGGCTGGAGCCTGGAGCAGCGGGTGGAGACGGTGATCTCCCGTCTGGACCTGCCGGCGGACGCGCAATTCAAGGCCCTGTCCGGTGGACTCAAGCGCCGGGTGCTGCTGGGCCGCGCCCTGGTCACCGAACCGGATTTGCTGCTGCTGGACGAGCCCACCAACCACCTGGACATCGAAGCCATCGACTGGCTGGAGGAGTTCCTGCTGGATTTTGGCGGCAGCCTGCTGTTCATCACCCATGACCGCGCCTTCCTGCGCCGTCTCGCCACCCGCATCATCGAACTGGACCGGGGCCAGCTCACCGACTGGCCCGGGGACTACGACACCTACCTGCGTCGCAAGCAGGAAGCCCTGGAGACGGAGGCGCGGGCCAACGCCCTGTTCGACAAGAAGCTGGCCCAGGAAGAAGCCTGGATCCGTCAGGGCATCAAGGCCCGGCGTACCCGCAACGAGGGCCGGGTGCGCGCGCTCAAGGCCCTGCGGGCCGAGCGTGCCGAGCGGCGCCTGCGCATGGGTACCACCCAGATGGATATCCAGGCTGCGGACCGTTCCGGGCGCATGGTCATCGAGGCCGAGGGCGTGAGTTTCCATTACGACGGCAAGGCGGTGATCCGGGATTTCTCCAGTCTCATCCTGCGCGGCGACAAGGTGGGCATCGTCGGCCCCAATGGTGCCGGCAAGACCACCCTGCTGCGCCTGCTGCTGGGGCAGCTCAAGCCGGACAGTGGCCATGTGCGCCTGGGAACGAACCTGGAGGTTGCCTACTTCGATCAGCATCGTGCGGTGCTGGACGAGGAGGCCAGTGTGGCCGACAACGTGGGTGAGGGCCGCGATCGCCTGGACATCAACGGCGAATCCAAGCATGTGCTCTCCTACCTGCAGGATTTTCTGTTCGAGCCCGCGCGGGCCCGTCAGCCGGTCAAGGCCCTGTCCGGCGGCGAGCGCAACCGTCTGTTGCTGGCCAAGCTGTTCACCCGCCCGGCCAACTTGCTGGTGCTGGATGAGCCCACCAATGACCTGGACGCGGAGACCCTGGATCTGCTGGAGGAGCGTCTGGGTGACTTCCCTGGCACGGTGCTGGTGGTGAGCCATGACCGGGCCTTTCTGGATAATGTCGCCACCAGCATCATCGCCTTCGAGGGCGATGGCGTGGTCAACGAGTATGTGGGTGGCTACGAGGACTGGCTGCGTCAGCGGCCATCATCCAGGCGTGCCGCGCCAGCGACCCAGGCCATCGAAAAGCCGGTGCCCGTGCCTGAAAAGGCGCCCAAGGCGAAGAAGCTGAGCTACAAGGATCAGCGGGAACTGGCGCTGTTGCCCGGGCGTATCGAGGCCCTGGAAAAGGAACAGGCCAGTCTCACCGAGACCCTGGGCGATGCCGCCTTCTACCAGCAGCCAGCGCAGAAGATCACCGAGGCACAGCAGCGCATGGCGCAGATCGAGGCGGAACTGGCCCAGTGCTTTGAGCGCTGGGCAAAGCTGGAGGGCTAGGCCACATACTCGCCGGGTGGACGCCGGCTGGCATGCAACAGTCTGCTAGGTTTTCGGAGTCATCAGTGGGGCCCTGCCCCAGCGCCCGCGCAGCCAGTTCAGCGCCGGGATCACCGGCCCCATGCGTACCAGGCGCCGTTCGAGACGGTATTTGCCGGGGAAGTTGAGCAGCATCAGACCCACCAGCAGGGTCAGCAGGCCCTGACCCGGGGTGAAGATCATCACGATCCCCAGGGTGACCAGTACCAGCCCGGAGAGGTTCTTCAGCACAACCAGGGACCAGCCCAGCAGTGGGTGGGTGCCGTGGCGGTAGATGGGATCGCGGCGGGTGTGGGTGAAATAGTCCGCAGGCAGGCGCAGCACCACGATGACCGCGATTGCTGCGGGCAGCGCGATGCCGGCCAGGATCAGGCCCAGCGCGAGACCCAGGGTGGTGATGTTCGTCAGTATCCAGTCCATGAGTTGTGTCCGCGGATGTCAGGGGTTTGGACATTCCTGGTCCTTCAGGTTCCCCTGGGAATGGCATTGATGAAACCCTGTGCTCCATGGATGCTTCTATGACAGTGCCTCCCCGTGCGGGGGGTGTCCGAATGATGGGCAGGGGTCGAAATCCTCATTGCTGGGCGCGATCGGTGTCTCCGGCGTCCTTGGTGGCGAGCGCGACGAGGTGTGTGCACTGAAGGGCATCGAGGCGATCCAGGAGCGTCTGGATTTCGCCATGTACTTGGTCTTATGCGGCCCGGTCCCCGCGGATCCGTTTCCGGGCCGTGGGGGCGGTGTTTAGCTGCCTCATTGCGCCGGGGTGAGTGTGTGTCCGCACAGTCTGCAGCGATAGTCCCGCTGGCCATCGCATACCTTGCGATGCTGACGTGGTCCCAGGGCGTGACTGCGACAGGCGCAGCGATACAAATGATGATCCAGTGCCTGCACCAGGGTCTGTGCTGAACTGGCATGGGTCACCCGGGGCTGGAAACCCAGATACGCCATCACTTCGCGCCATTCCCGCCCGTGAGGGCGCACGCCCTTGCGTCCATGGCAGCGATACACCACGGAATGCGCCACCTCATGGGCCACGGTGTCCGGCATGTGTTCGGTGGGGTCCGTACAGAACAGCCGCTCGTTGAAATGCAGACTCTCCACGCCGTCGCGCAGCCGCCACTGGCCGGCCGCCCGGCCGCGTAGCTTGAAGCTCACCGCACAGGCTTCGGCATGGCAGGAGAAATGTTGTGCCGCCTTGTGATACAGCGCATCGACCAATTGCAATATGGTGTGGCGCTGGCAGTCCGTGAGATGTTTTGGGGCCGATTCTAGGTTCTGATCCATGGGGTTATGCAGGTGGTTCTATTTTTATATTTGTGGTTTTTGAGTTTTTGTCGTGACTGTGAAGGTTTCTGGTCTTGTTGATGGTTATTGGTCTATATTGTTTAATGTGTTCACGCGACAAAGAATCCGTTGTTGGTTTTTTTTACTTTATGAATCGAGGTTTTTTACATGGCTAAGCGCAAGTCCCTGGAAGAGTTGTCTTCCGAAGAACTTTATCAGATTGCCCGTCAGCGCGAAGAACAGGAGCGGGAGCATGAAGAGGAGGCTCGCCGGGCACAGATCCAGGCGCTGCGCGAGGAACGTCGCGCCCTGGTGGCCCGGCAGCGCTCCGAATTGGTGGCCCTGGACCGCCAGATCCGCTCCCTGGGTGGCCGTGCGGCGGGCGCGGGTCGTGGTGGCCGTCGCGGTGGCAACACCAGCCAGGTGGTGCTGGATGCGGTGGCCAAGGCCGGCGAGATCAGTACCACGGACCTGCGCGAGCAGATGGAAGCCAACGGCAGCAACGTCAAGAACCTGAGTCAGACCCTGGCCTATCTCAAGCGTACCGGTCGGCTCAAGTCCAAGGGTCGGGGCATTTACGCCGTGGCCTGAGGCACGGCTGTTTTTGGTATTTTGAAGGCGTTTCCCCGGGTAGGGGAAACGCCTTTTTAGTGTTCGCAATTTGTTTCAACCAGGCTTGCCCGGATTACGCGGGCCGCCTGCGGCGATAACAGCACTGCATTGATTGTGTTGCCGTAAAGCCTTTCCTGGTCTTTGAGTTGCGCGATGCGCTCTGCCTGTAGGTCCGCCTCCAGCACCTGATAATCCAGGCCTTCCCGCCATTGATCGAGCCGTCTCTTGAAGGCCCGAAAGGCGCTGCCCTTGGGGCAGTCACAGTCCTGGTCCAGTTCCCTGAACGTGGTCCAGTTATCTCCATGGGCCATTGTGGTGTTCACGCGCCCGTTTCGGTGTCGATGTGAACAGCGAGGACATCGCAGGGGGTGTGTCGTATCACCGCCTGGGCCGTGGAGCCCAGCAGGCGGCCCAGGCCGGTGCGGTCGTGGGTGCCCACTACGATCAGGTCCGCGCCCCGTTCACGGGCCTGGATGGGGATATCGGTGTTAGGGGTGCCGGCAACGATTTCCCTGGGCGTGTCATCGAGTCCTGCGGCCGACATGAGTGTCTCCAGGCGTGCGGCCGCGGCGTCGAGCAGGCTCTGTAGATCCAGTTCAAGGCCGGGCAGACCGCCGAGGCCGTAGTCCAGATCCAGGGGCGGCATATGGTCCACGATATGCAGCGCCGTGAGCCGGGCGCCGCTGTCCCGCGCCATGGCTGCGGCCCGGGACAGCACGGCTTCACAGTCGGGGGCCAGATCCAGACAGACGAGGATATTCTGATGACTGCTCATGGGAGGGCTCCGGCTGCTGTGGGCTGCCTTCGGAGTGTAAACCCGTCATGGTCCCAGGAGAGGATTTGGCTTGTGGTTGTCATTTTTTTAACCTATTCTCAGTCTGTTACATAAGACTCTTACGTTGGATATGAGATTTAAATCATAACTATATGTATAGAAAAGAGTATGAATCTGGGGATCTGGGGCTCTCCGGGGCTTCCGGCGCCGGCGCCGGTGTCGGTGAGGGCCGGCAGCGCCGTGGCAAGGACAGGCGTTGCCTGGATCTGGAGCCACGCTTCCCCTGCGTGGATTTCGACGGCCAACTGATCCAGGAGGATCGCCGCCGTATTCCCGACCGACGTCTGCACATCGATGTGCAGTGGATTGCCATTGATTGCCTTCCCTAAATGCCGGTCTGCCGCCGTTTGTCGGTCAGGCGTGGCGCCCCGTCGACTATCATCTTTAAGGATGGTCTGAAGTAGTTGTGTATTTCTGGCTGACTTCAGCCCCTGCCGATTTTAAAAGCGGCAAATCGATCAAAAACGCTCAGATCACCCGCTTAT
>SR_TP_S13solDRAFT_1000760_pt1 | contig 11751 bp, 6 predicted proteins | sample SodReaTP_S13sol_FD_11159 | JGI IMG/M metagenome (IMG submission 11159) | reverse complement strand
TGTCGGCACAGTCTCGGCGTCGCGATGCTGTTGCGGCTGTTAATGTTATAAGATAACGCACCCCCATGAGCAAAATCGCCACACCCGCCACCGCGCCCCGCCGCTTCGAGATGCCCATGCTTGGCGCGCTGTTTGCGCTGTCGGGGGCGGCGGCGCTAATCTATCAGGTTCTTTGGGTGCGCGAATTGGGGCTGTTGTTCGGATCGACCGCGCAGGCGGCGGCACTGACGATTGCGATCTTCTTTGCGGGCATCGCGCTGGGGGGCTGGCTGTTCGGGCGGCTGTCCGCACGACTGGCGCGGCCCCTGCGCGCCTTCGGGCTGGTCGAGATTGGGGTGGCTGCCACCGCGCTGGGGCATTTTCTGGTCGCAGACGTGTATTTCACGCTTTACCCTACGCTTTATGCACTGGTCGGCGGGGTGCCTGTGCTGGAAACTGCCCTGAAAGCACTTGTCGCCGCCACGATCCTGCTGCCTTCGGCCATTTTGATGGGCGGCACGCTGCCCTTGATGGGCCAGCATGTCATCCGCGCAAGGGACTCGCTGGGCCGGATGGGGTCTGCGCTCTATGCGCTCAACACCGCAGGCGGGGCGATGGGGGCCTTAGCGGCGGGGTTTTTCCTGCCCATGTGGCTGGGGTTTTCGGGCGCCTATCTTTTGGCCGTGGGGTTTGATCTGTTCGTGGGCCTGTCGGCCATTGTCATTGCCCGCCGCGCCCTGCCTATCGTTCCCGATCCAAGTCCCACGCGTGCCGCGATCCCCGCGCGGTTATGGGTGATTGCCTTCGCCTCGGGTTTTGCCACATTGGCGGTCGAGGTGATCTGGACCCGCGCCTTCGCGCAAGTGCTGCAGAACTCGGTCTATACCTATGCGCTGGTGTTGACCGTATTCCTGATGGCGCTGTCACTGGGCGCGGCGCTGGCGAATGCATTGAACCGGCTGGCGCTGCGGCCCGAAACCGTGCTGACGGGCCTGCTGCTGGCATCCTGTGCCGTCATCGCCGCCACGCCGCATCTGTTCCACCACCTGACGGGCGGTCTTGGATACCTTGGCGGGCGCGCCGATTTTGCGGGCTATGTTTTGGAGGTCGGGCGCGTGGCCCTGCTGATCATGCTGATCCCCGGCACGATCCTCGGCGCTGTGCTCCCGTATCTGCTGCGTCTGATGGAAGGGGGCGGGGCGCCCGGCGCAGTGCTGGGCCGCCTGATCGCGGTCAACACCACCGGCGCGATTTTCGGGGCGCTGGCGGGGGGCTTCGTGTTGCTGCCGCTGGTCGGCATGTGGACAGGGCTGTGGCTGATGGGCGCGGTGTATGCGCTTCTGGTGCTGGCTTTGTGGCAACCGTCGGACGGCTGGGGCGCGCGGATCACGCGCTTTGCAGCGCTGGCGGGGGCGGTCGTGCTGCTGACAGGCCAGCCGGGGTTGGAAGCGACGCGCCTGAACCGGGGCGAGACGCTGCTGGCCTTCCGCGAAGGGCCGTCCGCCCATGTCGCGACTGTCCAGCGCGGCGATGCGAAATTCATCCGCGTCAACAATTTCTATACGCTGGGCGGGTCGGGCGCGCTGGTGCCGGAACGCAACCAGACCATGATCCCGCTTCTGACCCATCCCGCCCCGCGTGAAATCTTCTTTCTTGGCATGGGTACGGGCATTTCCGCCGGTGCGGGGCTGTTCACCAACCCTGACCGCGTAACTGTCTGCGAGTTGCTGCCCGATGTGGTGGATTTCGCCCAGCAATGGTTCGGCCCTTATGTGAATGGCCTGTTCACCGACCCGCGCGTGAGCATCCACCGCGAGGATGGGCGGCAATGTCTTGCCCGTTCCCGCGCCACCTATGACATGATCATCGCCGATCTGTTCACGCCGTGGCGCGCGGGTGTGGGCAATGTCTATACGGTGGAACACTACCGCCTTGCGGCCAGCCGCCTGAACGCGGGCGGGGCCTATGTGCAATGGATGCCGCTTTATCAGGTGTCGCGCCGCGAATTCGAGATTATCGCCAACACGATGGCGCAGGCTTTCCCCGACCTGACGCTCTGGCGTGGGGATCTTTATCCGGAACGGTCCATTCTGGCGCTGGTGGGCCGCAATGACCCTGCACCGCTGGACCCTGCGATCCTTGCGAACCAATGGCGCGTGATGACGGGCAGCGATGCGCCCGATGACGTGCTGGCCGACCGCGCATTGAAATTCTACGCAGGCAATGCCGCATCCGGCTTGTTCGCGCATGCGCCCGTCAACACGGATGACCACCCCTTGATCGAATATCTGGCCCCGCGCACGCATCGTGCGGTGATCGCAGGAACCGCGCATTGGCTGACCGGCGATGGCCGCGACCGGCTTTATGCCGATCTGCTGGACGCGCTGCCCCCGGATAACGACCCGCATCTTGCGCGGCTGTCGGCTGCACAGCGCGCCTTGCCGCGTGCAGGCGCAATTTATGCACAATGGCGCGGGTTGCGCACCCGCAACGACCTTGGCGCGGGCGCTATCTGGCAGGATTTCACCGCCCTGACGCCGCCCCACGCCCGCAATCCCGACAGCCCTGCCGGACAGGTCGCAACCGGCGGCATGGCCTTCGGGGACGCCGCGGATTGAGCGCCGCCTTGACCGACGCCTTGACCGCCGCGCAAGGCCCTATGCTGCGCAGCCCGACTGCGCGGCCGCATGTGCGGGTTTTGGCCAGCGGATGAATATGATTGCGGGGTTTTCAATGCAGCCTTGCGCAAGGGCGGCCGGCAACTGGCCCAAGGGGCATGATATCGACCTTTCGCGGGGTGTTGACGCATGGCTTACGATTTCGGCTTGCAGGGACAGGGGAACGCCTGCGTTTTGCATATCGCTCAGGATCGTGCGCGCCTTGTTGATCCCCATATATACCGCAAGCGTTGTCCCCGGTTGAAGCATGCCAGCCCAGTCAGGGTCCGGATCGCCGGGCTTGCAGGCGGCGGTTGCCAGCATCAGACGGTCGGTTTGCCCGCGTTCCGTCAACCCGCGACCAAGGCTTGCGGCGGCAGCACTTGCGGCGGTCACACCGGGGACGATTTCGACAGCAATGCCTGCGCTGTGTGCGGCGTTCAGTTCTTCGCGCAGGCGGCCGAAAACGCCCGGATCGCCGGATTTCAGGCGCACCACCTTGCGCCCCTGTTTTGCGGCGGCAACGATGACCGCGTTGATCCTGTCTTGCGGCCATGAACTGGCGCCGACTTCCTTGCCGACAAAGACGCGCTCGGCATCGCGGCGGGCCAGTTCCAGCACAGCCGGATCCACCAGCCGGTCATAATAGATCACATCCGCGTCCTGCAGCAGGCGCAGGGCGCGCAGCGTCAGCAAATCCGCAGCCCCCGGACCTGCACCCACCAAGGCGATGGACCCTTGCACAGCGCCTGTGCCACCTGCCGCCAGCGTGTCCTTGATCAGGCTTGCCGCCTGCCGTGCAGCCCCGCGCGCCATGGCCTGACGGGGCGGGCCGTTGAACACCCAGTCCCAGAAAAACCGCCTTTGGTGCTGTGGTACCCGGCGGGAGACTTCGGGCCGCAGGCGTCCTGCCAGCGCCGCAAGCCCGCCCAGCCCCGGTTCCAGCAGCGTTTCCATCTTTGATTTGATCTGCCGCGCCAGAACAGGGGCGGTCCCTTCGGTCGATATGGCCACCACGACCGGATCACGGTCCACGATGGAGGGCGTTGTTGCATCGCACAGGGCGGGGCGGTCCACGACATTGACCATCGCGCCCGCCTCCTTGGCCAGTGCATGGGCGGCGTAGTCCAGACCCACGCACCCCGTCGCCACGAACACCAGCGCCGCGCCGCGAAACACATTCACCGACAGGGTTGTCACCTGCACGGCGCGCCCGTCACGGACCAGCGCGGTCAGTTCGGGGTCAAGATCAGGGGCAACCAGCACAATACGCGCTTCGGTTTTCAGGATAAGGCGTGCCTTTTGCGCGGCCTGTTCGCCACCGCCAACGATAACAACATCGCGGCCTGTCATTTGCAGAAACATGGGAAAGGTTTTCATGGGGCAATCGCTCCTTGGGGCAATGGGGCTGTCGGGGTGCGGCGGCGGCCATCCCACAGGGATCTTGCCTGCGCATGCGCCGTATCCGGTGCGTGGCCAAGCGCGATCAGCGCCGCCGCCGCAGTGCCGGTAACAATGGATTGCGCGAATTCATCGTGAAGCGTGCCATGCCACAGCGCGGCCAGCGCGTCGGGCGCATATGTGGCATCGGCCAGCTTGCGCGCCTGATCCAGAAGGGGGGACAGTACGGTTTGCATGGGCACGCCGCCTTGCAGGCGAAACAGCGCGACATCCTTGCTGGGGTTGCGTTCAAATTCGCCGCCGCCCCCTTTCAGGATGCACAGATCGGGCTGGGACAGGGCCGCGCCTGCGGCTTGTTGCAGGTCGCGGTAAGGGGGGTGGAATACGCCCTGCACAGCGGCGCGCGCGCCCGCCGGATTAAGCACGCGGCAGACTGTGTTCACGCAAGACCGCAGCCCCAGAACCTGCCGCAGGCGCAACAGGTCCAGCACGCGGGGCGCGAAGGTTTCCAACGGCAGATAGGCAATGCCATCGCGGTCCAGCAGACGGGCGGCATCATCGGGACCGCGTGCCTGACAAATCCCCGCATATGACAGGCTTGATCGCACATCGGCCCTGTCGGACTGGTGCGAATTCCAGCCATGCAGCAGCACCCGCGCGCCGCTTTGCGCAACCAGCCGTGCCGCCAGCAAAAACCACGGCAGGCCGCGCGTGCGTCCGGCGGCATAGCTGGGCCAGTCCAGATCGATCTGCGGCAGGGTTGGAAGTGTCCCGCGCACAGCCCGCACGAAGCCCGCGATTTCATCGGGGGTTTCCCCGCGATAGCGCATCAGCATCAACAGCCCGCCAATCGCGTGCGGATCGGCGTCACCGGACAGCATCAGGTGCATGGCGTCCTCTGACTCGGGGGCGGTCAGGTTGCGCGCGCGTCCCGGCCCGCGCCCCATGGCGTGGATATAGGGCGCAAGGGTCATTCCGCCGCCTCCAGTCGTCCGGCCAGCAGGGCGGCCAGTTCAGGGCGGCACGATCCGCAGCTTGTGCCTGCTTGCAGGGCCGTGCCGATCTGTTCAACCGTGGTCAGGTTTTGCGCGGCAATCGCGGCTGTGATCGTGTTCAGCCCGACATTCAGGCAGGCACAGACTGTCGGGCCGGGATCGGACATGCCTGCGCCGGGGCGACCGGCCAGCAGCGCCGCGCCCGCCTGTCCGACCTGTGCCGCCAGATGGCCGCGCGCAAGCTGCACGGGGTCGGACGCGGCGAACAGCGCGGCCAAGGTGCGCCCGCCCTGCATCAGGGCGATGCGGTGGGTGCCGCGAATGCGGTCCTCGACACTCAGGCAGGTGGCATCGGGCAGGTTGAACAGCGCGCGGGCATAGGTTTCCCAGTCGTCTGGCGTGGTCATCCCTGCCAATTCACACCGCCAGCCGCCCGCATGGCGCGCGCGCGCCCAATAGGTGGCGTCAGGCGTTTGCGGCCCGACCGAGACTGCGAACCCATACCATGCAGGGCTCAAGGCTTCGATGGCCACGACCGCCGCCTTACTTTCGGGCTGGCCTGAAACGGGGTCTGTCACTGCCGCGACCAATGCATCAATACGGCCAGAGGGCGCCGTGTCGCCGGTCCAGTGCATGGGGGCAAAGACCTGCCCGCGCTGCACATGCGCGGTGATCGACACGCGCAGGATTGCCGCGCCCTGCGGGCTGGTCACGCGGGCCAGCGTTGCAGGGGCAAGCCCCAGATCGCGCGCATCATCGGGATGGATTTCGACAAACGGCTCGGCAATATGCTGGTTCAGACGCTGCGAAAGGGCTGTGCGTGTCATCGTGTGCCACTGGTCGCGCACGCGGCCTGTGTTCAGCCGGAACGGATAGCGCGGCGCGGTTTGGGCCACAGGCAGGCGCGGGGTGATGGGCAGCATGCGGGCGCGCTGATCTGGGGTGAAGAACCCGCCTTGCGCGAAGAACCGCCCGCCATGGCGTTTTGCGCTGACAGGCCAGCGGGTGGGGGGCAGGGCGTCATAATCGGCCTGCGCCAGCCCTGATATGTCGAAATCGCGCCCCAGATCGCCCGCTACGCCCGACAGGGTTGCATATTCGCGGAACACATCGCCTGCATCTGCCCAGCCGAACGCATCGCCCCAGCCCATGCGCGCGGCCACATCTGCGATCATGCGCCAGTCGTCGCGGGCTTGGCCCGGTGCGGGCAAAAACGGGCGCTGGCGGCTGATGGTGCGGTCGGAATTGGTGACTGTGCCGGATTTTTCGCCCCATGCGGTGGCAGGCAGGACCACATCGGCCAGCCGTGTGGTGTCGGTCTGCGTGATGTCACTGACCACCACGAAATCACAGCCCTTGATGGCGCGCGCCACCGTGTCGGCATCGGGCATCGACACGGCGGGGTTGGTGTGGATGATCCACAGCGCCTTGATCTGGCCACGCGCGACTGCGTCAAACATCTCGACCGCTTTCAGGCCGGGTTTGTCTGGCATGGCGGGACTGTTCCAGAAGCCCTGCACAGCGTCGCGGTGGGCGGGGTTTTCGATATCCAGATGGCAGGCCAGCATATTGGCCAGCCCCCCCACTTCGCGCCCGCCCATGGCATTGGGCTGGCCGGTGACGGAAAACGGCCCCATGCCGGGGCGGCCAATGCGACCAGTTGCAAGGTGACAGTTGAGGATCGCGTTCACCTTGTCGGTGCCGCTTTCGGATTGGTTGATCCCTTGGGAATAGATCGTCACTACACGTTCGGTTGTGGTGAACCAGTCAAGGAAAGTGGCCAGATCATCCGCAGGCAGCCCGGTCATGGCAGGGTCGGAGGCACGGGCGCTGGCCAGTGCCGCGTCAAACCCGGCGACATGGCGCGCGACGTAAGTTTCATCCACAGCGCCACGGTCCGCCAGCGCCACCAGAACCGCGTTGAACAGCGCCGCATCACTGCCCGGCGCAAGTGCCAGATGCAAATCGGCACTGTCGCAAGTGGCCGTGCGGCGTGGGTCCACCACCACAACTTTTGTGCCGCGCGCCTTTTTCGCCGCAACCAGCCGCTGGTACAGCACCGGATGGCACCACGCGAGGTTGGACCCGACCAGCACGACCAGATCGGCCTGATCCAGATCCTCATATGTGCCGGGCACTGTGTCCGCGCCGAACGCGCGTTTATGCCCCGCGACACTGGACGCCATGCACAGCCGCGAATTGGTGTCGACATTGGCGGTGCCGATATAGCCCTTTATCAGCTTGTTGGCGGCGTAGTAGTCCTCGGTCAGCATCTGACCGGACAGGTAGAACGCCACGCTGTCGGGGCCGTGGTCGCGGAGCGCGGACTGAAACCTCGCTGCCACCAGATCAAGTGCCGCGTCCCATGTGGCGGTCTGGCCGTTCACCTGCGGCGCAAGGATGCGCCCGTCCAGCCCCAGCGTTTCCCCCAGCGCCGTGCCTTTGGAGCACAGCCGCCCGAAATTTGCCGGATGGTCGGGGTCGCCCTTGACGCTTGCACCGCCCGCGCCGTCCGGTGTGACCAGAACCCCGCAGCCCACGCCGCAATAGGGGCAGGTGGTGCGGACCGCGCTCATGCAGCCGCCCCCCGGATCAGGCGTTTGGCATCCAGCAGAATGCGCCCGCCCTCGACGCGCGCGGGGTATGTGGTAACTGCCCCCTCATCGGCGCCCTGCGCCATGCCGGTTTCCAGTGAAAACACCCAGTTATGCAAGGGACAGGTGACTGCATGACCATGCACGATACCTTCTGACAACGGCCCGCCCTTGTGCGGGCAACGGTCATCGATGGCAAAAACCTGATCATCGCCCGTGCGAAACACCGCCACGCAGCCATGCACGGTTTTCACCACGCGCGCGCCGCGTTGGGGAATGTCATTCAATGCGCCGATATCCAGCCAGCTCATTGCGCGGCCTCCTGTGTTAGGTCGGCTAATGGGGCGAATTCCGCTTGGGATTGCGGGGTTGCGCGGTCGGCCCAGGGGTCGCGCTGATAGATGGATTGCGACAGGTCGAACCGTTCAATCAGCGCCGCGCGGTTGTCCATATCCTCGACAATCTGCGCCTGCACCCATTCCAGCCCCACCTTGGCCAGCCATTTATAGGGCCGGTCCAGATATTTCGCATGTTCGCGGTAAAGCTGGACAAAGGCCACGGTCAGGTCGATGGCTTCCGCTTCGGTCGCGACCTTGGCCAGACGCTCGACCTCTTTCAGGTCCATGCCTGCCGCACCACCCACGCCAATCTCGAACCCGGAATCGACACAGACGATCCCTACATCCTTGCAAGTGGCTTCCGCACAGTTGCGCGGACAGCCCGACACGGCGAGTTTCACCTTATGCGGCGTCCACGACCCCCAAAGGCGTTTTTCCAGCTTTATGCCCAGACCTGTGGAATCCTGCGTGCCAAAGCGGCAGAAATCCGTGCCCACGCAGGTTTTGACCGTGCGCAGCCCCTTGGAATAGGCATGGCCGGAAACCAGCCCCGCCGCGTTCAGATCGGCCCAGATATCGGGCAGATGTTCCTTTTGCACGCCCAGAAGGTCGATACGCTGCCCGCCTGTGACCTTGACCGCCGGAATGTCGTATTTGTCGGCCGCGTCCGCAATCGCGCGCAATTCGCGCGGGTTTGTCATGCCGCCCCACATGCGCGGGACAACTGAATATGTGCCGTCCTTCTGAATGTTGGCGTGGTTGCGTTCATTCACAAAGCGGCTTTGCGCATCATCGGTGTAATCTTCCGGCCAATCGGCCAGCAGATAGAAATTCAGCGCAGGGCGACAGACATGGCACCCGCAGGATGTTTTCCAGCCCAGTTCCTGCATGACCGCCGGCATGGATTTCAGCCCTTGCGCCTTGATCAGGCGGCGCACATCTTCATGCGTCAGCTCGGTGCAGCCGCATATGGGTTGCGCGGCGGGCAGTTCAAACGCGTCGCCCAGTGTGCTGGCCAGAACCTGTTCCACCAGCCCGGTGCAGGTGCCGCAGGACGCGCTGGCCTTGGTCTGCGCCTTGATGTCGGCAAGCGTGGCTGCGCCGCCTTCGATCGCGGACACGATGGTGCCTTTGCAAATGCCGTTACAACCACAAATCTCCGCCTCAGGCGGCAATGCTGCAACGGCTGCCAAAGGGTCCGTTTGGCCACCCCCTTGATAGGCCGGGCCGAAGATCAGTGTGTCACGCATGTCGGATATATCCGTGCCGTCCTTGATCAGCCCGAAGAACCATGACCCGTCGCCTGTGTCGCCATACATGACCGCGCCGATCAGGCGGTTTTCCTCGATCACCAGCCGCTTGTAGACGCCGCGCGCAGGGTCGCGGAACACGATATCTTCGCGCCCGTCCGCATCGGCGAAATCACCGGCGCTGAACAGGTCCACGCCTGTGACCTTCAGCTTGGTGGCCGTCTGGACAGGCTGGAACGCCGCGTCCTTGTCCAGCAGGGTGGCCGCCACGACCTTGGCCTGATCATAAAGGGGCGCGACCAGCCCGAAAAGCTGCTCGTTATGTTCGACACATTCACCGACGGCCAGAATGTCAGGGTCGGATGTGGTCATCTGGTCATTGACGACAATCCCGCGCGCGACCTCCAGCGCGGCATCGGTGGCGATGCGGGTTTCGGGCCGGATGCCGACGGCCATACAGACCTGTTGGGCATCATAGATCGTGCCATCCTCCAGCAGGACCGCTTCCACATGGTCCTTGCCCAGAATGGCCTTGGTGGCGCCCTTGCAGTGCACGGTGATCCCGCGCCCCTCCAGATCCTTTTGCAGCAGGTATCCTGCGGCGGGGTCCAGCTGGCGTTCCATCAGATGGCCCATCAGGTGAATAACTGCCACCTCCATGCCGCGCGCCTTCAGCCCTGCCGCCGCTTCCAGCCCCAACAGGCCACCGCCGATAACGACCGCTTTCGCGCCACGCTTGGCGGATGCGTCGATCATGGCCTGTGTATCGTCCATGTCGCGGTAAGTGATCACACCGGGCAGGTCATGGCCGGGCACCGGAATGATAAACGGCGCCGATCCCGTTGCGATCAGCAGCTTGTCATAGGGCGCGCCGCCCGCGTTGGAATAGACGACCTTGCGAGCGCGGTCGATGCGCACCACCGACTCGCTAAAGCGGCAGTTGATCTTATGCTGCGCATAGAAATCATCATCATGGGTGACGATGTCCTGATATGTCTTTTCGCCTGACAAGACAGGTGACAGCATGATGCGGTTATAATTCCCGCGCGGTTCAGCATTGAACAGGGTGACATCCCAGCCATCGGGGTCGCCTGCCAGCAGATGTTCCAGCACGCGGCCCGAAGCCATGCCCGCGCCGATGATTACGAGTTTCTTTTTCATCACGCCGCATCCTTCTTCTTGTCCGCGCCATGTTCATAATCCTCCAGGAATTGCAGAACCTCGGCGCGGTAATTGTAGTAATCGGGGTGTTCCAGCAGGGCCTTGCGGGTGCGCGGGCGGGGCAGGTTCACATCGACAATCTTGCCGATGCGCGCGCGCGGGCCATTGGTCATCATCACCACGCGGTCGGCCAGCAGGATCGCTTCATCCACGTCATGGGTGACGCAAATCGCGGTCACCTTGGTGCGCGACCACACCTCCATCAACACTTCCTGCAATTCCCAGCGCGTCAGGCTGTCCAGCATGCCAAAAGGTTCATCCAGAAGCAGCAGCTTGGGGCTAAGTGCGAAGGCCCGCGCAATGCCCACGCGTTGTTTCATGCCGTTTGACATGTCCGCCGCCTGCCGGTCCATCGCATCGCCCAGCCCCACGCGTTCAAGGTAGTATTCGACCACGTCCTGACGCTCACTCCGCGATGCGCGCGGGTAGACGCGGTCCACGCCGATGGCCACGTTTTCCTTGGCGGTCAACCACGGGAACAGGCTGGGGGCCTGAAACACCACAGCGCGTTCGGGGTCCGCGCCGCGCACTTCCATCCCGTCCAGCTTGATGCCCCCGCCCGAGATGTCATTGAGGCCCGCAGCCATGGTCAGAACGGTGGACTTGCCGCAGCCCGAATGCCCGATCAGGCTGATGAATTCGCCTTTCTTCATCTTCAGATCAAACCGGTCCACGACAGTCAGCGGCCCTTGCGGTGTGGGATACACTTTTGAAAGCTGCGAGAATTCCAGATACTTCTCATCTAGCCCGCTTTTCGCCGCCTCGGCATAGGCTTTGGGCGCGCGGTGAATTGGCGTCACCTGCGGCAAGGTGCGGGTTTCGGCAACCTTGGCGGCGATGCCCACATCCATCAGGTATTTCGTCACATCCGCGCGCAACTTCTTGAACACCGGATCGCTGTTCATGGCGGTGCGCGCGCGTGGCCGCGGGATGGAGACATTGAACGCCGCCCCCAGCGTGCCGTCAGGGTTCAGCGGGATAATCCGGTCCGCCAGCAGCAGCGCTTCATCCACGTCATTGGTAATCAGCACCACGGTTTTCTGATCGGCCTGCCAGATCTGCGTAATCTCGTCTTGCAGATTGGCGCGTGTCAGCGCGTCCAGCGCCGACAGCGGTTCATCCAGCAGCAGCACTTCGGGGTTCATGGCCAAGGCACGCGCCACGGATACACGCTGGCGCATGCCGCCCGACAATTCCGCAGGCCGCCGCCCCCTGGCGTGGCCAAGGCCCACCATGGTGATGAACTTGTCCACCATCGCGGCACGTTCCGCGCGGCTGGCGGATTTATGCACGGCATCGACCGCCAGCGCGACATT
>SR_TP_S13solDRAFT_1000758_pt1 | contig 11780 bp, 6 predicted proteins | sample SodReaTP_S13sol_FD_11159 | JGI IMG/M metagenome (IMG submission 11159) | reverse complement strand
CAAATGTTGAAACACGAACTTTTGCCAATAGCTGGCCAGGTAGTGACCTTTCAAGCCGCTTTCGTATCTCTGCGGTTGCAGCATTCGTGAACGTCACAATCAGTAAGTAGTTATTGCTCCCGGATTCAAGAATTCGCTTGGCAAGCTCCATGCTCGTGTGAGTTTTCCCTGCGCCAGGTAGCGCAACAATAAGCTTGCTTTCATCTAGATTTTCAATTGATGTGTATTGCTCTTCAGTTAACGACATGTATTATCAAAATTCCCAAAATGGCTTCTACTGCGTTGCTATAAATTACCAGAATAAATTGAGAGCATTTTGTAGAGAACAGCCTTTTTTTGGGTATTCTAATTTTGTATCTAGAAAAGTTACTTGTGAGGGAATCATGAAAAACTCATTTGGCGTTATCACAATTTGCTCGTTGGCTTTATTGGTGACAGGCTGCGCTAGCAAGCCTTTAGAGCCTCGCAACATCACAACCATTAATGAGCCGCATGCGCTTGAATGGGTGGAGGTGGATTACGCGCCAGCTGACAATGCATCATTGGCCATGACAAAGATGCAAAAGCTAGGTGTCGATTTTGCTATTAACGATGCACTCAATGCAGAGGATACTTACACCTATTACTCTCGAGGTAGTCGTGCCGGGAGCGCGCTTATTTCAGCTGCGGGGATGGGGTTGATGTCAGGTATTGCCGACCTAAGCATCACTGGCCGTGCAAATGAACGCACATCAGAATATGGTCCTCATGCTGGCTTTTATGTTGATAAGAGCGAATACGAAGGCTTAACCGCGGAAGAGCAATTTCAGGTCGCAATCAATCACATTGGCTTAGCCATGTTCGACGCTGCTTCCAAAGAGCTTGATGATGCGGAATTTATTGGCGTATACAACTCAGCACTGACAGAGCACACTGCAATGCTTGCGTTTGATTCTGCTCATTGCAGCAACGAGCGTCGTGAGCAATTTGGATATCGCACAACCCTTATTCGCGGCTTCGCAATCCAAGAGCGGGACGATGACTTTGACGTTCAGTGCTTTATCCCATTTAAGGTGACTGGGTTGGAAGTTGCAGGCGAGCAAATTTTACGCGCTGAGTTTCTAGAAGGCGAATATGCATTAGCACCAATCCTCAGAAACTTGGGCAACGCCTTTGTTGTGATGCCATATCAATATCGGGCTGGCAGCCGTCGCGTTACCGTGCAAAACACTGTTCCCTACGTTGCATGGGAGGGTAAAGCCAACTTGTTTACTCGCGATAGCGCCACGATTAATATCCTCTAAGTGCTTAACATGAGAAAACCCGGCAATAAGCCGGGTTTTCCTTTAGTTACTAGGGTCGAAACCATAATTGCATATTGGTGGTCTTGGCACCTGGCTACAATCAATTGGCTCCCTTGTTTGGCGAATATTCTCCCTTCTTGTTACATCCAAATCAAAGTCAAACCTCTCCTGGGTCCGCTCAACAGCGTTCATACGCTGGCTTGGAGCTAACTGCATTCTCGCAGTGCAAATACCATCTTCTCTACTAAACCCTTCAGGGCATCCGTAGTTAGATTTAGGTTGGGGATCTGCTGAGCACATTCTGTATTCAGGAATTAACTCATCATCCTCCCCCTCGTGATACCCAATTACTATCTGTCTGCTAGAATAGACACATGATGAATCTGTTTCTCTTTGATATGGGATAGAGCAAGTAAACTGACCAAAATCAGCATCCCAGTCATCCCACTCAAGCGAGGATGGACAACTAGTATTAGCATTTCCTGCATAACGTACACAGCTTGTTGGTGAGTCCTGCTCCCACCCAGATGGGCACTCAGGCAATGCATCTTCGTCTTCATTTAAATTATTCAGCGTTCTCCCTGAACCTGTTAATCCATCCATGCTTTCTTCCATCATTAGATCAGCAGCAAACATTAGGTCAACCCACTCACTGAAGTCGATGCGGTCCCAATCTAAAGTTTCAAGCAAGTCGGGCGTCAGCCCTGCGCACTGATTAAGTGGAATGTTTTCGATCTCATGGACCTGTTCCATAACAATTCTTGCGAGCGTTGAGCTGTAACAACAATAATGTTCGGTATACCAAATTGTTGGTGGCACCAGCCGGGCTCGACTTGTCCGGCTTCGATATTCAAAGCATTGGCCACCAGCAATTAAAGCTCCCATATCTAGCTGACTGCTCGGGCATGCATAGAGAACATTTAGTGCCAACTTTAAAAGTTGATAGGCTTGATAATACGCCATGATGGTACCGAAAACATTCCCGAACACTTCAGCAAATTCACCAAAACCTTCCGACCACTCCAAGGCCACATCTCCGCCTTGAGAAGCTGTATTAGTAACAAACACCTGCGCCCAAGACTCAGGCATGTAGTTATAAATCACCTCCATCATCTTGTTAGCGATCCATGAGTTATCACTCAAGGCAGCTTCTGCAGCCCCTTCAATGGACTCACTTGTACTTGTGAATGGTAGGCTTTGCCATGCACTAGATACGCCATCTCTTATAGGAGCCCAAGCACCCTGGACAACTGTACCGAACTCGCCTTTATAAGCCATTTGCTCTACGCGCATGGATTGCTTAGCAAACGCTACATATTGAATGATGCTAGTGCCGGATTGGTCCTTGCAGCAGTTTGGAATTAACCCTGTTAGGTCATAACGGCACTCCCTCACTTCACCGTCAAAGATCGTGCATTCAGCATTACCATCATCATTAATGCAGCCCTCAGCACCGGCGTCTTCTAAGAAGGAAGCCATACCTACTGCTTGCTCAAATTTATCCGAAGTCTCTGGTTCGACTTGGTAGCAGTCACCACCAACGCAAGGAAGCATGGACTCGCAAGAGTTGGTTATTACTGTTTCTTCTCGAACAAATTCAATACCATCTTCACATTGGTAGCGAACACTTTCCATCCAGCAAATATCATGTACTTCATCGTACATCCCATCCGCACACACTCGATCAACTTCACTGCATGCTGAGTCGTCTTGAAGCGCTGAACAGGTCGAAGGGTTATCTCGAAGCGACTCGTACGTTAGACAGTCTTCTGGGTCTGATTCTGGACCAAGTGGACAAAGCGAGCCTTGCCCCAAAGGGTTGCAGCGATATCCGTCTAAATTAGCTCGCCATGTAATGTCTCCTTCATCACCATCAAAGAGAGGTCCTAAACGATCTAAGATGGAACGACTATAGCCCCTGGTGCCAATTTCCAGAGGGGTATAACTATCGAAAACGCAACTTAACTCGAAGTCAGTCGGCACAGTTGGATCAGTGTCCTCAGGGGCAGTAGCCCCACCAGTACAGTTAACCTCAGGAGTCGTCAAGTTTGGCTCAGCACACCCCACAATGGTATTGCCATCGTAAAGATATTGGAGGCATTGGTAACAGCGAGGTGTTGAGTAAGGAGCTCCAGTAATAGGATTCTCATGTACAACTTCATAACCCGCCGGGCATGAGTAGGAGCATTCTTGCTGGACTGGCAAGGCTCTTTCGTAGCAACCTTCTGGATAGCTCCGTATTTCTTGACTTAGTGTACTTCTCTCTTCCCTATAGCAGCCATAAGGGCTCTCAATATCTCCTGGGCAGTCAGGAAGGGAAGGGATGGCAGTTGTATAAAAGCTTCCACCATGCTGATCTTGGTTGTACTCTGAGTAACAAAGCCAGCAGGAATCCCCTAGCCCTAAGTTCGAACCACACGCTCGCTGCTCCTCTGGCTCACAGTAGAGCGGGTGGTAAATAACCTCTTCTTCGGCTTCTACTACTCTCTCAATTTCGCAAAAGAAACTATTGCCAACAGTGTTTTCGTAACAGTACTCGTAACGCTTCTGCCCTGTTTGAATTGTTCTACGATTGGTTGTTTCTACGTCATTGCAAGCACCGAAAAAACCACCACCCTGCCTGTTAGATTCGCTAAGATAGCTAAAGCCTGGCTGCAAAATGTTTTCATTAACGCTGGTATTTAGAGCTCTATTTGGGTTGTTTGTAACAGCTCTATAGGCAAATGATTCACCCGTTCTAACATTCGTATCTGTTAGCTGAGCGTGGGATATCCTACCCTCTTCGTAGTAACCTTCCTCATCGCCATACACTTGGTCCGCTCCAAAACGCACCCCCTCGTTCTCTATTTCTTGGGAGAACATTTCAGCTTGAGATAAGCCATTATTTCGGTATTGAATTTCACCTGTATTCTCGATGACTCTAAATTTAAGTTCACCATTCGCATCGCGATAATACTCTCGCGTGGCGCGATCAGCATGCGTAGCTTGCAAGCTACCATCTTCGTTTAACCTTGGTCCTGTATGTGTACGGCCTGCGCCTGCTGCCATACGCCAGTATCTTTGTTGATCTATTTCCTCATCCCCAGCAGGTAGACCACGAATGTCGCGCTGTATATCCAAATCCAACATACGCTGCATCGTTTCTGTTGGGGCGTGAGAGGTTGGCCGCTGAAATTCCGAAGTAATAGCTTCTTCCGTGTGGTGATTCCGACTGGGGTCGTCTAACCGATATCTCTCTCTTAATCGGTCAAGTAAAGGGGTTTCGGATTGCTCGGCGTATGCTACCGAAGGTATTGCTGTAACAAAGAACGTAATAGTCATTACGTTCAGGTTTGCCAGCATCGCAAACAGTGATGAATAGGCTATTAATCTACGCATGAATCCCCCCTTAGCGCACACAACAGTCGCGGTACTGCCATAACATGTAAAGGTAAGCATTATCTTTGCCTGGCCTTGTTCTTCCTCCTACTGGGGTACACCAGCGCGCGGTTGACATACCCATGGGCTGACAGCACTCATTAAACCTACCTACATCGGTAACTGCGCCAGCCATATTGTCCCAGTTTTCTTGGTCATCACCGTCTTGACCCCATGCGAAATCATCAAAAACACTGGAGTCCCTCGCTTGAGGCACTGGATACATCATCGACATTTTGTACTGACTACGTGGGATGAATGGCGCATATCGAGGCTCACATCGTGCCTGGCTTCCTATGGTTCTCCTTTCTGTGCCAGCTCTATGACTCAACGCTAGGTTGCGCTGCATTATTAATGATGATGCCGCTACTGGATCGTGGATCGGATTAACATTACCCGTTAAGGGATATAAATGACCGTCACATCCAGCGCAGCCGTATGCGCTTTCGCGTTGATTATTCATTGTTGTGCTAACACAATCTTCCGCACACCAAGCTCTTGCCAAGGGCGAAGAGAATAAAACTGCACTTGGCGACATGATTAGCGATAGCAAATCGTTATTCCAAAGCGGGTTAATTTCTGTGATACCCAGCAAGTCGAAGTCGTAATACCCTGACGTACAATTCGGTAAGATAAGCATTTCCATCATCTGCATCAGAGGAAATGAATAGCTATGAGCTTGGAAGTAGGCAGTGGGCTCCCCCCTGCTACGGTGGCCTCTACTCACATGACCTAACCCTGAGAAGTTCTCTCTCTGTAAGCGTATTCCACCTAGCCCCGGCATACACCAAGGCGTTGTAACCTGCTCTTGGACCTTGGCTGGGCTCCAGAACCCCAGTGGCCAACCAATTTCTGGAACACCCAATTCATCTTGGCACATGCAAACAGGGGATGGGCCTGCAGCTCCATCCGGCCTGCGCCCTACTCCCAATATGTTTAAGTCGTTAAGGAAGCAAGACCAACACACCTGGCTGAAAATGTTGGTAAAAATATTTGCGTCCGGACATGCTCCAACCGACATGCCATCCATACTGTCTCCACCATCAGCTTTAGCGGTCGAGATAGCACCAGTCAGGGTTGCGACAGATAAAGATATCAAGAAAACTAATGACTTAAACTTCATAACCTAGCCCTTAGCACCGTCGAGAAGCTCACTGATAAACTCAAACACCCAAGTGAATGCGGCATCCACATAGTGATAAATTGCGAAAGCAATCTCTGGCTTCGCAAAAGCAATCCAAATACCTAGAGCTATAAAAAATAAGGCAGGTAATATCTTCACGCGTCATCCCCCAGCTTGAATTGCTTCACATGTAGTAAGCCTTTGTTTAGATCTGTCTCCACTCTCGCCGGCAACCCAGATAGCTGGAAACGTTTAACCATCTCCTCCGGTAGTAAGTACACTTCGCTATTGAACATACCCCGGAGAATCTCTAGGTGCTCCCAGCCATCTTTTTGGTTAAATCGAGAAGAAATGAGCATGACTTGGCCACGCTTTCTGGGGCCGTCGAGTTGCTCAGCAAGCCAATTTATCTGCTCTATATCCTTTCCATCAAACACGTAAATGGTTAGGTTCGTGGTGGCATGATTTAACGGATTAAGAGTCTGCCCAGCGTATGCCAGCTGATCGCCTCGAGGGTTTACAATGTCATCAGTCACGCGAACAGTAGGGTCTATAAACCACTCATCAGATTCACTTGCTTTGGGTAGGTGATGGAAAGTTTGATTGCCCCAGAAATTTCTTATTGCGTCTTGTTGTTTCTGTTCCCAATCAATTGCAGCCAGCCTTCTTTGGATCTCCTCAATCAAGCTAGGCTCTATTACTTCCGACGTAGGGCCTTGATCATCAAACCGATGAACGCGGTTGCCTGTTTCAGCTGAACGCTCAGATAGCCATTCGAAATTCGTTATCCCCGAAACGAGCATGGCCTTACCACCTGATACCTTGGCTATGGTGGGCACCCGGTCGATACCAAGCTCTAAAAATGCATCAGGATTGAAGCGGGTCACTGGTGGGTTATCAATTTCCTGGGCAATATCTCGCAGCTCGAACATGGTTTCCTGAATACCTCTATGTCCAGGCTTTAATCCATTGATGAAGACATGAGCATTATCGTGCGCTGCTTGCTCTAAAACGTCTTGAATCACTGAGCGAGGCATACTGAAGGATATAAAGACATATTTAGAAGCGCGTCCCGTGTCACTAGCCTCCGTAGAATCAGAGCCAGAGAAGAACCCAGCCTCTCGAGACGTGATGCCTGATAACTGCTGAATGTGATGCCCTAATTGATAGTTAGTCTGCTGTGATGCTTCTTTAGCGCTTTGCCAATATGGATTGTTCTCTAGATTTTCGTGGGGGTGAAGATTGACGCCCTCAAACCACCTAGAGTGTGTTTCTCTCCCACCAATTCTACCTCTTAGCATTTCCCTCTGTTGCTCTAGTGCTGCAAGCTCTTCATCGGTGAAGTATTCGTTCGCCTGAGAATCTTGTGGCCGAACCCCCTTCTCTAAAAACTCACGAATTTGCTGATGATATGACTCATCAACATTAAAAACGTCCATTCGACGTTCTGCCTTCTCGGCTGTGCTATCAGACGCGATAACTAATAATGGAAACAGGACGAAAGACATAGCTAAAGTCACTTTAGAAAACGACATAGGCTCTCCCTATAATGTCTTTTTGAGATACTTCACCCCAATATCGCGAGTCATAGCTCGTAATGGTTTCGCCAACCATGAAGTAACCATCTTCAGATATTGTTCTTGTACCCACGATTTCACTTAGGGACTGCTCGATATGAGGGAGTAAGTAACCAAGGGTTAGAGGGTATTCCGTATCAGAATCAACCGTGACCGCATCTTCCGACACATCAACCGTTTGTCCTCCACGGGCAGCAACGATTTTGGTCCACATCATGCCTTGTGGGAAAAACTCGTTTTTTGCATTCATACGAAAAGACGCGAGCGCACCTTGTGGAATGTCGGTGTCCCACTTATCAATAATTATTAGGTTTGCGTGTATGCACGGAAGCTCTGACTGATAAGCAATGCCAATCTTGTATCGTGATGAGAAATATGTCCAAAAGATGGCCACGACTAGTAAGCCAATGGCCATCCCTTTGTTGTTAAGGAGAAACGATGAGACTTTTGGCACGGGAAAATCCTCTATTGAAATTCCCGTATATTTTGCACCGATTTTTTAACTTCCGAATGAACAGACCTCCCTAATTCGGGAGGTCTGAACTTTTAGGGTGACCAATATAGCTCACCTTCCGTGTAATCACCTGAGTCGTCCCATGCTTTAAATCGAGCATATATTGGCTCATCTGCAGTTGAGGCTCGCGTTCGGAATGAGCGGCCAAAACTTCGTTCATCTCCATTTACCCACCAGTCATAGCCAACCACACGCCCATCAGGATCATCGCAGTTAGTTAAAAATGTAATGTAAGTCGAAGTTACATTAACCTCAGGCTCGCAAATCGGCTTTTGGTTTTCGTTTACTGTGACCAGTTCTTCGAAAACACCAACTTGCCCATATCTAGAAGTAACTCTAGCAGTTATTAAGTGCTCGCCTGGCTCTTCAATGTCTAACCTTGCGAACGCTCTACTGAAGCCTTCAGCCTTTTCACCGTTAATGAACCACTCTACCTCACCGCGTCTATCACTTGGATGACCTGGGTTTGATGATACTCTCGCGCTTAGCCTTAGCGGTGCGCGGTCGTGCCTATTAGAGGTGCGGTATGTGATCTCACCCTCCATATCTGGTGCTTCCAATACCTCAATAAACTGTGAAAGTATCCGTTCATTACCACGGTTGTCATAGGCTCTAACCCGGAAATTATGGATACCTGGCTCATGGATAGTCACTGTGCCACTAAGGCTTCTTTCGGAATCAAGCGTCATTGCGCTCTCATCTATCAAGAACTCAGTCCCGAATCTGACACCTGGCGCATAAATATAGTCAAAGTTTACTGCAACTCTGACGCGCGCAGGCGCAATCAACACAGGGGAGCGGAGCCTTAACTCAGATGCAGGGAAGTGATAGTCAAGCACCTGAATATCTAGAACTTGCTCGCTATAGGTAGTTTCCTTAAATCCATCCACCCATGCTGCAACATGGAAAGATGCATAATCAGCGTTTTCCACTACTCCCGATGGAATAGTGTACTCTACAGCCTGGCCTTCAAGAGTTTCCCCTGTCGGCATGGTCCAAACTACCTTTATATCACCCTCGACAAGTCGCTGAGGGTTCGATGCGCGAGCGTTCAGTTCAATCTCATACCCGGTATCAACCCTACGCGGACCGTGTGGACGGAGGCGAACTGGCTCCTCTTCAACTGAGCGTACTCTATGTCTAGCGTAACCCCATGCAGACTCGGTAATGCTGTCATGAGTTTCTGCGTATCTAAAGCGCGCTTGAATGTGGATTTCATCGCCTGTAAACGCATGCCATAGCTCTGGCTCTCCATCGAACCATGTTTGGCCATCGTCGACAGACCATTGAACATCACCATCCCCTAATTGCACATGCTCGCCAAAGTCAGTAATCCGATAGAGCGCTTCAGCGCCTCGGTAAACCTCTCTAGGGGCATCAATACGAAGAGAGGGCCTTTCGTATGCCACTAGCTCTAAAGGCTCTGTGATAGTCTCCTCACCAGTCATGACGTTCGTTACTCTAGCTCTCACAAACTTTGAACCTGGTGTGGCTTGAACCAAGCGAACTCTATTACTGTCGCCTAACCGCTCTGGGTCACTTTGCCAATTCACGCCATCTTCACTGACCTCCCACATAATCCCAGACGATACGCGAGAGTCCTCCCTTGTTTCATAACTAAAGCGAATCAACGAAGAAAGCGGAGCTCTACCACTTATACGGCGAGTATCAATTTCAGCTGAAATCGCCTCGCCTTGAAGCACATGAACGCGATGTGACGTTGAGCGCAGAGATAACTCATACTCCTCATGTGGGGAGACAAGCTCAGCAATGGCTCTTATCCCCCGTGCCATGGTGAATACCTCAGATGCCTCAACATCAATTTCTATAACGCCTTCAGCTGGTAGTCGGTGCTTTTCGGAGATTGGTACTCTATCCCCACGGCCTGAGCGTATGATGTAAACATCCCACTCGCCATGTACATCAGGGTCGTAGTAATAAGTACCTTCTCGACGGTTATATTCACCAACATATACTCTGGCCCGAACAGTTTCGGTAGATAGGCTGTCTGGATCGTCAACTTCCAAGTAGGCTCTAACTCGCCGTGATGGCAAATTAACAACTTCTACGCTCTTGCTACCCTTCAATTCAGGGAGTGCTTTATAACGAGCCGTAATATCAAGGTTGTAGCGTTCAAAAATTGCTCCTTTATGCTCATCCTCAACTGCTATCGTTCCTCGAACGCCATAAACAGGGCGTCTTGATCGCCGCTGACCATGCTCGTTCAAATAAGTGACGTCAGCTAACCCATTATGAATTTCGACCTCGACATCGCCGGGAGAAACAACCGCACTATAGCGAGTCAGGTTATTGCGTCTAAAAGGCATGCCGTACACGCCATCTGCTAGCCGATTCTGCCGAGCAAGCTCAACCACTGGTGCCTGTGGTGGCACAACATCGAAAGTCTCAATTACACGTTGAATATGTTGCTTATCACCGTTTTGGTTGTGGAAGTAAACATCAAATCCAACAGTTGCCTGCCCTTGCTCCGAAACAACACCTCCAACCCAAGATTGGCTGGGATGGTCCTCTGCATACATCCCTTCTGGCAGCTCGAACCAATGAATTGTGCAAGAGTTACGGTTAGTACCAGCCCTTAATGCAGCAACTTCTTCACTGGCTGCATAAGCACATCTGGCACCCTCGACTTGTCGTGCTCTAAACCGCACTCTTTGAACATCAGCTACCGCTGAGTCCGGCAAACCAACGATTCTGAAATCTACTGGTGCATACCGCAGTTGTAGCTCCAAAGTTGATTTGTTGCCCACATCGTCAACACTCACCACCTCAAGAGGGTAAGTTTCTCCAAGATCAAGTCCGGTTACCTGGGTTGCTACGTGACAATAATCTGGCTCAACACAAGCTAACTCCAGCTCTTCACCTGCGAATGTCGCAGACTCTATTCGGCTTCCATCATTCCATCCGCCTGAAGTTAAAAGAAGCATGTCATTTGTGAAGAAGACGGCATTACCATCGCTAAGCTCTCGAGTACCCATCATGACCTTGGTTACTGGCGCGTAACGGTCAATATAAGCCGAAGTGATTAACTCTGTAGAGCCATTATCGAATTGGTCTTTAATTTCTGCAGTAATGTCGTAGCGGCCATCCGGGATACCTAACAAGTCATAACGGTATATGAGGTGATCCCCTACAAGCTCGGCTTCGCCAGTGGCTTCAACATTGTGGGACAAATTCCATGAGAAGTTTGGCACCCGGAAGTTTACTCGCATTCTACCAATGTTATGGTAATTCTTTAAAACGACACTATCTTGTAAGTCAAAGCGCAACCGGCTGTTTGCAAGTCGCCACCACTCACCCTCTTGTTCATGGTGTGGCGTTTGCACTGCAAGGATTGCTTCCTCAGGCTGAACAATGACTTCGTTATCACCTATGACAACTGTTTTTGGCTCTGTGATTTCGTGGCCAATATGAATTTCTGCATATTGAAGCTCAGGAGGACGATAATCCCACTCAACGGCCAATGGTGCTCTTAAGCCCCCACCCCAGAAATGGTTATGTGAGTCAGACACAAAAAATAACTCAGTAAGCCCCTGCAAGTCTTTGCCACGCTCACCAAAAAATCTCCGTCCATCAAGCCCAACTGTACAGCTTTCTTCTTCTGGCATTATGAAGCAGTGACGACCACCTTTGCTCAAACGCTGTCGATATGGCCGAGGCTCAACGAATAGCTCGACACGACTAATGCCTGAGTCTGGGTTGTGGTTTAACTGCTCTAAACCGTATTTATCACCGTCACTCCAACTTGCAATAGCATCAACGACTACTGGCTGCTCCGGCTCTTCAACTTGGATCTCGTAACTCCCACCGCCGATATAGACTCTCCTTCCTCTGCTTTCTGAGAAAAC
>SR_TP_S13solDRAFT_1000757_pt1 | contig 11781 bp, 10 predicted proteins | sample SodReaTP_S13sol_FD_11159 | JGI IMG/M metagenome (IMG submission 11159) | reverse complement strand
AATAAGCGGGTGATCTGAGCGTTTTTGATCGATTTGCCGCTTTTAAAATCGGCAGGGGCTGAAGTCAGCCAGAAATACACAACTACTTCAGACCATCCTTAGGCAAGCCGTGAACAATCTACTGTACCGCATCAATCCGACTGGATTCCGGCTTCTGCGAAAGCTCGGCATGGGCGGCAAAGATGTAACAAAACATCCAGAACTGGCGGATCATCCACCGGGCTGGGAGAGTGCGCATGACCATTATATGGTCCTGTTGAAGAAGCAATGAGAAAACGACTCGTTCGCAACGTCGTGGCCAACCTTCTTCAGGCCGTCCTTGGTGCTGGTTTGCTGTTTGCGCTGTACCGCTACATCAATGACACGCTGGGGGTAGAACAACTCGGCGTGTGGTCCGTAGTGCTCGCAGCCGCCTCAGCATCGCGACTGGCTGATCTAGGTCTTAGCGTGGGGGTGACGCGCTTCGTGGCTCGGGACCGGGCGCGTGATAATGCGAGGCGTGCTGGGAAAGTGCTGGACACCACCGCCTTGACCCTTATGGTCACGGTAGGCCTGATATTGCCGCTGGCATACCCTATCATCCACGGGCTTTTACCGTACTTGTTCGATGACCAGTACCTGCAGATGTCTCAGCAGATACTTCCATATGCGCTGCTTTCATTGTGGTTGACAATTATAGCGACCGTCTTCCAGGGCGGCCTCGATGGTTGTGAGCGCATGGATCTGCGTAGCGCACTGGTGGTCAGCGGCCAGGTATTGCTTCTGGCACTGGCGTTCTGGCTGGTTCCGCAGCATGGCCTGATTGGTCTGGCTTGGGCTCAGGTCGGCCAGGGGCTGTTTCTTGTCGTGGCCGGACGTCTGATGCTGGTGCACACATTGAATGTTCTTCCGATATTTCCGATGCGCTGGCGTTGGCAAGTTCTGCGCGAGATGCTTGGCTATGGTGCGAATGTTCAGGCGGCCACCGTATTCATGCTGCTGCTGGACCCTGTGGCCAAGGCCATGATGGCGGGCTTAGGGGGCGCCGCGGCGGCGGGTTATTTCGAGATGGCCAGCCAGGTGGTGCAGCGGGGGCGGGCGATGATCGTTGCAGCCAACCAGGCCGTAGTGCCGAGAGTGGCCGCTTTGACGGAAGGCGCGCCCGGTCAGCTCAGCCAGTTTTACCGGATGAACATGCGGCTGATCGTGTTTATCACCCTGCCGGTATTTTCTTTGCTCGTCGCATGGGCAGGCGGCGTTTCCTGGCTGCTGACAGGTAGTTATCAAGAGGACTTCGTCGCGATGATGCTCGTACTGACCATCGCTTGGGCAGCTAACACGCTCACGGTGCCAGCCTACTTCTTCAATCTGGGCAGCGGCCGCGTGGGCTGGAATACGCTGTCGCATATTGCGATGGGCGTTTGTAATGCTAGTCTAGGTTGGCTTCTGGGGGGCATATATGGGTGGGTTGGTGTTGTGCTGGGTTATGCCATTGCTGTGCTGATTGGCAGCGGTGTTCTAATCCTGGCATTTGTGATGCGTCACGAGTATGCACACGCGTGTACGGGAACTCCGGCACAGTACCTGCTTGTGGTGGTCTCCTTGCTGGTGGCGGTCGTCGCCTGGCTTGTGCCGTTGCAGCCAATGAATGGTACGACGCAGGAGCTAATGGCAGGGATTCTCCTGCCGCCCCTGGCACTGGGAATAGCGGCTTGGCTTCACCCGGGACGCCGACAGTTAATGCAAATGTTTGGCGTCGTGAAGTGCGCTCGTGAAGCGTGAAATTTTACATAAAAATGTCGTGGGTATTCGGCGAGTATTGATCGAGGACTGCGTGTGAGCGTCACATCACCTGAAAGGGGTTCTAACACCCAACAGGTCGTAGCCGAAAGGATGGTCTTCAGCCCGATACGTTTGGGTTTTCTTGACGTAGTGGTCTTCATCATCCCCTTGCTGCGCTTTGTGCAGATAGAGGTTGTCGGAAGACTCTATCTGACAGAGATACTGCTGGCACTGCTGCTGTTTCCACTACTGGCCACCAGCGGGCAGCGTCTTTCCAAACGCATGCCATTAGCCTTTATTTCACTATTGATACTTTGGCTTACTGCCCAGGTGGTGAGCGATCTGGTGCGGTTGATCCCGTTTGACGACTTTTCGAGAGGATGGTCGAAGATCGTCTTTACGTTGATTAATTTCTGTGTCCTCTATCTGCTGTTGTATGGCAAGCCCAAGCGGCTATTGCTATTTATTGCAGGTGCGGCATTGGGGGACATCATCATGTATTACGTGGCGCCAAGCCATCACGGCGTTACATACCCCTGGAAGTTCGGCTATGGCTTAGGTGTCACCTGGCTGCTGGTCTTGCTTGCCGTTATGCTGTCGAACTTCCGCAGCTTTGGTCGGCTATTGCCAGCGGGGGTTCTTCTGTTGGCGGCTGCACTCAATGTGTACATGGACTTCCGTTCGTTGGGTGGGCTGGCTTTCTTGGTGGCTTGCTATCTTGCCCTGCAGGCGTTTCGTTCACCACAACGTGCTCTGAATCGGATCACCATAAGGCAGGTGGTGACGCTGGCTGCATTGGGATTGGGGGCGTCTCTGATTCTCGTTCAGGTATATGAGTACAGTGTCCAGAAGGGATGGCTTGGAGAAACTGCGCTGATGCGTTATGACATGCAGGCAGATGGTGAATTCGGCCTGCTTCTCGGGGGGCGAAGTGAGCTCATGGTATCGAGTCGTGCGGTACTTGAGTCGCCTTGGTTGGGTCATGGTTCGTGGGCGAAGGACTGCGAATACGCCGCGTTACTGCTTGAGCTCAAGGAGCGAGCCGGTTATTACCCGGGTACAATGAATCAGGAATGCCTGATTCCGTCGCATTCCTACCTGATGGGTGCTTGGGTGGAGGCAGGAGTAATGGGATTGATTTTCTGGCTCTGGGTCCTCAGTCTTCCGGTGCGACTTCTGCTTTATCGTCACCTTGTGGCGCAGCGCATGGCGCCGCTTGTGGTTTTCGCAGCTCTCGTTCTAATTTGGGATGTGCTGTTCTCGCCGTATGCCGCATGGGCGAGATTTATGGTGCCCTTTTTTGTCATAGTTATGATGAGTTACATGCCGCCGCGACCTGAAAGGGCAGGGTGTTGCGATGTTCGTTAATAAGTGGTGCTTGCGGTGTCGCCGAGAGGAGTGCTGAATGAAATTTTCGATCGTTACCATCTCCTTCAATCAGGCTGAGTTTCTTGAGCAGGCCATACTGTCGGTGCTCGACCAGGATTATCCAGACGTCGAATACATTGTGGTCGATCCCGGTTCCACTGACGGTAGTCGTGACATCATCGAGCGTTACCGGGACCGTATTGATAAGATTATCTACGAGACAGATCTAGGGCCAGCCGACGGCCTTAACAAGGGATTTACGCAGGCGACTGGTGATATTTATGGGTTCTTGAATTCCGACGATGTATTTATGCCGGGTGCTTTTTCGGCAGCGGCAAAAGTATTTGAACATTTTCCATGTGTAGACGTTGTATCAGGTGGTGCGCTTGTGGTCGATGAACATGGTAATGTTGCCCGTCGACTTTTTTCGGATAGATTCCATATTTACATGGCGGCATATGGCGCCTGTATTCTCATTCAGCCATCAACTTTTTTTAAGGGCTCAAAATTCAGTTCAGTGGGTGGTTTTAATGTTGATAACAAATCCAATTGGGACGCAGAGCTCTTCATTGATATGGCGCTCAAAGGTGCCGTTTTTAAGGTTGTGAATTCCATATTTAGTCAATATAGAGTCCATCCTGAAAGCATAACCGGATCAGCTCGATTGCATGATGCGCATTCAGAATACAGAGAGAGAATCTTTAAAAGGCTATTGGGCAGGCAGAAGACTTTTCCTGATAAGGTGATGGGGTTCCTTCTTGTTCATTTAAGAAAGATTCTAAATCCACGTGATACCTTTGAACGGATTATGTATGGCCCCGTGTTTGGTGCTTCAAAATAATGCAGTGGCTTAAAGTTGCCCTGTATCTTGCGTTTTGCGTTCTTCCGTGGTCGATGAGAAGGCGGGCATTGAGTATTGCGTTTGGTTATCAAATAGACCCCTCTGCCAGAATCTCACGTATGGCGTTCGTTATGCCTAGGAAACTAATATTGAAAAGGGGCGCGAGAATCGGTCCGTTAACTGTTGCTGTGAATCTTGATTTGCTCGAGATGGGTACGGGTTCGACAATTGGGAGGGGTAATTGGATAACAGGATTCTCAGGGGAGTCTTCAGCTCACTTTTCTCACCGACATGAACGCAATTCTCGGTTGTTACTTGGTGATGAATCGTCAATTACTAAATCTCATTTAATTGATTGTACTGATTCTGTGATAATTGGCTCGTATACGACTATAGCTGGGTACGATTCGCAGATACTGACTCATGGGATAGATTATATTGAGAATAGGCAGGACTGCGGCCCTGTAACTATCGGTAGTTATTGCTTAGTTGGTTCTGGTGTAATTATTGTCCCGAAGGCTTCTTTAGCAGATTTTTGTATTGTTGGTGCTGGAGCGGTGCTGGTTGGTGAAAATAATAAGTCGTGGGCGCTATATGCGGGTGCGCCTGCAGAATGTAAAAAAGTGATTTCTAAAGATTCACGATATTTTTCACGTAGCAGAGGCCATGTTAGTTAGAATATGGTGTCCATATTTATCGTGTGGTTTGGCATTTATTTGGTTAAAAGATTAGCGCGTGATGTTTATGTTCTGTAGGTATAATACACACAGATATGGGCGAATGAGGTGATAGATGAAGGTTCTTGTTCTGTGTGGTGACGGATTTTGCGGCTGGCCGACTTCCTTGTATCTCTCGGCGGAAGGCTACGAGGTATCCATAGTCGACAACCTGTCGAGAAGAAAGATAGATATCGAACTTGAGTGCGACTCCCTGACGCCAGTAGCTCCAATGGGTGAACGCATCAGGGCATGGAAAGAGGTGTCAGGTAAGACCATCGAGTTCCATAACCTTAATGTCGCGAGGAATTACCAAAGGCTGCTCGATCTACTGGTATCGTGGAAACCAGATGCCGTAGTGCATTTCGCTGAACAGCGAGCTGCGCCCTATTCCATGAAAGGGTCGCATGGAAAGCGGTATACCGTTGATAACAATATCAATGCAACGCATAACCTCCTTGCTGCTATTGTCGAATCTGGGCTTGACATTCACGTCGTACACCTGGGAACGATGGGTGTTTATGGATATGGAACGGCAGGGATGAAGATACCCGAAGGCTATGTCACGGTTCAGGTGCAGACCGATGCCGGAGGTGTGGTAGAGAAGGAAATCCTTTATCCAGCTGATCCCGGTAGCATTTACCATATGACCAAAACCCAGGATCAGCTGATGTTTTATTTTTACAACAAGAACGATGACATCAGGGTGACGGACCTTCATCAGGGTATTGTCTGGGGCACCCAGACGAGCCAGACGAGATTGGATGAGCGCCTTATCAATCGATTTGATTATGACGGTGATTATGGAACTGTTCTTAATAGATTTCTGATGCAGGCGGCAATAGGCTATCCGTTGACGGTTCACGGCACAGGCGGCCAGACGCGCGCCTTTATTCATATTCAGGACACTGTGCATTGTGTTCTGTTAGCAATTCAGAATCCGCCTGAGAAGGGTGACCGCGTACACATCCTGAATCAGATGACGGAAACCCATCGTGTTCGGGAGTTGGCGAAATTGGTGTCGGATAAGACTGGCGCAGAGATTAATTTCGTGTCGAATCCTCGTAACGAAGAAGAGGAAAATGACCTGCATGTTATGAATGATAGGTTTCTGGGCTTGGGACTTCAGCCAATCACGCTGAATGAAGGTCTACTTGAAGAGGTAACGCAAATTGCCAAGAAATATGCACACAGGTGTGACAAGGAAAAAATTCCATGTGTTTCTATGTGGAAATAAGAATTTCTGAATTTTGCGTTATTAGATTCGTTCCTATCAGCGGTTACTGAAATATCAGGTATTATCTCGAGGCTCATGGTGAATTCCGATCAGCGTTTTAAGATCCTTCATGTCATTGAGACGCTGTCCCCGCGATATGGAGGTCCGGTTAGTGTTTTGCTTCCTCTTGCGAAGGCGCAGCTCGAGAGTGGTCATGAGGTTACTATCGCTACTACAAATACCAATTATCCGAATGGTGTGCTGTGTGATCCCGGCTGGGGTAATGTGTCAGATTCTTTGGTGCCCGTGCTGTATTCGTCAGTCCAGTTTACGCCATTGCGGTTCTCCCGTGATCTCATGGCGTACCTCAAACGCAACATATCACAGTTTGACATTGTTCACATTAACGGACTTTATCGCTTCCCTTCGACCTATGCGGCATGGCAGGCGCGAAGACAAAATATACCTTACATCATTAAGCCGCATGGGTCTCTAGACCCATATTTATATGAGCGAAGCTCGGCCGGCCATGTGTGGCTAAAGCGGCTTTATGAGAGATTGTTCGATTTACCTAATCTGCGTGGCGCAAGCGCTTTACATTTTGTGACGGAAGAAGAGCGGCGTCTTGCGGATTATCTAGATTTGGATATTCCATCTTTTGTCATATCAAGCGCTGTTGACTGGGCAAAATACCAGCGCTTACCGCCGCGCGGCGCGCTACGTATAAGATTGGGATTGGGTGAGAGGCCAGTGGTGCTTTTCCTCGGGCGACTTCATTTCAAAAAAGGCTTAGATCTTTTGATTTCAGCTTTTTCGCAACTACGATCCTTGGCACCCGAAGCCCAGCTAGTGATTGCTGGGCCTGAGAATGATGATTATGGTCGACACGTTCGGGATTGGGTTCGCGAACACGGCTTGGAAGGCTCGGTTCATTTCGCCGGGTCACTCGAGGGCACCGATGTAGTGCAGGCCTATGTCGACTCGGATGTATTTGTGCTTCCTTCGTACACTGAAAACTTTGGTATGACAGTAGTGGAAGCCATGGCCTGCGCATTGCCGGTGGTTATTTCCGACCAAGTGAATATCCATGCCGAGGTGAGCCGGGCCGGGGCGGGCCTGGTCACCCGCTGTGACGCGGATGAGGTGGCGGTGGCCATCAATGAATTGCTGCACGACCCAGAACGGCGGCGCACCATGGGTAACGCGGGCAGGAAGTTGGTGCAGGCGCAGTACACTTGGCCTTCCATTGTGGATGCACTAACAGACGAGTACACGGAGGTTATTGAGAGACACTCGTCAGGGCAAAGCGCTCACTGCAAGATTATTCATAGGTCCGACCAATGAGTCGGTTGTTGCTGCAGGCTCGCAAACTGGCCTCCATATTAACCGTTTCACTGTGGCGCAAGGCCTTGATGCAGCACCGTGTTGCGGCGGGTGTGGAGCATATCACCGTGTTGCGTCAGCTAGGCGCTTGCCGCACAGTGGTGGACATTGGTGCGAACAGAGGCCAATTTGCGTTGGCCGCGCGGGCCGCTTTCGCCGATGCGCAGATTTATTCTTTCGAGCCGCTGTCGGCGCCGGCTTCTGGCTATCGTGCGACACTGGCCAGCGACGTACGGGTTTGCTTGTTAGAGGCGGCCGTGGGACCGGAGAAGGGAGAGGCGGATATTCATCTTTCCGAACGGGATGATTCTTCCTCGCTCCTGCCAATCACAGGCCGCCAGGATGAGTTATTCCCAGGAACAGCCGAGATCGGAAGGGGAAGGATAAGTGTTGTCCGCCTTGCGGATGTGTTGTCCGCAGAGGAGATCGTGGCGCCTTCGTTGTTGAAGCTGGATGTGCAGGGCTTCGAGTTACAGGCGCTGGCGGGTAGTGAAGACTTGTTGCCACTGTTCGATTGGGTGTATGTCGAGTGTTCATTCGTCGAACTCTATGCCGGGCAGGCCTTCGCTGATGAGGTCATCGCATGGCTTCGGGAGAGAGGCTTTCGTCTCACTGGTGTGTTCAACATGAGTTACGATCGCGCGGGCCGTGCCATTCAGGCGGATTTTCTGTTCAAAAAGTCATGAGGAATTACAGCCGCTTAATATCTCTGGATCTGGAAAGGTCCGAATGAGTTCCGTTTCGTAATGCGCATCCTTCTCTACGGAATCAACTTTGCCCCCGAGCTGACGGGCATTGGCAAGTACAGTGGAGAGATGGCCGCGTGGCTGGCGGCTCGTGGCCATGATGTACAGGTCGTTACGGCCCCACCGTACTATCCGGACTGGCGCGTGCTCGGCGGTTACTCTCCCTGGAAGTATCGCCGAGAGTCCTGGTGCTTTGATGATCAGTCTCGCGTTCGAGTGCACCGCTGCCCGATCTGGGTGCCGCGTAAGCCCAGCGGAAAGAAGCGGCTGATACATCTGGCAAGTTTCGCTCTGAGCAGTCTCCCGGTAGCACTGGCGCATGCACGGTGGCGGCCTGATGTTGTCATGTCTGTAGAGCCCACCTTGGCGGTTGCGCCGACTGCGTTACTGCTTGCCCGCCTCGCGCGCGCAAAATCCTGGCTTCATGTTCAGGACTTCGAGGTCGACGCCGCTTTCGACATGGGGTTGGTAGGAGGCGGGTGGTTCAAGAGGCAGGCCATGCGGACGGAGCGTGCCCTGCTGAGTCGCTTCGACCGGGTATCGACCATATCGGATCGAATGATGGACCGCTTTGCTGAGAAAGGTGTTATGGACGAGGCCAGAGTGTTGTTCCCGAACTGGGCGGATACTCACGCGATATGTCCATTAGACAAGCCATCCGTCTTTCGTCATGAACTGGGCCTTTCGAGTGACGCGGTGGTTGTACTGTACTCGGGTAACCTCGGGGAGAAACAAGGGCTCGAGGTGCTCATTGAAGCTGCGAAATTGGTCGCCGACGAGCGTAATGTGGTCTGGGTCATTGCCGGAACGGGCAGCGCACGTGCCCGGCTGGAGGCCATGTCGTCGGGGCTCTCTAATGTCCGATGGCTGCCGCTTCAGCCCTTGGAAAGACTCAACGAACTGCTGAATTTAGCGGATATCCACGTGCTCCCACAGCGGGCGGATGCGGCAGATCTGGTCATGCCGTCGAAGCTGACGGGTATGCTCGCTAGTGGGCGGGCGACCGTGGCAACTGCAACGAAAGGCACACAGGTCGGGCAGGTTATGGATGAATGCGGGGTGCGGGTACCTCCCGGCGATCCGCGGGCCCTTGCCGAGGCGGTGGTCGAGCTTGCACGTGATGAGTCGCAGCGCAAGGTATTGGGGGCGCGTGCGCGGACCTATGCTGAGAAACATCTTGGATATGACAGTATCATGACGCGATTCGAAGCGGAGCTGAACGCCCTTGTCTCTGGCTCGGCGCGGCCTGTATTGGAGGAGAAATGAAGAAGGCACTGATTACGGGGATCACCGGCCAGGATGGTTCTTACCTGGCTGAGTTCCTGCTGGAGAAGGGCTATGAGGTGCACGGCATCAAACGCCGCGCGTCGCTATTTAATACGGAGCGAATCGACCATCTCTACCAGGATCCCCACGAGCGGGACCGGAAGTTGGTCCTCCATTACGGGGATCTGACGGACTCGTCGAACCTCATACGTATCATTCAACAGGTCCGGCCCGACGAAGTCTACAACCTTGGCGCCCAGTCGCATGTGGCAGTGAGTTTCGAGTCACCGGAATATACGGCGGATGTGGACGCGCTGGGTACGCTGAGGCTGCTGGAGGCGATTCGTATCGCTGGTCTTGAGAAGGAGACGCGCTTCTACCAGGCCTCCACATCCGAGCTCTACGGCTTGGTCCAGGAAGTTCCCCAAAAGGAGACAACGCCGTTTTACCCGCGCTCGCCATATGCCGCCACAAAGCTCTATGCATACTGGATCACGGTGAACTATCGCGAGGCCTACGGTATGTATGCCTGCAACGGTATTTTGTTCAACCATGAGTCCCCGCGCCGTGGAGAGACCTTTGTCACTCGCAAGATTACGCGAGGCTTGTCGAATATCGCCCAGGGTATCGAGCAATGTCTCTATCTTGGGAATATGGGTGCCCTTCGCGATTGGGGGCATGCCAAGGATTACGTGCGCATGCAGTGGCTGATGCTGCAGCAGGATCAGGCAGAAGACTTCGTGATCGCAACAGGTGTGCAGTATTCCGTTCGTGATTTTGTACGTATGAGTGCCGAGGAATTGGGGATTACGGTCCGATTCGAGGGAGACGGAGTGGAAGAGAAGGGTATCGTGGAAGCCGTATCCGGCGATTCGGCGCCTGCAGTGAAGCCAGGCGACATCATTGTGGCTGTGGATCCTCGATACTTTAGACCGACTGAGGTGGAGACGCTGTTGGGGGATCCTACACGCGCACGGGAACGACTGGGTTGGGTGCCGGAGATCTCCACTGAAGAGATGGTACGCGAGATGGTGGCCTACGATCTTGATCAGGCGCGGCAGCATGCCTTGCTGATGAGGCACGGGTATGAAGTGAACGTTTCCCGTGAAAGCTGATTTCGTGAGGGTTACTGACTTTGACGTGGTCTGCCTCGTGGCCGCCCTATGGGGCTTCTGGATTGAGATAGCGGGTGGTATGTGATGTCGAGGGATGCGCGGATTTTTGTGGCTGGCCATCGGGGGATGGTCGGGGCAGCAATTGTCAGACGGCTAGAGTCGCTGGGATATCGAAATCTGGTGACCTGCGATCGCAAGACGGTGGATCTCACTCGCCAGGCGGATGTGGAGAGTTTTTTCAAGGATACGGCTGTGGACTATGTCTACCTGGCAGCGGCGAAGGTGGGCGGTATCTATGCCAACAACACCTATCCGGCTGAGTTTATCTATGAAAACCTGATGATTGAGTGCAACGTGATTCACTCTGCACATCAGGCAGGCGTACAGAAGCTCTTGTTTCTGGGTTCATCCTGTATCTACCCGAAGCTGGCTCCGCAGCCGATGGCGGAGGAGTCACTGCTGCAGGGGAGCCTGGAACCGACGAATGAGCCCTACGCTGTTGCGAAGATCGCGGGCATCAAGCTGTGCGAGAGCTTCAACCGCCAGTACAGCCGGGATTACCGCAGCGTGATGCCGACGAATCTCTACGGTCCCAACGACAACTTCCATCCCGACAACTCTCACGTAATTCCGGCATTGATCCGCCGGTTCCACGAGGCACGTGAGAGTAGGGCGCCGCAGGTGGTGGTCTGGGGCAGCGGGCAGCCTATGCGAGAGTTCCTACACGTTGATGACATGGCGGCCGCCTGTGTACATGTCATGGAGCTGGACGTAGAGACCTACCGAGCCCATACGCAACCGATGCTGTCCCATATCAACGTGGGCACGGGCATCGATTGCACCATCCGCGAACTGGCGGAGACGATCGGCCGGGTGGTGGGGTATGAGGGGGAGATTGTCTTTGATTCCTCAAAACCCGACGGGGCGCCTCGTAAACTACTCGATGTCAGAAGGCTGACCAGCCTGGACTGGCAGGCTCAGATCGGTCTTGAAGATGGGCTCCGAAGCACTTATGAGTGGTTTCTCAAGAACCAGGAGCGGTATCGAGGATGACAACTACGACAGGATACCCAATGATAGGGTCAAGTCTAGTAAAATAGAGTTTTGCCTTGGATTATCCGCGTCGCATGTCCCATTCGCTCTCGCACGCCCCCCCACTCTCCGTGGGGGGGTACGCAGTTCCTGTTAACCTGCATATCTCACCGGTCGGACACCGGCGGACGCGTAACAGGCTGAGACGCAAGTGGAATATTCTGATAAGGTCGGCAACCTCAGCATGACAGTCTGTTCCCGCCGGAGTCCTATCGCGGTTCAGGCTCGTCTTCGCGCCCGTAGGCTTGCTCTTCACTCAACCCATAGCTATTGCTAT
>SR_TP_S13solDRAFT_1000756_pt1 | contig 11798 bp, 9 predicted proteins | sample SodReaTP_S13sol_FD_11159 | JGI IMG/M metagenome (IMG submission 11159) | reverse complement strand
CGGCCGGCCGCTCGGGCCCGTCGGCCGAATCCCCGCCACAACCGGCCAGCAGCACCAGCGGCAGCAATGCGAGCAAGACTTTCATTCGTACTCCCCTTGGCAGATATCCGTACAATTCTACGCCAACACCGCCGTTTCACCAAATACGCCAGACACTTTCGATCAACCGTTCTTCAGCCTGCCGGCAATCATTCCGGCAATCGCATTTCCACCAGCTCCAGCGACAGGTCGGAAGAGATCAGCGCGACATGATTGCGCGGCACTTCCTTCCAGCGCGGGCCCTCGTTGAGCTGCTCGGAGCTGATCAAAACAGCGCTGCCGCCCTCACCAGGCTCGGCCATGTAACAGACACCGTCATCACATCGGTAGCTTGAACCCTGGTTGAGATACAGGCTGTCGATGTAGTCCGGGTTGGTGCTGAAACGGCAGGCCGCGGCGTTGCGCCCGTCGGTCAGCACCAGGTTCAGGTAGGCGTGGCTGCCCGGCGCATGTTTGGCCACCAGTTCCAGTACCCGCTCAACCGTGAACTTCAGCGCCTCGGCCAGCAGTTCGCACGAGCTTTCGTGCTCATGGCCTCTGAGTCTTTCCATCGCCAGCGCGAACATGTGCTCGCTGTCGGTGGTACCACGCACCAGCGCAAAACCCGGATCAGACAGCGAATCCATCAGGGGTCGCCGGATTTTTGCAAACTGCGAAATGTCGCCGTTGTGCATGAACGCAAACGGCCCGCAGCGAAATGGATGACAGTTGGCCTCGGCAACATCGAACCGGCCGCTGGTCGCGGCCCGCACATGCGCCATGATGCAGCGGCTGACGGTTACCCGCGCCAGTTCGGCCAGATTGGCGTTGCTCCAGGCCGGCGTCAGCGAGCGGAAACGGGCCGGGTTCGGGTCATTCGGCACGTACCAGACCAGGCCGAAACCATCGCCATTGAGTGGCTCGGGCCGCTCCTTTGCATGCGAGCTCTGATGGATCAGCGAATTCGCCGGCCGCGTGACCAGGTCGGCAACCGGAATCTCGTCGCCCATGTAGAAGGTGAATCGGCACATCGTGGATCTCCTTGAAGATCTGATACTTGGTTGTTGACCGCAGATGAACACAGATGAACGCGGATCAAGGCTTTCAATTGCAACCACTATCCGGCAAGCGCGCTGGCGATCAGGCGGGCGTAGAGCTTTTCCCTGAACCCGGCCGGGGCGTCCAGGCCGAGGCGGGCGAGTTCTTCGGGGAAGTCTTTTGGACGACCGGCCAGGGCGGCGCGGAGGAGTTTGGGCTTGCTGGCGCTTAATGCTTTCAGCTTCTGCAATGCCGGGATCAGGCGCTGTTCGACTTCGGTGAAGTCGCTGCCGAACGGATAGTCGGGGAACAGGTCGCGCGCCTTGAACGTTGCGAGCATCTCGCCCAGCGCCTCGGGCGTGTTGTTGCGCGCCGATGGCGGAATCTGCCAGTCCGGGTCCAGCTTGCCGGCCGATTTCGCCTTGTCGGCCAGTTCTTCCTGGAAGCGCGCATCGGCGATGGAAATCATCGCCTGGATGCAGTGCTCGTCGGTCTGCCCACGCAGGTCGGCGATGCCGTATTCGGTCACGACCAGATCGCGCAGGTGGCGCGGAATGGTGGTGTGCGGGTATTGCCAGACGATGTTGGAACTGGGCTTGCCGCCGGACTCGCGCGTGGAACGCAGCATCAGTACCGAGCGGCCGTCGTCCATGGCATGGGCCATGGCGACGAAGTTGTACTGGCCGCCGACGCCGGAGACGACCTGGTAATCGGCCAGCCCGTCCGACACCGCCGCGCCGGTCAGCGTCATCATCATGCAGGTGTTGACGAAGCGCGCGTGCCGCCGCTGCTCGATTTCCAGCGCCTCGCGGCCGCCATAGAGCTGGTTGATGCGCCCGACGCCGTGCATGCGAAAGCGCGGCCGTTCCTCATCGTCCAACCGGTTCAGGAACTCGTAGAACTGGCGGCTGCCGAGGAAGAAGCCGCCGTCCATCAGCGCGCCTTGCCCGGCCTGGTCATGGCTCATCCCGGCATTGGCGCTGCGCATCCGGTTCAGATCGTCGAACACTTCGCGCTTGAGAATGCCTGCGCTATACAGATGCATGAAGCCGTCCAGGAACATCTCGCTGGCGCCATACAGGCCCTGCTCGAACGGCCCGTCCTCACCGATGCCCGGCGGCGGTTCATCCAGCGTGTTGCAGATTTCGCGCCAGGCCGGGTTGTCGCGCTGGCGCAGGATCAGCCCGTGCACCAGCGCGTCGCTGAGNGAGCCGATGCCGATCTGCAGCGTGCCGCCGTCGGCGATCAATCTGGTCGCGTGCAGGCCGACGGCGAAATCCTGGCGCGAAACCGGCTGGCGCGGCAGCGCAAACAGCGGCTGGGCCGGGTCGGTTTCGATCACCTGGTCGAAGAAGTCAGCATCGACCGCCGCATCGCCGTGCATGTACGGCAGATCCGGGTGGACCTGCCCGATGGCCATGGGGCGCGGCTTGCGCTGGCGGTCGCAATACGAAATCAGGTCCAGCGTCACGTCCGGGTTGCACGACAGGCTGAGCTTGCCCGAACCATCGCGCGCGACCAGCTGGCACAGCACGTTGACGCCGCGGTCGACCAGGTCGCGCGCGACATGGGTGTAGTTCGACGAGGTGTAGTGGCGCTGCAGGTGCGCATTGCCCAGCGCGGCGCCGGACTGGAAGTAGAACTCGCTGATGCGGATGTTGGCCGGAAGCTGACCACGCGCGGCATCGATGACGTAGCGCAGGCGCGGATAGTCGGCGCCGAACTGGCGCTCCAGAATCGGGCCCATCATGCGCTCCTCCAGCCAATGCTTCGGCTGCGGGATGTCCAGCGACAGCGCGGTGACGATTTCCAGCTCGATGGCCGGGTCACGACAAGCGCGGTCGTAGATCGCATTGATCAGCCGGTTCGGCTTGCCCAGGCCCAACGGCAGGCCGAGCACCAGCCTCGGCCCCACCCGGTCGACGATCTGTTCGACAATATCGGCGTACGCACCGTGATCAGTCACACTCGAACCTCCCGTCAGGAAAAACCATGCCCGCTACGGACCACAAAACTACCACGCCCCGTCTGCTGCTGGATGTCCGGAAAATGCAGCACAACATCGAGCGCATGGACACACGCATTCGCGGCCTGGAGGCTGCGATCCGGCCGCATGTCAAGACCTGCAAGTCGATCGAGCCGGCCCGGCGCATGGTCCGCGAGGCCAGTCCCGGGATCACGGTCTCGACCCTGGCCGAGGCCGAGTATTTCTTCCGGCACGGCTTTACCGACCAGATCTACGCCGTGGGCATTGCGTCGGGCAAGCTCGATCGCGTCGCCGGGCTGATTGCCGAGGGGCTGACGCTGCGCATCATCATCGACCACGCCAGCACGTCGGGCCACGTGTGCGGGAGGGCGATGCGCCTGGGCTGTTCATTTCCGGTGCTGCTGGAAATCGACGCCGACGGCCAGCGTGGCGGATTTGCGCCGGATGATCCAGCGCTGACCTTGCTCGCGCAAACCCTGGAAAGGTCGGGTTGCACCATCGCCGGCGTGCTCACCCACATGGGCGCTTCCTACCATTGTCGCGACCGCGCCTGCCTGGTCGAGGCGGCCGAGCGTGAGCGGCGCGCCGTGGTCGAGGCCGCCGAAGCGCTGCGCCGGGCCGGTTTCGAATGCCCCATCGTCAGCGCCGGCTCCACGCCAACGGCGCGCTTTGTCGAAAACCTCGACGGCGTGACCGAGATGCGCGTCGGCACGCATGTATTCATGGATCTGGTCATGGCCGGGCTGGGCGTGTGCGAAGTCGACGACATCGCGATCTCGGTGCTGTGCGAGGTTATCGGGCATCGTGAACACTCCGGCGAGTTCCTGGTCGATGCCGGCTGGATGGCACTGTCGCGCGACCGCGGCACCGCCGACCAGGAAATCGACCAGGGCTACGGCGTGGTCTGCGATGAGAAGGGCAAACCGATCGAGGATTTGATCGTGCGCGCGACCAACCAGGAGCACGGCATCGTCGCGCGCCGCGACGGCGGTCCGGTGCCCGACGGGCTGGTGGAGATCGGCCAGCGACTGCGTATCCTGCCCAACCACGCCTGCGCCACCGCGGCCCAGCATGCCGGCTATCACCTGGTCGGCACCGAATCCGGCGACGAGGACTGGTGGCCGCGCGTGCAGGGTTGGTAATTATCGGGTTCGCGGTCGGATAGCGCTCCCACAGGCGAGCACCGCCCGGAGCAAGCCTCCGCCCGCTGTGGGAGCGAACTCCGATTCGCGATTTCTCCGGGCGCCTGATCGCGGAAGGATTCCGCTCCTACAGGGGGGCAACCGCTCTGCTGGGGCTGCTGTAGGAGCGAACTCCGATTCGCGAACCCTTCGGTTTGGCTGGTGGCCGGATCCAGGTCCGGCGGAAACATTCCCGGCGTAGGTTAGAATCCGGACCTGGTCCAGAAACCAGGAAGCTGCCCGATGAGCGTCTACGCACTGCTGAAGATGCTGCACATCAGCCTGGCATTGATCAGCGGCCTTGGCTTCGCGTTGCGCGGCTACATCCGCATCGTGCTGGACCGGCCGCTGGCCCATCCGCTGATGCGCTTCGGCCCGCATGTCATCGACACCCTGCTGCTGGCCTCGGGCATTGCGCTGTGGGCCATCCTGCGCATGTCTCCGCTGGCAGTCGGCTGGTTCGGGCTGAAACTTCTGCTTGTCGTGGTCTACATCCTGCTCGGCATCGCCGCGTTTCGCCATTCCCGCCGCGGCCCGGCGACGCTGCTGTACCTGGCCGCGCTGCTCACCTTCCTCACCATCGCCGCACTGGCGCTGCATAAACCACTATGAATATTCAAATCGCAAGACCTGTTGCAGGGCTATGGGCTGCCGCCGGCCTGATGCTTGCGGCATGCTCTCCGAACGGACAAGACCCGGATGCCGGGACGAGCGAAGCCGGAATTGAAGCCGAAATGCACGCGGAGATGACGATGCCCGAACAGCGCAGCCCGAACGAACTGGAACATTTCACCCGCCTGGCCGCGGAGCACCTGCGCGACCGGCTCGGGCCGGAAGCGGAAGAAATCTCGGTCGAGCGCGCCGAAAAGGTGACCTGGCGCAGCGGTGCGCTGGGCTGCCCGGAGCCGGACATGATGTACACCCAGGCGCTGGTGCCGGGTTACCGCATCGTGCTGGGCGCCGGCAAGCAGCACTATCACTATCACGGGGCGGAAGGCCATGCGCCGTTCCCCTGTCCGCAGGAAAGGGCCGAATCCCCGCTGGAGAGGGATCAGTCCGAAATGTGATCTTGCTGCCCGGGGTGGCTGAGCAGCACCTCGATGACATGACGCACGTAGGCTTCGAATTCCTCGCTGCCGCGGTCCGGCGTCATGCCGCGAATCTGCAACTGGATGTAGCCGACGTAACTGGTGTAGGTCAGCCGCGCGCGATGACGCGCCGCATCATCGTCCAGGCCCAGCTCGCGAAACGCGCGCGCCAGATGGCCCAGCCGGCGCTTCGTGATGCGCTCGAGCACCGGGTGCACCAGCGGATGATCGCTGGCCGCGCACAGCGCAGCATGAATCTGGTGGCTTCGATTCTGGCGGCTGGTACGCAAAATGAATTCGGCCAGCCGCTCGGCCGCCGGCTGATCGGAGTCCAGCGAGCGCGCCAGGTGTTCCATATCCCGGATTTCCCAGCGCTTGAGGGCCTGCGAGAGCAACTCATCGCGGCCGGCGAAATGCCAGTAGAAGCTGCCCTTGGTGATGCCCAGCCGCCGCGCCAGCGGCTCCACGGCCAGTGCCGATACGCCCTTGTCGGCGATCAGATCCAGTGCGGCCCGTTCCCAGTCCGAGGCTGACAGGGTGGATTTCTCAGGGCCTTGCGAGAGGGGCTCGACGACGCTCATTGGCCCGATTCTAGCAGCCCGGCGACCCCGGCCGGACCGATCGAGGCGGATTCGACGAGCTTAAGCAGCTCACTCACTCTTCGCGTTCTTGGCCTTCGAGGCTTCCAGCTCGTGAATGCGCGGCGCAATCTGGATGATGGTGTGGCGCACTTCACGGTCCAGCACCAGCTTGGCATCGCGCGCGAACGCCTCCAGTCGCCGATCGAAGGTCAGGTTGCCCTGCTGATTGAGATCCAGCACACCGATTTCCTGCAATGAAGCGATGAACTGCCGGAACAGCGTGCGATCGGAAAACTCCGGCGCATCGAATTCATGCAGCATGGAAATGCGTTGCGCTCCCTGGGTACAGAGCTGTTCCAGTTGCTGGCGGCTCAGCCGTCCGGAACCGTTCTTGGCCAGCACCGCAATGGTGATGTAGTAGCGCTCGAAGGTCTGCAGCATGGCATTGCCCAGCAGGCGCAGGTGATAGGTCTGGTCCGATCCGCCGGGCGTGCGCTGAAGGTATTCGCCGCTCATGCCCAGCAGGCCCAGGCGCACCAGCGCATCGGTGCAGCGCTGAATCACCACCGGCACCTCTTCAGGCACCCAGGGCAGGAACAACTCCTTTTTCAAAAACGGATAAATGGCCTCGGTCAGACGCTTGACGCGAACCTTGCGCACGCGCTGATTGTTGAGAAAACAGCAGGCAATCCAGGCCGGCATGGCCAGCAGATGCGAAATGTTGTTGCGGAAATAGGTCAGCAGCACCGCATTGGCGCTGTCGACACGGATGATGTCGCCCAGCGGGTGCTGCTGACGCTCGATGATGCCCAGGTCCAGGCCGTACTCAATGACCTGACCCGGCGTCAGTTCGGTGATGGTGATGCGATCGGAATACGCGCTCATCCGGATCAGGCGCTGATACAGCCCGATCATGGCGGTCAGGTCTTCCTCGTCCAGCGCCTGCTTGCGAGTGGCCAGCAGCGCCACCGCCAGCAGGTTGACCGGGTTGACGTGTGCGGAAGCATTGATGTTGACGATGATGCGCTCGGCCAGATCATCGACCAGTCCCGGCAGCCATTCGGGCTTCTCGTTGGCCGCCAGCTTTCGTTCGCCCAGGTCCGGCGCATGCTGCTCCAGCAGCTCATTGAGCCGGATGGGCTCGCCGAAACTCACCTGAACCTGACCGTAATTCTTGCGGATGATGTTGATGACGTTGCGGAAATCGGACAGCGACTCCGGCTTCTTTTGCTGGCCGGACAACTCGGAGATGTAGGAATTGCCCTCGGCCAGGCGCTCGTAGCCGATATGCACGGGCTGAAACAGCAGCGGCCGCTGGCGGTCGCGCAGAAACGCACGTACCGTGATTGACAGCATGCCGGCACGCGGCGGCAGCGACCGGCCGGTGCGCGAGCGGGTGCCCTCGATGAAGTATTCCAGCGCCACGCCCTTGTCGATCAGGGTGCGCACGTATTCGTTGAACACCGCCGAATACAGCGGCTGGGCGCGAAACGAGCGGCGCAGATAGAACGCCCCGCCGAAACGCAGCAAGCGCCCCACCACCGGCAGGTTGAGGTTGATGCCGGCAGCGATGTGCGGCGGCACGAAGCCCCTGCGATACAGGATGAACGACAGCAGCATGTAGTCGATATGGCTGCGGTGACAGGGCACGTAGACGACTTCGTAGCCGGACTGTGCCTCGCGGAACTGGCCGAAATGAAACACTTCGACGCCGCGATAGATGCGATTCCAGAACCAGCCCAGCAGAATCTCGGCGATGCGCACGAACGAGTAGGAGTAATCGGCAGCGATCTCCCAGGCATATTTGCGAGCCTGCGCCTCGGCCTTGTAGATCTCGATCTTGTCGCGCCGGGCCTTGGCCGCAATCGCCTGGCGCACCGGATCGGAATGCACGACCTGGTCGATCAGCGTGCGGCGATGCGAGCGGTCCGGGCCGATCGCCGCGGTACGCACGCGCTTGAAGTGCACCCGCAGCAGCCGGCTGATCCGGCGCAGGTCCTTCTCCACCCCGGCGCCTTCGGTAACCACCTCGGCCAGCGACACCGGCCGGCCGAACTGCACGAACGTGGCGCGGCCGTTGACCAGCGTGGTGATGAAACGGCGAATGCGTCCACCCAGCTCCCAGTTTTCGGAAAACAGGATCTTGGCGATGGACTGTTCCTTGTCCGGCGCCCGGCCGATGAGCACGGTGACCGGTACGATGCGCACATCTTCCAGCCGGCCGTCGTGCACCGCTTGAAGCAACTGCTTGACCATGGGCGAATGCCGGCGCTTTTCCGGGCGGCGCACGAACAAGCCGTGATAGCGGCGGCTGGCACCATGCGTGCGCGGCAGATCCAGCTTGCCGTGCACGAATTCCGCACTGGGCGAAGGCCAGTTCCGGTCGCGGCAGATCTGATCCAGAATCAGCAGCGAAGTAAAGGCGTAGATGTCAAGCACGTAGAACACCGGCCGGCCGTCATCAAGCCCGTACTCATCGAGATTTTCCGGCAGCAGCGTGGTTCGCACCCACAGGTTGAGCACCTGGCGCCAGAACGCCAGCCAGCGCGTCCAGATCGCGTGCATCAGACTTCCGGGAAATCGGCGATGAACAGGCGAATCAGCCATCAGGGGTGCGTCTTGCAACGAGAGGCCGCAAGTTTACCACCCGGCATTCATGCCGCCCCCGGACAAAAAAAAGGGGCGGTTTGCACCGCCCCAGGATCCAGCTGGCCGGGGTGCTCATGGCGACTCCGCGGCCATTTCTTTTCAGGTTTTGAAAATCACGTCTGCTGGCCAACGGCTGCCTTCAAACATGACGGGAAAATAATAACCTGAATCATCCTTCTAATGCAATACTTTTTGAAGGCGATATAACCTATTGATTATAAATTGGAAATCGAGTCCGAAATCTGCTCCTGGATCTCGCGCGCGGCCGAGGCCGGATCCGCGGCGTCTCGAATCGGCCGGCCAACCACGATGTAATCGGCGCCGTTGGCAAAAGCCTGTGGCACGCTCAGCGTGCGCTTCTGGTCATCGACATTGGCGACCGGGCGAATCCCCGGACAGACCACCAGCAGCGCCGGGTCCGCGCCGGCGCGCAGCGCCGGCACTTCGAGACCGGACGAGATCACGCCGTCGCAGCCGAGTTTCAACGCCCGGCGGGCGCGCGACAGCACCAGCTCGCCGATATCACAGTCGAATCCCAGGTCATCCAGGTCGCCCTGGTCCAGGCTGGTCAGCGCGGTCACTGCCAGCACCTTGCTTTCACCCTTGTTGTCGGCTGCCGCGGCCAGCATCGCATCCTGGCCGTGCACGGTCAGGAAGTCCACCTGCTGGCGGGCAAGCTGGGCGACCGCGCGTCCGACCGTGGCCGGCACGTCGAACAGCTTAAGATCGGCAAACACCTTCTTGCCGGCACTCTTCAGCTCGTCGACCAGCTCGAAATACGCCCCCGAAAGAAACAGCTCCAACCCGAGCTTGTAGAAGCTCACCTGGTCACCCAGCGCATCGATCAACGCGCGTGCGCGCGCCGCGTCGGGCACGTCAAGGGCAAAGATCAGGCGGTCTCGCGGATCGATTTCAGGCCGTTTCATGCTCGGGCTTCTCGCTCGGGAAATACTGCGGAATGATACCCGCGAGTTGCCGGTGCGGCGGCACATTTCCTGTTCGCGCGGCGACATGCGCTCGGCCTCACGATTCGCGGCGATGAATCAGAGCCAGCCCGCAAAGCTGAAATTTTCTTGTCCTGAACCCCTTCTGTCGTAGCACTCTGCGGCCAGCGATTCATTATTCTTCAGGCATGCTTGATCAACTCTCTCGCACCGCCCGAATGCTGAAATGGCTGCAGTCGCTGTCTGCCGGCACGGCGGTGGAATACCCTGAACCCGGCCTTTTGGCGGACGATGCGCGGGCTCTCCTCGAACGCTGGGATGAGAATCGTCGCAAGCTGCGGGAAACGGAACTGAAGTATCGCCAGATCACGCAGCAGATCGGCATGGCCTTTGAAATCGGCGAGGTCGAGGATCCGGAAGAGCTGTGCCGGCTCATGAACGACAAGCTGAAAGCCTTGGAACGCATGGCTCGTGGCAGCGAAACCGAGATGTCGCTGGAAATGGTCAACCTGCGCGATCGGCTGACCGAAATGGAGGACCGGAACAAAAAGGCGCAGGAAGCGCTGGCCGCCCAGAAAAGCAAGATGGATCCGGTGCTGCGCTACGCCTACAATCTCAGACGGCTGATCGAGGCGGTCCATTGCGCGGGCCGGGTCTCACCGGAAATTCTTCAGCAGATCGAGGATTTGCTGATCGCCGGCGGCGTCGTTGTGGACACCCGGAGCAAGCAGGCATCCTGACGGGGCCCCGGGGACGCTCCCCGGCTCTCCGAGCGGTGCGGAAAGCCCCGGGGAAACCAACGTCCAGGCGCCGCGCACGTCGCACGAAGATGGGATATTGTTCAGCTCGGCAACTTCGTCATGTTCACCCCGCCCAGCCATGACCATCGAGTCACCATTTTTCGCCACCGCACCGCACGGCCTGGAAGAGTTGCTGGCCGCGGAGTTGCGCGGGCTGGGACTGGCCGAGGTCGCGGTCGGGCGCGGCGGCGTGTCGTTTCGCGGCGGACTGGACGGGGCGTACCGGGCCTGCCTGTGGTCGCGCCTGGCCAACCGCGTGCTGTTGCCGCTGATCGTGTTCGAGGCCGACGATGCCGAGCAGTTATATGCGCAGGCGCACGAGATCGACTGGTCGCAGCAGCTGGGGCCGGAGCATACGCTGGCGGTGAGTTTCAGCGGCGTCCGCGCGGCCATCGGCCACAGCCGCTATGCCGAGCAGAAGGTCAAGGACGCCGTGGTCGACCGGCTGCGGACCGAAACCGGCACTCGGCCGTCGGTGGATACGCGCAGCCCCGATGTCCGCATCAACGTGTTCATGGCCCGCAACCGGGTGCAGATCGCGATCGACCTGTCGGGCGAAAGCCTGCACCGGCGCGGTTATCGTGAAACCGGCAACCCGGCACCGCTGAAGGAAAACCTGGCCGCGGCCATGCTGATGCGCGGCGACTGGCCGGCGCTGGCAGCCGAAGGCGGCGGCTTCGTCGACCCGATGGCCGGTTCCGGCACGCTGGCCATCGAGGCTGCCTGGATGGCCGGCGATGTCGCACCGGGGCTTTTGCGCACCCGCTTCGGCTTTCTGCACTGGCGCGGCCACGACGATTCGATCTGGAAGGACCTGATCGACGAGGCGCTGGAGCGTCAGGAGGCCGGCCGCGGCCGGATTCCGGCCATTCTTGCCATGGATCGCGATCCCGCCCAGGTTCGACTGGCGCAGGCCAACGTGCGCCGGGCCGGTCTCGAAGGCATCGTTGAGGTGGAGCAATGCGAGCTGGGCCAGGCAAGGCCGCCCGCAGGGGTCGCTACCGGGCTGGTCGCGACCAATCCGCCTTACGGCGAACGGCTGGGGGCTCAACATGAATTGCTGCCGCTGTACCTGCGCCTGGGAGAGACCCTGAAACGGCATTTCGCCGGCTGGCGTGCGCTGGTGCTCAACGGCGCCGGCTGCGAGCTGGGCCTGAAGCCCGAGCGCGTGTGGCAGATGCGCAACGGCCCGCTGGAATGCAGTCTGGAACGCTTCGAGATTTCCGCGTCAAGCGGGGAGCGGCAGGACGAACCGGCGCGCGACCTGATCAACCGCGTAGCCAAGAACCGCAAGCGGCTGAAAAAGTGGCTGGCGCGGGAACAGGTCAGTTGCTACCGCGTCTACGATGCCGACATTCCCGAGTACGCCATGGCCGTCGATGTCTACGGCACCACCGAAGGCGACTGGCTGCACGTGCAGGAATACGCGCCACCGGCCAGCGTCGACGACCGGCAGGCCGCGGCCCGCCGGCGCGCCGCGCTGAGCGCCTTGCCCGATGCGCTGGGCGTGGC
>SR_TP_S13solDRAFT_1000755_pt1 | contig 11821 bp, 9 predicted proteins | sample SodReaTP_S13sol_FD_11159 | JGI IMG/M metagenome (IMG submission 11159) | reverse complement strand
CGCTGATACGCGGCTACAGTTTCGCACGCCACGTCAGAACAAATGCAACGCAAACCGCTGGCATATGGCAGGCGGATGGGGTTTACACCATCTCGCCGGACCTGCCGCTTGGTCTGCGCAATATGGACGCCGAGGTGATCGTCGCGGATTGCCACGAACAGGGCATTCCCACAGTCTGAGGAATAGAGGGACGAATGGCTGAATTTCTGGAAACCGGACTAGGGATCACCGTGCTGATCATGGCACAATCACTGTTGGTGATTGGCTTTGTGATGATCAGTCTTATCTTTCTGGTCTATGCCGACCGCAAGATCTGGGCGGCCGTGCAGTTGCGGCGCGGTCCCAATGTTGTCGGTCCCTGGGGGCTGATGCAAACATTTGCGGATGCACTTAAATTCGTGGTCAAGGAAGTGGTTATTCCGGCAGGCGTTGACCGGCCGGTGTATTTTCTGGCGCCCCTGCTAAGCTTTGTTCTGGCAGTTCTGGCTTGGGCAGTGATCCCGTTCAATGATGGCTGGGTGCTGGCAGACATCAACGTGGCCATCCTGTTTGTGTTCGCGATTGCCAGTCTGGAAGTTTACGGCGTGATCATGGGCGGCTGGGCGTCCAACTCCAAATACGCGTTCCTTGGGTCATTGCGCTCTGCGGCACAGATGATTTCTTATGAAGTGTCGCTGGGTCTGATCATCATCGGGATCATCATTTCCACCGGCAGCATGAATTTCGGCAATATCGTTGCCGCGCAGGACACCGGTTGGGGCGCGCTTGGCTGGTACTGGCTGCCGCATTTGCCAATGGTCGTGCTGTTCTTCATCTCGGCGCTGGCCGAAACCAACCGCCCGCCCTTTGACCTGCCGGAAGCGGAATCCGAACTGGTTGCGGGGTTCATGGTGGAATACGGCTCGACCCCGTATTTGCTGTTCATGGCGGGTGAATATATTGCCATCTTCCTGATGTGTGCGTTGCTGTCGCTGCTGTTTTTCGGCGGCTGGCTGTCGCCCATTCCGGGCCTGCCCGACGGGTTCCACTGGATGTTCCTGAAGATGGCGTTCTTCTTCTTCTTGTTCGCCATGGTGAAGGCCATTGTGCCGCGCTACCGTTATGACCAGTTGATGCGCATCGGCTGGAAGGTGTTTCTGCCAATGTCGCTGGCATGGGTCGTCATTGTGTCGTTCCTTGCGAAATTCGAAGTCATGGGCGCGTTCTGGGCCCGTTGGACGATTGGAGGCTGATCATGGGTATGGATTGGGGGCGTGCGATAAAATACACGCTGATGACCGATTTCATCAAAGGCTTCGCATTGGGCATGCGGTATTTCGTGGCACCCAAGCCCACGATCAACTACCCGCATGAAAAAGGGCCGCTTAGCCCGCGTTTTCGTGGTGAACACGCCCTGCGCCGCTACCCGAATGGTGAGGAACGCTGCATCGCGTGCAAGCTGTGCGAGGCCATTTGTCCGGCGCAGGCGATTACCATCGATGCCGAACCCCGCGATGACGGGTCGCGGCGCACAACGCGCTATGATATCGACATGACGAAATGCATCTATTGCGGTTTCTGTCAGGAAGCCTGCCCCGTGGATGCGATTGTCGAAGGGCCGAATTTCGAATTCGCAACCGAGACGCGCGAAGAACTGTTCTACGACAAGGATAAACTGCTGGAGAATGGCGAGCGTTGGGAAGCCCAGATTGCCCGCAATCTGGAAATCGACGCGCCCTACCGTTAAGGGGTGACAGTGCCGGACCGTTTCCGGCACTGGGCTAAGCAAAAGACGATGGGCGCGACACGCCGCCCGCGACAAGTAAAAAGGGAACCCGAGGGACATGGGTATTGCCGATATCACATTCTATGCATTCGCGGTCACCCTGCTGGGGGCCGGGTTTCTGGTCACCATTGCGCGCAATCCAGTGCATTCGGTTCTGTGGCTTATTCTGACATTTATCTCGGCCGCCGGTATGTTCGTGCTGCTTGGCGCAGAGTTTCTGGCCATGTTGCTGATCATTGTCTATGTCGGCGCGGTTGCGGTCCTGTTTTTGTTCGTCGTGATGATGCTGGACATTGATTTCGCGGCGCTGAAGGGTGAAATGGCGCGCTACTTTCCGATTGCCAGTATCGTGGGCATTGTCCTGTTGATGCAAATGGCGCTGCTGTTCGGGTCGTGGCAAGAAGCGGAAACTGCGCGCGAATTGCGGCAGGCACCCACCCCCGACATGGCCGAAATGCACAACACCAAGGCGCTGGGTATGATCATTTATGATCAGTATTTCCTGCTGTTCCAGACGGCCGCGCTTATTTTGCTGGTGGCCATGATCGGGGCTATCGTTCTGACATTGCGCCACCGCAAGGATGTGAAGCGTCAGAATGTCGTGGCACAGATGCACCGCGACCCTGCCAAGGCGCTGGAGTTGAAAGACGTTAAATCCGGCCAGGGGCTGGGATAAGGCCCGCAAGGGACAACCGATAACGAGGGCCAGCAAGCGGCCCCGACACATACGGAACGAGGGAACCGAATGGTTGGACTTGAACATTACCTGACCGTGGCGGCGGCGCTGTTCGTCATCGGTATTTTCGGGATATTCTTGAACCGCAAGAATATCATCATCATTCTGATGTCGATCGAATTGATGCTGTTGTCGGTGAATATCAATCTGGTCGCCTTTTCCAGCTTCCTGAATGATCTGGTGGGTCAGGTGTTCACGCTGTTCGTGCTGACTGTCGCCGCCGCCGAGGCCGCGATCGGGCTTGCCATTCTGGTGTGCTTCTTCCGCACCCGTGGCACGATCGACGTCGACGACGTCAATGTGATGAAAGGCTGATCCCATGGCAGTAACGGTTCTTTTTGCGCCACTTCTGGGGGCCATTATCGCGGGTCTGTTCTGGCGTGTCATCGGGGAACGCCCTGCGCAGATCATCTCGACAGCGCTGTTGTTCCTGTCGGCATTTTTGTCATGGGTTATCTTTCTGGGCCATGATGGCGGTGTTCAGCAAATAACGCTGATGCGTTGGATCGACAGCGGGTCGCTGGTGGGCGACTGGGCGATCCGGCTGGACCGGCTGACAGCGGTGATGTTGATTGTGATCACCACCGTGTCCGCGCTCGTGCATCTGTACAGCTTCGGCTACATGGCGCATGACGATAATTTCAAGGATAACGAAAGCTACCGCCCGCGCTTTTTCGCGTATCTGTCGCTGTTCACCTTCGCCATGCTTATGCTGGTAACGGCTGACAACCTTGTGCAGTTGTTCTTCGGCTGGGAAGGGGTTGGTCTGGCGTCTTATCTGCTGATCGGGTTCTATTTCCGCAAGCAAAGTGCAGGCGCCGCCGCGATGAAGGCGTTTATCGTCAACCGTGTGGGCGATATGGGGCTGATCCTTGCGTTGATGGCGATCTACCTTCTGGTCGATTCTATTCAGTATGATGACCTGTTCGCCGCCGCCCCCATGCTGGCGGAAACCACAGTCAGTTTCTTGTGGACGGACTGGAACGCCGCCAATCTGATTGCATTCCTGCTGTTTGTGGGCGCGATGGGCAAATCGGCGCAGTTGTTCCTGCACACATGGTTACCTGACGCGATGGAAGGGCCGACTCCCGTATCCGCGCTGATCCACGCCGCCACCATGGTCACCGCCGGTGTGTTCCTTGTGGCGCGCATGTCGCCGCTGATGGAATACGCACCGCAGGTCATGGCGTTTATCGTGCTGATCGGGGCCATGACGGCGCTGTTTGCGGCAACTGTCGGGCTGGTGCAAAACGACATCAAGCGCGTCATCGCCTATTCCACATGCTCGCAACTGGGCTTCATGTTCGTGGCTGCGGGTGTGGGCGTTTATTCCGTGGCCATGTTCCACCTGCTGACACACGCGTTTTTCAAGGCAATGCTGTTTCTGGGCGCGGGTTCGGTCATTCACGGCATGCACCATGAACAGGACATGCGCAATTATGGCGGGCTGAAGGACAAGCTGCCAATGACCTTCTGGGCCATGCTGATCGGCACGCTGGCCATTACCGGCGTGGGCATTCCGCTGACGACCATCGGCTTTGCGGGTTTCGTGTCCAAGGATGCGATTATTGAATCCGTATTCGCATCGGGCACCACCTATGCGTTCTGGATATTGGTGTTCGCGGCCTTCATGACCAGTTTCTACAGCTGGCGGCTTATGTTCCTGACTTTCTGGGGCACCCCGCGCGGCGACAAACACACGCATGAACATGCACATGAAAGCCCGTTGGTCATGTTGGTGCCGCTTGCCGTTTTGGCCATCGGGTCAGTTCTGGCTGGCATGGTGTTCTATGGTCCGTTCTTCGGGTCCACAGGGCAGGTGCGCGAGTATTTCGGCGCGGCCATATTCATGGCCGAAGGCAATGATCTGGTCACACAGGCGCATTATGTGCCCGCTTGGGTCAAGGTGTCGCCCTTCATCGCCATGTTGCTGGGGCTGGGGCTGGCGTGGATGTTCTATATCCGCGACACATCGCTGCCCAAACGCCTGGCCGATACCTTCCCGGGCGCTTATCAGTTCCTGTTGAACAAATGGTATTTCGACGAAGTCTATGACTTCCTGTTCGTGCGTCCGGCCAAGGCGGTGGGGACGTTCCTGTGGAAAAAAGGCGATGGCAAGGTCATTGACGGCGGGATCAACGGGTTGGCCATGGGCATCATTCCGTTCATCACACGCATCGCAGGGCGCGCGCAGTCGGGTTATGTCTATCATTATGCATTCGCAATGGTTCTGGGGATTGTCGTGATCGTCACCTATGTCACCCTTGCAGGGGGGGCGCAGTAATGCTGAACCTGCTGTCGATTATTACATTCACCCCTGCCATTGCAGCGGTCATTCTGGCTATATTCCTGCGCGGCGAGGATGAGGCCGCGCAGAATAACGCAAAATGGGTCGCGTTGATTGCCACATTGGCCACGTTCGCGGCGTCGCTGATCCTGCTGGTGGGGTTTGATCCGCAAGATACCGGCTTCCAGTTTGTGGAAGAACATGACTGGATCATGGGCTTCACTTACAAGATGGGGGTGGATGGTATCTCGATCCTGTTCGTGATGCTGACCACGTTCCTGATGCCCATTACCATCGGCGCATGCTGGAATGTGTCGCACCGCGTCAAGGAATACATGATCGCGTTTCTGTTGCTGGAAACGCTGATGATCGGGGTGTTTACTGCGCTGGATCTGGTGCTGTTCTACTTGTTCTTCGAGGCGGGCCTGATACCGATGTTCCTGATCATCGGCATATGGGGCGGCAAGGAACGCATTTACGCGGCGTTCAAGTTCTTCCTGTATACCTTCCTTGGGTCGGTTTTGATGCTGGTTGCCATGATCGCCATGTATGTCGATGCGGGCACCACGGATATTCCTGCGCTGCTGGAACATCAGTTCAGCACCGAAACTTTCAGCCTGATGGGCTGGCAGGTGATCGGCGGTATGCAAACGCTGCTGTGGTTGGCGTTCTTCGCGTCTTTTGCTGTCAAAATGCCGATGTGGCCGGTGCATACATGGCTGCCCGATGCGCATGTTCAGGCCCCTACGGCGGGGTCGGTTGTGCTGGCGGCGGTGCTGTTGAAAATGGGGGGCTACGGGTTCCTGCGCTTCTCGTTGCCTATGTTCCCTGTGGCCAGTGACATATTCGCGCCGCTGGTGCTGTGGCTCTCTGCGATTGCGATTGTCTATACCAGCCTTGTGGCGCTGATGCAGACCGATATGAAGAAGCTGATCGCCTATTCGTCGGTTGCGCATATGGGCTTCGTGACGATGGGCATTTTCGCGGCCAATCAACAGGGCGTTGATGGTGCGATTTTCCAGATGATCAGCCACGGGTTTATTTCGGGCGCCTTGTTCCTTGCGGTGGGGGTCATTTATGACCGGATGCACACCCGCGACATCGCGGCCTATGGCGGGCTTATCAACCGTATGCCGGTCTATGCGGCGGTGTTCTTGCTGTTCACCATGGCGAATGTCGGCCTGCCGGGCACGTCGGGCTTCGTGGGTGAATTCCTGACATTCATGGCAGTGTTTCAGGTCAATACCTGGGTGGCGCTGTTTGCGGCGACGGGCGTTATCCTGTCTGCGGGCTATGCGCTGTGGTTGTTCCGCCGCGTTGTCATGGGTGAGTTGATCAAGGAATCGCTGAAAGGCATCAAGGATATGGACCGCCGCGAGAAAGTGCTGATTGTGCCGCTGATCGCGATGACCCTGATCCTTGGCATCTACCCCGCGCTTATCACTGATATTATTGGCCCTTCGGTTTCGGCATTGGTCGAAGGGCATTCGCTGGCGTTGCAGGCATATGAAGCTGCATCCCAGTTGGCACAGAACTGAAAGGTCCCGCAATGATCGGAGCTGATCTTCACACAGCCCTGCCAGAGATCGTCCTTGCACTTTATGCAATGGCCGCGCTGATGGTGGGTGTCTATGGCGGCAAGGACAAGCTGGCCGAACCCATCTTGTGGGCAACGGCAGCGCTTATGGTTCTGCTGGCACTGTATTCCGGTGCGCAGGGGCTGGAGGTTCAGACGGCCTTTAACGGAATGTATATTTCCGACCCGTTTGCGCAATTCTCCAAGATGATCGTGCTGCTGTCGGCCGCGGTTGTCATGGTGATGGGCCAATCCTACATGCTGGCGCGCGGGTTGCTGCGGTTTGAATACCCTATCCTGATTGCGCTGTCGGTTGTCGGCATGATGCTGATGGTGTCGGCGGGCGATCTGATCGCGCTGTATATGGGGTTGGAGTTGCAATCGCTGGCGCTTTACGTCGTGGCAACCATGAACCGCGATTCCGCGCGGTCCACCGAGGCGGGGTTGAAATACTTCATCCTTGGGTCGCTGGCATCGGGGCTGCTGCTCTATGGCGCGTCGCTGACCTATGGGTATGCAGGCACCACGTTGTTCGCGGGTATCATCAGCACCATTTCCACCGACGGTATGTCTGTGGGCCTGCTGATGGGGATGGCGTTCATGCTGGCGGGGCTGGCCTTCAAGGTGTCGGCGGTTCCGTTCCACATGTGGACGCCCGATGTCTATGAAGGCGCGCCAACGCCTGTGACCGCGTTCTTTGCTACCGCACCGAAAGTGGCGGCCATGGCACTGGTTGCGCGTGTTGTGCACGAAGCCTTCGGGGTGGTGCCCGGTGACTGGTCGCAGATTGTGGCGTTCTTGGCGGTCGCGTCCATGTTCGTGGGGTCCATCGCGGCGATCGGGCAGCGCGACATCAAGCGGCTTATGGCCTATTCGTCCATCACGCATATGGGGTTTGCGCTGGTCGGTCTGGCTGCGGGCACTGCGCAAGGCGTGCAGGGGATGCTTGTGTATATGGCGATCTATGTCACCATGAATATCGGTGTCTTTGCCTTCATCCTGACCATGTCGCGCGATGGCAAACCCGTCACCGATATCGACAGCTTGCGCCAGTATTCCAAATCCGAACCGCTGCGCGCCTTGGCGCTTTTGGTGCTGTTGTTCAGCCTTGCAGGCGTGCCGCCACTGGTGGGCTTCTTTGGCAAGTTCTATGTTTTGTGGGCCGCAGTGCAGGCAGGTTTGACATGGCTGGCGGTTGCGGGCGTTATCGCGTCGGTGATTGGGGCGTTCTACTATCTGCGCATCGTGTATTTCATGTATTTCGGTGAAACCACCGAACCGCTGGACAGCGTGCGCGCGCCGGTTCAGGCAACGTTGCTGGTTGCGTCTGCGGCATTGATGGTCTTAGGCGTTATCAACCTGTTCGGGATTGAGGGGATGGCGGCACTGGCGGCAGAAGCCCTTGTCAAATAGCTGGCCCTCGGGGGTAGGGCGCCGCGTCCTGCCGGAAACCGACAGCACCAACGCCGAGGCCGCGCGCATGGCGCCCGGCCTTGCTGGTCCCTGCTGGATTTTGGCCTTACGCCAGACGCAGGGGCGCGGACGGCGCGGGCGTGACTGGCGCGACCCGCAAGGAAATTTTGCCGCCACCTATGTTTGCCGCCCCAATGGGGCGCCCGATCAGGTGGCGTTGCGGTCATTCGTTGCGGCACTGGCCCTTCATGATGCGTTGGTAACGGTCACGGCCCGGCCTGAAAGTTTTGCGTTGAAATGGCCGAATGATGTGCTGCTGAACGGCGGCAAACTGGCAGGGATTTTGCTGGAAAGTGTCGGACAGGGCGCGCAGGTCAGCCATCTGGCAATCGGGATTGGCGTCAACCTGCTGCACGCGCCGGATGCGGAAGATGGCGCGTTGCGCCCCGTCAGCCTGATGTCGGAAACCGGCATTTCCATATCCCCTGAAGAATTTCTTGATGTGCTGGCACCAGCCTATGCAAAATGGGAACATCAACTTGTGACCTACGGGTTTTCTGCAATCCGTCAGGCGTGGATGAACAGCGCCGCACGCCTTGGGGAACGGATTGTCGCGCGGACTGTCACAGACAGCTATGAGGGCACATTGGAAGGCATTGATGCAACCGGGGCGTTGATGCTGCGCACAGCGCAAGGGCGGCGCACGATCCCCGCTGCGGATGTGTTTTTTTGAACGCGAAAGGGCCGCGCCATGCTTTTGACCATTGATTGTGGGAACACAAATACAGTCTTCGCTGTCTGGGATGGCACGCAGTTTCTGGCGACATGGCGCACCTCGACCGAAGCCACGCGCACCGCCGACCAGTATTATGTCTGGCTGTCGACCTTGATGAATATCAAGGGAATGAAGCTGGACATCAAGGGTGTCATCATTTCATCGACCGTGCCGCGCGTGGTGTTCAACCTGCGCGTGCTATGTGACCGCTACTTCGGGTGTCGCCCGCTGGTGGTGGGCAAGCCCGATTGCCTGTTGCCGGTACCCCCGCGCGTGGACGAAGGGGTGCGCCCCGGCCCCGACCGGCTGGCCAATGCCGCAGGCGCGTTTGACCGGCATGGCGGTGATGTGGTGGTGGTGGATTTTGGCACGGCCACGAATTTCGATGTGGTGGCGCATGACGGGGCCTATGTGGGGGGGGTCATCTCTCCGGGGGTGAACCTGTCACTGGAAGCGTTGCATCAGGGCGCGGCGGCCCTGCCGCATGTCGACATCTCGCGCCCCGACAAGGTGATTGGCACCGACACGGTCACCTGCATCCAGTCCGGCGTGTTCTGGGGCTATATCGGCCTGATCGAAGGAATAACGGCGCGCATACGCGCGGAATATGGCCGACCGATGAAAATAATCGGCACAGGCGGGCTTGCGCCGCTGTTCGCACAGGCGCAAACGCTGTTTGACACGGTCGAGGATGATCTGACATTACATGGTCTTTGCGTCATTTACGACTATAACATGACCAATAGCAGTTTACAGGAGCAGGCATGAGCAAGGACAGGCTGATCTATCTACCCCTTGGTGGCGCGGGCGAGGTGGGCATGAATGCCTATGTCTTCGGCTATGGGCCAAAAGGGCGCGAACGCCTGATCCTTGTTGATCTGGGTGTGACCTTCGCTGATATGGCGTCCAGCCCCGGTGTGGACCTTATCATGCCGGACCTGCGCTGGTTGGAAGACCGCCGCGACCGTCTGGAAGGGATTATCATTACCCACGCGCATGAAGACCATGTCGGCGCCGTTGGCCAGTTGTGGCACAAACTGAAGGTGCCGGTCTATGCCCGCGATTTTACCGCGCGGATTGCACGGTTGAAGATGCAGGATGCCGGTCAGGACCCTGAACAGGTGATCACAGTGGGCAAGGCCCCCGAAGCGCTGGAGCTTGGTCCGTTTCGGGTGCAGTTCTTTCCCGTGGCGCATTCGCTGCCCGAAGCGTCCGGCGTGGTCATCGACACGCCCGCAGGCCGCATTGTGCATTCGGGGGATTTCAAGGCCGACCGCACCCCCGGCGTGGGCGAGGCGCATGACCCCGAGCTGCTGGCAGAAATCGGTCGCAGCGGTGTCAAGGCGCTGCTATGCGACAGCACCAATGTGATGAACAAACACGCCGGCCGGTCAGAGGCCACATTGACCGACCCGATTGCCCAGTTGATGCGTGATGCGCGTGGCATGGTCGTGGCCACCACCTTTGCATCGAATGTGGCGCGGTTGAAAACGCTGGCGGTGGCGGCGCATGAAGCGGGGCGGTCTGTGTGCCTTATGGGGCGGGCCATGCTGCGCATGACGCAAGTTGCGACCGAAGCGGGTATCCTGAAGGATTTTCCGCCCACCATCAGCCCCGAAGCGGCCAAAGACGTGCCGCGCGAAAACCTGTTGCTGATTGTCACGGGCAGTCAGGGCGAACGGCGCGCGGCATCGGCGCAACTGGCGCGCGGGACCTATATGGGCCTGAACATGAAGGAAGGGGACACGTTCCTGTTTTCGTCCATGACGATTCCGGGAAACGAGCGTGAAGTCGGGCGCGTGGTCAATGCACTGTCGCAAATGGGTGTGGATGTTCTGGATAACTCCGAGCGCTTGTATCATGTGTCAGGCCATGCCAACCGCCCCGATCTGGAAGCGATGCATGATCTGATCCAGCCGCAAATGCTGATCCCTATTCATGGGGAACACCGCATGTTGCATGAACATGCGAAACTGGCGATTGCGCGGGGCATGCAGTCCATGGTGGTGCCAAACGGGTCGATTGTCGACCTGAGTGGGGCTGCACCCGTTCTGGTCGATGAAGTGGAAACCGGCCGCGTTTATCTGGATGGCAGCCGGATGATCGGTGCCATGGATGGCGTGGTGCGTGACCGCATTCGAATGGCGATTGGCGGGCATGTGTTCGTGACGCTTATTCTGGACGAAGAAGACGACGTACTGGGCGATCCTTGGGCCGAAATTGTGGGTTTGCGTCCGACTGGCAAGGGCGGGCAGCCCCTGAATGAGATTATCGAGGAGGAGCTGGCGCAATACCTGGAACGCGCCGGTGCCAAGACCATGGCCGATGATGACAAGCTGAATGACGGCCTGCGCCGCCTTGTGCGTCAGGTCACAATGGAAGAAATTGGCAAGAAGCCCGAAGTCACCATTGTTGTCAGCCGCCTGATGAACGACTGACAGGGTAGGATCGCGGGGTATATCGCAGAAAACCGGATGCCGGTTTTCTGCTTGCCGGTGGCCGTTTGTCAGCCGAGAGGTTTTTTGGATATTTGAGCCAGAATGAAAAACCAGCCTGTGCGGTGTGGGGGCGTTACTTCACAAATATCTGTTGCGGGGTGGAGCACAGCAATTCCGGCCCGTTTTCGGTGATAAGAACAGGTTCAGTGATTTCCAGCCCGCCATCTTCCAGCCAAAGCGCGGGCATGAAATGCAACACCATGCCCGGTTTCAGTTCGGTCATGGCGCCGCTGCGCAAGGACAAGGTGCGTTCGCCCCAATCGGGAGGGTAGCTTAGCCCGATGGAATAGCCGCAGCGGTTGTCCTTTTCAAACCCCTTCTTGTTAAGCGTGACATTGAAGGCGATTGCCACATCTTCGGCACGCGCACCCGCACGGCAATAGGATAGCCCCGCTTCGGTGGCTTCCAGCACCGCTTCTTCGGCACGGCGATAAAGGTCCGGTACGGTCCCGAAGAACAGCGTGCGTGATTGCGGGCAGTGATAGCGGCGATGCACGCCCGCGATTTCAAAGAATGTGGCTTCGCCCGCGCGCATTGGCCTGTCATCCCATGTCAGATGTGCCGCTGTCGCATCAAGGCCGGACGGGGCCATCGGTACAATCGCGGGGTAGTCGCCCCATTGCCCGTCCGCGCCTTGAATGCCCGCGCGGGTGATTTCCGCCACAAGCATGTTCTTGGGCATACCTGGTTCGGCGACATCCAGAATAACCTGATGCATGCGTTCCACGATCCGTGCGGCGCGGCGCATATACAACAATTCGGAGTCTGATT
>SR_TP_S13solDRAFT_1000754_pt1 | contig 11854 bp, 8 predicted proteins | sample SodReaTP_S13sol_FD_11159 | JGI IMG/M metagenome (IMG submission 11159) | reverse complement strand
AGCCCGGCCCTCCGGGCGATTGGCTGGTAAATCGCCCGGAGGGCCGGGCTCCTACAAATAAAACCCAAGGTTTATCGCAGGTCTTTGAAACTACCCCAACACCCGCTCCACCACCCCCAGCACCACCACACTCACCACCAACAGACTGATCAGGCTCAGGCGCCAGCCGGCCCGGACCATGTCCGGCACGGCGATACGCCCGCTGCCGAATACGATGGCGTTGGGTGGTGTTGCCACCGGCAGCATGAAGGCACAGGAAGCGGCCAGGGCCACGGGTACCGTCAGCAGGAGGGGGTGCTCGCCCAGGGACACGGCCAGGGCGGCGGCCAGGGGCAACAGGGTGGCGGCGGTGGCGGTGTTGCTGGTCACGTGACTGAGCAGCATGGCAGTGAGGGCCACCATCATCACCATGGCCCAGACCGGCAGGGCCGACAGACCGCCCAGGGCCGTGGCCACGGTATCGGACAGGCCGCTGCTGCCGATGGCCGCCCCCAGGCTCAGGCCGCCACCCACCAGCACCAGGACCCCCCAGGGCAGTTGCCGGGTGGCATCCCAGTGCAGCAGGTTTTCACCGCGTCCGCCCCCGGCCGGGAGCAGGAACAGGGTCAGGGCGCCCAGGATGGCGATGCCCGGGTCGGTGAGGGTGATGCCGGGCATCATCCCGTCCAGCAGTGGGCGGGTGAGCCAGGCCAGGGCCACGGCGATGAACACCACGGCCACCCGTCGTTCCGGCCCGGTGAGGGGGCCCAGGGTCTCGCGCTGTTGCTGGATCAGCTCGCCGATGCCCTCCATGGGCCGCCGGGGCAGGGGAAAGACCCAGCGACACAGCACCCACCAGCAGGCGACCAGGAGGATGAGGGCCACCGGCAGGCCCACGGCCATCCACTGGGCGAAGCCGATGCGAAGTCCGTGGTGTTCCGCCAGAAAGCCCGCCAGCAGGGCGTTGGGCGGGGTGCCGATGAGGGTGGCCATGCCGCCGATGTTGGCGGCAAAGGCGATACCCAGCAGCAGGGCCAGGGCGAAGTTGCGGCCTTCCTCCTCGGTGACGCTCTGGTCCTCCAGCAGAACCAGCACCGAGATGCCGATGGGCAGCATGAGTGCCGCCGTGGCGGTATTGCTGACCCACATGCTCAGGCCCGCCGTGGCGGCCATGAAACCCGCCACCAGGTGTTCCAGGCGCTGGCCGGCGGCGGCCAGGATCAGCAGGGCGATGCGCCGGTGCAGGTTCCAGCGTTGCAGGGCCAGGGCAATGACGAAACCGCCCAGGAACAGAAAGATCAGCGGGTTGGCGTAGGGGGCCGCAGCGGCATTGATGTCCACCGCGCCCAGCAGGGGCAGAAGACCCACGGGCAGCAGGGCGGTGACGGGTATGGGAATGGCCTCGGTGACCCACCAGGTGGCCATCAGCAGGGTGAGTGCCGCCACCTGCCAGGCATCCACAGACATGTCCCCCGGCGGGCCTGTCAGCACCATGAGCAGGAACAGGCCCGGGCCCAGCACCAGGCCGAGGCGCTGGCGCCAGCGGGACTGGGAGGGGGCAGGGCTGGCGGTGGGGCTGTCGGTCATGGCGTGGACGGGGCGATGGGCGCAGGCGCCATTGTGCCGTCCCGTCGCGGCCCAAGTCCAAAGGCGGTCAGCCGGTGGCGCCGACCTTGCGGTCCCGGGCCTGTTCGTCCAGCCACCGGGTCATGGTCTCGGCGTCCACCGGTGGACTGAAACCATAGCCCTGGTAGCTGTCGCAACCTTCCCGGGTCAGGAATTCCAGCTGCTCCGGCGTCTCCACACCCTCGGCTACCACGTCCAGGCCGAGGCTGCGGGCCATGGCGATGATGGTGGTGGCGATGGTCATGTCGCTGGGATCCCGGGGGATGTCGGCCACGAAGCTGCGATCGATCTTCAGGGTGTCGATGGGCATGCGCTTCAAGTACGCCAGGGACGAATAGCCGGTGCCGAAGTCGTCGATGGACAGGCGCACACCCAGGGACTTGAGCTGTTGCAGTGCTTGCTCGGTGCGTCCGTCGCTGCCCATGAGGGTGGACTCGGTGAGTTCCAGTTCCAGGCAGTGGGCGGGCAGCCCGGTCTCTTCCAGGATCTCCTCGACCTGTTGTACCAGGTCCGGCTGGCGCAGTTGGCGCATGGAGACATTCACCGCCATGAGAATCGGGCGCTGGTAGAGGTTCATCCAGGTACGCGCCTGGCGGCAGGCCGTGCGCAGCACCCACAGGCCCAGGGGTGTGATCAGTCCGGTCTCCTCGGCCATGGGGATGAACTGGTCCGGCGGGGTCAGGCCGGCCTGGGGATGATGCCAGCGCACCAGGGCCTCCATGCCCAGCATCTCGCCGTCCCGGGTACGCACCCGGGGCTGGTAGTGGAGGCAGAACTCTTCCCGCTCCAGGGCATGGCGCAGGCTGGTCTCCAGGGACAGGCGGTCGTTGGCGGCCTCGGTGAGGGCGCTGGTGTAGAACTGGTAGCCGGCGCGGCCCATGTCCTTGGCCTGATACATGGCGGTGTCGGCCTTCATGATCAGCTGGTCGACGGTCTTGCCATCCTCGGGGTAGAGGCTGATGCCGATGCTGCCGCCCACGTAGACATCCTGATCGTTACTGAGCTGGAAGGGGTGGGCAAGCGCCGCCAGGATCTCCTCGGCCAGCACCGTCAGGCCCTGGGCATCGTCCACCTGATCCACCAGCACGATGAATTCATCCCCGCCCCAGCGGGCCAGGGTGTCCTCCACCCGCAGGCGACGGCGCAGGCGATCGGAGACCTGGCGCAGCAACTCGTCGCCGAAGGCATGACCGAGGCTGTCATTGACCACCTTGAAGCGGTCCAGGTCCAGGAACAGGATCGCCACCTGGCGTTTGCGGCGCCGGGCCACGTCCAGGGCGTGGGCGCCCCGGTTCTGCAGCAGGGTGCGGTTGGGCAGCCCGGTGAGCAGGTCGTAGTGGGCCACGTGTTCCAGCTGGGCCTGGGCGCGGCGGCGTTCGGTGATGTCCAGGCCCATGGCGAAGAAGGAGCGGGCCTGCCCGTTTGCATCGCGCACGGTGTTGCCGTGCCACTCCACCAGCAGGCGTTCCCCGTCCCTGGCCACCACGTGGCTCTCGTGATGAATGGGCTGGCCGGTACGCATCATGTGCTGGAACAGGGTCTCCAGGGATTCGTGTTCCTGTTCCGGCACACACAGCTCGGCGTAGTGCTCGCCCAGCACCTCCCGGGTGGTGTAGCCCAGGGCACGCAGCATGGCGGGGTTCATCATGCGCACCCGGAACGAGTCGTCCAGGGCCACAAAGAAGGCCGGGGAGGCGTTGAGAACGGACTGGGAATAGTCCCGTTCGCTGCGCAGGGTGTCATTGGCCTCGCGCAGGTCCCGGGTACGCTCGGCGACCCGGCGGCGCAGCAGACGGCTGTACAGACCCAGGCCGGCGAACAACAGGCTCAGGCCCGCGCCCAGTATCAAGGGCCAGAACCAGGAGGCTCCCGTCAGGGCCTGGGCGCTCGGCTGGCCGGATGCCAGGGCCTGTTGCCAGGGCCCCAGGGCCAGTGCCAGGAGCGCAGCAACCCGGGCCGGCGCAGCGCGCAGCCTTGGGGGTGTTTCGGGGGCGGAGCCAGGAAACAGACGGTCTGGCATGGGTTGTGGTCCTGCCCGAGGGGGTCGGGCGTTAATCGGTAAATGCCGAATTTTGAATATTATCATTTAATGTGATTGATGTCACAGTTTGGTCACATTTCGCAAGGGCGCCACAGCGGCCGGAATATTTCTCTATCTGGTTGATACTTATATTAAATATTGGCTATGCGGCTGGACGCCCGGCACAGGTCACCGATATGTCGGGATAAACGGTTGCATTACCCGGACAAGCTGGCCAGGAGGGTCTTTGACAGGCAAAGTGATGGCGCCTTGGCTGGCCGGGGCCCATTTCATGGCCGAGGAGCTGGGTTTCGCTCCAGGATGGTGCCTGTGGGCACGAATTCTTCAGCGGCTCCCGGGTTCCCGATGAGTGAGACGGGCCAGGGCCCAGGCCGTGTGTTCCCTCACCAGGGCCGACGGGTGATCCATTCGCGATTCGAGGACGGCCATGGCCTGCGCCAGTGGTGCGCCGTTGCCCAGGGCCACCGCCACATTGCGCAGCCAGCGTTCATGCCCGATGCGTCGGATGGCGCTGCCCTCGGTCCGGGCCAGGAAGGTGGCCTCGTCCCAGGTGAACAGTTCCGTGAGGGCCGGGCCGTCCAGGCCATGTCGTGCCTGGAAGTCCGGCTCGGCGCTGAGCCGGGCGAAACGGTTCCAGGGGCATACCAGCTGGCAGTCATCGCAGCCGTAGATGCGGTTGCCCATGAGCGGGCGCAGAGGCTCGGGGATGGCACCCTTGAGTTCGATGCTCAGGTAGGAGATGCACAGCCGGGCGTCCAGCTCGTAGGGCGCCACGATGGCCCGGGTGGGGCAGACCTCGATGCAGGCGCTGCAGGTGCCGCAGTGGTCCTCCCCGGGCGGGTCTACGGGCAACGGCAGGTCCGTGTAGAGTTCGCCCAGGAAGAACCAGGAGCCCGCCTCCCGGGATAGCAGGTTGGTGTGCTTGCCGATCCAGCCCAGCCCGGATTGCTCGGCGATGGCCTTCTCCAGCACCGGGGCGCTGTCCACGAAGGCACGGTAACCGAAGGGGCCGATCTCGGACTCGATGCGTGAGGCCAGGCGCTGCAGGCGGTTGCGCAGCACCTTGTGATAATCCCGGCCCAGGGCATAGCGGGAGACGAAGCCCAGGGTGGGGTCATGGATCACCGACCAGGACTCCCGGGCCTCGGGGGGCAGGTAGTCCATGCGCACGGAGATCACCCTCAGGGTACCGGGCAGCAGCTCGCCGGGGCGCGAGCGTTTGGTGCCGTGGCGGGCCATGTAGTCCATCTCCCCGTGACGCCCGGCATCCAGCCAGGCCAGCAGCCGGGCCTCGTGCTCATCGAGATCCGTAGCGCTGATCCCCACCTGCCCAAACCCCAGTTCCCGGCCCCAGGCCTTGATCCGGTCGGCCAGCTGGCGGGCTTCGGTATGGGAGAGGGTCTGTGACATGGGCGTAGCTTACGTGGATGAGATACGGGTACAAGTCGGGAGGGTCCGCCATGCACCGCGAGGAAGCCAAAGTGCTCTGGTGAAGACGACACATTAAAATTGAACCATCGCACCCGGTACGCCCGCGGGCGACGAGGCGAGTTGTCAGAACAGCCATGACGCCGTGATCTTCGTGGTGAACCCAAGCCCGCAAGGGGCGATAATGAATCCATGAACATCCAGCTTCCCACGGAACTCTACAGCGCCGCCCAGGTGCGCGAACTGGACCGGCGCGCCATCCAGGATCACGGCATCCCCGGTTACACCCTCATGTGCCGCGCCGGCGAGGCGGCCTTTGGGGCCCTGCTGGAACGCTGGCCCGATGCGCGGCGGGTGGGTGTGTTGTGCGGGCCCGGCAACAACGGCGGCGATGGCTATGTGATCGCCCGGCTGACCCGTGCCGCGGGGCTGTCGGTCTGGCTGGTGGAGTCGGGGGATGCCACGGGGCTCAAGGGCGATGCCGCCCGGGCCAGGGAGGATTTCCTGGCGGCGGGGGGCGTGCCCCTGGCGGCCGATGCACCCTGGCCCCAGGCGGATGTGCTGGTGGACGCCTTGCTGGGCACCGGGCTGGATCGGCTCGTGTCGGGCCCGGTCGCCGGGCTGATCGAAGGCCTCAACGGGGCCGGGTTGCCGGTGCTGGCGGTGGATATCCCCTCCGGTCTGCATGCCGATACTGGCGCGATCATGGGTGTGGCGGTGCGCGCGACGCTGACCATGAGCTTCATCGGCCTGAAGACCGGGCAATGTACGGGGGAGGGGCCCGAGTACTGCGGCCAGTTGGGCTTTGATGCCTTGCAGGTCCCCGGGGCGGTCTACCAGGACATGGCTGCCCAGGCGACCCGGTTGGATGCCGCCTGTATCCGCGGGCTGTCCCCCCGTTCCCGCAGCGCCCACAAGGGGGTCTTCGGTCATGTGCTGGTGGCGGGGGGAGACCGGGGCATGCCCGGTGCCGTGGGCCTGGCCGGGGAGGCGGCGGCCCGCACCGGGGCGGGGCTGGTGTGCGTGGCGACCCGCGGGGAGCATGCAGCCCTGCTGCCCATGGCACGCGCCGAACTCATGGCCCACGGGGTCGCGGGTCCCGGGGATCTGTCGCCCCTGCTGGCTCGGGCCACGGTGCTTGCGGTGGGGCCGGGCCTGGGCCGTGGTGACTGGGGCCGGTCACTGCTGGGACGGTTGCTGGAGACGGAGCTGCCCATGGTGGTGGATGCCGATGCCCTCAACCTGCTGGCCGGGGAACCGGAGCAGCGGGACAACTGGGTGCTGACGCCCCATCCCGGTGAGGCCGCAAGGCTGCTGGAGACCGATACCGCCTCGATTCAGGCCAGCCGTCTGGACGCGGCCCGGGCTATTCAGCAGCGCTTTGGCGGTGTCTGTGTGCTCAAGGGGGCAGGCACGGTGATCCACGATGGGGCCAGAGCGGCCATTTGCACCGGCGGTAACCCTGGTATGGCCAGCGGCGGCATGGGGGATGTGCTCACCGGCATCATCGCGGCCCTGCTGGCCCAGGGGATGGCGCCCGGGGAGGCGGCGCGGCTGGGTGTGTGCATCCACGCCGAGGCCGGGGACCGGGCTGCCCGGGACGGTGAGCGGGGCCTGCTGGCCTCGGACCTGATCGCTGAACTGCGCGGGGTGGTCAACCCGTGAACACCCCGTTCAGCTTCGGCGAAGCCCTGATCCTGGACCTGCCCGACGAGGCGACCATGCTGGCCCTGGGCGCGGAGCTGGCCGCCGTCTGCCCCGAGGGGGGGCTGGTGGTGCATCTCACCGGCGATCTGGGGGCAGGCAAGACCACCCTGTCCAGGGGCCTGCTCCGGGCCCTGGGGCATTCAGGCGCCGTTAAGAGTCCCACTTATACCCTGGTGGAAAGCTACCAGCCGGGGGGACGCGTCGTGCATCACTTCGACCTGTACCGCCTTACGGACCCGGAGGAACTGGAGTACCTGGGCCTGGACGAGTACTTCGATGGTCAGTCCCTGTGCCTGGTGGAGTGGCCCGAACGGGGCGCCGGGGTGCTCAAGAGCCCCGATCTCGCCATCCGGCTGACGGTGGCCGGCGAGGGGCGCGAGGCCTGCCTGCAGGCCCTGAGCGATGCCGGGCGGGTTTGGCTGGATGCGCTTGAAAGGCTTTGAAAACAGGCCCTTAGCCACAGCGGGCACAGAAGGAAGATCGTTGATTTCACCCGGGAGACACGGCGTCGTTGGCCAGGCACGCAGCCAACCGTGATATCAGCCGGTATTGTTCTGTCCCCTGAGTCCTCTGCGTTCTTTGAGAGCCTGACAAATGGCAGTAAGAGATTTCTCTATCTGCATGGAATAAAAAGAAAATCAGGCTTGCATTTTCCGCTTGTTTGGCCACACTATCAGTCAGGTTCGTGATTTTCTCCGTGGAGTCCGTCGTGGGTCATTCGACGAGCGATCAACAAAGACGACGTTTTCTGCTGGGGCTGCTGCGCGCCTCCGGGGCTACTGCGGTCTCTCTCTTGGCCCCCGGCGCGCTGTGGGCTGCGGGAAGTCAGGTGCGGGGCATCCGTCTGTCCGCCCATGAGGGCCAGACCCGGCTGGTGTTCGATCTGTCCGGCCCCGTGGAACACAGCCTGTTCAGCCTCACCGATCCCCATCGGGTGGTGATCGACATCCAGGGCGCCAGCGCCCGGGACCTGTCGGTGCCCTCGATACCCGAATCCCATGTCACTGGGCTGCGCTACGCGCCCCGCAACAACACCGACCTGCGAGTGGTGCTGGACCTGCGTGAGCAGGCCAACCCCAGGAGTTTCGTGCTGCGCCCGGCCCAGGGGGCCGGGCATCGTCTGGTGGTGGACCTGCAGCGCCAGGGCACGGCGCTTGCCCGCCAGCAGCAGCAACAACAGCAGCCCCTGCGTTCCGCAGATCAGCCCGCCCAGCGCCTGCGCGAGGTGGTGGTGGCCATCGATGCGGGCCACGGCGGACGGGATCCCGGCGCCGTAGGCCCCGGTGGCACCTATGAAAAGGACGTGGTGCTGGCCATCGCCCAGCGCCTGGAACGCCTGGTGGCCAGTGAACCGGGCATGAAGCCGGTGCTGATCCGCACCGGGGATTACTTCCTGCCCCTGCGCGAGCGTATTCGCCGTGCCCGGGACCAGCGCGCCGACGTGTTCGTCTCCATTCACGCCGATGCCGCCCCCGATCGCCGGGTGCAGGGCTCCTCTGTGTACATGCTCTCCCAGGGTGGCGCCACCAGTGAGGCCGCCCGCTGGCTGGCGGAGCGGGAAAACGCCGCCGACCTGGTGGGCGGCGTAAAACTGGACGACAAGGACGACGTGCTGGCATCGGTGCTGCTGGATCTTTCCCAGACCGGCACCCTGGAGGCCAGCGCCAACCTGGCCGATGCCCTGATCGGAGACCTGCACCGGGTGGGCAAGGTACGCCGCCGTCAGGTGGAGCGTGCCGGGTTCGCGGTACTCAAGTCCCCGGACATCCCCTCGGTGCTGGTGGAGGCCGCCTTCATCTCCAACCCCGCCGAGGAGCGCAAGCTGCGTACCTCCGCCTACCAGCAGTCCCTGTCCCAGGCCCTGATGAACGGCTTGCGTACCTATTTCAACAACCACGCCCCGCCGGGCACCTACCTGGCGGAATCCGGCCGTGGCCGTCACGTCATCCGCAATGGCGAAACCCTCTCCGCCATCGCCACCCGCTATCAGGTCTCCCTGAGCGAACTGCGCCAGCGCAACAATCTGCCCAACGACCGCATCCACGCGGGACAGGTACTGGTGATTCCGAGCCGGGACAGTTGAAGGCAGTGGCTAGTAGCTAGTGGCAAGGGAATACAAGAAACGAAAAGCCGGCTCATGCCGGCTTTTCGTTGGGGGCTTGCGTTAAACTTGCCACTTGCCACTTGCCACTTGCCACTTGCCACTTGCCACTTGCCACTTGCCACTGACTTAATGCCAATCTCCCAACTCCCCCCCCAGCTCATTAATCAGATCGCCGCCGGTGAGGTGGTGGAACGGCCTGCCTCGGTGGTCAAGGAGTTGCTGGAGAACAGCCTGGATGCCGGCGCTCGCCGCATCCAGGTGGACGTGGAGCAGGGCGGTGTGCGACGGATACGCATCCGCGATGACGGTACCGGCATCCCCCCCGATGAGCTGTCCCTGGCCCTGTCCCGCCACGCCACCAGCAAGATCGCCAGCCTGGATGACCTGGAGCGGGTGGCCAGTCTGGGGTTTCGGGGCGAGGCCCTGCCCAGTATCGCCTCGGTCTCCCGGCTGACCCTCACCTCGGCCACTCCGAACGCGGACAGCGGCTGGACTATCCAGGGTGACGGCGGTGACCGCTTCGAGGCCCCCATGCCGGCAGCCCATCCCACCGGCACCACCGTGGACGTGAAGGATCTGTTCTTCAACGTGCCGGCCCGGCGCAAGTTCCTGCGTACCGAACGCACCGAATTCGGCCACCTGGAAGAGGTGGTGCGGCGCATCGCCCTGTCCCGTTTCCGTGTGGGGTTCGAACTGAGCCACAACCAGAAGCCGGGCCTGCGCCTGCCCCCCGCCGAGGACGAGGACCAGCAGCTGGAGCGGGTGGCGGCCATCTGCGGCGAGGCCTTCGCCACCCAGGTGGTGCGTATCGAACACGAGGCGGCGGGCCTGCGCCTGCATGGCTGGCTGGGCCTGCCCACCTATTCCCGCAGTCAGGCGGATCTTCAGTATTTCTATGTGAACGGACGCATGGTGCGCGACCGGCTCATCAGCCACGCAGTGCGCCAGGCCTACCAGGACGTGTTGTTCCATGGCCGTCACCCGGCCTTTGTGCTGTATCTGGAGCTGGATCCGGCCCTGGTGGATGTGAATGCCCATCCCGCCAAGCACGAGGTGCGTTTTCGGGAATCCCGGCTGGCCCATGATTTCCTGTTCCGCAGCCTGCACCGGGTGCTGGCGGAACTGCGCCCGGGCCAGGGCATGGCGCCGGCCCGCATGGACACCCCCGAGGCCCAATCCGACCCTGCCCGGCCAGGCGCGTACCGGGGCGGTTCCTGGGGGGGCAGTCAGTCCGGGCTGAACCTGCGGGTGGCCGAGGTGATGGAGGGTTACGGTGCCCTGCACCCGGCACCGGTGAATGACGGCCAGTCCGGGACCGGGCTGGGCATGGGGCCGGCGATGACCGAGGCTGGGCAGGGCGAGGCACCGCCCCTGGGCTATGCCCTGGCCCAGCTCCATGGTGTCTTCATCCTTGCCCAGAATCAGGAAGGCCTGGTGCTGGTGGACATGCATGCCGCCCATGAACGCATCACCTACGAGCGTCTCAAGCGCGCCTACTGGGGCGAGGGTCTGAAGTCCCAGCCCCTGCTGGTGCCGGCGCACATGAACGTGAGCAGCCGGGAAGCGGATTTGGTGGAGACCCACGGCGAGGCCTTCAGCAGTTTTGGTTTTGACCTGGACCGGGCTGGACACGAACAGTTGCGGGTGCGTGCCGTGCCCACCCTGCTGGCCCGGGCGGACACCGAATCCCTGGTGCGCGACGTGCTGTCCGATCTGGTGACCCACGGGGAGTCCACGAGGGTGGAGGAGGCAGTCAACGAACTGCTCTCAAGCCTCGCCTGTCACGGCTCTGTGCGCGCCAATCGCCAGCTCACGGTGCCCGAGATGAACGCCCTGCTCAGGGACATGGAGGCCACCGAGCGCAGCGGCCAGTGCAACCATGGCCGACCCACCTGGGTGCAGCTGTCCATGGACCAGCTGGACAGGTTGTTTATGCGCGGTCAGTGAGGCGTGAGGGGTTAGGGGTGAGGCGAAGGCTTCGTTTACACTCTGCGCCTCACGCCTCACGCCTCACGCCTCACGCCTCACGATGCATCCCCCCGCCATCTTCCTCATGGGCCCCACCGCCTCCGGCAAGACCGATCTGGCGGTGCAGATCGTGCGCCAGCTGCCCTGCGAGATCATCAGTGTGGATTCCGCCCTGGTGTACCGGGGCATGGATATCGGCACCGCCAAGCCGGGCCCCGAGGTGCTGGCCGAGGCCCCCCACCGGCTCATCGATATTCTGGACCCATCAGAGGCCTATTCCGCGGCCCGTTTCCGCGAGGATGCCCTGGCGGCCATGGCCGAGATCACGGCGGCGGGCAGGGTGCCCCTGCTGGTGGGCGGTACCATGCTCTATTTCCGTGCCCTGGAGTTCGGGCTGGATGCGCTGCCCCAGGCGGATCCCGAGTTGCGCCGGGCCATCGAGGCGCAGGCGCACCGGCTGGGTTGGGAGGCCCTGCACCGGCAGCTGGCCGAGGTGGACCCGGAGTCTGCGGCACGCATTCACCCCAACGACCCCCACCGTCTGCAGCGGGCCCTGGAGGTCTACCGGCTCACCGGCCGGCCCCTGTCCGCGTTTCACGGCGGTGGATCCGTATCCAGGCTCCCCTACCGACTGCTGCGTCTGGCCCTGATGCCTGCCGACCGGGCGGCCCTTCGGGCACGCATCGCGAGGCGTTTTGAACAAATGTTGGAACTGGGCTTGATTCCCGAGGTCGAGACCTTACATAGAAGAAAGGATCTGAGCCCGTCTCTGCCGGCCATCCGGGCGGTGGGCTACCGTCAGGTCTGGGCCCATCTGGAAGGTCAGCTGGACTACCAGACCATGGTCCGCAAGGCCATTGTTGCCACCGGCCAGCTGGCCAAGCGTCAGATCACCTGGCTGCGCAGCTACCCGCAGGTGGAGACCCTGGAGATGGAGACACTGGATTCTCAACGGGTACTGGAGCGGGTTCGCGCCCATATTCAGGGCGTGATGCAATAGG
>SR_TP_S13solDRAFT_1000753_pt1 | contig 11866 bp, 8 predicted proteins | sample SodReaTP_S13sol_FD_11159 | JGI IMG/M metagenome (IMG submission 11159) | reverse complement strand
CCCCCGCTTGCGAAAAAATGTCCGGGAAGGTGGGGCGCAGGTGGCCGGCAGGAACGGCGTCCACGACGCGTGGACGCGGCTCCTGTGGTGCGACATCGATGGTGTGCAGGACCGGCTTCCAGCCCGGGGAGCTCCGGTCACGAATTGCCGTCGAAATACTCCGGCTCGGTGCCGGTGATTTCACCGACCTGCGCATCGCGGTGAATCCGTAGCTCTACCGGACGCTCGAACACCAGCGGACCTTCGACCACCACGTTCCGCATCGCCGGGCATCAGCCAGGCGTGCGCGTCGGGCCCGCGCGCATCCAGCCCGGCGAAGTCGAACAGGTTCCGGTCCAGCAGTTGCGAAGGGGCGATGTTGCCCAGGGCCGAAAAGATGGTGTCGCTGCGCCCGGGCTGGCGCCTGTCCCACTCGGCCAGCATCTTCTTGATGACCTGGCGCTGAAGGTTGGGCTGCGAACCGCACAGGTTGCAGGGAATGATGGGGTAGCCGCGATCCTCGGCCAGCCGGGCCAGGTCGGCCTCGGCGCAGTAGGCCAGCGGCCGGATGACCACGTTGTCGCCCTCGTCGCTCAACAGCTTGGGGGGCATGGCCTTGAGCGTGCCGCCGTAGATCAGGTTGAGGAAAAAGGTTTCCACGATGTCGTCGCGGTGATGGCCCAGCGCGATCTTCGTCATCCCGGTTTCGCGCGCGAAGCGGTACAGCACGCCGCGCCGCAGCCGCGAGCACAGACCGCAAGTGGTCTTGCCCTCCGGAATGACCCGCTTGACCACCGAATACGTGTCCTGCTCGATGACGTGGTACTCGATGCCCAGCGACTGCAGGTACTCCGGCAGAACGTGCTCCGGAAAACCGGGTTGCTTCTGGTCCAGGTTGACCGCGATCAGCTCGAAGCTCACCGGCGCGCGCCGCTGCAGGCTCATGAGCAGATCCAGCATTGCATAGCTGTCCTTACCCCCGGACAGGCAGACCATCACCCGGTCCCCATCGGCAATCATGCCGTAGTCGCCGATCGCCTGCCCGGCAAGCTTGCGCAGGCGCTTGAACAGCTTGTTCTGGTTGAGTTTTTCGCGTTTCTCGGCGGCGCTCATGGCAGGGTCGGGTTGTCCGGAAAACCTAAAGTGGCATGATACCCGGGCCGCGCGCTGTTCGCATCCACTGCCGCCTCCTTTGGCTCCGAGGCCGCTGTTGTGCGCGAGCCGCTCCGGCTGATACACTTCCGGAAACGGAATTCCGCGATTGCGTGGCGTTCTCCGGAGACTGGCGTTCATGACCGATTCGCAATCCGCGATCGCCCAGATTTTGACCGAACTGCGCACCCAGCATCGAGACCTGGACGATGCCATCGCCCGGCTGTCCGAAACGCCGACCATGGATCAGCTTCAGCTGACTCGCCTGAAAAAGAGAAAGCTCAGGCTGAAAGACCAGATTGCCTGGTGGGAGTCGAAACAGATCCCCGATCTCGATGCCTGACCCAAGAATGATTCGAGAATGATTCGGGGGTGCCTCCAGTCACATTGACGATTGGCAAAATCGACGCCATACTGTAGCGTATGGAAGCAATCAGAAGCCTCAACAAACACGAAATCCGGCGCCGCCAGATCTGGACCGATGACGGGGTCCGGCTGGACGTGCGCTATCTGGGCCACGAACGCGCACCGTGCGTGCTGCTGGCGCATGGCTTCGGCCAGACCCAGTATGCCTGGGCCGAAACCGCGCGCAACCTGGCCGCCGGCGGCTGGCAGGCGGTCAGCTACGACGCGCGCGGACACGGCTATTCCGACCGCTCGCCTTCCGGGCGCTACGTGTTCGAGCAGTTCGTCGAGGATTTTCGGCGCGTATGCTCATCATTGCCGCATCCGCCCCTGCTGGTCGGCGCCTCCATGGGCGGCCTGACCGCCTTGCTGGCGCACTCGGAAAAACCCATCGTCGATTTGCGTGCGATGGTGCTGGTCGATATCGCGCCGCGCTGGGACGACAAGGGCGTGGAGGCCATGCTGGCCTTCATGAAACAGCACCCGAAGGGCTTTGCCAGCCTCGACGAGGCGCGCGAGGCGGTCAGGACCTTCCTGCCGCACCGGCGTTCGATGGCCTCGGCCGAGGGCCTCAAGCGCAATCTCCGGCAGGCCGAGGACGGGCGCTGGTACTGGCACTGGGATCCGGCCATGCTGGCCCTGGCCGAAAAGAGCAAGAACCTGCAGAGCCGCCTGAAATCGGCCGCGCGCAAGCTCAAGAAACCCACCCTCCTGATTTCCGGCGGCAAGTCGGAGTTGATTTCCGACGAGCATGTCCAGGAGTTTCTCAAGCTGGCGCCGCATGCCGAGCACGTTTCCCTGGCCGAGTCCGGTCACATGGTGGCCGGCGACGTCAACGATCGCTTTCTGCACGCCGCGGTACCGTTCCTCAAGAAACATACCGCCGATGGAGATCTGAAATGACCATGATTCTGTTCCTGCTGGCCCTGCTCGCCGTATCCCTGGCGTGCAGCTTTCTGAAGCTCTCGCTCAAGATCTGGACGGCGGCGTTCGCCGCGGTGTTGCTGGGGTTTACCTTCGCCGGCCAGCCCGGCTGGCTGTCGCTCAGCGTGGTCTGGCTGCTGTTCCTGGCCGTGGCGGTGCCGCTGAATCATCTGCCGTGGCGCCGTGCGTTCCTCACCGCACCGGTGCTCAAGGTCTTCGCCAAAATGATCCCGCAGATCTCGGAAACCGAGCAGGTCGCGCTGGATGCCGGCACCGTGGGTTTCGAAGGCGAGTTGTTCACCGGCCGGCCGAACTGGCGCAAGCTGATCGACAAGCCGCTGCCTGAGCTGACGGTGGAAGAACAGGCCTTCATCGACGGTCCGTGCGAGGAGCTGTGCGATCTGATCGATGAGTGGGAATTTACCCATTACCGGGTCGATCTGTCTGAACAGGCGTGGAAGCTGATCAAGGAAAAAGGCTTCCTGGGCATGATCATCCCCAAGGAATATGGCGGCCTTGGATTTTCCGCCATCGCCCACCGGGCGGTGCTGGAAAAGGTGGGCGGCATGAGTGCCACGGTGGGCTCGGTGGTCGCCGTGCCCAACTCGCTGGGCCCGGCCGAACTGCTGCTGCATTACGGCACCGAGGAACAGAAAAACCACTACCTGCCGAAACTGGCCTCGGGCGAGGAAATCCCGTGCTTCGGCCTGACCTCGACCACGGCCGGTTCGGACGCCACATCGATCTCCGACTACGGCGTGATCTGCAAGGGCAAGTGGAACGGCAAGGAAGTGCTGGGCATGCGCCTGAACTTCGACAAGCGCTACATCACGCTGGCGCCGAACGCGACCGTGGTCGGCCTGGCCTTCCGCCTGTACGACCCCGATCACCTGATCGGTGACGTCGACGACATCGGCATCTCGGTCGCGCTGATTCCGGCCGATGTGGAAGGCATGGACATCGGCCGCCGCCACTTTCCGCTCAACAATCCGTTCCCCAACGGGCCGATCCGCGGCAAGGACGTATTCGTGCCGCTGGACACCTTGCTGGGTGGCACCGAATACGCCGGCAAGGGCTGGCGCATGCTGATCGAATCGCTGTCGGTCGGCCGCGCAATTTCACTGCCGTCGTCAACAACCGGTGGCGCCAAGCTGGCCTGCATGGCAACCGGCGCCTATTCCCGCATCCGCAAGCAGTTCAACCTGCCGATCGGGCGCTTCGAGGGCGTCGAGGAAGCACTGGCGCGGATCGGCTCGTATACCTACGCGATCAGTGCGCTGTCGCGCCAGACTGCGTCCGAGGTCGACGCCGGCGAAAAACCGTCCGTGCCGGGCGCGCTGGCCAAGTACCACTGCACCGAGCTGGCCAGCCAGATCATCAAGGACGCGATGGACATCCACGGCGGCAAGGGCGTCATCCTGGGCCCGCGCAACTACCTGGGAAGAGGTTGGCAGGGCTCGCCGATCTGGATCACGGTCGAGGGCGCCAACATCCTGACCCGCTCGATGATGATTTTCGGGCAGGGCGCGATCCGCTGTCATCCGTTCGTGCTCAAGGAACTCGAAGCCCTGAAGATCGAGGACGAGCACCAGCAGTTGCGCGAGTTCGACAAGCTGCTGTTCAAGCACATCGGCCACAGTATCTCGTGCGCTTCGCGCTCGCTGGTACTGGGTTTGAGTCTGGCACGCTTTGCCGCGGTGCCCGGTGATCGCCAGACCAAGAAGTACTACCGCAAGCTCAGCCGCTACACCGCGTCGTTCTCGCTGATGGCCGATGTCGCGATGCTGACCTACGGCGGCAAGCTGAAGATGAAGGAGAAGATCTCCGGCCGTCTGGGCGATGCCCTGAGCTGGCTCTACATCTCGGCGGCCATGCTCCGGCGGTTCGAGCATGAGGGCCGGCCGGCGGCCGACCAGCCGATCATGGCCTGGGCCTTCCACGATGGTATCTACCGTATCCAGGAAGCGCTCAAGGGCGTGATCGACAACTATCCGATTGCGTTCATGCGTCCGGTCCTGCGCCGCATCGTGTTCCCGCTGGGCGCCAACGAACGCCGGCCGAACGACCGCCTCGGCCACAAGGTCGCCGCCCTCATGCTGTCGCCGTCGGAGACGCGCGACCGGCTGACCCGCGGCTGCTATCGCAAGGATCGCCCCGGCCACGTACCCGGCAACATGGAAGCCCTGCTGCCCGACGTGATCGCGGCCGAGCCGCTGGAACGCCGGCTGCTCAAGGCGATCAAGACCGGCAAGGCCAGCGGCTATACCTACGACGAACAGCTCGACGCGGCTGAAAAGGCCGGGGTCTTCTCCGAGCCGGAGGCCAAACTGATGCGCTCGGTACGCGAGCGCGTCATGGAAATCGTCGCGGTCGACGACTTCGACATCCGCGAACTGCAGGCCGGGTTGACGGAGAAAGGGGACGCGATTCGCGAAGCCGCCTGAAACTCGGTAAATAAACGCCGGCCACGTTGGGCCGGCCTACTCCAGTTGATGGAGCCGCTGTCCTTGCGTAGGCTGGGGCCCCGTCCCCGGCGAATCTCGGCGCAGGCCAAGCTGCCGGCCGCGTGGGGCCGGCCTACTCCAGATGGTGGAGTCGCTGCCCTTGCGTAGGCCGGGGCCCCGTCCCCGGCGAAATTAGATTCCGGCCTACGTGCCGGCCACGTGGGGCTGGCCTACTCGGGTGATGGCGCCGCTGTCCTTGCGTAGGCCGGGGCCCCGTCCCCGGCGAAATTGGATCACGAGCGACGATGCCGGCCACGTGGGGCCGGCCTACTCCAGTTGATGGAGCCGCTGTCCTTGCGTAGGCCGGGGCCCCGTCCCCGGCGAATTCTGGCGCGGGTCAAAGCTGCCGGCCACGTGGGGCCGGCCTACGCCGGGTGGTGGAGCCGCTGCCCTTGTGTAGGCCGGGGCCACGCCCCCGGCGAACCTGCACGGAATGCCCGCCACATACCATGGGTCGGAAATTCTTCGGATTCATCGAGGTGATTTCCTACAAGAAAACCTCCGCTTTTCCGATTGTCTGGTGTGTGGGGCGCCGCCGATAATCGGTCGCATGTCAAATTATCGAAGACACTTTCGCACCGATGACACGGTGTTCGTAACCTTGGTAACAGGAAATCGCCGGCCTTGGCTGCGCGAGGCCGGCCAAAAGAAGATGATGCTGTCCGTACTGGCCGAAACGTCACATCGACACGCAATTCGGAATGTCGCGCACGTGGTTCTCGACGACCATATTCACTGGATGTTCAACGCCCGGTCCGCGAGTGTTCCCAAAGCAATAACCGCAATCAAGCAAGGCGCGATTTTCGACCGGAGAAGGAACCACCTGACTTGGAAAGACCTTTGGCAGGCTCGATATTTCGATCACATCATCCGTGATGAAGTGGATCTACGTCGTCATCTGGAATACATTCATTTCAATCCCGTTCGCCACCGCTATGTGCGCACTGCCGACGATTACCCATGGTCAAGTTTCCGGCACTGGGTGGACCGGGGGATCTATCAAGCCGACTGGGGCGTTTCTGACGAAAGTCCGGTTCGGAAAATGGACCTCGAATGAGCTCACCGACTTCTTTACAGACCTTTACGCCGGCCACGTGGGGCCGGCCTACGCCGGGTGGTGAGCCGCTGCCTTTGCGTAGGCCGGGGCCCCGTCCCCGGCGAATCCCGGCGCAGGCTAAGCTGCCGGCCACGTGGGGCCGGCCTACGCCGGGTGGTGGAGCCGCTGCCTTTGCGTAGGCCGGGGCCCCGTCCCCGGCGAATCCCGGCGCAGGCTAAGCTGCCGGCCACGTGGGGCCGGCCTACTCCAGATGGTGGAGCCGCTGCCTTTGCGTAGGCCGGGGCCCCGTCCCCGGCGAATCCCGGCGCAGGCCAAAGCTGCCGGCCACGTGGGGCCGGCCTACGCCGGGTGGTGGAGCCGCTGCCTTTGCGTAGGCCGGGGCCCCGTCCCCGGTGAATCCCGGCGCTTGTTTTCGATCGACGCTATACTTGCCCGAGTTCCGGGGCTTCACCCGGACATTTGGTTGCTTGACGGTGCCTGGGCCGCAAGGTCTGGGTGAAACGGGAAGCCGGTGCTGCCTTTTGTGGCAAATTCCGGCGCTGCCCCCGCAACTGTGACCGGAGGTGCGCGCAATTTCTGCGCGTGCCGGGTCCGATCGAATCCACTGCGCAATGCGCGGGAAGGGATCGGGCCCGAGAATGTGACGTTCTTTCCGGAAGCCAGGAGACCGGCCATCAAGCGTGTTTGTCTGCCGCGGTGGGCGGTTGCAGGCGGCGTGTCGGCCTTTCGGTTTCCGTTGAAATCCCTGGCTGCCATCTCTGCTTGACTCCCCGCACCGTGGCCCCAGGGCGCGGGCGTGCGCCGGGAGTCAACAACATGCAATCTCGTTTCATTCTGCCGCTGATGGCAGGCAGTTTTTTCGCTTTTCCCACCATCCAGAACGTGAACGCCGAGTCCCCGTGGACCGACGATCCGATCGTGATCACGGCCAACCGTACGACGCAGAACAGCGCCTCGGTGCCGGCCCGGGTCTCGGTCATCGACCGCGCGGCGATCGAGCGCAGCCAGGCGCCGGATCTGCTCGAACTGCTGCGGCTGGAGGCCGGCATCGATCTGGCCCGGGCCGGCGGGCCGGGCGGCCAGACCAGCGTGTTCATGCGCGGCACCAACTCCAACCAGGTACTGGTGCTGATCGACGGCGTGCGCGCCGCAGCCAGCGGCACCGGGGCGTTTACCTGGGAGATTCTGGACCCGGCGCTGATCGAGCGCATCGAGATCGTCCGCGGCCCGCGTGCGGCGCGCTGGGGTTCGGACGCCGTCGGCGGCGTGATCCAGATCTTCACCCGACGTGGTCCGGGCGCGCAGGCTTCGGTCGCCTACGGGTCGGATCGTGACCGTTCGGCAAGCCTGGCCGCAGGGCTGCAAGGCGCGAGCATTTCCGCGGACGCGGCGCTGGCCTGGCGCAAGGTCGGCGGCTTCTCGGCCCAGAACGAACGCGGTTTCGCCTTCGACCCGGATGACGACGGTTTCGACAACCTTTCACTGGCCACCGGCGGGCAATGGAACCATGCCGGAGGCGAACTGCGCTGGCGCGGCCGTCTGGCCACCGGCGAGCTCGAATTCGACCAGGGCGAAAGCGATTTCGAGAACTGGTCGTGGCGTTTCGACTATCTGCGCGAGACCTCCGGCCCATGGCGCTGGCAGGCCGGGCTGGCGACCCTGCGTGATGAACTGGATACCGAAACCGCATTCGGCATTTCGGAAGTCCGCACGCGGCGCCTGCAGGCCGACTGGCTGGCCGAACGCACCCTCGGCTTCGGCCAGTTGCTGATCGGCGTGGATGGCTGGCGCGAATCGGGTGTGAGTCGTAATCAATGGAGCGACAGCCGCTATAACTTCGGCGCCTTTGCCGGGGTCGATGGCGGCGCGGGCAACTGGGCCTGGGAAGCCAGCATACGCATCGACGAGGACGAGAATTTCGGCACCGAGCCGACCGGCAGCGCCGGGCTGCAGTATCGGCCGCACAACCAATGGCGTTTGTTCGCCAGCGCCGGCCGTGCGTTCCACTCCCCGTCGTTCAGCCAGTTGTTCTCACCCGGCTTCGGCGGCCTGTTCGCCGGCAACCCCGATCTGGACCCCGAGAAGTCATGGTCGACCGAGCTGGGCATCGATTTCGACCCGGCCCCGGGCCAGCGCTTCACGCTCAGCCTGTTTGCCAACTGGATCGACGACCTGATCGACTTTTCAGGCCCCGATTTCCAGGCCATCAACATTCGCGAGGCGCGCATCCGTGGTCTGGAATTGACCCATGACCTGGCCGCCGGCCCCTGGTCCAGCCGCTTCAACTTGACCTGGCAGGACCCGGAGGACAGGGATTTCCGCACCGATCTTCTGCGCCGCGCGGAATTCAAGGGCAACTGGGTGCTGGGGTATCAGCATGCCGGGCGCTGGAACGTCGATGCCGAGCTGGTCCATGTCGGCAATCGGCCCGACGTTGGACAAGTGCGGCTTCCTTCGTATACGCTGATCAACCTGCGCGCCGCGTGGCGCTTGGCGGAACACTGGCAAACGGAGGTTCGCGTTGACAATGTCGCAGATCGGGAATATGAACCGCTGTTCGGATTCAACGCGGCCGACCGCCGCGTCTTCGTGCGGCTGGTCTGGTCCGGCTGACAGGATTGCTGCCTGTCTGCTGGTCATGCTGCTCGCCGCCTGCGGCGGGCAGCCGGCCGAGCATCGTGCCGAGTATGCCGTTTTCGGCACCGTGGTCGAAATGCAATTGCGCGGCGCCGAAGAGACAACGGCAAATTCAATTTTTGCCGAGCTGGGTGAAACCCTGCAACGCATGCACCACGAACTTCACCCGTGGCAGGAAGGCGAGCTGGCCGAGATCAACCGTGCCCTCGCCTCGAGTGTCGATGCCCCGGTCGGCGAGGATATCGAGGCGCTGATCGCGGCATCGAAAGAGCTGGAAACCGCCAGCCGCGGCACCTTCAACCCGGCCATCGGCGCGCTGGTCTCACTGTGGGGCTTTCACACCTCCGACTACCCCATCACCCGGCCGCCACCAGAAGACGCCGATATCGACGCGCTGCTGGCCGAGCGGCCGTCCATGCGTCAGGTTGCGGTGCTGGAAGGTGTTGCGCGCTCGACCAATCCCCTGGTCCGGCTGGATTTCAGTGGAATTGCCAAGGGCCTGGCGGCCCGGCGCGCCTGCCAACTGGCCGAGCGGCACGCGGTTCCATCGGCGATGATCAACCTCGGCGGCGATGTCATGGTTTGCGCCGTTGACGACAAGCCGTGGCGCGTGGCCATCCGCGATCCCGCCGGTGGCGTGCTGGAAACCATCGAAGTCGATCGCCCGCTGGCGGTCTTCACCTCGGGCAACTATTACCGCTACGGCGACTTCAACGGCCAGCGCCACGCCCACGTCCTCGACCCCAACACCGGCCACCCGGTCGGAGAGGTCATGCAGGCCACCGCGATGGACCCCGACCCCCTCACCGCCGACGCCGCCGCCACCGCCCTGGTCGTCGTTGGCCCGGAACACTGGCGGGAAATCGCCCACTCCATGCAGATCGAACAGGCCATCATCGTTGATGCCGCGGGACAAGTGGAGCGGTATTTCCTCCAGGGAACCGCCGGCCCTGACGGGAATTGATATCTTCGAATACCTGACAAGAACATTTTGTTCCCTTCGCAAAATTCTCCGAAGACGGGTTCCGGAAAGGTTGATGGTTTCTCATTCCTTGCCTGAAGAGCCAGCAGTCCACCGAACATCATGATTTGCAGCAACAGCTTTTGGGAATTATTGACCGGTTGCACACGACACAGGCTTACCTTGCGCCGGTTGCTTCTGGTGATCGTGCATGGTGCGCTCGCTTGTGCATCAGCAGGCGCTCAAGCACAGGCAATCAGCATCGGCGTTATACAAGAGCAGAACGAAATCCACTACCAGGCTGCCGATGAATGGCAGTGGGCCTTGCGTTCGGGAGGGGTCCGAATACGGAGTCTCGAAGCATCACTCGCTGATCACGCGATAGACTTGTCTGAGTTTCCGATGATTGTCATCGAGAATACACAGCTCGGGCAGGAAACGACGGCGCTTTTGGCCGGTTGGGTTAGAGACGGCGGCATCCTGCTGGTGACCGGGCCGCGATCGTTGATCGCCGCGACAGATGGCGGTAAGCAGGACAATGACGCTGCTGCAGCCAGCGGCATAAGCCGACTGACCGGGGTATCGACGGATGATCACGACCCGGCTCTGGCTGGCTCCTATCCATTTGTTATTGACTCCCACCCACTGCTGGCTCCGCTTCGCAAAGGAGACGGCTTGCGCCTGGGGCGCAATGGACTGGGGCATGTACATCGGTTTCGTGTTTCAGAAGGGGTCAAGGTGCTGGCCGAGAGTGCCCGGGTAGGTCCAGGGCCGGAAGTCATGATGGGCACAGATTCCGCACCCACTATTACGGTGCAGGAAACCGGAGAAGGACTGGTGCTCTTTGCCGGCTTTTCTCCCGCGGAAGTGGCGGCATGTTATCCGGACATGAGCGGCCGCGCTACGGACTGTTCTGCTGCCGGCAGCGCACGGGCTGTCATGCGTTGGCTGACAGCAAATGCATTGTGGCAGCATCGCGGGATCCAGGTGGTATTGCCATGGGAGGCTCCTGGATACAGGCCTGTTGGTGTGGTGCTGACCGGCGATGTTCATGCCGATGAAGATGCATATCAGATTGGCGCTGCAGTGCAAATGGCCAGGGTTGCTGCTTCGCATGCGGTGCCGGTAACTTTCTTTCTCGTCGGAGATGTTGCCCGGCGCTTTCCTGTTGAATTTGCAGCCTTGAGTGGCTTCCCGGATGTGGAAATTGCTACCCATTCGGCGCATGGCGAGCAATATCAGAGGCGTAAAACCGGGCTTCTGGGCCGAAGGGTGGCCGGCGTGTATGGCGCGGAATCGGTACGCGAGGATGTCAGGAAGGCGGAATCAATGCTTGGGCTTCCTTCATGGCCGGGGACGCGTGCCTGGCTGAGCGCGATCCGCACGGAAGCCTGGGGAAGCAATCAAACTGACGCAGCTGCCTGGAGCGGCCTGGCGGATGCGGGCATAGGGCTCGTGTTTGATCATAGCGCCGACAAGCTACTGGCACGGCCCGAACTGACTGCTCCTGCAGAATGGTTTGATAGTGAAGTTCGGAAAAGGTTGTTTGTCCCGGTGGTGGAGAAATCGGTAAGCACGGCTTCCGATGATTTCATCCTCGCGCCGGAGCTGGCCGGACGAATCGCATCGGTCGCCTCGCCCGAGCCCGATCCATGCTGCAACGACGCGGTCAGTTTCCGGGACTATGCAAACTACGTACGTCAATGGCACGCTGCATTCAGGCGGATCGGCATGGCAGGAGGGCTACTGGAAGTCTGGTTATGGCATCCATCGACGCCGATGTTCAAGCAAGGCTTCCCGGATATGGATGCCATCATGCAGGAAATGCAGGATGATCCCCGCGTACAGATGTTTCGCGCTTCAGAAGTGGCAACGTGGAATTTCAACCGGAATCAGGTCAGCATTTCGCCCCGTTATTCCGCCGATGGAAAACTTGTCGACCTGGTGCTTCATCAGTCCGTAGATGCTTACCGACCTCTTCCCCCCGGGAGCTCCCCGACCAGCGCCACCGTGAGCTTCTGGGTTCTTGGGAAGGTTTCCTTGCCAGGCTGGCAAGCACGCCATTGGCGAGACGATGATGACAGACTATTGACGGTGCTGACCAGGCAGCTTGACCTTCCCGAGGGGTGAGGCCAGTCCAATAAGGACTAAGTGATACCTGATTAGGTACGTTTCTCAGCCAATCACCAGCGAGGCCGGCCGGGGTGCCTGGCGGGCAGTGGCGTCGCCTGCCGGCGCGCGTCGCNG